>Ga0137390_10002888_pt1 | contig 13838 bp, 10 predicted proteins | sample 15con2h24AmetaG_FD_104937 | JGI IMG/M metagenome (GOLD analysis project Ga0137390, IMG submission 104937) | Vadose zone soil microbial communities from Angelo Coast Range Reserve, California, USA - 15con2h2.4A metaG | ecosystem: Environmental > Terrestrial > Soil > Vadose zone > Saprolite... | reverse complement strand
GTCATGTCCGGTTGGAGATTAATAATTGCGGCTATGCCGTCGCGGACGACTGGATGATCATCCACGCAGGTTACTCGTATCTTGGTTGTGTCCTTCATTCGGGTGACTTGTCCGGCTTCCCTGCTTCTGACCCTGTTTTCGCCGCCGAACTCTCCGGTGCTCCCGTCAGCTTTTGCCTTCGAGCCTTCAATCTCCTGACTGCGTAACATCTGCCGGCGAAGCTCCGATCGGAATCAGACACACCCTCTTGGTAAATAAGTTATGCTGGAACGTACAGATCAACTTCCGTGCCCTCGCCCACGCGACTTCGAATGGAAATATTACCTCCCAAACGCTGGGCTCGCTCCTGCATTCCGGCCATTCCATAGTGGCCAGGACGGCCCGAATTCAGAGTCTTCTCGTCTATGCCGCGACCATTATCCTGAACTCGAATCCGCAAGTGCTGCTCGCCATAACTCAACAAGACATGAATCCTACTGGCGTGAGCGTGTTGAAAGGCGTTCGTGATCGCCTGGCGACCAACCTGCAAAACGTCATTGCCGGTCACGGCGTTCAACGGGCGCTCGTGCCCTTCGACAATGACATCAACTTCCGGTCCGCCGTCTCTTGCGAATTCCCCTGACAATTGAGAGAAAGACTTTACGATATCGGCAGCACTCAGGGAAACAGCACGGAGATCCTTTAGCGCGCGGCGTCCCGCATCCAATGCAGACTTGCACAAGCCCAGTGCGCGCGCCAGCGATTGTTTCGCCGCCCCACCGCTCGGCAACAACTCGTCGGTCACTTCGATTTGCAAACTGATGCCCATGACGTCTTGTATCAGGCTATCGTGCAGCTCTTGTGCGATCCGGGTTCGTTCCGCCAGCCGCTCTTCAAAACGGTCTCGCACGTGTGCGGTCACCTGCCACACCCGTAGACGATAAGCGGCCCATGCCAGCATTATCAAAGTTAACGCGCACAATAGACGGAACCACTGGGTTTGATAAAACGCCGGAAGAAGATCGAAACCCAGCGTGGTACCCGACTCGTTCCACACACCGTCGTTATTGCAGGCTAGTACACGGAACCGGTATGCGTGAGGCGGCAGGTTAGTGTAAAACGCCTGGCGTCGCGTACCGGCCTCTTGCCAGTCAGAATCAAAACCTTCCAGCTTGTAGCGAAAAAGAACCTTGCGCGGCTCTGCCAAGCTTAGGGCCGTGTAATCGATTTCCACGTCGTGGGTACGCGGCTTTAGCCGCACCTTCCGCGCGGTGTCAACTTCAATGCCGTCTGCGACCACGCGTTCGACATGAACCGGTGGCGGAACAGGATTCCTCGTCAGGTGCTGCGGATCAAGCACCGCCACTCCCTCCGAAGTCCTGAACCAGAGTTTGCCATCAGTAGCTCGAACCGCTGGTGATTGCCAGCGCCGATCTGGGTTGCCTTTCAGTCCGTCTCCATCGTCAAAAAAGTCATAAGCGACCCGGTATGACGGGTCTTGCGCTGCTCGGCCGAGTTCGGACGTGCTTACGCGAACGACTCCAGTACTGTATCCGAGCCAGATTTGTCCTCCGCTATCGTCAAGGATCCATTGCACACGTTCTTGTGGAAGGCCGTTTGCGGTGTTCCAGGTTACAAATGTCTGATCTCGAAAGCGGCTCAGCCCCCGCTCCGCCCCAATCCAGACAGTACCATGCTCGTCAGCAAGTACCGCGTCCACAAAACCGCCCGCCAACCCATCCCGTTCGGAATAAGCGCGGAATTGGCTTCCGTCAAAAACGACGACGCCTCCTTCGTAGAGTCCAAGCCAAACTCTTCCTGTGCCGTCTGGTTGTGCAACGAGAATTGATTTGCCCTTCAACAGAGGCTCATCCGAAAAATCCGTGATATGGCCGTTGGCCCATCGGTAGAGTCCCTTCTGAGCATCAACCAGCCAGATGCCGCCTCCGTCGTCCTCTGTAATCGCAGTCACGTCGGTTAGGCGAGTACCCGCGGGGCTAGGAAGGTACGCCCACTTTCCATCTTTCATGTTTCCGATTCCACCCTTTGTTCCCGCCCAGAGTCTATTTGTCCGTTCGACAGACAACCCATCGCGCTGACGCCCTGGAGGTACAAATGGCGATGCTCACCGTCAATTCGACTAATCCCGCCAGATGTCGACGCCCAGACAGACCCGCCCGGCGCAGCCGCAAGCGCGCCGACATCCTCGGTCACCAGTCCTTCGCTACGCGTCAGCGTGGTGATCTTTTCATCGCGAAAACGGTTCAGACCGTTTTGAGTTCCAACCCAGATGTTATGTTCGCGGTCCTCGAACAAACACCTCACAAACTCGGACGACAGGCCGTCGGGCTCCGAATACTTCTCCATTGTCTGCACGTCGTGGGAAGGCGCACGCAGGCGGGCTAATCCCTGTCCAATAGTTCCGATCCACGTGTTTCCTTTACTGTCGCGTAACACGGTGTGGACATCCAGAGTTTTGCCACTAAAGGCGGTCCGGCCGAACATCTGCTCTTTATTTATCTCGTGTGTTTCCCCATCAGGGCGGCTCATCCAAACGGCTCCGTTGGTGTCTTTACTCAACCAAAACTTGCCATCAGCTATTTTCATCAGCCGGGCTTGAGAATCGTGAGGGTCAAAACGCAGGACGCTGTTGTTCGTGCTCAACCATATGGAACCACTCTTGTCTTGGATCAGTCCGGATAAGAAAGGCCGTGGCAGTGTCATTGCACTACCAGCCTGCTCTTGAGTTGCGGCGTTGAACCGCAGCAGTCGATTCTCAGTGGCTACCCAAATCGTGCCATCACTATCCTCTAGCATCGCTTCCGGGGACGCCTCCACTGAGGCGATCGTTAAGTCATCGCCGCGAATGTGGCCGACTAAGCCAGAGGCAGTCCGTCGCGCGCCGCGCACACAGTACGCACAACGCCCAGAAGTCTCTTATACCCAGTCTTAGGACGCCAGTGGACAAAGCGCACTCCATCAAAGCGGGCAAGAGCGTCCGCCGTGCCCAGCCAGAGGTAGCCGTCTTGACTCTGCGCTATGGAGTAGATAAATGCTGAGGGCAGTCCATCTTTGTGCGTCCAGACTGTATGCGTGTACTCCGTAAGAAGCTTGTCAGAATCGAATGCCTGGACCCCTTGAGCTAGCAAAATCCAGCACGCAGCCACGCAGAAACAACGTATGAGACTGCCGAGCCTACAAGATTGTCTGGACAGTTCCCTTCTCCCCGTGACTCTTGCCCGCATAGTGATCATGATCGGTCGAAGAGCTGCTTCCGCGCAAGGCACCCGTGAAGGCTATGCTCGGTACTGGGTGGAAGGCCCGCGGCGAGTGGGGCTATACCTTTCGGCTATCTAGCACCAAGACTCAGGGTCCCGGGAGACTACGCGGTTGGCAGCGAAAAATAAAACAGGGACCCCCGACCAAGCTGACTTGTGACTCCCATCTTTCCACCGTGGAGCTCGACGATAGCTTTAGCGATCGCCAGTCCCATTCCTGTGCCCTGGATGAGCATGCGCTGGTTCCGCCCACGATAGAATTTCTCGAAAATCATCTCTTGCTCCATCTCGTCCACTCCCGGACCGTGATCCGCGACACTTGTGAGCACTTCGGAATCGCGCCGTTCGACAGTGAGATGGATTGGAGCATCTGGCGGCGAGTACTTGGCGGCATTATCGATTAGGTGCACAAGGACTTCAGTGATCCGGTCAACATCCATCCGAACTGCCGGCAGAGTCTCCGGAATTGTGACCCCAAGGTGATGTGTTCGCAGGGCCGGTTGTGACCTTTGGATTGCGGCATCAATCGCTTCGCGCATGTGATGTGCTGCGAAATCAAATTGCAGTTGATGCGAGTCCAGTTGCACTACCTCTGCGGCTTCACCGACAAGACGGTCAAGCCTGTCGCTCTCTTCATTGATAACCGCCAGCAGATCTCTGCGCTGCGGCTTTTCCAATTCCACCTCGGACAGCAGCGTTTCAGCCGATGCTTTGATTGCCGTCAGTGGAGTCCGAAACTCGTGAGTGACTGAATCCAGCAGTACCGATCGGAGGCGGTCACTCTCCCGTGCTGCTTCACTACGGGTTAGCTTTTCGACGGTATTGGCCCGCTCGATTGAGATGGCAGCCAAACTTCCAATTGCTTCCAAGCTTTCACGAGAGAGATCGCAGCCGGCCAACCCAAGAGCGCCCACGGACCGCACACCCATGCGCAAAGGCATGTAGCAGATCCTGTGTTCCCGGTCGAGCACCGGTTCGCCGCGATCACTGATGGCTTTCAATTGCTCGATGGGGAACAGCGATCGACTCGCCTCATCGAAAAAGTAAGCCTGCTGTTTGCCTTCGAGAAAGAGAGCTGCGCCGCTTACGTCAAAGGAGTCTACGATGTGTTTGGGAATGATATTCAATAATTCGAATACGTTTTCGCTAACCCACAGTTCCTGGCTAAAGGAATAGAGTCGTTCCACCTCATGCCGGCGTTGCTCTGCATGTAAAGTGCCGCGCCGCGCGCGTTCCGACAGTTGACTGGCAACTACCGCGGTAACCAGGAAAGCAAAGAGTGCAATCCAATTCTGGGGGTCGGCAATTGTGAAGCGGAAGAGGGGTGGGAGGAAAAAATAGTTGTAAGCTAACGTGGCAAGGACTGCGGTGAAGATTGCATAGCGTAAACCCCAGGCGGCGGAGATCAGCAGGATTACAAGGAGAAAGCTGAATCCCACCGTCGTCGGATTCACGTGCAGCCATCTAGAGTAGAGAACAACGACAGCTGCGACGACCGCCGCCGATATGGCAAAGCGTAGGATCGGATTGTCAGTTGGTCGTTTCACGCAAGAAAATTAGTTTATTCGATTTGTGACTGCTAGCTGAGGATAATCCATAGCATGCCGAAAACACCCGAGCAGTGGCTGGAAGAAACAGCGGTCCGCAGGAAGGAAAGGGTTTTCAAGCTCTTCCTGGGATATGCACCTGGTGTAGGGAAGACTTTCAACATGCTGAGTGAGGGCATCCGGCGCCACAGCCGAGGGGAAGACGTTGTCATTGGGCTAGTGGAAACTCATGGGCGAAAGGGGATCGCCGAACTAGCCTCGAAATTGGAAACCCTGCCCAGGCGCAATATGCAATACAAGGGCGCATCTTTCGAAGAGATGGATGTGGACGCTGTCCTCGCTCGAAAACCCCAGGTGGTATTGGTGGATGAGTTAGCCCATACAAATATTGAGGGCAGCAAGCACGCCAAGCGTTATGAGGACGTAATGGAGCTGCTGGATGCGGACATCGACGTACTCTCGACCATGAACGTGCAGCACATCGAAAGCTTGATGCCGATGGTTCTTAACATCACCGGAGTTCATGTCCGCGAGACGGTGCCCGATTGGGTAATCCAGAGAGTCAACGAGATCGTCCTCGCGGACCTGACGCCGGAAGCCCTGCAGACGCGAATGCGTCGTGGCGATATTTACCCGCTGGACCGCGCCGAGAAAGCGCTTGGTCACTTTTTTCGCCCTGGAAACCTGATCGCACTTCGTGAACTTGCCTTGCAGCAAGTCACCCGAGCCGTAGATCGGAGTCTTGAGTCTTACTTGGAGAAGGAGGGCTTAGGCAAGAACCTCGGCATCAGAGAGCGCATCGCGGTCTGCGTCAGTTCCAGCCCTGCGGCCCAATACCTGATCGCCCGGGCAGCCCGGATGGCGCAACGAATCGAGGCGGAGTTGTATGTCATATATATTGATATCGGTACTGACGAACGTCCAGAAGACCAACGCAGCCTATCCCAAAATCTCCATTTTGCCGAAAACTTGGGCGCCAAAGTTGTCCGTACTAAGGGAAAAAGCGTGGCGGAAGAAGTGGCTAAAGTCGTGCGAGACCACCATATCACCCAGGTTGTGTTCGGACGATCGGCGCAAACGAGTTGGCGAAAATATTTGTACCTTTCCGCCATACACAAGTTCTTACGCGATGCTCCTCCCGTAGACGTTCACATTGTCACCCAGGAAATGAAGTGAGAGGGCATGGCCAATCCCGTGGTTAAATCGAACATTCTTGTAGTGGATGACGAGGCGCAGATCACGCGTGTTCTCAAGACCACGCTTTCCGGTCACGGCTACGGCATTCGAACCGCCGCAGATGGCGAGGAGGCGCTTCAAATCATGAAAGACTGGTCACCGGACTTGATCGTGACTGATTTGCGGATGCCGAACATGGATGGGCTGGAGCTCTGTCGCCGTGTGCGAGCGCAGTCACGTACTCCGATCATCGTGTTGTCGGTGAAAGGTGAGGAGGCAATCAAAGTGGAAGCACTTGACGCCGGTGCAGACGATTACGTAACAAAGCCCTTCAGCGTGAACGAACTGCTGGCCCGCATACGGGCGACGCTTCGGAGAGCTTCGGCCCCGGAGCAACCAGATACCGCAGTTATCGCAGTGGGGGATTTTCGCATCGATATACCTGCCCGGGCGGTCGGAGTTAAAGATCACGAAATTCGCTTAACCCCAAAGGAATTTGATCTGCTGGTTTATTTCGCAAAGCATCCAGGAAAAGTGATCACCCACCGGGCTTTGCTTGCCGCTGTCTGGGGCCCGAACAGCGTCGAGCAGCCGGAATATCTCCGCGTGTTCGTGGGTCATTTGCGCAAAAAGCTCGAACCCGACGAGAGTGCTCCGCGCTACATTGTGACCGAGCCTTGGGTAGGTTACCGCTTCGAGCCAGGAGACTGAGCCAATGATTCGCGACATTGGATGTGCGATTATTTTTCGAAGACCCTAAGTAGTCTGCTGTCAGCTGAGCCCGGCATTAGTCAGGAAGAATCCAAGAGCACGCCATCGTTCGCAAACCTTCCATTGAACATCCTCGTGCTGTAATCCGGCTACTCTGATTGAATCAGGAGATTCGTAAGAGCTCGCATATGAGTTCGTAAGCCGGAGGTCATCTTTGCCGATTTACGGACTTTTTATGAACCTTTTATTAGAAGTTTATGTCCCGTGGTTTCCAATAAGAATCGGGTTGAATGGTTCGAGCATTCAAATTGGCCGCGCGCATGGAGGTCGCAATGGCTCCGATAGAAATAGTGACGGTGCTGTGCGTGGCGGCCATCGCATTTTACGTGCGATTTCTGGTTGCTCTATGCACGGAGTGCAAGCCTCGTTTGATTGGATATTGGGTGCGTCTGCGATTCGGGTCGGGGAAAAGGACGATAGCTGAGCTGGAGAAGCGGGAAAAACCAGTGACTCGTGCTGCCTGAGGATAGGTTGAATGCTGTCCCTCTCCAACAGACACAAGCGTAAGCGCGATACTTACTAATCGAAAGGATTCAGATGTCTATCCAAGAGGTATCAGCGGAACAATTGGCGGAACTCTTCCACCACTATCATGAAACGCTCGGACCGGATTTTGGCTGCAGCAGCAAGGCGAATGCGACATGGGAACAGGTGCCGCAACAGGAAAAGAGCCGTCTGGTTGCTGCTGTCCATTTGGCATTATTGGAATTGGCCTCAACTGCCAGAGAGCGAGAAGACTCAAGGCGCTATTTCGCAAAGCCGGGTGAAGCCGAATGGGGCTGCTGAGATTTGCTTCGGTCGTGAACTGCGAGATAGCAGATTTCAAGTGTCCTGGAGGTGGTTTTGGGGCAACTATTTGCCAAAATTGCGAACCGAACACCAGGAACTGCGGTTGACTTCAGAGGAATTCGATGTCCTCGTGTTCCTGGCCAGCCATCCTCAAAACGTCGTTACGCCACGCACCTTGTTGGCCACAAGTTGGGCCACGAGTCAACTTCGGCAAACTGAGTTCTTAAGGGCTTTGATTTCACTTCGCAAGAAGCTCGATGCTGCAGGACCCGACCAGCACTACCTTCGGACGGAACCGTTGGTCATATACCGCTTCGATCCAACCTCTTCGTCTACAGCATAAGCGATACGGCAGCGCGCAGAGGTTCTTTCCCCAGCGTGTGAATCCGCCGCGTCTTTACGAATTCTTTATGCACTTTTTAGAACAGTTTTATGCGCCGTCATGTCCAATGAGAGTGGTTGACGAGAATTCGTGCCGGATGGGCTTCGGACCTGCGAAAGGATTAAGAGCCGGTTGAGTTTGGCGATTCTGGTGAAGTTTTAGCTCAACCCGGTAGCTGCCAGCAACCACCCCCGGATCTTCATTCGAGGAGAACGCTATGGAAGACATTATTTGGATTGCCGTTACGATCGCGTTTTTCGCGCTCTCCATTGGCTATGTGTATTTCTGCGATCGCGTGAAGTGAGGAAAACGATATGAGTGGGGAATCGATAGTCATGCTGGTAATCAGCGCGCTGACCATGGTGTACCTGATTTACGCGCTGCTGCGTCCGGAGAAATTCTGACATGACAGTCAATGGGTGGTTGCAGATACTGGTTTTTCTCGCGCTGATCTTGCTGGTCACGAAACCGCTGGGCGTGTTCATGGCGCGCGTCTTCAGCCGTGAGCGGACTTTCATGGACCCTGTGCTGCGGCCTGTCGAGCGGCTGCTCTACCGGGCGACGGGTGTCGATGAGAACCACGAGATGCGCTGGACTGAATATGCGATCGCGATGCTGTTGTTCAGCGTTGTCTCGATGCTGTTGCTTTACCTGATAGAGCGGGTGCAAGGCTACCTTCCTTTTAACCCGCAGAAACTCGGAGCCGTCAATCCCTCCGCGCTGGCGTTCAATACCGCAGCATCCTTCACCACCAACACCAACTGGCAGAACTATTCGGGCGAGATCACGATGAGCTATTTCACCCAGATGGCCGGACTGGCGTATCACAACTTTGCCTCAGCGGCTACAGGCATCGTGCTGGCAATCGCCTTTATTCGCGGCGTTGCCCGCCGGCAGATGGAAACCATCGGTAATTTCTGGGTTGACTTTGTTCGCTGCTGCCTGTGGGTGCTTCTGCCGTTTTGCGTGGTCGGAGCTTTATTTCTGGTTTCGCAGGGAGTGGTGCAGAACCTCAGGCCTTACGACAAGGTGACTCTGGTCGAACCGCAGCACGTTCAGAGAATGGGCCCAGACGGCAAGCCCGTCCTCGGTCCCGACGGCAAGCCGGTCATGGATACGGTCACCGAGCAAACCATCGCGCAGGGTCCGGTGGCGTCGCAGGAGATCATCAAGGAGTTCGGCACCAATGGGGGCGGCTTTTTCAATGCGAACAGCGCCCACCCGTTTGAGAACCCTACGCCTCTCACCAATCTGTTCGAACTATTCTGCATCTTCGCCATCGGTGGCGGTCTCACCTACACCTTGGGCCGACTGACGGGATCCCAGCACCACGGGTGGGCCGTCTGGTCAGCCATGGCGATTCTGTTCCTGGCGGGAGTGATGGTCGCGTACTGGGCGGAGGCTCGCGGCAATCCACTGCTGGCGGGCGTGGACCAGCACGCAAGCGCGTTGCAGTCCGGCGGGAACATGGAAGGCAAAGAGGTTCGCTTCGGGATCGCAAACTCTGCGTTGTTTGCGACCGTGACGACCGATGCAAGCTGCGGAGCGATTAACGGCTGGCATGATTCGTTCACGCCGTTGGGCGGGATGGTTCCGCTGGTCAACATCATGCTGAGCGAAGTGATTTTCGGAGGGGTCGGCTCAGGAATGTACGGGATTCTGATTTACGTTGTCCTGGCTGTGTTTATTGCAGGGCTGATGGTGGGGCGTACTCCGGAATATCTGGGGAAGAAAATCGAAGCCTACGACGTAAAGATGGCCATGCTGGTAGCGCTGATATTTCCTCTGTTAATCCTGGTGTTCGCCTCCATTTCTAGCGTCAAAGGGTTCGGTACGTCGGCCATTGGCAATGCGGGTCCGCACGGGTTTACAGAGATTTTGTATGCGTTTGTGTCGGGAGCCGGCAACAACGGCTCTGCGTTCGCTGGACTGAGCGCGAATACGCTCTGGTACAACACGACCATCGGAATCACGATGTTGGCGGGAAGATTCCTGATGATCATCCCGATGCTGGGTATTGCCGGCAATCTTGCGCGAAAAAAGTATGTGCCGCCTTCGCTTGGGACTTTCCCCGTAACTACACCATTGTTCACCACGCTGTTGATTGGCGTGATTCTGATTGTTGGGGCGCTGACGTTTTTTCCGGCACTAAGTCTTGGCCCGATCCTTGAGCACTTGCTCATGGGCGCGGGCAAGACGTTCTGAGGATTCTGCCTATGGCTAAGAAGAAAAAAGCTATTTGGGAATGGAAGATTGTCCGGCGAGCACTCTGGGACGCGTTTCTCAAGTTGAATCCACGCAAAATGATGGGTAACCCCGTCATGTTTGTGGTGGAGATCGGTAGCGTGATCACCACGGTGCTACTGTTGAGAGGCGGCTCTGCTTTTAAGTTCAATCTCCAGATCACGCTCTGGCTTTGGTTCACCGTTTTATTTGCGAACTTCGCAGAAGCTATGGCGGAAGGCCGAGGCAAGGCTCAGGCTGATACTCTTCGCAAGGCACGTTCTGAAACTGTAGCTAACCGTTTGGCGGGAAACGACGGCAGAGTGGAGCAAGTGGCTAGTTCCAAGCTGCGCGCGGGAGATCTGGTCTTCGTCTCCGCGGGCGAGTTCATTCCCTCCGACGGCGAGATCATCGAGGGCGTAGCCTCAGTAGACGAATCCGCAATAACTGGCGAGTCCGCTCCCGTCATCCGCGAAGCCGGAGGCGACCGATCCGCTGTCACCGGTGGTACTCGGGTGCTTTCAGACAAAATAAAAGTGAGAATCACTTCGAACCCCGGTGAGACATTCCTCGATCGCATGATCGCCCTGGTCGAAGGCGCCGAGCGGCAAAAGACACCAAACGAAATCGCGCTCAACATTCTACTCGCCGGATTGACCATTATCTTCCTTCTGGCCGTGGTAACTCTCCAACCCTTCGCTATTTACTCTGGTTCTCCGCAGACCGTGTTTGTCCTGGTTTCGCTGCTGGTCTGCCTGATTCCAACAACGATCGGCGGGTTGCTTTCCGCTATCGGTATTGCCGGTATGGATCGCCTGGTTCAGCACAATGTTCTGGCTATGTCTGGTCGGGCAGTGGAAGCGGCGGGCGACGTAAACACTCTCTTACTGGACAAGACCGGCACGATCACCCTCGGCAATCGCCAGGCCGCGCAATTTATTCCCGCACCGGATGTGACTGAACAGGAACTCGCCGATGCCGCGCAACTGTCTTCCTTGGCGGATGAGACACCGGAGGGCCGTTCGATTGTTGTCCTTGCCAAGGAGAAATATGGCCTGCGTGGACGCGAGCTCAGTTCGCATGAAGCGCATTTTGTCCCCTTTACCGCCCAGACACGAATGTCTGGCGTTGATCTCAACGGATTTGAAGTCCGTAAGGGTGCGGCGGAGGCAGTTCACAATTACTTGTTCCAAAATGGCCGTGAGGTGCCGCCTGAGGTTAAGGCTACGGTCGAACGGATTGCGCGCAGCGGTGGCACTCCCCTCGTGGTTGCAGAAAAGCGGCGTGGCGCACTCGGGGTGATTGAGCTGAAGGATGTTGTGAAGGGCGGAATGCGTGAACGCTTCGACCAGTTGCGCGCCATGGGCATCAAGACCGTGATGATCACGGGCGATAACCCGCTTACTGCTGCGTCCATCGCCCGCGAAGCAGGTGTTGATGACTTTCTGGCGCAGGCTACGCCAAAGGACAAGATGGACCTGATTAAGAAGGAGCAGGCCGAAGGCAAGCTTGTTGCGATGACCGGCGACGGCACCAATGACGCGCCTGCCCTTGCGCAAGCAGACGTAGGCGTTGCGATGAACACAGGCACGCAAGCCGCCAAAGAGGCCGGCAATATGGTCGACTTGGATTCGAATCCCACCAAGCTCATCGAGGTCGTGGAGATCGGCAAGCAATTATTGATGACCAGAGGTTCGTTGACCACGTTCTCGATCGCGAACGATGTGGCGAAGTACTTTGCCATCATCCCAGCGATGTTCGCCGGCACATTCCCCGTGTTGAACGCGCTCAACATCATGGAATTGAAAACTCCGCAATCGGCGGTTCTTTCGGCAGTAATTTTCAACGCCGTAATCATCATTGCCCTCATCCCGCTCGCGCTGCGCGGAGTAAAGTACCGGCCGATGGGCGCCGCCGTTCTGTTGCGTAACAACCTGTTGATCTACGGATTGGGTGGAATCATCATCCCGTTCATTGGCATCAAGCTGATCGACATGCTGATCACGAGGGTTGGTCTTGCATAGAGGGAGCTGTCTATGAAGAAGAATCTTGCCACCGCGGTACTGATGACGATAGCAACGACCGCCCTGCTCGGAATCATCTACCCGTTGATGGTGACCGCTCTGGCGCAGTTCTTGTTTCCCAGGAAGGCCAACGGACAGTTAATCGAAGTGAATGGCAAGGTAGTCGGCTCGCGCATCATCGGACAGGCGTTCTCCGGTCCGAATTATTTTCACTCCCGTCCTTCCGCAGCAGGAACTGGCTATGACGCAATCAGTTCCAACGGATCCCAGTGGGGGCCGACAAATCACCAACTGATTGATCGCGTCAAAGGCGACGTTGCCACTGCGCAGGCTGAAAATCCCGGTATGCCGGTGCCGATCGATCTGGTGACGACTTCTGCTTCGGGACTCGACTCCGACATCACTCCAGCGGCTGCCGCCTTTCAACTTCCGCGGGTGTCGAAGGCTCGCGGGATCAATGAGGAGGAACTGCGTCGGATCATAGCCAAGCACACTGACGGCAGGCAACTGGGATTCCTCGGCGAGCCGCGCGTCAACGTCTTGGAGCTAAATCTCGAACTCGACCGACAATTTCCTTCAACCAAGCAAGCCAAAGCTGAATAGTTTCGTTACTTCAAGTCGGCCGAACGTCGTTCGGCTTCTCTGCACGTGACAACAACAAGTCGGGAATTCGTAGGCGATCACAGTTCTCAATTGATTTTGAGTTCTGATGAGCTTGCGGGAACACCCGGAATGAGGGCCAGCGTCGGCATTTTACAACCTTACTCCGGGTTGAGGATTCTCACCTAGTCTTCCGGGGCATAGACCCACAATACAGCACCCTGTTTGGAAGTTGCGGGCACGGCCAAATAGAACCGGTCCCGTTTTCATACCACAAGCCCGTGCGTGCTCCGATTGTCGTTGAGAGTTTCGCCAGGGGTTGGTAATGATCTGCATCGGTTTGCTGGATTACGCTGATGAAGCCCTCGCCTCCGGGAACGTAGATACGTTTTCGGCCAGCGTCATAGTACAGATCGTCCGAGTCGTTCACGCAAGGGACGCTCGCAACCATCGCGCCGCTGTCTGAGTCCAGCACCACGAGTTGCGCCGGCTTTCGCGTCACGACGAATAGGCGGTGGTCAGCTTCGTCCAGGGCCATGGGGTAATTAGCTTTCCCAGTCTTCAAGGGCCAATCTGTGACTTTATGGGCACTCCGATCGATAAGCACAACTTTCGCTTTAGTGGCTATGTTGGCGTAAATCAGCGGCTTTGAGGTGGCAATCTGAAACGATTCCGGATGGGCATCGAGCTTGGCAACGTCTTCCAGGCGTTTGCCAGTTCCGCCATCAATTACGGCAATACCGCCCTCGTCGTCTCCACCATAAGCCACATAGACTTTCTTTTCTGCCGGATCATATCGGACATTGTCGGCATCCTCTCCGACGTCAACGGTATTCAGCAGCTTGAAAGAATCTCCATCGTAGATTCTGAGCTTTCCATCTGTACCGTTCGCGACAAAAAGCCTGTTGAGCTCACCCACGTACACCACACCCTGCGGTGCCGCGGCGCCGGTGATGCTGTGCATGTCCCGGCCTGAAAATGTGTCCACGACTTCGACAGTGTTGTTGCCGAGAGCAGCGCCAATGACGCGTTTGCGTTTTGCGTCGAAGGTGAAATGATCAATCCTGCC
>Ga0137390_10002887_pt1 | contig 13838 bp, 13 predicted proteins | sample 15con2h24AmetaG_FD_104937 | JGI IMG/M metagenome (GOLD analysis project Ga0137390, IMG submission 104937) | Vadose zone soil microbial communities from Angelo Coast Range Reserve, California, USA - 15con2h2.4A metaG | ecosystem: Environmental > Terrestrial > Soil > Vadose zone > Saprolite... | reverse complement strand
AGGTCCTCGGCGTCGGCCCAGACGTTGCCGCTGCGGCGATCGTGGACGCCCACGTCGATTCCGGCCCGCGAGCCGTTGCGAGCCAGGATGTTGTCCTTGAAGACGACGATGCGCGCAATGGCGTAGGCGCCGTGCTGATGCAGGTTCTGCAACAAACCGTCCACGTCGTCAATCGTCGGTGCCGCGTTGCCCCCGATCTGCTCCGCCAGAGGCACGCTACTGCGGTAGCTGAGCAAGCCGTAGTCGCCTTTGACGTCGATGACGACGGCGTTCACCTCGGTCGTGTCGAGCAGCCGGTACATCTCCTGGCGATAGTCCTCGCCACCGATCGCGAAATAGGTCATGTAGGTGGCGCGCACCGGGTTGGGCTGCAATTGGACGTCCAATCCGGGCCGCTGGCTCATATCGACCTGGGCGCGGCGGAAGCCAGGCGCCAGCACCTGCAGCAGCCCTTCCCTGGGTAGCCGCTGCAACCCGAAGCCACCCTCAGAGTCCGTATTCAACGTGAGGCTGCTAACAGAGACGCGCGCGCCCGGCACGGCTTTGCCAGTGGCGCCGTTCGTCACCCGACCGGTCAGTTTGGGCAGCATCGGCACACGGATCAGGTCCTGGCCGCCGTAATAGGTCTCGGTCGGGATGTAGCCAATGGCGGTCAGGTTGAATTTCTGGTTGGCGCGGACGGGCGCGACTTGTATCTTGCCCGGGCTGAGGCTCGTGCTCGTCGTGGCCGCGTCGAGCACCGCCGACACGGGTTGGCCGGTGTCCGCGTCGACCGCCTCGATTTCGACCCCAATCGGCTCGAGTTTGGGCATGAGCGGATCGAACGGAGTCGACACGCGCACGCTTTGACCCCGGTAGCCAGGTGCGTCGAAGGCGAGCATTTCGGGCGGTTTGACGCTCTCGAGCGCGAAGGAACCGTCGATGGAGCTGGCGGTATTGGCGCGGCCAGACCACACGCGCGCACCGGCGATCGGCCGACCAGTCGAACGATCGACGACCATCCCGTGGACGCTAAAACCGCCAAAACCGAAGTGGTACCAGGCCGCGCCCACGACGAGCAGGACGGCGAATGGCAATGGTGCCACGGCGGGCGGCCGCGGCAATCGAAGGCGCCGCCGTCGATACGCCGACATCGTCGTCGGCGTCGACGAGGACGAATAAGACCAGCCACGATGCGAATACATTGAGTGGGCGCGCCGTGGCCTCCGCCATGCCGGCGCCGGCATTGTAGGTGCCCCATTCGTGACTGTGCGTGCGCAAGGCTAGATACTGGGTCTGTACGACTTAGAATGGCCACGCAGTGGCATGGCTGTCATCACCCTTTCGCGCCATCCCGGCTCACTCGGCGATACCATCGCCCGCGTTATCGCCGAACGACTGCACTATCGGATTGTCGAACGGGATGAGCTGGTTCGCCTGGCCGCGCGCATCGGCGGCTCAGATGTGGCCTGGGATCGCGCGCCCGAGCTGCGCGAACGCTCGCCGTCGTTCTGGGAGCGACTGAACGAAGAGCGCCGCCGCTACGCGAGCGTGTTGCGGCGAGTAACGACTCAGCTGGCTGAAGAAGACGACGTGGTGATCGTCGGTCTGGGCGGCGGCCAACTGCTCAAAGGCTTGAGCAACGTACTGCGGCTGCAGGTCATCGCGCCCATGGATGTGCGCATGGAACGGGTGATGGAGCGTGGCTTCGACGACGTGGCCGGCCCGTTGACGCGGGATCGCGCGCGGGACCTGATCCGCAAGGCCGACCGAGATACCAGCGGCTACATGCGCTACATGTTCAACATCGACTGGTTGGAAGCGCACAACTGGGACCTGGTCATCAATACTGGCCGATTCAGCGTCGCGGAAACCGTCGACATCGTGGCGGCGATCGTCGGCAGCGGCGCACTCGAGCCGTCGGCGCTCGACCGACAGCGCCTGGGCAACCTGGCTCTGGCCAGTCGAGTCGAGTCAACGGTGCTCAGCGACCCGACTGTCTGGGTCAACAGCCTCAAAGTCGTGGCTCAGGAAGGCCGGGTGCGGATCGAGGGTGAGGTCATCACCGAAGAAGACCGCGATGCGGTCGAGCAAGTCGTTCGTCTGGTCGAGGGCGTGCGCCAGATCGACAACGACCTGCGCGTCCAACCACCGCCGCTAACGGGAATGTGAGCTTGATCGGCCACGGCGACGCGCTGGCCTGGCTGCGCCGCGCGCTGAAAACGGGACGTTTCGCACACGCCTATCTCATCACCGGACCGCGCTCGGTCGGCAAACGCACGTTTGCCCTCGAGATTGCCCAGGCACTGAATTGTCAGGCGGCCAATGTCGAGGATCGTCCGGACCATACGTGCCAGCACTGTCGCCTGATCCAGCGGATGGTGCATCCCGACGTTCGCGTGGTGCGCCGCGCGCCCGAACGGCGGCTGATTTCGCTCAAACCGGCCGCGGTCCCGGGTCCGCCACGCGACTACTCGGACAACGTTCAATTCATCCAGGCGGACGCGCAGCTCAAGCCAATCATGGGTCGCTCGAAGGTGTACGTGATCGTCAACGCCGAAGAGCTGGCCGAAGATGCAGGCAACCGTCTGCTCAAGACGCTCGAGGAACCAGCTCCGTCGGTCGTCTTCCTGCTGACGGCGGTTGAGCGTGGCGGAGTATTGCCGACGATCGCCTCACGCTGCCAGGAGATTCGGCTGCGGCCGTCGCCGCGAGCGGAGCTCGCGGCAGCGCTGATCGGCATGGGCACCGACGCCGAGCGGGCGGGGCAGCTCGCGGCGCTGGCGGGCGGCCGCCAGGGCTGGGCGGTCTCGGCGGCGCGCGACGCCGGGTTGTTCGAGCAGCAACAAACATATGCCCGCCAGCTGGTCGAGGCGGTCGCTGGCTCACGCATTGAGCGGCTGGTCCGCGCGCGGGCTCTTTCTGAGCGCTGGAGCAGCCAACCCGAGATGGTGCGTGAGACGCTGCGCGTGTGGATGAGCTGGTGGCGCGACGTGTTGCTCGTGCAGCTCGGGTTGACGAATCGCGTCGTTCACCTCGAGGCCAGCGAGCAGGCAGCGCTCAGAGCGACCGCGGCGCAAGTCGACCCGGACGCGGCGCGTCAGGCGACGGCGGCCATCCAGCAGACACTGACCGACCTCGACACAAATGTGAACGCGCGGCTGGTGCTCGACCTGTTGCTGCTGCGCTTGCCTGGCGTGTCGCTGGCATAAGCCGTGCGCAACCGGTCGGCAACATGACCCTGACGACCATCGCGGCGGAAGGCCGTCTCGACTGGCTCGATGTAGCGAGCCTCGACCCTTCGCCGCGGCTGATCGTCAACCCGCACGCTGGCCGCAAGCTCGGGTTGCCGACAAACGTGGCAACCCTGGACGCCGTCGAGGCGGCCCTCGCAGAAGCTGGCATTCACGTTCAGCTCGAGCAGACCAAGGCTCCGCGACATGCCACCGAACTGGCGCGCCAGGCTGTGCGCGACGGATGCAAGCTGATTATCGCCGCCGGTGGCGATGGGACCGTGGCCGAGGTAGGCGCAGCTCTCGTCCACACTGGCTCGGCGCTGGGCATCATGCCGCTGGGCAGCATCATGAACATGGCCCGCACGCTATGTATCCCGCGCGACTTGAAGCTGGCGGCCCGCACGATTGCCGCCGGCCGCGTGCTGGCCATGGACGTTGGTCGGGTGCACGCCCAGCTCTTTCTCGAAGCGGGCGGCGTGGGCCTCACGGCAGGTCTGTTCGCGTACTTCAATCGCCTGGACGGTGGCCACGAGCGGCCGCGGAACGTCGTGCGGGCCATGATTCGATTTCTGAGAAACCTTGGCCACCCGAGACTGGTGATCGTCGCCGATGGTCAGCGGTTCACCGTTCGCGCACTCCAGGTCACCATCTCAAATGGGCCGTTCGTTGGCGCCGCGTACGCGCTTGCGCCTCAAGCGCGCGTCGACGATGGGTTGCTGGACGTGGTCATCTTCCGTGGGCTCGGTGCGATCCGCGTCATGTTGCACATGGCGTTGGTGGCCGGCGGCCGCCGTTTGCCACAACCGCCCGGTGTGCAGCTGGTGCGCGCCAGATCAGTTGATGTGACCGGGCGACGGCGCCGACCGCTGCCCGTGCACGCCGACGGCGTGGCCATCGGCGTGACGCCAGCGCACTTCGAGGTCCTGCCCGCGGCCTTGCGGGTGATGGTCGGCCAGCCTGAACCTGGCGCGGCGTGCGCCTGGCAGCCGCCGGCGTCCTGAGTCCACCTACTGAATGCTCCAGACCACGTGGACCGTGGTCGAGACGCGTAGCTCACCTGGCTGGATAGGCGTTGTTACGGCTTGCGCGGCAGCGGCCGGCTGGGGGGCGTTCGCGAAACGTACGGGGGTCACCCCACCGGTATCGGATTCCTCGATCGTAGTCGGCCGACCAAGCGACACGCCCGCGTCCCGCGCCAGTTGCTCGGCCTTTGCCCGAGCATTCGTCATCGCCTGATCGCGCGCCTGGGTTTTCAGCGCTTCCACGTTGTCGGATTCAAACGAGATGCCAAAGACTCTCGTCGCGCCTGAGCTGACCGCATCGTCCAGCAACGCGCCGAGTCCGCCGACATTGGTCGTTCTCACTTCGACGAGATTCTGCACCTGGTAGCCCCGCAGGACGGCCTGATTCTGGTCGCGCTGGTCATACTGCGGGTTGATGTTGAAGGCAGTTGTCCGAATATCCATATCGGGGATACCGGCTGCTTTGAGCTTGTTCACCACCGCGTCCATGCGGCGGGCGGCCTCGGCCTGGGCGTTGGCCAGAGACTGGTCGAAGACTTCCGTGCCCAGCGTGATGCGGGCGACATTGGGTTGGGCCAGGACGATCCCCTGGCCGACGACGCTGATTCCGGTATTGGCTGGCGGCTGAACCGGGATCGTTTGCGCCGATCCGAGTGGCGCCGCGGCCAGCAAAATAGCGATCAGGATTGACAGGGTCAGAGCGACAAACATTCGAACAAACACGATGGGGTTACTCCAGGTGAGATGGCGACGCCGTCTGCAGACGGTGTCGGATGAGCAGCGCAATAAGAATGCCGAACGCGGCCAGGACGCCGACGAGTGCCGCGGCGATGCGTAGCGGAGCCGCGGGATCGGTCGGTTGCGGAGTCGCCGCGGCATTGGCGAACGGTGTCGGGGATTGAGCTGGAGGGGTAGACGTTGGTGCCTGGGTAGGTAGTGCGCGAACGGTCGTCGCGGCCGCGACCTGATCGCCCGGCTCGGTGCTGGTCGGGCCCGGCGCGGCCTGCGAACGGACGGCTGCACCCGCGGCGGCCGGCGGAGCAGCGGCCGGGGCGGCTGCCTGCGCGCCTGGCGCCTGCGCGGCCGGCGAAGCGGCAGGGACGGCGGCTGGGCGGGCGGCCGCTGGAGCCGCGGGTGCCGCTGGCGCCGCGGGTGCCGTTGGTGCCGCGGGAGCCGCGGGAGCCGCTGCCGAGGACGCATCTCGACCGACCGTTTCGGGTGCGGGTGCTATCTGAGCCGCTGGTTGCGCTTTCGACGCGAGCGTCGCGGGCCCGGCCGCGGGCCGCGAATCCACGTACAGCGTGCCGACCGACAGAAAGACGAACGCGGCCGCCAGCGCACCCGCGCCAGCCCGCGTCCATGCATACCATCGGCGCAGTCGCACGACGTTCGGCGGGTCCGCCACCAGACGGGGACCGATTCGAAAATCGCGCGGCGGTTCGACAGACGGCAGCGATCGCAACAGCCCGACCAGCTCCTGCATCTCTGCCAGCCGTGCCTGACAGACGGAGCACGTCCCAAGGTGCGCTTGCACGCGGGACAGCTCATCCGGGGAGAGTTGATCGTCGACGAGCGCTGAAAAATCTTCGTCGGCGAGATGGTCGGGCTGCGTCACGAGTTCCTTTCTTGGAGACGCTGGGAACTCGATGGAAGTTCCCCTTTTTCGACCAGCACGGCGCGCAGCTGCGCTCGGGCGCGACTCAAGCGGCTCTTGATCGTGCCAAGCTCGACATTCATCGCCTCGGCAGCCTCGTCATAACTGAGACCCTGCACATCGCACAGGATGACTGTCAGGCGCTGGTCGGGCGACAGGCGGTCGATCGCCGCCTGGATCGCGTCCGCCGTTTCGGCGCTCAAACTGCGTTGCTCGGGAGTCTGGCCTGGATCTGCGAGCCGTTGCGCTGGGCTGATCTCGTGTTCGGGGTCGGTTGCGCCAAGCGCGTCCAGACTGTCCGCGGGTCGCCGCTGGCGGCGGCGCAGATGGTCGTAGCATGCGTTCACCGCGATCCGCAGCAACCAGGCGCGCAACCCAGCAGCCGTCCCCTGGAACGTCTTGAGTCCCCGAAACGCACTGAGCAAGGCGTCCTGGGCCGCGTCGGCGGCGTCTTCGCTGTTGCCCAACGTGCGATAGCACACGTTGAAGACCTGGCGCTGGTACACCTCCACCAGCGTGTTGAACGCGGCGACGTCACCACCCTGAGCCGCTCTGAGGACCGTCTCGAGCGTGCCCGCGTCGGGCTGCACGCACAGATGCTACGGGCTGCGCTACGGTTAGCGAGCCGTGAGCGTGCTGCGCTGGCTGCCGAGCCTCGTACTGCTGTTACCGTGGCTGCTCGCGCCCGTGGCACCTTCAAACGCAATCCGCGTCCGCGATCTGGCCGGCCCGTATGCGTTCAGGTTGCTCGACTGGGAGACGGTTCGGCTGGGCGAGCGCGCCGATCGCGTGTGGGCCGGTCTGTTCGGCACCACCTCGGTACGCCCGTCAGACGCGGATACGCTCAAGGCGTACTTTCAGGCAACGCCGCGCCCGCGGGAGCTGCGCCCGCAAGTCGAGGTCGCCCTGGAGCGCCTGATTGGGCAGGCGTACCAGGCCGGCGGCCTCAGCGGCTTTGTGCCGTTGCTCCCCGATCGACTGTTTCCGCCGGTGTTGGTGGCGTTGACGCCGCCGCCCAACGTGCTGGTCATCGCACCGCGGACCGAGCTGCGCGTTATCGGCTCATCGGTCGTGCAGGCGATGGATGTGCCGACCCAGGAGCGACTCGAAGCGTCGGCCGACAGCACCAACGTCTCGTCGCTGGTCGCGCCGATCGGCGGACTGGCGACGTACCCGTCGATGGTGCTCGACGAGGCACCCGATCGAGTCCTCGCCGCGGCCGCCCACGAATGGCTGCACCAGTACTTGATCTTCTATCCACTCGGGCGGGGCTACTGGAACACCCAGGAGACGCGTGAGATCAACGAAACGACCGCGGACATGATCGGTCAGGAGGTTGGCGGCCAACTGGCCACCAGCCTCGGGCTGACGCCGAAGACCACTCCACCAGCGCCACGCTCGGCACAACCGGCTTTTGATTTTCGGGCATTTATGCGCGCGACACGCGTACAGACCGAGCAGTTCCTCAAAGACGGGCAGGTGGTCGCGGCCGAAGGCTATATGCAGGCTCGGCGCGACGAGCTGCAGCAACACGGAATTCAGATTCGAAAGTTGAACCAGGCGTATTTTGCGCTGAACGGCAGCTACGGCGAAGGCTTCGCCGCCTCGCCCTCGAATCCCATCCCGCGGCTGCTGCGCACGCTGCGCGCACAGAGCCCGTCGCTTGGTGACTTCATCGTCCGCGTTCGCGACGTCACGACGATTGCCGAGTTGCGCGCGGCCACTCAGCCGTAGAGCGGCGGGCCAGCCACACCGCCTTACCGGCGTAATACGCCAGCAGCATACTCAGGACCAGCCCAAGGACGCCCTCGCGCGCGCCCTGGAGCTGCACGTAGCGCCGCCAGAACTCGCGAAGTGGCTGCCCGATCAGCGCTCGACGACGCGGCCGGCCAAAGCGAGCCAACCAGGTCTGTGCCTCGAATGGGCTGTAACGCTCCTGCTTGGCGATGAATTCGCCCAGGCTGCGGTAGTTGAGGTGCACCAGCGGCTCGCGCAGATGCCCGATCGGGCCGTCGACGAGTGCCTCTTCATGCACGACTCGCACAAGATCGAAGCGGGCCGCGCCGCGTTCGAGCAGCCGCAATTGATAGTCAGGAAACCAGCCCGCGTAGCGGATCACTCGCCCCATCAGGTAGTTGTGGCGCGGAATCCAGAACCCGCGACAGGCGCCTGGCCGATCGATCGTGCTGAGCACCTCGGTTCGCAGGTCAGGCGTGACGCGCTCGTCAGCGTCGACGAACAAAACCCACTCGCCCCGTGCCAGGCTCAGGGCCGCGTCGCGCTGGGCAGCGAAAGTGTCGAAAACGCGCTCTTCCACGCGCGCACCAAGGTCACGGGCGATCTCTCGGGTACGGTCACGGGTCGCGGCGTCGACGAGGACCAGGCGTTCGTCGGCGAACGCGATCGACCGCACACAGTCGCCGAGCATGCGCTCCTCATCGCGGGCAATGACCGCGGCTGTCAAGCGCGGACGGGGCTGGTCGCTCACGAGGCCAGCCGGCGCACGTCGTCGATCAGCGCTGCACGCCGCGGTCCTGCCAGGGCCGCTGCACGGCCCAGCCCGAACCTCACGAGCGCATGGACCAGCCTGTTGTACGCCGGGTCGGAAAAACGCTGGTAATAGCGCAGGCGGCTGCGCCAGAGCTGGGCGAACATGATGTCGGGTTGCTGGCGTGTCGATTGCCCGCCGTGGTGGATCGCGACGGCGGCCGGCTGGTGCCAGATCTGCCAGCCATGCAGACGGGCTCGGCGGCACCAGTCGATTTCTTCGAGGTACATGAAGTAGCCCTCGTCAAGCGGCCCGACGTCCTGCCAGGCGGCCCGATCGATCAGCATGCACGCGCCCAGTGGGTGATCGATCAGCATCGGCCCCGTTGCGTGTGCGACGCGCCCATTCAAGGGTGAGCCCATGAGCCTGTCTATCGGAAAAAGATCAAGGGCTACCTGCACCAGGCCGGGAAAGCGAAACGCGGCGGGCTGGGACGTGCCATCGGCGTAGCGCAGCGCCGGGCCGACCAGCGCCGCGCGAGGCATACGATCGAGGACCTCCAGCAGCAAGTCCAGCGCCCCCGCCTCGAGGCGTGCGTCCGGGTTGAGGATGAGCAGACCGCGGCCTCGGGCGCAGGCGGCGGCCCGGTTCACTCCTGCAGCAAACCCGAGGTTCGATTCCGACTGGATCAGATGAACGGTCGGAAAGCGGTCCGCGACAGCCCGCGGGCTACCGTCGTGCGAGGCGTTGTCGAGGACGATCGTTTCGACCCCCGGCTGGTCGACCACCGAGGCGATCGACTCGAGCAGGAGTGCGCGCGTGTTGTAGGAAACGATCAGTGCGGAGACGCGCGGCGTGACGTTAGGCGGAGATTGCAATCCGAACGAGCCCTGCACCAGCACTGTGAATGGCGACGTTCTCCTGGACGAGCCCAGCAAAAAACACGAGCTTGTTCTGTTCGTTGAGCACTCTGACGCATCCCCGCACGCTCACCTCTTCGCCCGGCTCCAGATCGTGACCGAAGCCCCACCGATACGGGTAGCTGGCGCCGTTGACATCTGGGCTACCCGCCCAGTTCAAGCCGACACGCCAGTAGCCGGCATGCTCGGTAAAGACATGATCTTCGATCGAGGCATACGTATCCAGGGAGTTGTAGACGTAGCCCGGATCAGGGCCTTCGGTGCGCAGTACTGTTTGCCCGGTGTTGCGGACGATCGACTCGAGGCAAACTTCATCACCGCGAATGATCTGCAACGGACCAATGTGCGCCAGGACAATCGACGCTTCCGGCACACCCGATTCCTCGACGACGAGCGGTGCGCTGCGTTCGACCACGTTGCCGGCCTGGTCGCGGGCACGAATTCCGAGCAGGTAATTGCCGCTGGCGACGGGCTGGCCGTTCACAATCCCGTCATAGGTCAGGCTCTGTTCGCCCGCCTGGGCCTTAAGCTCCTCGCCCATCCACACCCGTTTTGGCGGGTCTGTTCCCGAAGTTATGTCCAGATACGCTGCGACGTAGGCGTCCTTGGCCAGGCGGTACGTGACGTGCGTGACGTCGCTACGGGCATCGAAATTGGGCGAGATGCGATCGGGCAGGAAGGCCAGGCCGGAGATATCGGGCGCGAGTGTGTCGGCGTTCCGGACAGCCATCGCCACCTGGGTTTGCTGGCGATGCGTGGGCGTGTGCACCTCGAGGACCACCTGGTAGTCGCCGTCGGGCAACACGCGCCGTTCGTTGGGGCCGGGCCCGCCGACTGTGCCGTCAAACTGCAGCACGTAATCACCAGGCGTCGGGCGCGCCGCATCGGCATGAATGACCCATTGCGTGCCGTCGGGGGACAGGATGCGGCTCGAGACCGTGGCTGGCGCGTTCAGGTGATAGTGGACGTCGAGTCGATTGCGCTTGTCGCGTAGCTCAGGCGAAGGCGGCGGCGGGCCCGCCGCCACTGCGCCGAGTGGTGCGACCGAGAGCGGTCCACACGCCGAAGACAGCAGCAGCAGCACACCCACAAGAGCGAAGCGGCCCCTCTGGAGGTCGACACTGTCCGGCACGTCGTCGGGATAGTAGGAGCGGCTGGCGACCTGCTACAACCCGCCTTCGTGGAGCCGCAGCCACGGACCTTTACCCGCGACGAGGCTGAAGCCCTCCTGCCGGAGGTCGATCGGCTGTTGGCCGAAGCGCACAAGTTCGTCGAAACGCTGGCCGGCGCGGAGCAGGCAGCCCAGGCCGCACAGTGGAAGCCCCGGGCAAATGGGCGCGTGCACCTGGAACCTGTCGGCGAAGTGCACGACGCGGGGCGTCGATCGGTGGCCCGCCAACTTCGGCTGGTGATCGAACGCATTCAGGGCATGGGCATCGTCGTGCGCGACATTCGCAGCGGCCTGATCGATTTTCCGAGCCTGCGCGAAGGTCGAATCGTCAATCTGTGCTGGCGGCGAGGTGAACCGCTCGAGATCCGTTTTTGGCACGAAGTTGCGGCCGGTTTTAGTGGCCGCCAACCCCTCTAATGCGTGACCGCGGCCAACGGTGGCGGTAGGTTGGGCACGGGTGCCGCTCTGACGAAAACAGCGCGCAGTTGGGCCGCGAAGACCTGCCGGTCATCCCGGGTAGCACCTTCCAAATCGCGCGTGGGCACCGCGTACGAGTACAGCGCGACACCAAGCGCACCAAGCGCGCGGGCCCGATCGAGCTGGGCCAGTGAGCCGTCGGCGGAATTCAAGTATGAGCCCAGCCCGAGCACGACGCCGCGGGTGCCTGTGTGGTTGACCTGCCACTGTGTCCATCGATCGAACGACGCCCCCTTGCTCGGCCGATTCGCGGTAGTAGTCCATCGGCAGCAGGTAGTCGACAATGCCCTCCTGCAGCCACGACCGCCAATCTTGCAGGGCGGACGCGAACGGCGGCTGGCTTTCCCAGTCGTCAGCTGTCAGGGGACCCTGACCCCAGGTGACGACCGCGGCCGTTACCGCCACATTCGGCTTCAGTGCCTTGGTCTGCAAGTAAATGCCTCGGAGCAACGAGGTGACCTGGTCCCGTCGCCAGGCGATCCACTGCGGATCTTTGGGCGCGGGCTGGGTAGCCGGGTCGCGATCGAAGCGCAGGTTGAAGCGCGCGACGCTGGTTGGGTTATAGCCCCAGCGCAGCGCGTCACCCTCGTAGTAGCGCACCTGGTCGAGGTGGATCCCATCCACGTCGTAGTTGCGCATCAGGTTCAGGTAGACGTCGGTGGTGTAGCGGGCCGCGTCAGGGTTGCCCGGGTCGAGGTAGTAAATACCGCTGCCGCCGACGCCCGCCCAGGCCTCGCCGTCATCGCGGTACATCAACCACGTATCCTCTGCACTCGCGGACAGGCCGCGTGTATTGAAGGGATGGTTGCGCGCCTGAGGCGGGGAGTCGCGCTGCCACCAGATTGGCAGTGTCGCCAACCAGGCGTGCACCTGCAGGCGCTGCGGCCCTTGATGGGCTCGATCGATCAGGTACTGCAGAGCGTCGAAACCGGGCGTCAGGTCAGGATCTTCGGCACGCGGCTCGAAACTCTTCGTGTAGTAGGCGTCGCCGCGGCGGCGGACCTGCACGAACAGGGCATTCAGATTGGCGCTGCGCGCCCAGGCGACCAGGTCATCGACTTGCGCGGCTGTCTTGAAGCCATCGTGGAAGGCGTCGACCCAGACCGCGCGCAGCTCGGGCGGATCCATCGGCTCAACCACTGCCACAGGCGTGGTCGTCGCTGGGACCAGGGTCGGCGACGGCGCAGGTAGTGGTGTACTTGTCGAGGGGACAGCAGTTGGGACGATCGTTGGTCGCACCGTGGTGGAGGTGGTGGGAGTCGGTTTCGTCGCCGTCGCGGAAGCGCCAAGCGGGCCGACAGCGAACAATGCCAGCCCGATGAGCGCCAGACCCGACAGAAGGAATGTGAGCCGTAGCATTCCTGGTGGCTGGCGATGCTAGGCCCGCGTGGGAGGGGGCTGCAACATGCGGCGGCGCTACGGCTTTGTACCATCACCTCCGCGTGGCCGAGACTGAGCTGCTGTATGCGACGGACGCCTATCTGCGTGCATTCGACGCACGGGTTGTCGAAGTAACGCCTGAGGGTGGCGTGATCCTCGATCGGACGGCGTTCTACCCCACAGGCGGCGGACAGCCGCACGATCTGGGAACACTCAGTTGGGACGGGGTATCGGCCAGCGTCGTCGAAGTCAAAAAGAGCGGCGCGCTGGTCGTCCACCGCCTCGAGGGGGACCTGCCCACCGTTGGCAGCGCGGTCCACGGAGAGATCGATTGGCAACGCCGCTACGCGCTCATGCGCCAGCACACCGCGCTGCACTCGATGAGCGGGGTGATCTACGAGCTGTACGGCGCGACCGTCACCGGCGGCCAGATGTACCCGGATCGAGCGCGCATGGACTTTCTTCTGCCGGACCTGTCCCAGGATCGACTGAGAACGATCGAGGAGCGCACCAACGAGCTGCTCGAAGAAGGCCACCCGGTATCGATTCGGTTTTTGCCGCGTTCCGAGGCCTTTCAAATCCCAGATCTGATCCGGACCAAGGTCAACCTGATTCCAGAGGGCATCGAAGAAATTCGTGTCGTCAACATCGAGGGCATCGACCAGCAGGCTGACGGTGGAACGCACGTCGCCAACACCAGCGAAGTTGGTCGGGTCCACATCACGGGGTCTGAGAACAAGGGCAAAGGCAACAAGCGCCTCGAGATCAAACTGTCGTGAAGTGCAAGTGTCAGCAAAGGTTTCCCCGAAGGGGTCCCCTCTGGGGTCGACACCGTCAGTGACAGCACATTTCTCCCCGAACGGGTCCCCTCTGGGGTTATTCACGTGAGCCTCGACCTCGAACCGATCGAGCGATGGGCGCGCAGTGAGCTCGATCGCAAAAATGCCGCGCGTGAGCAAGCCTTGCGCTGGTCACGCGAGCTGGTCAGGGCGTGCGCCAACTCGATCCGCGCCGTCCATCGGCGTGATTTTTCGGCCGCCGAAGAGCTGCTCAGCCAGGCAAATACGTTGAACGACCAGATCTGCTCCTTGCTGGCTCAAATGGCGGACGTCTACTGGACGGGTTATGTCCAGGATGCCCAGAAAGAGCTGGTCGAAGCGTGCTGCACGCTGGCGTTAGTCAAGGGCTCAGCGTTGCCAGACCCAGAGACTCTCGGCGTCGCGCCCGCGCCGTTTCTCAACGGGCTGGCCGAAGCGGTCGGCGAGATGCGCCGCTACCTGCTCGACATGCTGCGTCGAGGCGAGGTCGAGGGCTGCGAGCGTCTGCTCGGCGCGATGGATGACATTTACGCGCTGCTGGTGACGCTCGACTATCCTGACGCGCTGACAGGCGGCCTGCGGCGCACGACCGATAGCACGCGCGGCATTCTCGAAAAGACGCGGGGTGACCTCACCCTGGCGCTGCGCCAGGAAGCGTTGGTCGAAGCCCTGCAAGCCGCCGAGCGGGCGGTT
>Ga0137390_10002885_pt1 | contig 13842 bp, 9 predicted proteins | sample 15con2h24AmetaG_FD_104937 | JGI IMG/M metagenome (GOLD analysis project Ga0137390, IMG submission 104937) | Vadose zone soil microbial communities from Angelo Coast Range Reserve, California, USA - 15con2h2.4A metaG | ecosystem: Environmental > Terrestrial > Soil > Vadose zone > Saprolite... | reverse complement strand
TGTCCCGATACTGCGCGCCCGGATGTCCCTTCGCCAGATCTGCCGCGTGCGCCGCAATTTTGTAGGCAATCACGCCGTCCTTTACGTCCTTCTTGTTGGGCAGGCCGAGGTGTTCCTTGGGCGTCACGTAGCAAAGCATGGATGCTCCGTGCCAGCCGATCATGGCGGCGCCGATGGCGGACGTGATGTGGTCGTAGCCGGGCGCGATGTCGGTGACGAGCGGCCCCAGCACGTAGAACGGGGCCTCGTTGCACTCCTGGATCTGGCGCTCGACGTTCATGGCGATCTGGTCGAAAGGCACGTGCCCCGGCCCCTCCACCATCACCTGCACGTCCTTCTCCCAGGCCTTGCGCGTCAGGTCGCCGAGGGTCCTGAGCTCCGCGAACTGCGCGGCGTCGCTGGCGTCGGCCAGGCAGCCGGGACGCAGGCCGTCGCCCAGGGAGAGCGTCACGTCGTACTTCCGCGCGATCTCCAGGATCTTGTCGTAGTGCACGAAGAGCGGGTTCTGCTTGCGGTGGTGGACCATCCACTGCGCGTGCAGGGCGCCGCCGCGCGACACGATGCCGGTGATGCGGTGCTGCACCAGGGGCAGGTGCTCGTAGAGGACTCCGCAATGGACGGTCATGTAGTCCACGCCCTGCTGGGCCTGGTGCTCGATGTTGTCGATGAGGTCGTCCGCGGTGAGGTCCTCGACGCGCGTCACCTGCTGCACGGCCTGGTACACGGGCACGGTGCCGATGGGCACGGGCGAGGCCGCGATGATGGCTTCGCGGATCTCGTCGATGCCGCCGCCGGTGGAGAGGTCCATCACGGTGTCCGCGCCGAAGTGGACGGAGTAGTGCAGCTTCTCCAGCTCCTGCTCGACGTTGGAGACGACGGCGGAGTTGCCGATGTTCGCGTTGATCTTGCAGCGCGCGTTGATCCCGATGGCCATGGGATCGAGCGCGTCATGGTTGACGTTGGCGGGGATGACCATGCGCCCGCGCGCAACCTCGTCGCGGATCGTCTCCGGCGCCGTCTCCTCGCGCTCGGCCACCCGCTTCATCTCCGGCGTGATCAGGCCGCGGCGCGCGTGGTGCATCTGCGTCGCGGTGTCGCCGGTGAACTTCGTTCTCTCCATCGCCGTCCTCCTGGGTCCGAAAGCGTAAAGGGCCGACCACCGGGAAGGTGTCGGCCCTTGGGCTTCGCTTCCCTCCGCTGGTCCTAACCAGGTCAGGTTCAAGGGGTCGGTGGCGTCGCCCACCCTCTCAGCCCTCGCGCGGGCCCCCCCAGCGTCCGTTCGCTTGACCTGATTCTACTCCAGGCCGTCCTCCGGGCGCAGGCGGACCCCGTCATCGCGCGCTACCATACGTCGCTCGCGAAGGGAGACATGCTCGGCTGGCTCACCAGGCTCGAAACGGTGCACAAGGCGGAAACGGCCGCCGAGCGCGAGGCGATCTATCGCTTCCGGTACCAGATCTACATCGAAGAGCTGAAGTACAACTACGAGGCCGATCACGAGCGCAAGTGGCTCAAGCAGGCCGAGGACGAGCAGCCGTGGACCACCCTGCTCTACACGGGCAGCCCGGACGACATCTCCTCGACCGTGCGCGTCCAGGCCTGGAAGCCGGGCGAGGTGCCGCCCGCCGTCTTCGCGCTGACCTCGATGGAGCGCTTCCCCGGCATCGAGCGGCTCGGCGTCTCGCACATCGGCCGCATGATGATTCGCCGCAGCCTGCGCGGCAAGCTCGTCCTGCCTTCGCTCCTGGCCGGAGGATACGAGTTCCTGGTCGGCGAGAAGGGCGCGGACCTCGCCTTCCTCGACTGCGTGCCGGGCATTGTCCGCCACTACCGCCAGCTCGGGGCGCGGCCGTACGGCGGACGCCTCATCGACCTCGGGTACAGCCCCGGAATCCCCCTCGTGATCGTGCTCTCCGACTACGCGCACCTGAAGCGCTCGGGCTCGATCGTGGCGCCCCTGGTCAAGAAGTACTTCGGACCGGGCAAGCGGGCGCCCCTCGACCTCGAACCCTATCGGCACCTCTTCGACAGCGAGCAGGTCCCGGTGGAGTTCGATCCGGAGAAGGTGTGGGCCGCCCTCCAGGACCGGCTCCTGGCCGGCGACGAGGCGATCCCCACCTTCGTGGACGCGCTCTCGCCGGGTGCGCTCTTCCACCTGTCGGAGTCCGGCTACCTCCTGGACGTCAAGGCCGGCGACCTCATCACGCGCGCGGGCATCGGGCAGCGCGAGATGTTCGTGATCCTGGAGGGGGCCTGCGAGGTGGAGGGCGCGAGCAAGCGCATCGCCCTGCTCGAGAAGGGCGACCTCTTCGGCGAGATCGCGTTCTTCAGCGAGTCCGGCGAGCGCACCGCGACCGTGCGCGCGCTCAGCGACTGCAAGCTGCTCGTGCTCCGCCAGAAGTTCCTGGACGAGCTGACCACGAACGATCCCGAGGCGGCCTGCCAGATCCTCCTCAACGTCAGCCGCATCATGGCCGAGCGCATGGGGGGGATGGTGAGGGCGGCCGCGGCGAGCGCTCCCGACGCCGAGCCCTGATCCCGGGCGCTAGGCATGGGCCGAGGTCACTTGTCGGCATTCCCGCGCGGGACCTCCGGGGGAAGCGTTTCGATCGCCGTCGTCGCGTAGCGGTACCCCGCCTCGATGATGGGATCGATGCTCGGAAAGTCGATGAGGCCGTAGCGGCCGACGGGCAGGTCGAAGACGAACGCCGCCCCCGCGCGCTGGCGGCGCCGGTGGCCGGCCTGGCGGCATTCGAGCGCGCGCAGGAGGACGGTGGCCGCGCCGGGCACGCGCGTGTGCTTGCCGCCCGGCCGCAGGCGCTCCCAGAGCAGCTCGGTCGGCGACGGGCTCCATTCGAGCTCCGCATCCACCGTGAGGTCCACGTCCTGCGCGGTGTCGCTCGCCAGGACCGGGCCCGGACACAGCGTCTGCATCAGCTCCACGGGAAGGTTGTCGAGCACGCCGCCATCCACGAGCAGGTCGCCGTGAAAGGGGACGGGGGGAAGCAGACCGGGAAACGAACCGCTGGCCCGCATCGCCTTCCACACCGGGCCGCGCCGGAACACGTGGAGGGTGGCCCGCGTGAGGTTCGCGGCCACGCAGAAGTAGTTGATCCAGAGGTCCTCGATCGGCGTGTCGCCGAAGACGTCGTGCAGCGCCTTCTCCGTCTTGCGCGGCGAGAAGACGGAGACGAGCGGCACCGTGTAGCCGCGATGGGGATGGGTGTCGACGAACGTGCGCCGAAGGGTGTCGAGCGTGCCCGGGAACCGGAAGCCGAACGCATGGCAGGCCGCGACCAGCGAGCCCATGCTGACTCCGCCGAGGAAGTCGATGGGCACGCCCGCCTCGAGCAGGGCGCGGAGAAGGCCGGCGTGGGCGAAGGCACGGGCGCCCCCTCCGCTGAGAACCAGGCCGATGGCACGCCCGCCCAGGAAGCGCGAGACGCGGCGGGCGTCCGCGGGCATCCCGTCGCGCACGTGATGGTGCTGGTCCACCTCGGTGGCGTCGAGCCAGGCCGCGGTGCCGGAGGGGCACACGGCGCGCTTCCCGTGGAGGAGGACGAGGACGCGGCCGGCCGAGGTGCGGCCCCGCCCCACCAGGGGCGCGAACGCGCCGAGCCCGGGGGCGGCCTCGGCGCGAGCCACGAGCACGATGCGATCCGCCTGCCGTACGCAGCGGCGCGACCACTCCCCCGCCTCCGGATCGGCCACGAACACGAGCGCGTCGTGCGCGCCCTCCTGGCCGTGCAGCCACTCGTTCACGTACATCGAGCGGGCGTCGTCGGGAGCCATCTGCGAGGCGCCCGCGCCGTGCTCGCCGTCGAAGGCGCGCGAGTCCAGCACGCGGATGCGCCCGTGCGCTTCCTGATCGGGCAGGAAGCCGGCCAGGAAGTCGTCGAGGGGGGCACCGCCGAGGGGCACGATCGCGATCACCGTCGAGCGGGCGGCGGCGGGCGGCGCCTCCACCGTTGCGCGTTGCAGCCGGCGCGCGAGGGTGCGCAGGAGGGGCATCAAGGCCTGCGGGCTCTGCTGCAGGAGGGACCGGAAGCCCTGCTCCGAGAAGCGGATCAACTCGGTGTCGCGCGCCGCCCGGACGGTGGACGATCGCGCGTCTCCGGTGAGCAGGCCGATCTCGCCCACGGGCTGACCGCGGCCGATCTCGGTGAAGACTTCGAGCGGACGGCCCGGCAGCTCCCGCACGACCTGGAGCCGTCCCTGCAGGACGACGTACAGCGCGTCCGCGGGGTCACCTTCGCGGAAAAGGATCTCGTCGCGCTGGAGGTAGACCCAGGAGAGCTCGCCCTCGACGCTGCGGCGGACGGTGTCGTCGAGGGCGCCGAAGATCTCGTCCTCGGCCGCGCGCAGCGCGGGCATGCGCCGGGCCACCAGGGTCGTGAGGACGGCGCGGAGGCCGGGCTGCGCGGCCACCGCGCGCTCGAAGCCGTCGCGGGAGAGCCGGATCAGCCGGGACGGCGTCTCGGCGCGCACGGTCGCCGTGCGCCGGCCGGCCAGGAGGAGCGCTCCCTCCCCCACGCACTCGCCGACCCCGACGGTGCCGACGGCGCGCGGCGGCCCCTGGCCGGTCTCGGCGAGGACGGCGAGCCGGCCCTCCACCACGATGTAGAGGGCGTCACCGGCGGCTCCCTGACGGAAGAGCACCTCGTCCGCGGCCAGGGTCGTCTCGACGCAGGCGGCGGCGGTGGAGAGAAGCGCCGCGTCCGGAACGCCGTGGAACAGCGAGGTCGAGCGGAGGAAGGCGAATGTGTCGGGATGCACGTGGGGGGGAGACTATTCCCCCGCGTCGCGCTCCCCGTCAAGCCAGGGTCAGCTCGGGCAGTGCGCGGTGACGATCTCGTCGCGTTTCTTCTTGAAGGCCGCGACCCAGTCGGACACGGGCCGGTTGCGCTCGGGGTGGACGTGGAATTGCTCCACCCGCGCCGCCGAGAACATGTCCGTGATCTGCTTGTCCGAGAGCTGGACAAGGAGGTCGGCCAGGAACTTCCGTCCCGCCTCGCCGATCCGCGGGTCCGATGCGAGCGTGCCCTGCAGCGACTTCTTGAGGTTGCCGACGCACTGCGCGGGGTCCTTCCAGATGGGCTCGCCGGACCAGGCCTGCAGGTTGTTCTTCTGCGTGTCGAGCAGGGTGGCCTCGCCGAACGCATATCCCAGGTCCTGGACGTAGAGGAGCGCCTGCCCGCAGGTCTCGTTGCCGGCCGCGTCCTTCTTCACCGCGTCGGGCGGGCACAGGATCCGCTGGTTGGCGGGCTTGGTGTCGCTGTTCTGGATCAGCACCATCAGGAGCTTCAGCGCGTCACGCTGCGCGCGCGGCGCCCCGCCCGCCTTCTCGTCGACCGTGTCCAGCTCGGGCCACTTCCAGCCCTCGTCCTCCTTGCTCTCGATGCGCTTTCCAGGCAGGCGGCGCTCGATGCTGGCGATCTCGTACGTCTTCTCCGGGACGCGCTTCTCCGTGCTCCAGTACCAGGGCTCGATGGGGCAGTTGCGGCACGTCACCTGCACGGAATACATGCGGTCGGCCCCGAAGCCGAGGGCCCAGAACAAGCGGGTGGCCGCGACTTCCGCGTAGACCTCGCCGTTCTTGCGCCCGTACTTCACCTTCACGACGTCGTCCGGCTTGAGCGCGCAATCGAACTTCGGCGTCGTGCCCGTGAGCGGCACATTCGGCGTGACGTAGTCACAGCTCACCGACTCGTCGAACTTGAATGCGTCGTCTCCCGACGGGCCGGCCAGGAGATCCTTGGACGCGATGCGGGTCGGCTGCCACACCATGGCGCGCCGCACGTAGGCCGCCCGCTCCTCCGGCGTGACGTGGCTCAGATCGCGCGCGGCCGCCGGGGAAGGGGACGGAGCGGGACGAACCGCCGTCGCCCCGGCCGCCAGCGCAATCACCACCAGACCGCCACGTCGAACGGATGCCTTCATGCCGCAGCCTCCTCCCTCCATCATGACGCCAGAGGGACGCCGCCGCGGCGCCGGACGCGACTTTCGGTCAGCGCCGCCCGTCCGCGGCGCGGACGCAGCGGAAACCGAGGTTGTTGAGGCCCGAGTCGGGCGGCGTGCGCTGGCGCGCCGCCACACGGTACCCGGTGCAGTAGTTGGAGCTGCACAGCCAGGAGCCGCCGCGGATGGCCTTCTCCGAACCCGTGGCCGGACCGGTGGGATCGACGGCGCCGCTCGCGCGGCGGTAGTAGTCCTCGGAGAACCAGTCGCTCGTCCACTCCCAGACGTTGCCCGCGATGTCGAGGAGGCCATAGCCGTTGGGTGGGAAGCGGCCGACGGGCGCGATGCGCGGATAGCCGTCGGTCCCCGCGTCGTGCTCCGGGAAGTGGCCCTGCCAGGTGTTCGCCATCTGCCGCCCGCCGGGGTGGAGGGTGTCTCCCCAGGCGTACTGCGCGCCCGCGCGGCCGCCGCGCGCGGCCCACTCGAACTCCGCCTCCGTCGGCAGCCGCTTGCCCGCCCACTTCGCGTAGGCCGCGGCGTCGTCGAAGGAGACGTGGACGACCGGTTGGTCGTCCCGTCCCACGACCGAGGAGGACGGTCCCTCGGGATGGCGCCAGTCCGCGCCCTTGATCGGCTGCCACTTCTGGGCGCCGGGGACGAAGACGCCGGAGAACCCCTGCTTCTCCGATTCCGTGCGATGCCCGGTGGCGGCGACGAACCGCGCGAACTCCCGGTTCGTGACCTCGCAGCGGTCGATCCAGAAGGCATGCACGGTGACACGGTGCACGGGCCCTTCGAACGGCATGCCGCGATCCGTGCCCATGTCGAAGGTGCCGCCGGGCACGAGCACCATGTCGCAGGTGGGGGCCTTGGGGGCCGCGGCCGCGCGCAGCGAGGCGGACAGCGCGACGAGCAGGAGCACGAGAAAGGCGGGGCGCCTCACTCCGATCTCTCCTCGGTCGTGGCGACCGTGGTCGGTCCGGCCGCGCGCAGCGCGCGCAGCTCACCCAGCGGCCCTGCCGCCGCCGGATCGCGGACGAGGTTGCGCGTCTCGCCGGGATCGGAAGCGTGGTCGTAGAGCTCCTCGCTGCCGTCCGGCCACTCCGTGTAGCGATAGCGGGCGGTACGGACGCTCACCCCCAGGAGCGGCGCCTTGGCCTTGCGGAACGAGAGCGCGCCCGTGCGGATGCGCTGCTCGGGATCTCGGATCAGGGGAGCCAGGCTCGTGCCGTCGAGCCCGGGGACGCGCGGCACGCCCGCGAGGTCCACGATCGTCGGATACAGGTCGAGCAGCTCGACCTCCGCCTTGGCGGCCTCCCCCGGCCGCTGCACCTGGGGCGCCGCGATGATCAGGGGCGTCCGCAGCGTCTCTTCGAACAGGGTGTCCTTGCGCCAGAGGCCGTGGTGCTCGCCGAGATGGAAGCCGTGGTCGCCGAGCAGGACGACGACCGTGCTGTCCCAGAGGCGCAGGCGGTCGAGCGTCTCCATGAGCACGCCGACCTGGGCGTCGATGAACGAGACCGACGCGTGGTACGCCGCGATGGCCTCGCGGCGGAACTTCGGGTCGTCGATCATGCCCGGCGGCTCGCGGCCGGCCAGGGGAACTCCCGGACGCTCCTGCGGCCGGTTCTTGACGGCGATGGCCGGGATGTCCTCGAGGTCGTCCGCGGGCTCGGGCAGGACCTTCACCGACTCCGGGGGGTACATGTCGAAGTAGCGCTTGGGAGCCACCCACTTGAGGTGCGGCTTCGAGAAGCCGAGGGCCAGGAAGAACGGCCCCGCCTTGTGCTGCTCGATGAGCTGGGCCACCCGGCGGGCGCGCGCCCCGTCGGGCTCGTGCGCGTCGTCGTTGGCCGTCGCGATCCACCACGCCCCCCGCACGTTGTCGTCGTCGCGGCGGCCGTCCTCGCTCGGAGTGGCGGCCTCGTCGTCGATGTCCCAGTCGAACTGGTCCGACATCGCGCCTTCGTAGATCTTCCCGATGCGGCCCGCGAAATACCCGTTGGCCCGGAAGTGCTCCTGCAGCGGCCGCGCCCCGTGCAGGTGTTGACGCACGGGGGTGAGGTTGTTCCAGATGTCGGTGCGCTCCGGCCGCCAGCCGCTCAAGAGCGAGCTGCGCGAGGGACTGCACATCGCGACCTGCGCGTAGGCATGGTCGAACCGGCGGCCGCGCGCGGCCAGGCGATCGATGTTGGGCGTGGCGACGTCGTAGCCGTAGGCGCCGATGTGCGCGTTGAGGTCGTCGGCGATGATGAAGAGCACGTTCAGGCGGCGACGAGGGGTGGCGGACCCGGAGCCCACGGGCGGCGCGGCGTTCTCGTGGGCGCTCAGGAGCCGGCGCATCTCCGCTCGCGCCGGGGCCTGATCGGCGCGCCGGGCCAGGTTCGTGAACTCGCGCGGATCGGCGTCATGGTCGTAGAGCTCCTCGCTCCCGTCCGGCCATTCCGTGTAACGCAGGCGCGCGGTGCGGAGGCTGCGGCCGATCTGTCCCGCGGCGCGAAAGACGGACGAGAAGGCGGCGGACCGGACGGCGGCCGCGGCATCGTCCAGCAGCGGCCCCAGGCTCCGCCCGTCGAGCCCCTCCACCCGCGGCAGGCCGCACCGCTCGAGCAGCGTGGGATAGACGTCGACGAGCTCGACCAGCCCCGTGGCCGGGGTTCCGGGGGCGGCGATCCCGGGACCCGCGATCACGAGCGGCACGCGCAGCGTCTCCTCGAAGAGCAGGTCTCCCCGGCCGAGCGCGCCGTGGGCGCCGGTCGGAGCGGCGGTATCGCCGGCCAGCACCACGATCGTCCGCTCCGCAAGGCCGCGCCCCTCGAGGGCGGCCAGCACCGTGCCGACCTGCGTGTCGAGCGCGGCCAGGCGTCCGTCCTCCGCCGCCCTCAGGGCTTGCCGATCGACGTCGGAGAGGCGGCGCGGCCGGGCCGTGCCTCCGGGCCGCGCCAGCGGTTCGAGCGGAGCCGCCGCGATCGCCGGCACCTCGCCCGCCGCTTCCCCGGGCGTCGAGCGAGCGGCGCTCGCGGGGAGCATCGCGGGCACGGAGCCGAGGGAGACCGCGACGAAGAACGGCTCACGGGCCTGGGTCACGGCCGCCGCCGCCCGCGTCGCCACGGGCGCGCCCCCGCGCGGGGCGCTCACCGCGTCCCAGCGGAATTCCCCTTCGCCCGGCCCGTGGAAGATGGGGCCCACGCGCTCGGTGAAATAGCCGTTCGCCCGGAAATGCTCCTGCAGGGGCGTCGCGCCGTCGACGCGGCCATCGGGCTCGCCCCAGACGCCGGTCTTCTCCGGACGCCAACCCGTCATCAGCGACGTGCGGGCCGCGCCCGCCAGCGGGTACGGCGTGTACGCGGCGTCGAAGCGGCGGCCACGCTCGGCCAGGCGGTCGAGGTTGGGAGTGCGGACACGGCGCTCGCCCGATCCGAACCCCTCCACCACGAGGAGAAGGACGTTCGGCCGCGAAGACGACGGCGCGGCGGCGGGGAGCAGCTCCCGGGCGTGCCGCACGGGGGCGAAGGCGATCAGGGCGGACGCGGCCGAAGCGGCCGCGGCCAGGATCACGACCGTCTTCATCGGCCCCCGTCTCCGGATCCCCAAAAGGCCAATTATACGGTGGGCACGAGGTACGCGAACAACCCGGCCTCGCGCCCGAGCAGGCGCACGCCGGGCCGGGCCGCCAGCTCCACGTCTTCGGGGCCGACGACGATGCGCGCGTCTTCCGTGCCGTCCGGCGTCCAGTGACCACCGAGGCGGAAGGGGCCGAACGGCCGCACGGCGAAGCGCGTCCCGGTCTTGTCGAGGGCGAGCAGGACGCCGAGGACGAGGTCACGATCGGTGTGCGGCGCGATCTCGAGAAGAGGCCGGCGGCTGGTGGTGGCGATCCCGGCGTCGATGGCCTCGGCCAGCCGCGCCGCGGACTGCGACTCCGGCGCCGCGACCGGCGGCGGGCCCTGGAGGACCGATCGCGCCAGGGCCAGATTGCGTCCACTCACCAGGGCGAGGGCGATGAGGCCGGCGCTGCCGGCCAGCCGTGGCCGTCTCCACTGCTCGGCGCGCCGACGCCAGAGCGGGCCCAGGCCCGCGGCCAGCGCGGCCGCCGCGCCGACCCCCAGCATCGCCATCCAGCGCAGGAGGTACGGAAACAGCGCGCCCGTGACGCGCATCGCAGAGAGGAGGGCGGCGGCGATGCCGGCGAACGTCACCAGGCTCAGCGCCACCGGGAAGGCCTGACGCGTGACCCGCCCCGCGCCGTGGGCGACGGCCAGGGCCATCACCACGACCACGAGCAGGCCGGCCGCAAACCCGTCGCGTGCGCCCACCAGCCATCCGACGATCGCGGCGCCGGAGGCCACCAGCGCCTCGCCGGCCGAATGGCGGTCGTCGGGCAGGGACGAGAACCCGAGGATGTGAGAGAGGTTCCCGCCCTGGGGGCTGAGCTGCTCGAGCAGCGGGGGCGTCCAGAGAAGCGCCGCCACGGCCAGGGCGAGGAGAAGCGGGCGGCGCTCCATCCTTCCCCGCGGCGCCAGCCCGGCCGCGCGCCGTACCCGCGGCACGAGCAGGATCGCGGCCGCGAGGGCGAGGGCCAAGGCGGCGGGCAGGGTCCCGAGATGCGTCTGCGCGGCGAACGAGGCGGCCAGCACCGCCAGCGGGAGCGCGCGCACGTTGCCCGCGGCCACGGCGGCGAACGAGACGAGGGCGACCCCGAAGGGACGGACGGCCACGCTTGGATTCCAGGCCGAGAAGAGCCAACCCGGCCCCCGCCACGACAGGAAGAGCGCGATCACGAGCGCGCCCGCGAGGAGCGCGGGCATTCCCCCTTCGCGGCCGCAGCGGCGCAGCAGCAGCGCGATCGAGACGACGTTGATGAGGGCCGCCGTCCACAGGATGCCGGCGAAGCGCTCGCCGGACAGGACGTAGAGGGGCACGCTCGCGTAGAAGTACGCGGGGCCGGGATGGTGGAAGCCGAACCGTGAGTACGGCCCCAGGAGCTGGCGGCCCTGCGCGGCCAGCCGGGTGTACAGCTCCAGGACCGCGTAATCACCGGTCGCGGGGAGGTCCGTTTCCAGGCTGCGACCGGTCATCGCCGCCCCCAGAAGGAGGAGGGCGGGCGCGAGCACGACGACGATGATCAGGACGACGGACGCGCGCGGGGCCGCCGCCGACGCGCCCGCGTCCGGCTCCGGCGCGGTCAGCTGATCGCCAGCATCCGGTCGAGGGCGATGCGCGCGTCGGCGGCGATCCTCTCCGGCACCGCCACCACGTTGACCAGCCGCCCGTCCCGGAGGTTCTCGAGGGCCCAGAGGAGGTGCGGAGGGTCGATGCGGAACATCGTGCTGCAGACGCAGAAGCAGTCGTCGAGGCTCACCACCTCGCGCTCCGGCGCCGCTTCCCGAGCCAGCCGGTTCACGAGGTTGAGCTCCGTGCCGACGGCCCAGCGCGATCCGGTCGGGCTCTCCTTGACCGTCTTGATGATCCCTTCCGTGGATCCGATGGCATCGGCCTTCTGCGCCACCTCGAACCGGCACTCGGGGTGCACGATCACCTTCACGCCCGGCATCTGCTGGCGCCGCTTGTCGACCATGTCCGGCGTGAAGCGGTTGTGGACGGAGCAGTGTCCCTTCCAGAGGAGGATCCGCGCATCGCGAATCCCCTCGTCGGTCAGGGAGCCGCGATCCTCGTAGGGATCCCAGACCGGCATGCGCTCGAGCGGGATGCCCATGCGGAACCCGGTGTTGCGGCCGAGGTGCTCGTCCGGGAAGAACAGCACGCGCGCGCGCCGGCGGAAGGCCCAGTCGAGGACGGCCCGCGCGTTGGAGGAGGTGCAGACGGCCCCGCCATGCTTGCCCACGAACGCCTTGAGACTCGCCGTGGAGTTCATGTACGTGACGGGGATGACGTCCTCGCCCACCACCTCCGTCACGACGTCCCAGCAGTCCTCGACCTGGTCGGTCTCCGCCATGTCCGCCATGGTGCAGCCGGCGTCGAGGTCGGGCAGCACGACCTTCTGATGCGGCGCGGACAGGATGTCCGCGGACTCGGCCATGAAGTGCACGCCGCAGAAGACGATGAAGTCGGCCTCCGGGCGCGTGGTCGCGAGCTGGGCCAGCTTGAACGAGTCACCGGTGAAATCGGCGTGCCGGATCACCTCGTCCCGCTGGTAGTGGTGGCCGAGGATGAGCAGGCGGCGCCCCAGAGCCTTCCGGGCTTCCAGGATCCGGTCCTGGACCTCGGCGGGATCGGCGGCGGTGACGAGCTCGGGCAGCGCGACCTGGGCCATGGGATCTCCGTCTCCGATTCTATCGGCTGTTATCATCAAATTCCCTGCCCATGCGCCACTGGCTCATCCCCGAAGGCCTGCGGGTCCTTCCCGACGGATCCTGGCGGGTCGGCGACTTTCAAGTCCTTCATCCGCCGACGCTCCGTTACCTCAAGGCTCACCTGATCGACGAGGGCGGGGCGCCGTTCGTGGCGGACGGCGAGCAGCGCATGCCCATACAGGTCGAGGGGCCGCCATTCGAGGTGACGACATTGGTGCTCGACGAGGCGGGAGGGACGGCAACGGCGGTACTGGACGACGCGTCCACGGAGCTGGTCCGCGACGCCTCCCTGGGCATGGACCAGGAGACGGGCCGCTTCGAGTGCGCGGTGCGCGGTGACCGTTTCCGCGCGCGCCTCTCGCGCAGCGCCCATCAGATGCTGCTCGACCACGTGGTGGAAGAGAACGGGGCGTTCTTCCTCCGGGTCGGTCCGCGGCGCATCACGCTGCGCACCTGATGCACCTCGGCGCGCACGTTCCCATCACCGGCGGCGTCTTCAACGCTCCCGGCCACGCGCAGGCCATCGGAGCCGAGGCCATCCAGATCTTCACGCGCAACCAGATGCAGTGGGCCTGCCGGCCGCTGCGCGAGGAGGAGGCGGCCGCCTTCCGTGAGGCGGTGGCGAAGAGCGGGGTGAAGCGCGTGCTCACCCACGGCTCGTATCTCATGAACCTGGCCAGCCCCAATCCCGAGTTCCTGGCCAGGAGCCGCGACTGCCTGGTCACCGAGATCGAGCGCTGCCATCAGCTCGCGATCCCGTACGTCGTGCTCCACCCGGGCGCGCACATGGGACAGGGAGAGGAGGCGGGCCTCTCCGCGATCGCGCGCAGCCTCGATGCCGTCCTCGAGCGCACGCAAGGGCGCGACGTGATGCCGCTGCTCGAGGCCACCGCCGGGCAGGGGTCGTGCCTCGGCCACCGGTTCGAGCACCTGGCCGCGATCTTCGACCGCGTGCGCGAGCCCGATCGCGTGGGGGTCTGCCTCGACACCTGTCACCTCTATGCCGCCGGCTACGACCTGGCGTCCCCCGAAGGGTACGAGCGGACGCTGCGCGACTTCGGGCGCATCGTGGGGCTGCGCAAGCTCAAGGCCATCCACCTCAACGACTCCAAGCGGGAGCGCGGCAGCCGGGTCGACCGCCACGCCCGCGCCGGAGAAGGCGTGATGGGCCTCGAGACGTTCGAGCGGATCGTCAACGACCGGCGCTTTCGCGGCCTTCCCCTGGTGGTGGAGACGCCGGGACCGCTCGCGGAGTGGAAGAAGGAGATCGCGCGATTGCGGGCGCTGGTGCGGGCCGCCGTGCGGCGGATGCGACGATGACGCCGGGCCACCGGGCGGCGCGGGCGCGCACGCTGGCCCTGGAGGCCGGTTTCGACCTGGCCGGCGTGGCCTCCGCGAACGCCCCGCGCGAGCTGGGCTTCTTCCAGGAATGGATCGCCCGCGGTTACGCGGGGGAGATGGCGTACCTGACCTCGCAACGGGAGCGGCGCGCCGACCTCCGGACGGCCTTTCCCTGGGCGCGCTCGCTCGTGTGCGTCGGGCTGCAGTACGACACGCCCGGCCCGTACTC
>Ga0137390_10002883_pt1 | contig 13849 bp, 18 predicted proteins | sample 15con2h24AmetaG_FD_104937 | JGI IMG/M metagenome (GOLD analysis project Ga0137390, IMG submission 104937) | Vadose zone soil microbial communities from Angelo Coast Range Reserve, California, USA - 15con2h2.4A metaG | ecosystem: Environmental > Terrestrial > Soil > Vadose zone > Saprolite... | reverse complement strand
TCTTCGAAGGCCGGCAAATCGTCCCCTCCGGCGCAAGGACCAAGATTTGGCGCAGCAATCTCGATCGCGATCCGCCCCAGATGCGCTGGAGTTCCGGATGAGTTAAGCTTCGGGTCGGTGCAGGGTTCGGCAGGCGAGTGCAATCATGTTTTTCCCGTCGACAAAACTCAACGCGGCCATCAACGCGCTGCTGGCCGAGCACCTGCTCTCCTACGTGGAATTGGCCCCGCAGAACCCTTACTCAAAAAGTCTTGCCGACGCCATGCTCACCGCCGTCAAATCACGCGCGCCGAAGAAATTCGATGCGGAGCAATTCACCGAAGAATTCAACGCGGCACCGCGATTCACTCAGCTCAATGTCATCGCGTCCGGGTTCCAGGAATTGGGCAGGACCCCTCAGGGGGCGTCTTGGCGGCGGGTTCGCAAGCCATTCTCCCCATTGGAGAACGCCAAGAAGGTCGAGAAGGCGCAGCACATGCTGTTTTTCCACAACGGCATCGACGTGCGGATCAGGAGCGGCTCCTTCAAATTGATGGACTGGGGATTGTGCGATTTGCGATTGGGAAATCCACAGGAGAAGTAGCGAAGTTCTGAAGAGCCTTCCGTCGCACTGGGAGGTCGGCATGGAATACCATGACTACCTCCGCGGCCGGGCCGAGCAATATCGGCAGCTCGCGGAAAAAACCGAAGATCCTCTCGTCAAGGAAGAGCTACTCGGCCTGGCCGCCGTCTGTGAGGAGGTGGCCAACAACTCCGAGGACCGTCTCGCGGCCGGATGATGAAGACCTGGATCCCGCCACGGGCGCTCGGGACCCGATCACCGGGACTCAGGGCGCCGGCGCAACGCTCGCGGCAGCTTCCGGGTTCTACAGCGCCTCCACCTTCTCGGTCGTCTCCGCGATGGCGCGCCACAGTTGAGCGATGCTGAGCAGCATGAGCTTGTACGGAAAGTCCTTGGCTTCCCCGGCCAGGAGCATGCATTTCATCGCCTGGCTGCGGCATATCTCCGGATTTTGCATGACCTGTTCGGCGCCGAGCCGCCGACCCTCCGCTGCGCTTCGGAGGCGAGCCTCGTCCGGCCATGGTTAAGGTTGCGTTAAGGTCTTCGCGATGCGCTCTGCCACGGCCCCTTGGAAGCCGGCTCCGGCCCTTGCCCGGTTCGGAACCGCGCTCGACCGCGGCTGCATCCAACGCAAAGCGTCGCGCCGCGTTCGCTCGACCACCTCAGACGATTGCCGGAAACCCGGCAGGTCGATGTTCGCGTCCCCCGTGGTTCCGTTCCCGGTGCAGACCGCCTTGACGTGCCATCCGATGCGCCGCGAATGGCGGCTGCAGGTCGCGCCACCTGCACGTCCGGTTCACGAGGCCGGGAAATAGGCCCGACAGGCCGAGGTCGGCGGCACAAAGTCTCGCGGGTGTGGATATTTTGCCGGCGCAAAGCGTTATCCAAACGACGCACACCGCTCGGGAGCGGCAGAGTGCACGCGCCCCGCAGGTTCTTCCTTGCTCGAGGCAGGACCCGGAAAGATCCTGCCGAAGCGTTCGCATCCGGCGCCGGCAGCGCTGAAGATGAGGCAAATGAGCCGGGCTTTCGTCAAAGAGACGGACGAGACCGTCGAGGAGCTTCCGGAGCGCGCGATTTCGCCGCATCCGAATTTCGTGACGGCCGAAGGTCTCGCCCTCATCGAGGCCAATCTGGCTCGCCTGCAGCAGGAACACGCGGCCGCGCAGGCCGCGGGCGAGCGTACCGCCTTGGCCAAACTTGGCCGTGAGCTGCGGTATTGGACCTCCCGCAGGACCACGGCCCAGGTGATCGCGCCACCGTCGAATCCCGCCGAGGTGCAGTTCGGCTGCACCGTGACCATCCTGCGGGAGGACGGGCGCCGGCAGACGTACCGCATCGTCGGCGAGGACGAAGCCGATCCGTCGCGCGGCACGATCTCCTACGTGTCCCCGGTCGCCCGCGCCCTGACCGGCAGGAAGCTCGGCGACGTGGTGCGCGCCGGAACCTCCGATGCCGAGGTGGTCGAAATCCGGTCGTGATCGCGTTGGCCGGAGTTTTAGATCCAATCAGCAGCATCGGGCTTAAACAATATTCACCAGCCTCGCATGCCCGCGGTTCACGCCGGTCGCTCCGAGAGCCACACGGCGTCTGCGGCAAGCTCGGGCCAGCCGATGGCGCGCGCGGCCGCTTCCGGTCCGGACACAGACGCGTCCCATCGCGCCGCAACGATGCGCCGGCCGGTCACTGAACCGGATGCATCCGACAGGAGCCAAAGCGCCGGCGGCCCCATGATCTGCGGCCGCAGCATGCGATCGCGGGGCCAGCCCGAGCCGTCGGCGATGAACGGCGTGTCGGTCGGCCCGCCCGGGATCAGCACGTTGACGGTGATCCCGCTGCCGTCCAGCTCCTTCGCCCAGACGGCCGACATCGATTCCAGCGCCGCCTTGGTCGCGCCGTACGGCAGGACGCGCAGCATGGTGCGAAAGCTGGTCGTGTTGTTGATGATCCTTCCCCAACCGCGGCGTTTCATCTCAGGGACGGCGGCGCGGGTCACCAGCATGGGCGCGCGCACGTTGACGTTGAAAAAGTTGTTCCAGATCTCCGCCGTCAGTTCCTCGATCGCGGGAAGGCGAACCTCGGCGTCGGGGCGCAGCGAGCTCACGCCGATGCCGGCATTGTTGATGACCGCATCGACCCGGCCGAAGCGCGCCACGGCCGCCTGGACGGCGTGCAGGCATGCCGGCTCGTTAGCGAGATCGGCGACGATCGCATAGAGGCGATCTCGCGCGCCCGCTCGGCCGTGAAGAGCGGAGAGCCGGTGCAGCGCGGCCTCGTCCCGATCGACGGCCGCGACGGAATGCCCGCCCGCGAGCAGCGCTTCGGTGATGGCTGTCCCGATGCCGCCGGCCCCGCCGGTCAGCAACACCGCGCGGCCGCCGTTGCGGGGAGACTGCGTGCTCATCTGCGTCACTGCGGGTGAACGTTGCGTGCCGGCCGCACGTTGCCGGGTGTATGTCGGCGAGTGTCCCGCGGTCAACGCCCTTACGGCGGGTGGCATGGCGAAGCCCGCGGAGACGCCCGACGTGTTTTCGCCGCACTTTCGTGCCACCGAAATGTCCGGCGGGATAGTACGGGAGGGGACGGTCTTGAGTACTCGCGACGATTATCGGCAGAACGCCCTCGAGTGCCTTCGATTGGCGCGAAGCACCGACAACGATTCCGACAGAACGGTCCTTGTCGACATGGCCCGCACGTGGCGGAGGCTAGCGGAACACGCCGCGGCGATCAGCTGTTTTGCCGAACTTGTCGCTGTGGAGGGCGGAATAAAGCCGTAGGTGAAAAGGGCCTCTTTGCCGGCACGGAATGGCATAAGCCAAGAGCTATGACACTCGGGGATGGCTCCATGGATGCGAAGGTGCTGTTGTTGATCGCACTACTCTCGCCGATTCTGATGCTCGCGGCGGGCGTTTTTGCACGTCCGGAAAATGCAGGAGACACCCTGCGGATCCGGGGAAGAATGCGCACGTTGCGCCGGTGAGACGGATCGCGCACGCGGCTTCGAGTAGCGAGCCCATGAAGGCGGCCCGCGTGGGCGTATAGACTCTTTGACTGGGAACTACCCGCGGGAGGGAATTATGGACAAGCTTATTCGGACGTTGGCCCGGTTCGGTCGGCCATTTCCGCCCGAACTCCGAGAGCTTTATTTCCAGATGGAAAGAAACTATGCCAAGCGCGCCCGCGGCCCTGACCGACTGTCAAGAGCAGCGCGGACGCCGCCGAAGGCGAACCGTTCGAGCGGGACTCTAGAGCACCTCAGGCCGCCAAACGAGGCGACTTCAGGTGATCGGCTCGGCAATCCAGGCGATAAACCGGCAAGCTTGGCATTCGAATAGGCGATAGGCCGGCGTATCCGGGCCGGGTCCTTTACATCACTTGCAGATTACCTGTGCGGAGCAGCCGCCTGGTTAATTTCGTCTAAGCGTTTGTTCTGTCTGGTACAGCTGGGCGGATTCGAACCGCCGACCTCCTGATCCACAGTCTGTTGTTGCGCATTTCCATGACCTACTATAGTCTACGCTCGCATGCGATTTTACCCGATTTGATCGAGGTTTCTTGTCACACCCCGCCGTGTCGTTTACGCTGGGCTTCGATCTCAAATGCTTGCACGGTGCTTGCACGATCAGCCTGAACGGGGATATTGGCACAAAGGGCGCGGCGATACACGTATGCAGATAATGGGGCCGAAAAGCCGTCCAAAATGTCCAAGGCCGCTGAACGTGAGCAAACAGAGCGACTTAGGATCGGTCGCGGCGCCGTCCAGGGCGGTCCGGGCGCCGAGCGCGAAATGTCCACACCGGGGGATGAGCCATGCCAAACTGACTAAGCGGTTCGTCGAGAGCCGGCCGAAGGGCGAGAAAGCCGCGGTATTTTTCGATGAGAAGCTGTCCGGCTTCGGCTTGCGCGTCATGCCGAGCGGCAAGCGGTTCTATTTCGTGCAATATCGCAACGCGCACGGCCGCTCGCGGTGGTTCACGATCGGTCAGCACGGCAAGGTGACGCCGGCGGGCGCCCGCAAGCTCGCCGGCAGGGTGCTTGAGGCCGTGAGCAATGGGAAAGACCCGGCCGGCGAGCGCCTGGCTTTCCGGGATGCGCCGACCGTCGACGAATTGCTCGATCGCTACATCGCCGAGCACGTCGAGAAGCGGAATCGGCCGAACACCCGAACCGAGGTCAAGCGGATAGTCGAGCGCTACATCCGCCCCGAGCTCGGCCAGCACAAGGTTGCCGCCGTGACGCGGCAGGATCTCGCCAAGCTGCATCGCAAGCTCGCCGACACGCCGCGGCAGGCGAATCTAGTGCTGGCGGTGTGCTCGAAGGCCTTCGGCCTCGCCGAGCTGTGGGGCATGCGGCCCGAGGGCGTGAACCCATGCGCCAAGATCGAGCGCTACCCGGAGAACGCCCGGGAACGCTTCCTGTCAGGCGACGAGCTCGCCCGGCTCGGTGCAACCTTGCGCCTGGCGGAAACTGAGGGCTTACCCTGGACGGTGCGCAAGCCCAACGCGAGGCAATTGGCGAAACCGGAGCACCGGCGGACCCTTTACTCCCGCATCGTCACCGGCGCGGTCGAGTTGCTGCTTTACACCGGATGCCGACTTTCCGAGGTGCTCAATCTCGCGAAAGATGCGGTCGACTTTAAGGCTGGCACGATCAAACTCGCCGAGACGAAGGCGAACCGGCCCCAGGTGATCGCCATGAATGCTGGGGCGCGGCAAGTGCTCAAAAGCCTGGAACCGCTGACGAAAGGCTCGCCCTGGATTCTGCCGAGCCCGTCCGATCCGAAGCGCCCGCTTTCCAAGGATACGCTCGAAGCCAAATGGCAGAGGATCCGAATCCCTGCTGGCCTCGAGGACGTGCACTTGCACGATCTGCGGCATACCGTCGGCACCTACGCGGCCCAAACCGGGGCCAATGCATTCCTGATCCGCGATCTGCTTCGCCAGAAAGATCTTTCAGTAACAGGCGGCTATGTGCACCGGGCCGATGAATCGGTGCGCATCCTGAGCGACCTAGTGGGAGAGCGCATCGCGGCGGGGCTCGCCGGCCGCGAGGCGGCCGACGTTGTGGCGCTGAAACGCAAGCCGGCATGAACGGGGGACCGAAAATCCGATCCGCATCCTGAGCCTTGTCCGGCAGATGCATCACGGTTTTTCAGGGAGGAATGGCATCTTCGAGCGCCGCGCGCCACGCATGATTTCGGAATCTGATCCCGGCGGTTGCCGAATCCGCAGCTGATCGATCAAATTGGCGTCTGCTGCGGCTTTGGTTGCGATGTCGGTGGCGGGTGTGGAACTTGGCGCTGTGCACGTGTTACAATAACGTCAAGTCGCAGACGTTTGAAGAATTCATTTTCCGTGGTTCGCATCACGCTCGGCTGTAAAGTATCGTTGTAGCGTCGGTATGTCTCGAAAACGGTGTTCCGCTCGGCTGAGCACGCCGGAAATGCTGCTTGGACAATTATGTCGGCCGGCTCGTCGGAAGTAAGAGCAAGCAGTTTGGCCGAATGCTGGAGGCACAAATAATAGTCTGCGCCAACCCGGTCCTCCTCACCCTTTTCAATCTTAATTCTGGGCGCATCTTTCTTGATTTGTGCTTCAATCTTGACGGCTGCCTGAGCCATCCAGGCATCTAACTGGGCCCGGTCACTCAGCAGTACTTCTGTAGGAACTGGGCACTCAAATAACACTTCGCCAACAATACCCTTCTTATCCCTGTCAAGTGCTGTCTCGCCGTTCTTCCGCAAAGCCTCACCAACGGCCTCTCGTATTGTCTGGGCTACGCAGCGGTGAAAAGCCTCCTGCTCCTGCTCCGATCTGGTTGTTAGTGACCCCGCCACCGAAGGTGAAGTATCGGGCGCGCCTGGATGGGGCGCCAAACTTGCTGGAGGTAATATCGCGATCGGCTCTTGCGCCGGCGCTGCCGCCGGTGCTGCCACGGAGTCAGCTTGAGCGAGAAAAGCGATACGCTCTCGAATCGCGTTCACCATGCACGGCTTCGCACCGGCGAGCACTTCGATCGCGGTGCCGTTATTCCCGTCGAGCTTGCAACGTGTATTTCTGTCCCTGATCCAAGCTAGGTGGTCGGCAACGAATTTCGACTGATCGGGCGCTGAAATCTGAGTCTTTCGTTTTTGGAAGGCGATGCCAAGCTCCGCATCGAGCCGCGCCAATTCTCCATCCGCGCAAATAAGCCGGGCCGCCGCCGTCTTTGCTTTTGCACAATCGAAACTCGGCTTCTCGTTGCCCCGCGGCATCAATGACAGCACGTGCCGGCCTAATGCGCCTTGACCATCTTGTGGGTAAGCCAGCACATAATCTTGTGGGACGCCGGTGCCCTGAGAATAGTCTATCCCGAGAATGAGCTGGCTGCGGGCGTGTCCCTGGTCGGCGGCCTTGCGGAACCATTTCGCCGCCTCGGCATCGTCCTTGGGGATACCATTGTCGGTGGCGTACATCGTTCCGAGCCGAGCCTGGGCGTCGGCGTTGCCTTGGTCAGCGGCCTTGCGGAACCACTTCGCCGCTTCGCCATAGTTCTGCGGAACACTCCGGCCGGCGACGTACAATGCCCCGAGGTTGTTCTGGGCGATGGCATTGCCTTGGTCGGCAGCTTTCCGCGACCACTTCGCCGCTTCGGCGTAATCCTTCGCCGCGCCATGGCCGTTGTAGTACATCATCCCGAGCATAGCCTGGGTGAAGGCGTCGCCTTGGTTGGCCGCGAGGCGATACCACCTCATCGCCTCAGCGTAGTTCACCGCCACGCCCTGGCCGGTGCTGTATATGGCCCCGAGCATGGTCTGGGCGTCGGCGTTGCCTTGGCCGGCCAGCGACCGAAATTGCCGCAGGGCAGTCGCATAGTCGCCTCTGTGATGCGCAATAACAGCATCCTCAAACGGGCCTGCAGCCACTGGCGCAGCAAAGCACAACACCAGAATGATGGCCGCGAGGATGTCCTTGCACGACTGCCTGATCCGCTCATGCTGAGCGTATCGGATGATTTTGGTACGTGGCGTCATTTGTTGAATCTCGCGGTTGAAGCCGCCGATCACATCGCCGGGGGTATGCTGTCGTCATTTTTGTTGGTTTAAAGCGGTGGGTCAATAGGCGACAACGGGCTTGGCTTGGCGCATGGATCTGCGCCAAGTCTTTGCTGCCAATCTCCGCCGGCTCCGCCATGCGAAGGGCCTGTCACAGGAGGATTTGGCACATGAAGCGGACGTGAACCGCACCTATATGAGCAAGCTGGAGAGGGGTGGGAGCTATCCAGGCCTGGAGATCATTGGCAAGCTTGCCGCGGTGTTGGAGGTCGAGCCCGCGGAATTCTTGAAGCTGCCGCCAAAGAAAGGCGCCCGTCGAGGTTAGGGCGTTCCGCCCGACTGATGCTGGCAACGAAGCGGTGCTATCTCAGTTTCGCGCTACATAGCCACTTTCCAAGGATACGCTGGAGGCTAAGTGGCAGAGGATTCGAGCCGCAGCCGGCCTTGAGGACGTGCGCTTGCACGATCTGCGACACACCGTCGGAACCTACGCGGGGCAGTCGGGGGCCCAATGCGTTCCTTGTCCGTGATCTGCTCGGCCATAAGACCCTTGCGGTGACCGGAGGCTATGTGCACCGGGCCGATGATCCGTTGCGCACCCTGAGCGACCTAGTGGGCGAGCGCATCGCGGCGGGGCTCGCCGGCCGTCATTTTCATTGAGGACAACGGTGGCGGCCCAGGCGCGCCGGTTGCGCAAGGGCGCTGCCGGCCCGGCAGACCGGCGACGGGAAAGCCCCAAACGGGCGCACCGCAGAGTAGCCGAGCGCAAGCCGTGATATTCACATGAAACGTCGCGGCCGGTCTTTCCCGAATCCTGCTTAATCGCGTATCACGACAGGCGCGGGGCTAGGGTAGCCCCCGAAAGCCGGGGACCGCACCTCGGTTGCCCCGCAGCGTCCATATGCGGATCGCCATGCGGAGGCGCGGCATGTCTGGAATCAAGCTCGGCGATGCGTTCACGCGATTTGTCGTCAATGATCAAGCTCTCAAGGAAAGTTGGGCGGGTATCCGATTCGTTTTGCTCTCAGCCAAGTTTTTTGATTTCGAAATTGCGGACTTGCTCGGTTCCCGGTGTCCGGTGACGCTAAATGCCGGCGATCTTATGCAGCGACTGTGGCGCCGGTACGGTTTGGGTATGATGTACTTGGCCCCGAATTCGTTAAAGACGCGGGCGGCGTTGATCCGTCCCGCGATCGATATCCTGCTCGACCGGCATCAAAAATTCTTTGATCAGCTCCGTGGGCCGCAACCCAAACTGGTTGCCAAGGGAACAACCTCAGACGGGCTGCATACAGAGATTGACGCTGCGCAATGGAATCGCTCTGACAGGTTCATTGACTTTCGAAATGGCGACGTTTGGGACAAGACCGAGGGTGGCCGCATGTTGTGGAGTGGGGTGTCGCTCGCAGAACGGGGGCCCGCGGCTACGCACTTGGTTGGCGGCAACGGCAAGCCCGACAAGGAATGGCTGTGCCGCAAGGAGGCCGCGATCTATCTCGAGCGAATCGGATACTCGATCGCGCCGCATACGCTGGCCAACATGGCCTCAAACGGGAAAGGACCGCCGTGCACCCGCCTTCACCGGAAGGCAGTTCGCTATAAGCGCTCTGACCTCGATGAGTGGGCAAAGCAGCATAGTGTCCGTCGTCAGATAATTTGAGACAGAGGGCCGTGCTCGTCGGATCATCTCCGCGATCTCGCTAGGTGGCTTTAGGTGCCACCGCCGCCGAGCCAAAAGTAGTCCCATACACTCCCGTATATTCCCGATGAGTCCCGATGGCTCCCGTCATCGATTGCTTTAGCGCGCAAATCAAAGCTGACAATGCGCGATCGTAACCCAGCGAAGGCAAAGCCGATGCAAGCACTATCTAACAGCACCGATCCGGACGCGCTTTTCATGGAAGCGGAAGCGGCCAATTTTTTGAACCTCTCGATTCGAACCCTCCAATCTTGGCGAGTGAAGGGCGGCGGGCCGCTGTTCGTCCGCGCTGGCCGTGCGGTGCGCTACCGGCGCCGCGATCTTCTCGCCTGGATGGACAGCAACACCCGGGACTCGACATCGGCAACAAAGGCACCCGGGCCCGATCAGTGAGCCACGCCGTGGACATCGACGAATGGTTTCTCGATCGCGAGAAGCGCGTACGCCTGCGCGTCCGTATTGTCGAATTCGATGGTAGATGGCGCATCGATATTCGGCCGTGGTCGGCCAGCGACGACGGTTTGGAACAGCCGAGCAGAAAAGGGCTCGCCCTCGCCATCCGACATCTTTGCCGACTTAAGAATGCTATCGCGAAGGCGTATGTCGGCGCTGTTGCTCGTGATCTGATCGACGCCATCCCTGAACCCGAGAGCGATTGATGGTCGCGCCGATCGCCTCGAGTCGCATCGCCTTCCGTCGTATCGCCGATGCCGCGCTCGATCACGCCGACACGATCACGCGGCGGTGGCTGCCGGACGGTCGGCGCGAAGGCACGGAATGGGTTTCGCTCAATCCGACCCGCAATGATCACCGGGCGGGAAGCTTCAAGGTGAATCTGAAAACTGGGGCATGGGGCGACTTTGCAAGCGGTGACGCCGGCCGCGATCTGATCAGCCTCGCCGCGTACCTGTTCCGAATCCGCCAGGGCGAAGCCGCCTTGCGGATTGCCGACATGCTGGGGATCGAGCGCTATGAGTGAAGATCCCTTCGCACCGCTCGGCGGTCGCGGTCGAACTCCATCATCGCGCGGTAGCAAGCCCGCTCGAATCGTGGTGCTACCGGTCCCCAAGGGCGCACCTCGACCGCCAGCCACACACCCGATACTCGGCAAGCCGAGCGCGACCTGGACCTATCCGGACGTCACCGGGGCCGTGCTCGGTTATGCACTCCGGTTCGATACTCCCCAGGGCAAGGAATTCCGGCCGCTGACGTGCTGGCAACCGACAGCGGGGGGCGCGCTGGAATGGCGTTGGGAAGCCTGGCCACCAAAACGGCCCTTATACGGACTCCAGGGACTCGCTGAGCGGCCTGCCGCGCCCGTCGTGGTGTGTGAGGGCGAGAAGGCCGCCGACGCTGCCACGGGCCTTCTACCGGGCTTCGTGGCGGCAACGAGTCCGAACGGTTCCCAGAGCGCACACAAGGCGGACTGGCAACCCCTTTGCAACAAGCGTGTGGTGATCTGGCCGGATGCTGACCCGGCCGGCGCCCGGTATGCCGACGAAGCCGCCGAGCAGATCCGGCGGGCCGGTGCCGAGTCGGTGGCGATCGTCGAGCCGCCTGACGGCTTTGTCGTCATCGCGAAACGGCCATCGGAGGACGAGCGGGCAACGGATTGGACGGCGTTGCGCGGCCGGCGCGTGGTGATCTGGCCCGAAGCCGATCTTGCCTATGCGGATGAGATCGCAAAACAGATCGAGGCGGCGCACGCCGCGTCGGTGATGATCGAGTCGCGACCGAGCGACGGGATCGAGGGCTGGGATGCTGCCGACGCACTGGCTCAAGGCTGGGATGAGAGCCGCGCTGTCGAGCTCGTTTCTGCGGCGCGGCCTGCCGAGCAATTCGGGAAGGCGAGCGCCCGAGTTGCTGGCACCGACGATGCTGGCGACACTGGCCGGCGCCGACGCAATCCGCAGCGCAATGTCCTGATCGGCCTAACCGAATTCTGCGAGTTGTGGCACGACCCTAACAAGATCGCTTACGTCACCCTGCCGATGAATCATCACCTCGAGCATTGGCCTATACGATCCGACGAATTCGAAACTTGGTTATCCGGTCGGTTCTATGACGAAACTGGCGGCGCGATCGGGAGTCAGCAGTTGCAGGATGCAATTCGGGTTCTCAAAGCGCGCGCCATCCATCACGGGCCGCAATACGAGACCTTCATTCGAGTTGGTCGTCATGGCGGCAAGCTCTATCTCGACCTATGCGATTCCGGTTGGCGCGCCGTCGAGATCGGACCGGATGGCTGGCGCATAGTCGATCGGCCGCCGATCAAGTTCTTGCGCTCGCCGGCCATGCGGGAGCTGCCGGAACCAGAGGGCGGTTACCAAATCGAGGAATTGCGCCGTTTCGTGAATGTCAGCGATGAGGATTTTGCGTTGGTGCCGGCTTTTCTTGTCGCGGCGCTTCGTGATCGAGGCCCCTACCCGATCCTCATCGTGAACGGTGAACACGGTGCCGGCAAATCGTTCTTCTGTCAGATGCTCCGGGCGCTGATAGACCCGAACATTGCGCCGGTCCGCTCTGCTCCCATGAATGAGCGGGATCTGATCGTGTCGGCGATCAATTCGTGGGTGCTCGTATTCGACAACCTGTCGTCGGTAAGCACTTGGCCGAACAAGACCCCAGGCTTCAGCGATGCGCTCTGCCGCTTGGCGAGTCACGGGGGCTTTGCGACCCGCGCCCTGCATACCGACCGCGGCGAGATGATCTTTAATGGCGCGCGACCGATCATCCTCAATGGAATAAACACGCTTACCGATCGCGCCGACCTCGCCAACCGCTCGATCACCCTCCACCTGGGTACGATTCCCGATGAGCGGCGCCGGGCAGAGGATGAATTGTGGGCCGAATTCGAAGCCGTGCGCCCGCGCGTGCTCGGTGTGCTGCTTGACGGGGTGTCAGCGGCATTGCGCAACATCGATAAGGTGAAGCTCGACCGCTTGCCGCGGATGGCCGATTTCGAAAAGTGGAACAAGGCCGCCGAATCCGCGCTCGGGCTCGAGGAAGGCGCTTTCGAGCGCGCTTACACGGAAAACCGCCGCGACGTAACGGATGAGGCTTTCGAAGCTGATCCGGTGGCAGTCGCTATTGCCGAGCTCGTAAGTACAAAGCATCCGTCCGGATGGACCGGCACGGCAACTGAATTGTTGCAGGCCCTCAATAGCACGATGGTGGCGAAAACGATCGGCGACAGCGGACAAGTGGAATTGGTGCCGTTGGTGCCAGAGGGAATTCGAAAATCTCGATACTGGCCCAGCACAAGCCACGGCCTCGGACAGCGCGTTGTGCGCGCGAAGCCTCTATTGATCAGCAAGAGATTCTACGTCCACCGCCGGCACTCTGGCGATCGCACGATCACCATCGTTCCGCCGCGCGGAAATTCCTAGGGCGTGAACCCAATAAATTCAGAGTGGTTGGCGGACGTCCGCTTTGGTGCGCATTCCGGACTCAAGTCGGACATTACGGCACTTCCGAAATGTGCCACTTCCGGACTCATGCAGTGCAGCAAAAAGCATCTCTATTCGATCACCTCGTCGGCGCGGCCAAGCAACGGAAGCGGGATGGTAAGGCCGAGCGCTTTGGCGGTTTTGAGGTTGATGACTAGCTCGACTTTTGTGGATCGTTGGACCGCCAGATCGGCGGGCTTCTCGCCCTTGAGAATGCGGCCGGCGTACACCCCGATCAGACGGTAAGAATCCGCAAAATTGCCTCCGTAGCTCATTAGCCCGCCGGCGGCAGGGAAGTCACGGTAGGCATATATGGTCGGCACTGCGTGGCGGGCCGCCAACTCGACCAGCCGATGACGCTGGGTCAAAAAGAAAGTTTCACCGCTCACCACAAGGGCGCCTGCCCGCTCGCCGACAAGGGTCGCGAAGACCGACTCGATCTCGCTGGGGCTACTTGCATTCAGAATGACCACGCGCGCGCCGAGGACACGCGCCGCGTCCTGTACGGTCCTTTTCTCAGTTGCGGTTTGGGGGATATTGCCAGGGTTGACGAGCATTGCGATCGTGGTGGCTGGAGGCATCAGGCTATGGATCAGCTCAAGGCATTTTTGATCAGCTCGACGTTGAGGTTTGTAATCCCCGTTATGTTGCCGCCGGGCTGTGCGAGGCTCGCTACGAGACCAACTTCGACTGGGTCGGTACCGACAAAAAAGACTATCGGGACTGTTTGGGTCGCCGCCTTTGCAGCCAGCGCTCCGGGGGTGCTACCCCCTACAACGATAATGGCCACCTGACGGCGAACCAAATCAGTAGCCAGTGAAGGCAGGCGATCGTTGTGACCCTCCGCCCTCGGCAAACCTCGAATTGAGCAAGTGTTTCCGGTTCCGCCCTAAAAGCGGACCTCCGATCCGCGCGCCAAAATTAGTGAGCACCCCCCTCACACCTCCAGCCATTCCTTGCGCACGGCCTCGTTCGCCTTGAGGTCGGCGGGGGTGCCTTCGAACACGATGCGGCCGTGGCCCATGACGTAGACCCGGTGCGAGATCTGCATGGCGATCGTGAGCTTCTGCTCGACCAGCAGGATCGAGACGTTGCGCTCGGCGATG
>Ga0137390_10002875_pt1 | contig 13871 bp, 9 predicted proteins | sample 15con2h24AmetaG_FD_104937 | JGI IMG/M metagenome (GOLD analysis project Ga0137390, IMG submission 104937) | Vadose zone soil microbial communities from Angelo Coast Range Reserve, California, USA - 15con2h2.4A metaG | ecosystem: Environmental > Terrestrial > Soil > Vadose zone > Saprolite... | reverse complement strand
CCCATATCTTCTGCGGAGGTTCTCGAAGCCGACAACGAAAATCTCGTGGCGGCGTAGAGAGCGGACAGCGGGATGCGAGTCAGTGTGGTCCGCGGGGGGTGCCCGCCGCCCGGCCCCGCTCGCCGTAGGAAGTTAGCTAACTCCGAGGTCGGCCGCGACACCCTCGATCTGATTCCAGGTTTCGTCTTCCACGGGGACGCCGTCCCGGAGACGCTCCGCTTCGAGGCGCGCCTCGGGCTCGCCCGGGATGAGGATTTCCTTCGAGCCCTGAGCGAGCGGTGCCGACTTGACCCACCCGAAAAGGGAGGTGACCTGGGCGTGGAATTCGGGCAGGGGCATGAAGCGCGCCACGTCGAGGCAGATCATGAGCGTGCCGTTGGCGAAGAGGCCGGGACCGGGGCCGGCCGCGCCCGTGCCCGTGAGGATGCCGCCCAGGATCTCGACGGCGAGCGAGAGCCCGTAGCCCTTGTGCTCGCCGGCCGTCAGCAGCGAGCCCACCGGATCGCCGTAGAAGATCTCGGGATCGGTTGCCGGGCGCCCTTCGGCGTCGATGAACCAGCCCGGCGGCGCCGGCTGCTTGCGATTCTTCTTCACGCGCATCTTGCCCTCGGCCACCACGCTCGTCGCGAAGTCCAGCACCATGGCGGGCCCACCCGCGCCCGGAATGCCAATGGCGTGCGGATTGGTGCCGAGCCGTCGCGCGGCGCCGCCCCACGGCGCCACGTTGAGACCATGGACGGCATTGACCCAGAGCATGCCGACCAGTCCCTGCGCGGCCGCCATCTCGGCGTAGTCGGCCAGCCGGCCGACATGCGTCGTGCGCGAGAGAGCGACGGCGGCGAGGCCGGAGGCCTTGGTCTTCGTGATGCAGAGGTCGATCCCGCGCCGGGCGACTACCTGGCCAAAGCCGCGGCCGCCGTCAAGGCGGGCGGTCCCGGGCGTCTCATTGATGACGGTCACGGGTGATTTCGGGTCGATTCCGCCTGTCTTCACGGCCTGGGCGTACTGCGGGATGCGGATGACGCCGTGGGAGTCGTGACCGCGCAGGTTCGCGAGCACGAGTAAGTGGGCGATCCAGGCGGCGTCGCCCGTGGGCGCGTCGAGTTTTTCGAAGATGCGTGTCGCGGTGCTTTCGAGCCGGGTCGCGTCGATGGTTGGCATGTCCGAAACCATACCGCAACTGCCTGGCGTCATTGGGGCTTTTCGCTGCTTTCGCGCTGGCGGCGGGGTGGACATGACGCGGCGCGGCGCCTTGGGCCATAAACCTTGTCCTCTGGCTCAAACTCTCGTAACCTGAACAAACGGGGCATCCATATTACTAGGAAGCTCCAGGAGCAGGGACCAATTGGGAGCTTCACGCATGAACAGCCGCCGTAACCTCACCCAGCTGCCGATCCAAGCGGTGAACGCTCCGCGAGGGATGCGGCCTGCGCGCACACACGCGCGCGAGCGATTCCCCTGGGGCTACCTCGCGGCGTTCCTCTTCGGCACCGCCCTCATCTCGACGTTCATCTGGTACCAGATCGAGAACGAGCGCCAGACCGTCCTCGCCAACTGGCAGGCCCGCGTCACCGCCATCGCCGAGGGGCGCGCGCGCCTTGTCTCCGACTGGTTCAACGCGCGTCACGCCGACGCCGATGTGCTCGCCGCTTCCCCTGCCGTGCGCGCGCTCATGCTCGAGGGCCGGGGGGGCGACGTCCGCAGCCAGATCATCCCGCAGCTCGACCGCGTCGCCGCCGCGTACGGCTACGCGGGCATCTCGCTCATGGACACCCAGGGGCACGTCCTCGCGCGCTCCACCGGCGCCGCCGAGCTCGGACGCGACAACAGCGAGGCCGCCGTGGTCGCCGCGCGGACCCGCACGATGCGCGTGGATCTCGTCGAGGAGCCCACGCGCAAGCTCCTGCTCATGAGCGTGCCCGTCTTCGCCGAGGGGGGGGCCGACCTCGCGCGGCCAGTCATGGGCGTCGTCTCGCTCGTGATGAGACCCGAGACGCGGCTCTTCCCACTCCTGACGGACGAGACAGTGCCGACCAAGACCGGCGAGACCCTCCTCTTCCGGTCGGACGGCGTCAAGCCTTCCTATATCTCCCCGCTCAAGGGCGATACCGCCGGGTGGTCCGCCGTGGACCGCTCGCTCGAAACGCTGGGCCCGCTGGCGAAGCGCGCCGCCGAGGGCCGCGACACCTTCGGCGAGGTCTTCGACTACCGCGCCGCGCCTGTCTTCGCGGCCACCCGCTGGATCGCCCCCGCCGGCTGGGGCCTCGTGCTCAAGGTGGACCGCGAGGAGGCGCTGGCGGACTTCTACCAGGCGGGCAGGCTGGCGGGCTTCGGCGCGGCATTCCTGACGCTGGCGCTCGGGGGCCTGCTGCTCAGCCTGTGGCGCCAGGGCCAGCGCGCGTCGCTCCTGCGCGAGCAGATGAAGCAGGAGCGCGCGATCTTCAACCTGAAGGGCTACGCCGAGAAGATCGTCGCCTCGGTGCCCTCGGGGCTGCTGCTCCTGTCGGCCAACCTGCGAGTGCTCTCGGCGAACCGCTCCTTCCTCGAGTCCTTCTTCCTGCGCCGCGACGAAGTCATGGGGCGCGAGCTGGAGGACCTCGTGCGTGCCGAGGGACTCGTGCGCCGGGCGCGCGAGGTGATGCAGTCGGGCTCGGCGCAGCACGACCTCCCTTTCGAGTTCCAGGTCCTCCACCGGCAGGAGACGCGCCGGGTGCGGGTCACGATCACGAGCATCCGCATCGAAGAGCAGGAGGAGGCGCGGCTGCTGCTCATCGTCGAGGACCTGTCCGAGGAGGAGCGCCTGCAGGCGGCGCGCAAGGAATCCGAGCAGCGATTCCAGGACCTGGTGCAGGGACTCGACGCCATCGTGTGGGAGGCGGACGCCTCTACCCTCCGCTTCTCCTTCGTGAGCCAGCGCGCCCAGACGGTCTTCGGGTTCCCGACCGACCGCTGGCTCGACGAGCCGGACTTCTTCAGCAAGCGCATCCACCCGGAGGACCGGGCCAAGGTGATGTCCAAGTGCCGCGCGGCGCTCGCCCGCGGTGAGGACCACGAGCTCGAGTACCGCGCGCTGACGGCCACCGGCGAGATCGTCTGGCTGCGCGACATCGTTCACGTCGTGCCCGACGCGCCGGGAAACGCGGGGCAGCTCCGCGGCCTCACCGTCGACCTGACCGAGCTCAAGCGCGCCGACGAGGCCCTGCGCGCGAGCGAGGATCAGCTGCGGCAGGCTCAGAAGATGGATGCGGTCGGCAAGCTCGCGGGCGGCATCGCGCACGACTTCAACAACCTGCTCATGGTCATCCGGGGCGACGGCGACCTGATCCTGCGGCGCCTCCCGCCGAACCATCCTCTGCGCAAGAACGCGGAAGGCATCCGCGAGGCCGCCGACCAGGCCGCCACGCTCACGCGCCAGCTGCTCGCCTTCAGCCGCAAACAGGTGCTGGCGCCCAAGGTGCTCGACCTGAACAGCATCGTGGCCGGCATGCAGACCATGCTCCAGCGGCTGATCGGGGAAACGATCAACCTGGTGACGGTGCCCGAGAGCGCGCTCGGGAGCGTCAAGGCCGACCCGGGCCAGATCGAGCAAGTCATCATGAACCTGGCCGTCAATGCCCGCGATGCCATGCCGGACGGTGGGCGGCTGATCATCCGCACCGCCAACGTCCGCGCCGGCCAAGCGCCGCCGTTGCCGGGCGCCGCGAGCCCGCCCGCCGGGCCCCACGTCTTGCTCGAAGTCAGCGACGGCGGCACCGGCATGGACGCGAATACCCTCGCGCACCTCTTCGAGCCGTTCTTCACGACGAAGGAGCCTGGCAAGGGCACGGGTCTCGGACTCTCCACGGTCTACGGCATCGTGGAGCAGAGCGGCGGCTCGGTGACGGTCGAGACCGAGCTGGGACGCGGCACGACCTTCCGCATCTACCTGCCCCAGGTCGAAGCGCCCGCGACTGTCGCCCCGCCGCCGCCGCCGGTGGCCCGTCCCGCGGCGGCGCCCGCGATACCCCGTGCGGTGCCCGCTGCACCAGTCGCGCCGCCTCCGGGACGAGTCCAGCCCGAGCCCGTTCGAGTCGCGGCAAGGCCGCTCGAGCCGGCCGTCGTGTCCGAGACGGCGCCGCAGCGCACCGAGACCATCCTCCTCGTCGAGGACGCCCTGCGCGTCCGGGCGGTCGTCCGAGAGATCCTCGAGATGAACGGCTACAATGTCCTCGAGGCCCGCCACGGCGTCGAGGCGCTCGAGATCAGCGAGCGCCACCAGGGCCCCATCCACCTCATGGTCACCGACGTCGTCATGCCGCAGATGAGCGGCCGCGAGCTCGCCCAGCGGCTCCAGCCCTTGCGTCCGGATATGAAAGTGCTCTACATGTCCGGCTATACCGATGACGCCATCGTCCGCCACGGCGTCCTGGGCGCGGGCATGGCCTTCCTCTCCAAGCCCTTCACGCCGGACGCGCTGGCCCTCAAGATCCACGAGATCCTCGGCACATCGCCGCGCACCCTCGACCCCGCGACCGCGCCACTCACGGGACAGGCGGACAATGGCAATGGCGCCTCGGGCCCGGTCGTCCAGCGCGCGGAGGACGTGGGCACCACCCGGCCCTCGCGCGTGTAGCCGCGCTTCCCTCGACGGCGTCCACCCCCCCATGCCCGGCAGGCCCATTCGCGTATTGATCGCCAAGGTCGGGCTCGACGGCCACGACCGCGGCGCCAAGGTCGTGGCGCGCTGCCTGCGCGACGCCGGGATGGAAGTCATCTATACGGGCCTCCACAGGACGCCCGAGGAAGTGGTGGCCGCCGCGGTCCAGGAAGACGTGGACGTCCTCGGCATCAGCCTGCTCTCGGGTGCCCACATGACCCTCGTCCCCCGGATCGTCGAGCTGATGCGCCGGTCCCGCGCCGACGACGTCCGGCTCGTGGTGGGCGGGGTCGTCCCCGACGAGGACGTGCCGGCGCTCCGCGCCATGGGCGTGGCCGATGTCATCCTCCAGGACACGCCACCCGACGAAGTTGTCTCGCGCGTCCGCGGGCTCGCGGCCTCGCAGCCCGCCGGCTGACCCGCGCCGATCCCCTCCACCGGGAATCTATGGGCTCTCTCGATCTGGAAACCCTTCGGCGCACGCGGGGCATCGACCTCACGGTCTGGCCGCCCCGCTACGACTCAGGATACGTGCCGCGGCCCGATGAGCCGTGCTGGCTGCCCGAGGTCGAGTGCGCCCCAGCCGCCGCCCGCGACGAACTGATCTTCGCCAAGCTCGAGAGGCAAATCGCGTACGCCTGGGCGCGCTGCCCGTTCTACCGGCGCAAGTGGCAGGAGGCTGGTGTGTCGCCCGCGACCCTCAAGACTCTCGAGGACCTCTCAAGCTTCCCCGTGGTCCAGAAGGCCGAGCTACGCCAGGCGCAGGCCGCGCATCCTCCATTCGGCGACTACCTCGGCATCGAGGCGGCCGACGTCGCGCGGATTCACGGCACGAGCGGCACCACGGGCCGGCCCACGGTCTTCGGCATCGGCCGGGATGACTGGGCGCGCGTCGGAGAAGCGCACGCCCGTGTCCTCTGGGGCGCCGGGATCCGACCCGACGATCGCGTGATGATCTGCTCCTTCTTCAGCCTGTACATGGGCTCGTGGGGAGCGCTCGCGGGTGTGGAGCGGCTCGGCGCCACGGTCTTTCCGTTCGGCGCCGGCGCCGCGGGGCAGACCCTGGCCGCCGTCGGCTGGGCGCGCGAGCTCCGGCCGAGCGCGTTCTACGGCACGCCCTCCTACGCGCTGCACTTCGCCGAGACGGCGCGGCGCGATGGCCTCGACCCGCGGAGTCTCGGGTTCCGCGTCCTCTTCTTCTCGGGCGAGCCCGGCGCGGGCATTCCCGCCACGCGACGGCTCATCGAGGACACCTTCGGCGGCATCTGCGTGGACATGGGCAGCATGGCCGAGATGACGCCATGGATGACCAACGGGGAGTGCCGGCACCGCACCGGCATGCACCTCTGGCAGGACGTGGTGTATACCCAGGTCTGCGACCCCGACACGTACGAGCCCGTCGCGTACGGCGAGGAGGGCACGCCGGTCTACACGCACCTCGAGCGCACCTCGCAGCCCATGATCCGCCTCGTCTCGGGCGACCGCACGCGTTGGACGGATGCGCCGTGCGCGTGCGGGCGCACCTACCCGCGCCTGCCCCACGGGCTCTACGGCCGCTTCGACGACATGATCATCGTCCGCGGCGAGAACGTCTATCCGAGCGCCATCGAGGACACGCTCCGCGCCATCGAGGGATTCGGCGGCGAGTTCCAGGTGATCGTCTCGCGCCGCGAGACCATGGACGAGCTCCTCGTGCGGGCGGAGGCCGCGGCCGGTCTCGGCGAGCCCGCGCGTCTCGACACGCTGCGCGCGCTCATGCGCGAGCGCCTGAGGGCGCGTCTCGGCGTCCATCCGATCGTCGAGCTCGTGCCCCACGGCACCCTGCCCCGAACGGAGTTCAAGGCGCGCCGGGTCGTCGACGACCGCGACCTCTACCGGCAGACGCTCGAGCGGAAGGAGGCCTAGATGTTCGACCGCGAGGAGATCGCGCGGGCCGCCGCGCTACGCGCGGCGTGGGAGGCGGGAGAGCTGCACGCCTTCCTCGAGCGCCGCCCGGAGTCGAGAAGCGAGTACCAGACCCTGTCGGGCCTCCCGCTCAAGCGCGTCTACACCGCCGAGGACGTCAAGGACCTCCGCCACGAGGACCTCGGGCTGCCCGGCCAGTACCCCTACACGCGCGGCCCCTATCCCACCATGTACCGCGGGCGCCTCTGGACCATGCGCCAGATCGCGGGCTTCGGCACGGGCGAGGACACCAACGGCCGCTTCCGGTATCTCATCGAGCAGGGGCAGACGGGGCTCAGCGTGGACTTCGACATGCCGACCCTCATGGGCTACGACTCGGACGATCCGCGCTCGCTGGGCGAGGTAGGGCGCGAGGGCGTCGCCGTGGACACGCTCGACGACGTCGAGGCGCTCTTCGAGGGCGTGGACCTCGAGACGATCTCCGTGTCCATGACCATCAATCCGACGGCCTGGATACTCCTCGCCATGTACGTCGCGCTCGCCCAGAGCCGCGGGTGCGATCTGAACAGGCTCTCGGGCACGGTCCAGGCCGACATCCTCAAGGAATACATCGCCCAGAAGGAGTGGATCTTCCCCATCCGCCCGTCCATGCGCATCATGCGCGACATGATCGTCTGGTCGGCGCGCCACATGGCGCGCTATAACCCGATCAACATCAGCGGCTACCACATCTCCGAGGCAGGGGCGACCTCCGTCCAGGAAGTCGCCTTCACCATGGCCAACGCCATCGCCTACGTCGAGGAGGTGACCCGCGCGGGGGTGGATGTTGACGAGTTCGCGCCACGGCTGGCCTTCTACTTCGTGGCTCAGAACGACTTCTTCGAGGAGATCGCGAAGTTTCGCGCCGCGCGGCGCATCTACGCGCGCATCATGAAGGAGCGCTTCGGTGCGCGGAACCCCGAGTCGATGCGGCTGCGCTTCCACTGCCAGACGGCGGCCGCGACCCTGACCCGCGCCCAGCCGATGAACAACGTCGTGCGCACGGCGCTCCAGGCGCTCTCCGCCGTGCTCGGCGGGGCGCAGTCGCTCCACACCAACGGCCTCGACGAGGCCTATGCCATCCCCTCGGAAGAGGCGATGAAGCTGGCGCTCCGCACCCAGCAGATCATCGCCGAGGAGAGCCGCGTGACCGACGTGATCGACCCGCTGGGCGGCTCGTACTACGTCGAGGCGCTCACCATCGAGATCGAGCGCCGGGTATTCGAGATCCTCGCCAAGGTGGACGCTCTCGGCGGCACCATCAAGGCCGTGGAGGAGGGCTACTTCCAGCATGAGATCGCGGACTCGGCCTACGACACCGCGCGGCGCCGCGCCTCCGGCGAACAGCCCCTCATCGGCGTCAACCGCTTCGTCGAGCCCCCGGCGCCGGTGCCCGTGCCCATCCACAAGGTGGACGCGGCCGTCGAAGCGCGCCAGGTGGCCCGACTTCGCGAGACCCGGGGCCGCCGCGACGGCGCCCGCGTGAAGACGCTCCTCGACCGGCTCGAGGCCGAGGCGCGCGATCCCGCGACCAACCTGATGCCCGTGACCATCGAGGCGGTGACGGCTCGGGCGACGCTGGGCGAGATCGTGGTGCGGCTGCGCGGGGTGTTCGGCGCCTACGTGGAGAAACCGGTCTTCTAGCCTTGCGTCACTCCGCCGCCGCGCGACGGTCGGCGACCCACGCGGTGAGCAGCGTGTAGCTGACGGCGAGCACCACGGGCCCGACGAACAGCCCGATGATGCCGAAGGCGAGCAGGCCGCCCACCACGCCGGCGAAGACCAGGAGCAGCGGCAGGTCGGCGCCTTTCTTTATGAGGATGGGGCGCAGGAAGTTGTCGAGGCTCCCGTCGACGACGGTCCACACGATCAGCACCGTGCCCCAGAGCGCCTGCTCCCGCCAGAAGAGCCAGACGATCCCGCCGATGAGCACCGGCACGGCACCGATCTGCGCCACGCCGAGCAGGAACATGACCGCCGTCAGGAGCACGGGGCGCGGGACGCCGGTCACCGCGAGGCCGATGCCGCCGACGACGGCCTGCACCAGCGCGGTGACCACGATGCCGAGGGCGATCGCCCGGATCGCCTGGCCTGAGAGGCGGGCCGCGCGCTCACCTTCGCCGCCGGCCAGCCGGCGCGCGAACGCCAGCATCCACTCGGCGGCCACTTCGCCCTTCGCGTACAGGACCGCCGAGAACGCCACCGTGAGCAGGAGTTGGACGAACAGCGTGAGGAAGCTTCCCGCCTGGACGATGAACCAGCGGGCGATATCCTTGAGGTACGGCGAGACTCGGTCCGCGAGATCCGTCGCGTGCATCGAGACGACGCTCTGCCATCTCTGCGCGATCCTGGAACCGATCAACGGGAGCCCGCTCACCCACTCGGGCAGCGGCGGGATCGTGATCTCTGCCAGCGAGCGCGCCCAGCCCGCGAATTCGTCGGCGCGGTCGATGACAGTCACCACGGCGACCGCGATCGGTCCCAGGACCGCCGCGGTCATCACCAAGGTCATCACCGCCACCGCGAGGCTGCGCCGGCCCCAGAGCCGCTTCTGGACGGCGCGCATTTCGGGCCAGGTGGCGATGACGATCATGACGGCCCAGATCGTCGAGGGGAGAAAGGGCCGGAGGATCCAGAAGCTCGCCGCGGTCAATCCGCCGATCGCGACGACGGCGAAGAGGACGCGCGTGACATCCCAGCGGACCGTCGTCTCTGCCATGGCGCGGCTATCTTAGCCGAATTCACCGGACGCGATACGATCAGCGCTGGCCGCCGCGACGGATCGCCGGTACACTGGCCGGGCCTGGGCGGGATGCCCGCGGCGCCACGGGAGAGCGTATGACCGCCATCGCACCGACAACGTTCCGCGTCGACGTCCCCGACAGTGTGCTGGCCGACCTCCGTGAGCGACTGGCCCGCACGCGCTTCCCCGATCAGGCGCCTGGCGCTCCCTGGGCCTACGGCGCCGACCTCGGGTACGTGAAGGAGCTCTGCGAATACTGGCGGGAGCGCTACGACTGGCGAAAGCACGAAGCGGCCCTCAACGGATTCCGGCAGTTCACGGCGCCGGTGGCCGGCATCGATCTTCACTTCATCCACGAGGAGGGACGAGGCCCGAAGCCTCTGCCGTTGCTCCTCTCTCACGGCTGGCCGGGATCGATTTGGGAGTTCCACAAGATCATCCCCATGCTGACGGACCCGGCCCGCTTCGGCGGCGATCCCGCCGACGCCTTCACCGTGGTCGCGCCGTCGCTGCCGGGCTACGGCTTCTCCTTCGCGCCCGGCCAGCCGCGCTTCGGCATCACAGAGATCGCCGACGCGTTCGCGGCGCTCATGACGGACGTGCTCAGCTATCGCCGCTTCGCCGCGCAGGGCGGCGACTGGGGCGGCTTCATCACCTCGCGGCTCGGTGTCGCCTACCCCGAGCGCCTGGCCGGCATCCACGTCAATCTTCTGTCGCTGCGCCGGGACCTGCCGCGCCCGAAGGATCCCACGCCGGAGGAGCGCGCCTATCTCGAGGATCTCGGCGCGTGGCTCCGCGACGAGACGGGCTACCAGTGGATCCAGGGCACCAAGCCGCAGACGCTCGCCTACGGGCTCAGCGATTCGCCCGCCGGGCTCGCGGCATGGATCGTCGAGAAGTTCAGGTCGTGGAGCGACTGTGACGGCGACGTCGAGCGGCGCTTCACCAAGGACGTGCTCCTGACCAATATCACGCTCTACTGGGTCACGGGCGCGATCAACTCGTCGTTCTGGCCCTACTATGCCCGCTATCACGCGCCGTGGCCCATCGCGGACGGCCAGCGCGTGGAGGTGCCGACCGCCTACGCCGCCTTCCCCAAGGAGATCGTGCGGCCGCCGCGCTCGTGGGCCGAGCGCGTCTACAATATCCGCCGCTGGACCGTCATGCCGTCAGGCGGACACTTCGCCGCTCTCGAGGAGCCCCAGGCGCTGGTGGACGACCTGCGCGCCTTCTTTCGCGATCTTCGCTGACGGGAGACCGACACCATGAAGCTCGGATTCTCGCTGCCGCTGGCGGGGCCGTGGGCCACCCCGGAGAACCAGGTGCTGATCGCCCAGCGCGCCGAATCGCTCGGCTACCACTCGCTGTGGGTCTTCCAGCGGCTCCTCTACGCGATCCGTCCCCAGAACGACTACCCGCCCCTGCCGGGCCAGCCCTGGCCGAAATCCTTCGAGCGCGTGATGGACCCGCTCGTCTCGCTGGCCTTCGTGGCGGGCGCCACCACGCGCATCAGGCTGGGCACGAGCGTGCTGATCATGCCGTACTACACGCCGGTGATGCTGGCGAAGCAGCTGGCGACCCTCGACGTGCTCTCGCGCGGCCGTCTCGACGTAGGCCTCGGCATCGGTTGGTCCATGGACGAGTACAAGGCGGTCGGCGTGCCCTACAAGGCGCGCGGGCGCCGCGCCGACGAGTTCCTCCGCTGCCTCAAAGCCATCTGGACGGAGGATCCCGTCGAGTTCAGCGGCGAGTTCTACCGCGTACCGCGCTCGAAGGTCGAGCCCAAGCCCGTGCAGCGGCCGCACCCGCCCATCACCATCGGCGGCTACGGGCCGACCGTCATCCAGCGCGCCGTCAGCTGCGACGGCTTCAACGGCGGCAACGTGCCGCTCCAGCAGGTGGCGCCGCTCGTCTCCGACATCAAGGCCGCGGCCGAGAAGACGGGGCGGGACCCCGCGACGCTCCAGATCGTCTCGCGCGGCAGCTTCCAGCTCCACGCGAGCCCGCAGGGCAAGGACCGCCGCCCCCTCTGGGGCTCGCTGGACGAGATCCGCGAAGACGTGGGCCGCTACGCCGCGGCCGGCCTGACCGAGCTCTTCCTAGAAGCCAACTTCGACCCGCGAGGGGTCAGCCTAGAGCGCGCCCTCGAAGTCATGGAAGCCCTCGCCCCAGGCCGTTGATTTCTCAAGTGGCGCCCACCAAGGTCGCAGGGTGGCGAGAAGGGTCCAGATGCGAGGCGCCGCCCGAAAGCCGCAGGTGAGGCGTACTCCTGTACGTTGAACCTGCGGCCGAGGGCGCCCCAAAATGTAACAACGTAGGGGTCGCAGATGGGCCCTTATCGGCAGCCTGCTAGCGGAAGAGGGACCTCAGCAAAAGCCCAGCGATCCCCGGTTCGCGTAGGAGGGCTAGGATCACGTCGCGGTGACGGTTGAAGCGGGCCGTGCGGTGGATGACTGACTGCACGGAGTCCGACCCGAGCGCGCGGATGAGCCCGTCGATCTCGGCGTCGCGGCACCGCGTCAGGAACTGACGCAGCCACGAGGAGACGCGCAGGTCGGCGCCGAGCTCGGCCTCCCAGCGGCTCTCGTAGCGCGCCAGGAATTCGGCGTCGAGCCTTCCGGCCTGGAAGCCCTCGATGAGCGTGTCCGCGGCGAGCGACGCCGTCAGCAGGCTGTAGTAGATCCCGCCACCGGTCGTGGGCTTCGTGAAGCCGCCCGCATCGCCCACGAGGAGAACCCGGTCCCCCGCGGTCTGTGGCGCCGGATCGAGGGGCAAGAGCCGCCGGACGATGCGGCCGGGCGCCGACTGCAGGCGCGCGCGGATCTCGGGACGCTCGAGAAATCGCGTGAGGCACGCGCCGGCGTCACCACGCGCGAGCGCTCCCACCTTGAGCCCCGAGCGGTCTCCGCGCCGGATCGGCACGGCCCACATGAAGCCCTCGGGCGCCACGTCGCGGCCGAAGTACAGCTCGACGCTCTCCGCCGGCTCGGCATCCACCTCGACCTGCGCGGTATGGACCAGCTGAGCGGGCAGGCCGAATCCCAGCTGACGGTGAAGCCGATAGTACACACCGCAGGCGAGGACGCACGCCCGAGCCGACACGAACGCCCCGGCCGCGTCGAGCGTCACGTCCCCGGCGCGGACCTCGATGGCGTCCACGCGCGCGCCGGCGCGGATCACGGCGCCGGCACGGCGCGCCTGCTCGGCAAGGCCGCGGTCGAATTGCGCCCGGTCCACAACGAGGATCTCCTCGCTCCCCGAAGCGTTCCACCGCATCTCGCACGAGGCGCCGCCGGGCGAGACGAGACGCGCGAGCTGGAGCCGGCCGAGGATGATCTCATCGGAGAACTTGGCGAGGTCGGCGGTCTCGTGGCAGACGATGCCGGTGCAGTGGGTGGGGTCACCGATCACCGCGTGCTCCTCCAGGACCACCACGTCGAGGCCGGCCTCGGCGCAGCGCCGGGCGGTCAGAAGCCCGGCTGGACCTCCCCCGACGATCGCGAGATCGTGCATGCGGCCATGATATCGGCTGAGTCGGGCACGGCCAAACTTTGCGAGAGCCTTGCGAGGTCGGGCGCGATCAGATTTTCCGGCCGCGATGCTCCCAGCGACCGTGGAACGTGATCCAGAACGACAGCGCGACCAGCGCCAGGTCGAGGCGGAAGCTCCGGCGGCGGATGTAGAGGAGGTCGTAGCGGAACTTCTGCCGCCGCGGGATATTGCGGGGCGCGAAGACCTGGGCGAGACCGGTCAGCCCCGGCTGCACCGCATGCCGCGCCTCGTAGCCCCGCACGTCCTCGAGCCGCTCGAGCGTGCCGCCGGCCCGGCTCTCGATCTCCGCCGGAACGAGCGCCCGTGGCCCGACGAAGCTCATGTCGCCGACGAAGATGTTCCACAGCTGCGGCAGCTCATCCATGGCCGTGGCGCGCAGCACCCGGCCCACGGGCGTGACACGGCAATCGTTTTTGGAGGCCTGGAGCGGACCCCAGCGCTTGTCGGCCTCGGGCACCATGGAGCGGAACTTCCAGCCTTTGAAGCGCCGCCCGCCGAGCCCCACCCGGTCCTGCCCGTAGAAGACCGGCCCGCCGTCCCCCGCCTTGACGGCGATCGCAATCGCCGCCCAGAGCGGCGCGGAGACCAAGAGGCCCAGCCCCGCGAGCGACACGTCGAAGGCGCGCTTGAGCCGCGATCTCTTCGGCGCTCTCGCGCCGACTCCGACCTGGCGAAGGAGCCGCGCATACGCGTCGACCTGCAAAGGTCGATCGAAGGACAGCGCGGCGCGGCGCGCGTTATCGCCCAGGCAGCCGGCCAGCTGGCGGTCGCGGTAGAGCTCGAGGATGCGGCCGGCGAGGGCGTCCGCGTCGCCGGGAGGAGCCAGCAGACCGCAGTCGTGCTTGGCGGTGATGGCCGCCACCTCGCAGGCGGGCTCGACGGCCGCCACGTAGGGGCGCCCGGCAGCCAGGATGCCGTAAAGCTTGCTCGGGACGATGGAGCCGGCCAGCCCGCGCTTGAGCGAGACCACGAACATGTCGGCGCTGGCGAAGGCCT
>Ga0137390_10002872_pt1 | contig 13878 bp, 12 predicted proteins | sample 15con2h24AmetaG_FD_104937 | JGI IMG/M metagenome (GOLD analysis project Ga0137390, IMG submission 104937) | Vadose zone soil microbial communities from Angelo Coast Range Reserve, California, USA - 15con2h2.4A metaG | ecosystem: Environmental > Terrestrial > Soil > Vadose zone > Saprolite... | reverse complement strand
CTCCCAGAGACTGAGGAACCGGAAGAGGTTTAGACTTGGCGACCGCCCACTATGTTGCGCGTTCGTTGTCCAAGTCCCCGTGATGCGTTTCCGAAAGTTAATGTACTTGCACGTTCTGTTCACTTTCTACCATTTCAATCAACTCCTCATCCTACTCTTTCTAATGTCGCTCATGGTTCCTTTTCGTGCCTTTCCACATAGCCGTGCGCAGTAAACCTTGGCCCTGCGTTCACGCAGTTCGATTAGCTTCTAGGGGGAAACCCTCCGCCCGGCCAATGAATCAGATAGGAATCAATTCAGCACACCCCTTTCACACGAGGACGACTGCGGAGACAGTTTATACGTGGCGACTTATCGTCATCACGATGAAATCGAGAATGTCACGGAGCGAAGAAGTAAGCCAACAACTCTTCGTCCTTTCATCTTCATTGCCTGAGGAAAGCGATAACGACACTTCTTTACCCCACCCCAAGTACACAGATACACGAGCGCTTGAATAAGCCCGCTACGAACCCCGAGACTGGGCAGCTAGGCCTTAGCGCGTAGGCGCGCGTATATCTCCGATAGCGGAGCGCGCCCGTCGGCCTTGTCCTGACGAGAACGGGAGCTACGTTGTTCCTGCAGCCCAACGCCCGGACTTCGCTTTAGTTTTCTTTTTCGCGGGAATGACGCACTCGTTCTACCTGCCCGCTGGCGGGTGTTGCAACGTGGACGTGCAGAGAAATTAACTACACGCACACTTTACTTTACATCACCTTTCTGGATAAGGCAATATCCTGATGCCGCGTGGCGACCCCAGAAATCCAGAAGTTGACGTTGACCCCGGTCATGATGTTGGGGTTGGGGCACCTAGACTTGCCAGCAAACCGCGATCGACAACGCATGTACCCTCGTCCTTGTATCACGAGCGCTGCTGCGGAGGCCGTGCATCCATTTCTTCGGACGTTCCAAGTAGCATTGTTATTATCCACTTGATCTGATACAGCAAATGCGGAGCGCACGGGCCCTGCCTTCCATCTTCGATCATCACGAGCCTCTGCTTCTAAACACGCGTTTGATCCCAATGGCTAGACTGGCTCGTAATTCCCCCTGGAACATTAAACACGAGGACTAACCACCCTGGATAAGATTGTAACATCTTTACCGATTCCGCGATCGTGATGTATCGTGATGACCTAGACTACGATTTGGACATCAAAACCTACTTGCGCAATGCTCTTGGTAATCACACGAGGGGACCAGGGTTAGGAACGTACACCAGGTCAAACACTGCCCTCCGCGCAGATATATATAGAGCGATGTAACCGCCTTCCAATGTATCCACACGGATAGCTCACATCTTGTGTTCCTCTAGCTCCGTTCTTATTTGGACTTTACTTGCACCTTATAGCCCTTGCGACCCTACTACCACCTTCATCAATGCCTGGCGCTGCTGCAAACACGAACTCGAGTGTCGACAACTCCTTACGCCATCGAGGCGGATATTATATTGACGGAGCGGACCTAATCATCCGTGTACGTGGTCTTGCGATCGAGTTTCCTGTCTTCGACTAAGACAGTAAATAAACAGGTCGAGAATACACTCTTCCGCGTACATCGCTACTTTTTCATCCGCGACTCAGCATATTTCCGGAATAAACTTCCACAACCACCATCATCTGGGGATTTCACTGGCACCCAAGGTTCCTCAGATAAGATCCCTCTAGTTCTGGACGACGCATCCAAGGTCGATTTCGAGCGCCTTCTATGGGTGTTTTACAACCCGTATGTCGCCATTCATGTATTTTCTCATCTCGCTTCGTCTGATTTACTACTGCAGAAAATACTCCCTCTACGACGCCGATGTCGATGAGTGGACATCGATTCTCAAGCTTGCGCATCAATGGGACTTTATCGAGGTGAAACAACTGGCCATTCGCGAACTCCAAGCCCTCTCTATTCCCTCTATTCAAAAGGTCGTCCTGTACCAGAAGTACGAGGTCAACAGAGACCTCCTCCAACCAGCATTCATCGCATTGGCAACACGCGACGATCCGATCACAATTGATGAAGGTCGGGAGGTCGGTCTGGAGACCGCGTTGCAATTGGCAAGGGCCCGCGAACTTGCGAGGTCTCCTGTTGCCAGTGGAAGGAGGTCAAGCAACCCACGCTCTCCAGTGAACATCGCGGGAGTAGATCTGGACGCGCTAATAGAAGACGTTTTCGACTTGACGCCGTCCAACAGGCGTTCTGCTACGGCCACGTCTCAAACCTCAACTGGACGAGGTACTCCTGCGGGTGGCCGCGCAACGACGCCACTCAACACTCAGTCACTCTGGTCTGGCTCCTTTATCCCGAACTCCTCCCAAGGTGGGTTTGTCGATTGACGTTTTCATCCCGTCTTACGTTTTGCTGAACTGCGGGCACAGCCCCAGAAGGATCCACTAACGGGTCCGCCACCGGCCACACAAATGGCACACCCAGCGGCAACTCAAACAACCCGTCTAACACCCATACAAGTGGCACGAACAGCACCCCCACATTGAACACTCCAAAAGGCTTGTTCAATGGGCGTAATTCCCAGAAATAAAGTCTGTGGTTTTCCCACCCCAAAAGTTGCGCGATTGAAGGGGTTAGTGTGGCTGGGTCCCGAGGGCCAAGTATGATATAGCATCTGAGTCTGGGAGAATGGATATCGCTAATACAATGAAGTCGCATTCATGAGTAGTCGTAAATATGTTCTTAGGTGTGACGAGAGAGAGTATTCGTGCAAAACGTTGTGTTGTAACGAGGAGTACGAGCGCAGAGGAGCACTTCCGTCCGATCTGAGCTGAGCTATATGAACGGGGGCCTGGCCCGTCGTCCGAACGAATTACATACGTCCTCAACTTGTCCTCAACACATGCTGGCATGGCACGCAATATGTCACATCCAGCCTCTATACTCAAACCTTCCACCTTATCTTGAAAATCATCGGGAATGAAGCATCTTGGGATGGCCGCAGACCAAAACCGGTCGGCTTGCACCAGAAAAATAGTTGGTGAGTATTGGTCAGCCTTTGGCCACGGTCCGGCTGCCCGTTTCGCGTAACAGTCGCACCCCTTGACCGTCCTTTCGAGCCATCGGGCCCCGATGCACTGCTGCAGTGTTTCCTTCGACAGCATGTTTCTCCACTTCTCCACTCAGCTGAAAGGGCCATTCCCTGGCTGCCCGTGTCACATCTTTCTGCCGACTTATCGGTCGACGCTGCGAGACCGTCACGGTGACACCCCTCGTCATATATATCAGCGTGCTCATTTTCGCGGTCAATAACCAAGGCTTGTGGCGAGTCACTTTGTGGGTCTCAAGCCCGAGGTCAGAAGCCCGATGACGATCTATGGAACAATACTAGTCCGGACGCTCTCGACCGGAAGATGCATGAGGCTGGGGGGCGTTGTGCACCCACGGTTCAACCTTAGTACCGTGCGTAATCATGGTAGCTCGACACTTGCTAATCTCAGCCCTACAGTCGTGTTTCCCAGTGACCTGTTTTTAGTTACATTCGCGATTCGCGTATATTCTGTTCGAATCTATTCTTACGCCCTGATCGTTTCTCGCCATCTCGATCAACCCTGCTATCAACCCCTATACTGTCACGGTTTCATGAGCCTGTGCCACGTATTTCATTCCATAGCACTTTTCGACGCAGCAGACTGGATGTTCCTGTCTTTTGGCGCCGTATTTTCTAGAAGTAGTTAATCTCCTAGGCGCAGCCGTGCACCGCCGATAAGTAACGGAGTTATAGAATTGGGACAAGACAATCGGGCTCCCAGACAAGAGACCGGCTGCGCATAGCTCATCCCATGCAAACGGTTCTCCGTAGCCATCAATCAAACCCAGCGCACACCCACGCGAAGAGGTATGCCCTGCGCTCAGTCCCAAAAGAACGTCCAGTCCGCACATTTTTCCCACTTCTCTATTTTTCAGTCTACCGGAGGTACAGACAGATACATTCTAGGTCATACCAGGTCTCCGCATCGTCCCACGTGTCTCTAGGATCCACGGAAAACGTGCCTCGTGCAGCTCTGCCTGCATCATGCCTAACAATAGATCGATCGATGCTCACCTGCTCCATCCGCGCGCCTATGCCGATGGGCTTCCAAAGCTTTCACAGAAGATGCACCCCCAGCAGCAAAGGCTCTCACGAGGGTCAGTTCTGTTCCGTGGCACCGAGTGCTGTTGGACACCGGAACCCTATTTCCAATCACCCAGCCTACAGTAATCCCCGCTGCCGTTGCGCTGGGATCGATGTCATTCTAGAGCCCCATTCCGGGACGTTGCTCCGAGCTCGCACGCTAGTATTGGGCCCGCGCGTGTGATGTGACGCCGCCGATCATTCAGACGCGGCGAGAGAGTGGCGGGGGACAAAAACAAGCTTTGTTTGACTATCCTTCTAAAATTGAGAAATTGTTCTCGGAGAACACTGTCGTGCGAGCTAGGCCATCGAAGCTAGCTTACCCGATGGGCGTGGGTACGCAACTTTGAAAGGTGCCGTTGATCAAAGTTCGCGATTGGCGTCAGATAACGCAGCAGCCCTGGTACCCTCATTTCCCATCAGTGCGTGGGGCATCGCATCCTGCAGGTGTACAGCAACTGCGGATACTGCGTATCCCCTATGCTCACCTGTCATAGGTCATTTAGAGCGTCTCGGGGCTGCGGGTCGCCATCAATCAATTGATACCATTTTGACACGTGATGCAAGCTAACGGCCACGCGTTTGCCTCGCGTCGAATGACATACGCGTGCTTTTCATAATAGCTTCTGCGGTGGGGCTGGACTCGGTTGACGGGCCATTACGGCGTGTGCTGTTGGCTCGGGCGTAATCCTGCTACCCAGGGTGGAAAGAACCTGACTCATGACCCCACTTGGATCTCCCATGCGTTTCCTGGCGTGCCCTCTGAAAACCCCCCCATCACGACCAGAACGGAACTCGCTTCTTTTTCCGATCTCTGCGTGCCAGAAGTCATTCACTAAATCGATATATAAGTGTTCTGGTAGCTGACCTCTGAGATAATAACATCATCATCATCTACTTATCAACCACTGCCGCATCTCCCATCACCCGCCATGTCTATTCCGCAAACCCCTTCTACCTTGACAGTCCCCCTGATGCGTCATAAAAGCTATTTTATCCATGAGGCCGATGTAACGATAAGGGTAGATCGTGTCTATATCGTTCCTTCTACTCGAGTTGACCATCCCATGTCATGTACAGGTCGAAAACTACTTATTCCGAGTCCATCGATACTTCCTACAACGGGAGTCCGCTTATTTCAGGCTGCGACTGGATCCATCGACGAGACCTGGCCGGGACCTCCCAGGGTCTTCAGAAGCCAATCCACTCGTCTTGGACGAAGCTACAGCGGAAGCTTTTGCCTACTTTTTGTGGGTTTTCTATAACCCGTAAGTTGTCATCCAACCTCACTTCCCAGTCAACTGACGTTTCGAAGAAAATATTCGGTGTATAATGCGACACCGGAACAGTGGTCGGCAATTATAGACTTGGCCCAGAAATGGGGCTTCAGAGACGTCGAACAACTGTGCATACGCGAGTTAGAGAACCTCGCGTTGTCATCGGTGGACCGAATCCACATCTATCAAAGACACGGACTCGATGATACATTGCTCCTCGGATCGTACGAGGACCTGACGCTGAGGGACGAGCTCATCGATGATGAAGAAGGGGTCAAGCTTGGGCTGAGGACCAGCCTCCGGATTGCTCGTGCGCGTGAGATATCTCGCGGGCCGGACACGGGCGGAGGTCTATTGAGTCCCTCCGCTGTCCAGCTCAATGGCCCGGATCTTCGCACCCTAATATCAACGATTTTCGACTTACGGATCCAAACGAACGGGGCGGCCCACACGGGGCCATTCACAGCTCCAATAAACCCCTCGGACAGGGTTGACAGGGCATCGGCGTTACCCGCGGTGAGTGATGCCCATTTTATCTTTACTTCGAAATTCTCATGCTCATATCTGTCGCTCTTTCAAGACGGTTCCCACAACGCCGTCGAACCCAGGTGCACTATCTCAAAGCAACTCCACCTCCGAGAATCACCCTCCAACAAACGATGTCGCCAATTTGAATCTGTCGGCGCCGACTCGGGGAGTAACAACAAGGGGTAATCGCAGCCGAAGGCACAACAGTACGTCGCTGTGGCCGATGTTTTCGGCTTACCTCTGAGGGCGGCCTGCTCCACAGATAATGGATAGGAGCTGCGCTGGTGGAGATAATTTTTGCGTTGTATTCCATCGCCATGTATTGCACTGGATACCGATCGATTTTTGTATTTCACTACTAGTACTCTACCCATTTTTCGTCGCGTGAACCAGTGTTTGTCCTTTGATCGAGCCAGAATCCTGCGTGGAAATTTATTAATGTGATAGAGCAAGATGAGAGGCCGCGTCATGTGCTTGGCCCGGGGTTCGCGAACTTGCCAAAGCTAGAAACGACAGTGAGATCCCCCAGACTCCGGTATCGAATCGGAGACGTGACACACCGAGAAAAGAAACAAGAAACAGTCACCGTTCTCCAACACGCCTGGTCCTCGCTAGTGCTAGGCGGAGTATTCACCCTGGCTAGTTGGGAAGACGAAGACGCCAACTACCTGGATACTAGCAGGGCGGGAAACTCGTGCTTGTATTTCTCTCCCTTCATGAAACCAATGGTCTACTTTCCTGATCAACTTGTGCTTCCACCAGACAGCGCGGAGTTCGCCTTCTTATCAACCACTGCTTCGTACCGTTATCGTTCCGTCTGCCCACTTGCGGGACTTAATAGGGGAACCACGAGGCTAGGGTAGGGGGTCTAGAAATGTCGCCCGGGACGTGGAGCAACACGAGGTGGGTTTGTGTTGACGAGATCGCAGCGCCGTTGCTGGGACATGAACCTCATGGCAGGAGGAGTACGAATCTGAGCGTTCACCCTCAGACGCTCTCGTTATCGACCCCCGGAAACTAGGTTCGGGCGCCTTTTCTTCAAGAAAATGAACATTGCCCGTTGTGCGCATATATAAGCGAAGGTCTCTGCGTCGTTTTCAACACGTGTAACCCACCTCTTTTTCTTCCCAACAGTCACCTAGCTTTTTTCCTCCTTTCTCCCTCTTCCCACTTTTTTCATTCCTCATCACGTTTTACGACTGAAGTGACGGTACCGTCACCACTTAACGATCATGTCTTCGGCCGTGAGCCCGAATCCAGCTGGCGAGCGCGTCGTGCGCCATATGGATTATTACATCACCACGGGAGACGTCGTCTTCCGCGTATGTGGATTCGTGATCGGCCATCATGTCAGTTATCAATGATGACCTATTTACAGGTGGAAAACATTTTATTCCGCGTGCATCGCTACTTTTTCACCCGCGATTCTGCGTTTTTCCGGGATAAACTTCCCCACCCTCCGCCGCCTGGCGAGTTTACCAAAGGATCCTCTGATGGCAATCCTTTTGTCCTTGAGGACACACTCAAGATCGATTTCGAGCGACTCCTTTGGGTGTTCTATAACCCGTTCGTCCTCCATTCTTTACCTTTCTCACTATCTAATATCGCATCGCAGATTATACTCTATCTATGAGGGGTCCGTCGAAGAGTGGTCGTCAATCTTGAAGCTTGCACACCAATGGGAATTCGTCGAGGTCAAAGCATTTGCTCTCCGCGAGCTCGAGCGACACGAGATCCCTGCTCTTCAAAAGATCATCCTCTATCACACTCATGATATCAATCGAAACCTGCTTCAGGCAGCATACGTTGCGATTACTGTGCGCGATGAACCTATCGCCATCGAGGAAGGTCGTATACTCGGCTTGGAAACCGCTCTCCTGTTCGCACGTGCGCGTGAAATTGCACGTGCACCTGTCTTCGGTGGCAAGAGATCCGGAAACACCCGCTCTCCAATTAATCTCGCAGGCACCGAACTGGATTCGCTCGTCAAGGAGTTATTCCAGTTGTCCCTGCCAGATGCACCCGTAGAGCGCCCTCCGTCCCCGGAAACGCCTACTGGGCGCGGCACTCCAACAGGTGGTCGTAAGACCCCTCAGATCGGCATCCAGACAAATGGGGCGGGGTCCCCAAGCCCCAACTCACATCGAGGTGGATCGGTGATGAGTGCCTATCCTTCCTTTTCATCTCATGCTGACTTTCCAGGGCAGGTGCCGCGAACGGGGTCAACGGCCACGCACATGGAGCGTCCAACGGCCACGGCCATGGCCGCGGGGGCCGCCGATGAAGCAGCCTCGACCCCACCGCCCAGGCCACGGCCTACTCAAGACGCGGGAGCGGTGGGACGCGCGCATGAAGGTGCTGGGACATTGTCAGGGATACCGAATGGACCGGAACTAAAAGGGAAGGAATCAGCAGCAGCGGAGGCGAGTCTGGATTCTGTTATGCACTTGGATATCAGTAAACGAGATTTCATGAAAAAGGTTGTTTTGGACGAACATCGGTCTGAACCTGCAGTAACGCAAGCAAGAGCTAACATTGTAGAAACGAAGGAGACTAGCGAGGCGCAGGGCGCCCCGTCGACTTCGAAGAGTGTCTTGGACAAAAAAGGCCAGGGGCCTGCGAGGAAGAGCGAGACAGCGGAGCAGGGCTCGCCGTCTAGCACCGCGCGCCCGGAGCGTGCACGCGTTCAAAGCGAGCAACTGGCGACCACCACATCCGTGGAGGAAACGCGTTCTTCGCGCGCCCGCTCACGGACAGCAGAGCCGACCAAGAAAGAGCAACTACAGATCAGCACGACGGGTTCTGGTCCCGAGCTGCCGAAACGTGACACCACCCCCACCCCCACCCGTGAATCTTCCTCTTCCTCTGCCGCACACGCGCACCGCCCCGTTCAACACAAGCATCAGCAGAGCGTCCCTACTCCTGTTACGACCAGCAGATTATTAGGCTTCGTGTCCAACTTCATAGGAGGCGGCGGCGACCCCGGCTACGAGTCATCTGCGCGCGAATCGGAGGACGACACACCCATGGCTGGCGCGTACCCCCGAGGTGGCAAGTCGCACCAGGAGCGCGAGAGAGCCGAGGCCGAAGCTAGGGCGAATGTGCAGGAGGCAACAAGGCTGCGTCTAGAAGCTGAAGCTGCCGAGGCCCGTGCAGATGCTGAAGAGAAGGTGCGCAAGGACGCCGAGGAGAAGGCGCGCAAGGCAGAGGCGATGGCACGCAAAGAGGAGGAGGACAAGGCGCGCAAGGAGGAGGAGGACAAGGCACGCAAGGCAGAGGAGGACAAGGCACGCAAGGAGGAAGAGGACAATGCACGCAAGGAGACGAATCGCGCGAAGACGAAGAAGGTGGGAAAGAAGGCCACTCAGGCGGCTGCGAAAGCCAAGCGAGGGGCTAAGGCCAAGGCAGAAGCAGAGGTCGAGCCCAAGACAGAAGCGGAGGCCAAGGTCGATCCTAACCTTCAAGCCGAGTCTGAGGCCGAGAAGGCGAAGCGCGAGGCGGAAGCCGAGGAAAATGCCGAGGAGGAGCCCCACGCCCAGGCCGTGGACGCAACACTCGAGGCCGAGGCGAAAGCAGAGGAGGCCCCGATCAAAGCCCAGGAAGAAGCAGAGGCGAACGACAAGGCTCCTGAGGAAGCCGCAGCTGACGAGGCAGCTGAACGCGAAGCAAATGCGAAGGCGGCCGAGGAAGCGAAGTTGGTTGCCGATGCTGAAGCAAAGTCGGAGGCTGAGAAAGCGGAGCAAGAGGCTATCGCCAAAGCAGAAGCGGCGGCGGCGGAAGAGAGAGAGCGGGAGAGACTCGAGCAGGAGAAGGAGATGGCCGAGTTGCGCGCAAAGCAGGTCGAGGAGCAAATCGCAAAGCGGAGAGCCGAGGACAAAGCCGCAAGACTCGCGACTAACAGTTCTGCCTCCAGCGGTTCAATGAGTCCACGGACTTCCGGAAACAGCTGGTTCAGCTTCAGCAAAGTTACTCAGGCTGCGTCAATCGTCTCAGCGATAGTCGCCCCTGGATCGACAGACGAGTCGAGGCCCCCATCGAAACTCACTGGTACGGGGAATTCGGAACTGTGGTCGAGGCGCCCAATTCAAGTTCATTCTCCCGCCGCGGAACCCAGTCCCCGTAGTGCTACTGCCCCGCGCGGATCGACCTCCGCCACTTTCCGTAGCTCCTTGTCCTCATCCTCCGCAACGTCAGACACTGCTGCTGGATCATCTGCTAGTGTCGTCTCTTCGGGGACCACTGTCGTCTCACGGGAATCTAGCACGACCAAGGACAAGCAAGAAGGTAGGCATTCTTGATTGATTATGCTGTACTTTGGCTGACGGTTTCTCAGGTGCGGTCGGCAAAGGCAAAGGCAACCAGGATCAAACAGCGCCCGGGACACCAGCTGCGTCCTCGGCAGGGCAAGTCGGCGACAACGAGACGAAGGCCCAGCCAGCAGAGGCGATCACGAATAAACAGCGAACTCCTGATGCAGCGGAAACGAGCCAGGCCAGCGATGGTACAGCGCAATCCCCAGTTCCCGACGCCTTGGGCGAGAAGTCCACTAGCTCTGCTCTTATCTCAAGTGAAGTCGAGATTACACAAGCACACGAAACTACGCCCTCGATAGCTGTAGCTGCTGAGCCCGAGCCCCACAATAACTCTGAAGCTCCCCTCCCCTCTCCTGCAGATTCTGCACCTCCAGTCCCTGAAAAGGATACTGCGGTTGCCAAGAAGCCTAGCCCCACCTCCGAGGAGACTTCAATTTCACGTTCTCAATCCGCCGACCCAGCGACCTCGAAAGCCGTAGATGCGGACAAGTCCGGCGAGACTTTAGAACGATCTTCGGAAACAGAAGCAGCCGCAACAGCCAAAGGTGATAATCTGGAGCCGGGAGCCGCCGGGGACGACCCTATACCGCCACCCGGTGCCGATGATAACCACACAGTTGGTGAGGGATCTGCCGCCACGCAGAGTCGGGATGCGAAACCAGATGGGCCAGCCAAGCTTAGGGTGCAAACGGACCGCATCCGTCAGCTCAGCACTGGCTCCACGATGATGTCCTCTGTTCTTGAAACACCAGCAGACTCGGCCGTATCGTCTGCGGCCGAGCCGGATGAGGAAGGCGGTCCAGGTTCGTTGGCCGTCACGCCAGGCAAGTCCAAGAAAAAGAAGAAAAAGCCGAAGAAAAAGCCGGCTGCTGAGAAGAACAGTCCGCACCCTCCTCCATCGGGGGCAGCTGCGAACGATGCAGATAACTCGACCGAACAGGACCCTGTCCCTTCTAAGCCCGTCCCTTCCGCTCCTGTCGATGCTCCTGAGGATGACGGCGTGCTCGTAGAGAGGGTGGACAGCAGCGGGGACGATTCGGGCGTTATCGTGAAGGCGCCTGAGGCCCAGCCCGAGCAGGTGGGCGACACTGCTAGCGGTGAGGACTGGGAATTCGACAATTGACGAGTTACGATTTTGCTATCGTTGTGCGCTCCATTTTCGTTTCTGTCTTGGTTTCACATGTTCGGTGCTTCGTTTACCATATATTTCTCTTTCATTTCCCTTTCCTCCTTCTCGGTTGCTTCGGACTTGAGTGTAATTTGCGCTGCGCTACACGTCCCTTCACACAGCCTCACACACTTGCTCGTTCGTCCGTTCCGCCTGGTCCAATTGTAATTATAGCCTCACGTACATGATTCCGTAATGCAAATGTCAAACCTCTTATCATAGAATCATACATGGTTTGTTTGACGTGGTGGCGTGGTTCTCGGGACACAGAACATTGACACCAGTAATCGAACATGCAGAACCATCAATGGACAGCAGTGACACATTCATGGAGTAACGTTGACAAACCCAGGCTTTGTGGAGGCCGGCAATCGAAGGATGACGCAAAGTTGTAAGAAAGGTTGACACCCACATTCTTCAAGTTCAAGTCCCAGCAATATATCCCGTTCCTGCATCTCACTGCCACCGCGGCCGAGCAATCAGAACGTTGCCGACGCTGTGCGACTTTTCCTTTCCCCCCCCAGAAAGACCTCGGACGCAGTACAAGACTGAACCGACCTCTGGCTTCCACCCTCCATTCTTCAAAAAAAAAACCTTGAAAAAGCTGAATGCCGTCCCTCCCCCCTTCCCCCGGGTTAGATTCTGAAACGTAAGGCGGTCGATACGGGCTTCCGAACGAAGAGAGACAGCGGAGAAGTGCAGGTAGATTCCGAGTGCGTGTACTAGTAGGCCCGATTTCGACGGGTTTTGATTATAATTTGATTGTCAACGGGGGCCCTAATCGCGTGTGTAACGACTTCGGTCGGGCCCGGGATGACGCAAGAGCCAAATGGTCTCTGCTAGAGCAGCTCGACTTGACATCCCAGAGGTTAAACAAGATACCACAGTTGCACTGGGTGAGCGAGGAAACGACATTCAGGCCACGCAAGTACCAATAGTAGGGGGATGACGCAGCCACATGCTAGTGATATTAGCCCGAAGCCAAAGGCCCGTTCGGTTCGGGCATTGCCTTATCCATCGAGCATCGAGCCGAGCTGGATCCAATCCTGTACGATACTAGTACTGTACTGTGCGTCGACGCGGCATCACCTCGCTTCGAGCACGGCGACGGCCAAACGGTGATGGGCTGTGCTGTATGATCTTCGGCTCGCCACTCACACATACAGTATGCAGCATATCCCCCGGGGAAATCAACACGGTTGGTCGATTTGGAACCCCTCGGATAGCCAAAGCTCCGCGCTGGAGTAAATGGAGTCGATGGGGGGCTTGGGCACGGGGCATCCGAAGCAGGAAAACAATATCGGATGTGGTGGTGCGAAGGATCGCACAGCTTGGCACGCGTGCACGCACACGCGTTGGCCCGCATCACACTTCGCGAAGTTGCAATCATAAAAGAACGCGTCAGCGCATGCGGTTGTGAGGTCGGTAGATTTCCACCGCGGAGGGCACGTCCATATCATTGTTTTATCGGTACGCGACGTCGCACATGTTTTTTTTCCGCAAGAGCAGTCGCAGACACATGTCCGGATAATAATGGCACGCCAAAGCCACCCTCTGCGGGCACTGGTGACCACCGTGGGGATCTGATAGTAGTACATCACGGTATTTAAGAGTAATATACCCCAGTTAAGGATCCGGAGCACGTAGTTGCGAGATATTGGAAGCTGGGAAGCGCGATCTTGTGTGAATTTGACTTGTCAAAATGTCCGTGTGTGGACGCGTGAAAAGCGGGGGTTACATACACGCTAGCAGGTGAAGGTGTGCAGGACCGACAGGGAGGAAGACGTGATGATTGTGATAGAAGTGACGGCGACGGGTCACGGTCTGTGTGTGATATCATCCTCCGCACGGCGCAGTTCACTTTGGACTACACGCGCCACGCGAAAAGGTAAGCGTAAGCCAACTGCGTTGCAGGCCAGTACGTATGCGGGTCGGGGAGGGGGGGGGCCAAACGCACCTCTTTCTAATTCCCTGCGTTCGAGCTCTTCCTTCCCTTGACGTTCCGCCCCGCTCTCCTTCCTGCCGAAAATGACATCACGCCACCCCACGCTCTCGCCCGGGTGAGTGGCTTCTTCGCCGACGGTCTCGGCGAGCCGGCGCAAGCGAGCAACCTCCGCATCGGGGACCGCTTCGCCCGCGCGCAGTCTCGCCGTGAGGTCGCCCAATATCGAAAGACGGGCAGCGTGGTGGCGCCTGTCTGTCTCTGCGGCGCGGCGTTGCCAGAGAAGATGGACGGAGATAGAGCTGAACGCGAGCGCGTAGATGAGCTCGGGGATGTAGCGCGTGCGCGAGGCCATGAGTCGGTCGCGCGTATGAAATGCTGGGTGGTGTTGGCCCGGTGGTCCGTGCGTTGGCCGGGGCAGTGCAACGTTCCAGACCTTTTGCGAGAGATTTGCGAGTTGAAAGAAAGAAAAAAAACAGGTATAGATTTGAAAAGAT
>Ga0137390_10002871_pt1 | contig 13879 bp, 8 predicted proteins | sample 15con2h24AmetaG_FD_104937 | JGI IMG/M metagenome (GOLD analysis project Ga0137390, IMG submission 104937) | Vadose zone soil microbial communities from Angelo Coast Range Reserve, California, USA - 15con2h2.4A metaG | ecosystem: Environmental > Terrestrial > Soil > Vadose zone > Saprolite... | reverse complement strand
CTTACTGAACTCGCCCCCGAAGTATCGGCGCAGACCGCCCAGGTTGTCATGGCTGCCCTCGACAAGGATGTTAGCCGCCGGCCCTCATCAGCGCTGGCGATGAGGGATTTACTGCCAAAACTGCCGACGGGCAAAATGGATGTGTCGGGCGCGGCCGCTGCCACCGCTGGTAGCAACTCAAGGCCCACGATCGTGGCAACGGCGACGGTTGTGCTGGACCAGCCGACAGGCTCGTCGCGGTCACCCACGCCTCGGTTACTTGCACCAACCCCCGTCTCCTCCGATCCGCTAATCGCGCCCAAGCCCGTCAACTTCTCGTCAGCGCAAGTTTCTAGCCGAATCGGCAGGGCCGACAGACATCATGAGCTAACGCCGTCCAAACCGGCGGCAAAGATTGGAACGCAGCCGGGGCTCCACCTTCCAGCAGCGGGGGATTCGACCAGCTTATCGTCGACCTCGAAGACGGCAGATTTGGGCTTGAAAAAGCCGCAAAATCTGGCGCCGGATGCCGTCCGGCAACCGTCCGGCGAAGGGCGGAAGGCGCGCTCCCGCGTCGCCGCGGCATTAGCGTCGATGCGCGCGGCGATGGCCCCGGGTCCACTCACTACCGCAGCATCGGCCAGTCGAACTATCGCCGCCCCCCAATCGTTGAGCCCGAAGCAGCCTCGCTTGGATGCGCCGCAGACATTAGCGAGTCCGTCGCCCCTTCTGCGTTCTCCTAACGGGAACCGCGATTACGCTCACTCAACCCCGGATGACGCCGGTGCCCGGCTGCTGTCGGCCGCCGACGGTCTGCAGTTCGTGGTCTCGGGCAACCGGCTCGTGCTGGGTCGCGCCGACGCGAAGGGCGACGGCGTCGATATCGATCTATCGAACTTGCGGCGCGGGGCGGAGCGAATTTCGCGCCGCCACGCCGAGATTATCAAACAGGGTGCTGACTATTTTGTTCGCGATCTCGGAAGTATCAACGGTACCTACATCGCCGGCCGTGGCCGTCTCGGCCGCGATCAACTCTACCGATTGAAAGATCGCGACGAACTGGTACTCGGCGGTGCTAAACTGGAATTTCGGCGGAGTTGACCAGGCGAGTCCGCTTCAGAACGTGCAGCGCACGAGGGGAACCGATGACCAAACCAGCAGTCGTGTCTGCGATCGGACGGAGCGATTCCGGAAGTTTGCTCGCGCAGTGTGGGAGGAGCGTGCGTGCCGAAAATTCGAGTTGGTGAACGCGGCGTTCTAAAAAATGTTAACGTGCCCTGAATGCGGACAGCAGGCTAACGACGACGCCAAGTTTTGTGATCGCTGCGGCCAGGGGCTCGCGGGGAGCATCGCGCATCCAGCGGCGACGTCGATTTCACCGCTCGACCCTGACACCGAACTTAAGGGCGGCTATCGGATAACTGCGCTGCTCAGCCGCACTGCGCGCGAAAATCGCTACCGCGCCGTGCGGCTGCACGACAGCGAACCGGTGCAGTTGCGCGAGCAATCAGCGCCAGTCCGTCAGCCTGGTGAAGCGCCGGTCTCATTTGAGGCCGATGCCACCCTTACCGGCGAAGAACCCGCAGGGCCGCGTGCGAAGACTGCTGAACTCCGCTTGGAGCCATCGCAGGGCCACACTTCAGCCAACGGCTCCGTCACGAAGGACACGCAGAACGAATCAAGCGATGCCGGCCCAGCTCAGGCCGAGAAAGAGGTGACCGCCGAGGTTGCGCCGGCGGCGCGGGAGGATAGTGCCGGAGATGCCGGCGTCGGGGAGGATGTGAATGAGGCCGGTGTACAGTTATTGACCGATGTAATCGAGGAAACCCATCTGCCCGCCTGTGATTCAGCGGGTGAGAGTGCGCCGGCGGATCTTTCTTCATCAGGGGGAGAGCCCTTGGCCAGCACCAATGGTCAGCCGGCTGAAGACGTGGAAGCGAAAGCCGGAGCGGACAATGACGACCTTGGCGACGTATTCGGGGGTGTGCTGGCTTTGTCGATGACACTGAACCATCCCGCGTTTCAACGGGCGACTGCCGGGTTCGCCGACCGCGGCCGCGTGTATTTGGCCTATGTGGACGAAGAAGTCCGTCCGCTGTCGTCCCGGCCGGGTGGTCTGCGGATGGACGAGGGCGAAGCACTCCACATCGCGGTCCAGGTATGTCAGGCCGTCAACTTTGTCCATCGCCGTGGTCTGCGCGTCAACGATATATGCCCGGAATCGGTCGCATATGGAGCCGGCGGGCGCATTAAGCTGACCGGGCTGGATTACCTCAGCAACGATAACGAATTGCGGAGCGAGCCGATCTTCAACGACGGATACACCGCGCCTGAAATCTACCGCGGCCAAAAGGCTGACAAGCGTGCCGATATCTTTTCAATTGGCGCGTTGCTGTATACCTGCGTCACCGGCGAACGGCTCGACAGCGAAACCTGGCGCGAAGAAGCCGGTCCGATTCGTTTCTATCCGCCGCACGTGGTCACGCCGGCGCTTGAACAGATACTCCGCCGGGCATTGCAGTTCGACCCGGCCGCTCGCTGGCCTAATGTCGAGGCGTTCAAAGCTGAGCTGGTAAAACTGGCCGCGGTGGTGCGGATCCGAGCAATTGCGCTGACCGACGTCGGCAGGGTGCGTGAGCACAACGAAGATTCTGTGCTGGCCTTTGAGTGCAAGCGCGACTCTCTGATTAATCCGGCGCAAACTTTTCTTTACGTCGTCGCTGATGGGATGGGCGGAGCAGAGGCAGGCGAGGTGGCGAGCGCAATTGCGGTCGAGACGATCCGTAACTATGTTGAAACTAAAGTGGACGCCTCGGGAGCCGCCGACGTGCGTACTATTCTGCATGACGCCCTGGAACAAGCCAATTCAAAAATAATCGAATACCAGGCGGCCTATCCTGAGACACGCAGCATGGGTTCCACCGCCGTTGCGGCGCTGTTTAACCCGCCCGAAGCTGCCATTGCGTGGGTCGGCGACAGCCGTGCTTACATTTGCGATGGCCAGGGTCTGCGCCAGCTAAGTAAGGATCATTCGTTGGTCCAGCGTCTGATAGAGATTGGTCAGATCACGCCGGAAGAGGCGCGCCATCATGAGCACAAGAACGTGATAACCCGATCGCTCGGGGCCCGACCGACCGGACCGGCAGGGGCCGAGTCGCGTTCCGTGCGGTTCAAGCGGGGCGACCGGCTTTTGCTCTGCAGTGACGGCCTGACGACACATGTCGACGACCGGCAGATTGATGAACTGTTGCAGCGGCAATTGGACCCACACGCCGCCGCCCGAGAACTGGTGGTGGCGGCCAACGCCGGAGGCGGAACCGATAACGTATCAGTGGTGGTTATAGTGGTAGGCTGATCTCGATGGCGAATACGCCCAAGCTATCCACTCCTCAACCATCGGACTCGTTGCCCGGGCCGCTCGAGCCCGGAGTTGTTCTCCAACAGCGTTACCGGATCGAGCGCCTGCTCGGTGGCGGCGGGATGGGGATGGTTTACCTGGCGCACGACCAGCGCCTGTCCAACCGTCCGTGCGCCATCAAGGAGATGGTCGATCACTTTATCGATCTGCAACAGCGCGTCGAAGCCAACGAATACTTCGCCCGCGAGGCCGATACCCTCGCGCAACTGAAGCATGCGGCGATTCCAGCGATCAGCGATCGCTTCGATCATCAGAACCGCCATTACCTGGTGATGGAATATGTGGAGGGCCGCAACCTGGAAGAGGAAATCGCCCAGCGGGGCGGGCCCTTGCCCGAAGGCCTGGTAATCGACGTTGCGCGTCAACTGTGCGATGTACTCGCCTATCTGCATGGGCTGCAACCGCCGATCGTTTATCGCGACCTTAAGCCTTCCAACGTAATGCTGACCGGGAATGGCCGGGTGGTTCTGGTTGACTTCGGTATCGCGCGGCTGTTCAAAGCACAGCGCAAGGGCACGATGATCGGCACCTTGGGCTTCGCGCCGCCCGAGCAATACCAGGGGATCGCCGATCCGCGCAGCGACCTCTACTCGCTGGGCGCAACGCTGCATTACATCCTGACCGGACGAGACCCGGAAAAATTTCCGCCGTTCAGTTTTCCGCCCGTGCGCGAACTGCGGCCGGCCGTGTCGAGTAATCTGGCCGGCGCGATCGACCGCGCACTCGCTTATGAAATGGTCAATCGGCCGGCGACCATCCAGGAATTCCGCGACATGCTGCTGTACGGCCGCGGGTTGGCCAGCGTGATAAGGCAGGTCAATTCGCGCAGCGGTACCGCCGACCTGACTATTCCGGCGACTCCAGCCGAGATCGACGACGTCCTGGCACCGGTCCCGCGGGCAAAGAAAAGTGTGGCGCGGCGGGCAGCCAATTGGCTGGTAACGTTTATGGTGCTCGCGGGGGTCGCGTTTGGTGCGACTTACGTCTACACCAACCCCGAACTACAGAGTCAACTAGGTATCACCCAATACATTAACCAGTTGCCCTGGAAACATGATGAACTGGTGACAAAGGCCCGGGCGCATCCGCTGGAACTCAAAACCATGACGATGGCGCTCTCGACCCGCTCAGGCGAACTGGTTTCTGCGCCGAAGTCCAGTTTCTCTGATACCGAACTCTCTGCAAACCGCTATTTGAAATGGCAGGCATCCTTCACCAACGAGCTCGCTGGGCTCGACAGCCAGGACGATCGGATTGAGGCCCGAATCTTCGACCCCAGGGGCGTCCAGATCGCTTCGAGCACCGATCAGCGATTCATTGGCCCTGGCCAAACCGCGGTCGATTTCAGCGGAGTAGCGCTGATGCCGGATGCGAACAATATCGCAATCGGCAATTACAAGATTGTGCTGTACTCCGCTGATCAACTGCTCGGCCAGCAGCAATTCTCAGTCTCCGAGGACCTCGCCGCGAAAGCGGCGGCGGCTCGTTCGAAAGCCGAAGCGACGGCTGCAACCAGGGCGGCGGAAGCCAAGCGCCGGGAAGACGCACGGCGAGTGGCGATGCTGCAAGAACGAATGCACCGGCCGCTGCAGCTCGAACAAATCGTGCTGCTCAACACGACCAAGGACGGCACTGCGCTTTCCTCGCCGACTACGGTCTTCAGTGTATCGAAGGTTTTATTCGTTGGATGGCGTGTAACCTTCGGTAATCGCTTGTACCGGCTCGACAGCAACCGCTACGAAGTAGACGCGGCTTATGTGGCGCCGGACGGCAGCACGCTCGGCAGCGTTCAGGATGTCCAGCTAGTGAACCCGGCCGAGCCCCAAGCCACCTTCAGCGGGCGGGTCGGTAACTCGGCGGGCGGCGCCTTTCTGCCTGGTCAATACACCGTTAACTTTTATCTGAACGGGCAATATTTCGCCCAACGTAAGTTCCGTATCGCCAACGACGCCGGTATTCCATACGCCAGGGGCGGTGGTGGGGGTGGGGCCGGTAGCACGAGTAGCGGGGCGGGCTCGACCGCGATCGGCCTGGAGATGCCTCTCCTGGCAACCGGAACGATCCGCGGATTCGCGGGCTTTGGTTCGACACCTATGGAGTTGCGGCTGCGGCCTCAGGCAAACGGTTTCCTCCACGGCGAACTGGTCATCCATCTGGCCGGTTATGGACCGGCCCGGCTGGAAGGCTTCGTTCGCGGTGACAAGGTGTTATTCCAGGTGCCCTACGGAGCCGACACCTTCGATTTTGAAGGCCAACGGGACCGCGATGTGCTTAGCGGAACCTTTCAGTCGCATAATTCTGGTAAGGAAGGCAGTTGGCAGGTCCATGTCGACTAGCAGCGTGTTGAGAACAGACTCGCAGGCTGTGTACTCGCTCGTCTCTCCGCGGGTCAGAGAAACGGGCACAGGTCGAAGCCGTATATTGAGCCAACATGGCAACTAACGTTTCGCGTGAGAAGCTTCTCTTTTATGCAGTGGCAGGCGGCCTGGGGGGACTCGGCGCATGGGCGACCGCCGAGCCATTCATGGGAATTCGTAGTCCGTGGGCCCGTGACATCATCCTTGGCGCGATAGTTGGGCTTTTTATTGCCTCTTTCCTGGCATCAATCGAGGCGCTCAGCGTCAGCCAGTGGCGTCAGGCCGTGCGCGGAATGAAATCTGGCGCGGTCATCGGCATATTTGGTGGTGCACTGGCTCTGGTGTTGGCGGAGGCGGCGTTTGACGTACTCGGTGGTCTGAACGGACGAATTCTTGGCTGGGGTGTCGGGGGCTTGCTGGTCGGACTCGGAGTAGGATGGGCAACCCGTTCGAACGCACGGCGGCGCAACGGTGCGATTGGCGGGATGCTCGGGGGCGCAGTCGGCGGGCTTTGTTATCAGGCTCTGACGGCAACTTTTCCGCAAGCGCTCGGCCGCGCCATTGCGATTATTATCCTGGGCGCACTTATCGGCTTCTTCATCGGGCTGGTCAGTGAGTTGCTCAAGCGCGGCTGGCTGATGGTGGTGCGGAGCCAGAGCCGCAACGCACTCGAAGGGCGCGAGTACCCGCTGACCAAGCCGGTCACGATAGTGGGGCGCGCCGAGGAAAGCGATATTGGCCTGTTCGGCGATCAATCAGTGCTCGCACGCCACGCAATTATTCGCAATGAGGGCAAGAATTTCTTCGTGAGCCCGGCCGGGGGCGCGCAGATATTAGTGAATCGCCAGCCGGTGCAAGGGCGCTATGCGCTCAAGAGTGGTGACCGTGTCGAAATTGGCGGCACCTTGTTCCTGTTCCGTGAACGCGCTCAGGCATCGCAGAATTGAACGCGCCAGCCCCTCGCAGTGGGACAGGCGTCCCTGCCTGTCCACCTCCTGGCGGGAAAGGATGAGGCTGGGGGTTCTGTGCCTGTTCTGCTCGCCACTGAGGCACTGGCGCATTAGCGCAGTATTTTTGCTCGCCTTCACTACGGCGTGCGTTTCTACCAGCGACCAGATGGAGCCGCTCAGGTCAACACAGGCCCTCCAATATTATCCTTTCCAGGTCAAAGGCTATCAAAATACCTATCCGAAGCGGCGCGTGATGGTACTAACTGCGGTTGACGCGCGCGATTTCAAAGACATTTCCGGCGCGGCGCATTCGCCCGATAGCGGCAATCCCGCCATCGGCGTTATCCGCGACAGGAGCGGCGAGATCGTCCAACGCCTGTACGGTCCTGCGTTAGAACCGCTGGTACAGCAGGCAATAGCCCAGGCGGCACAAGAAGCGGGAATGATTTCATCCAGCTCCGGAATGCTGCTGAAGCAGGCGCTCACGGCGCGTCAGGCGCAATATCTGGTTGCAGCGAAAATCGCGCGCTTCTGGGTTGATAAGCATCGTGGTCCAGACAATGCCGCCGGACCGACTTGGTCTGCAACGGCCGAGGTCGCGCTCGACGTCGTCGTCTACAAGCCGCCGTTCCAAGTGCCGTTTTGGCAGGGCGAAAGTGACGCCACCTATGACGATCCGCCGGCGCCGGTCGCCGGCACTGCGCCCGAGGACGAAACGGAAATCTATGATGATCCCGGCCAGGTGCTCTCAGTCGGGCTGACGCGCGCGGTCGCCGGCATCTTCAAGCGCGACGATCTGCATACCTTGATCACCGAGGATTCACCACTCACCCGCCAATAGGGCGGCATTGTCACAGCTCACGGGCAATTGTCCCGAGCGCAATTTCGACCCCGGCCATCATCGTGGCGAGGGACATACTGGCGGCTGCACGGTGATGCGCGGCCTGGGCGGCTTCATACGGCAGATGGATAAAGCCGGCCGGCGTCCGGCGCCGCCGCAGCGTATGGAGCGCCGAGTACATTACGGTATTGCACACGTAGACTCCGGCGCTGAATGAGAGACCTGCCGGGATGTTATGGCGCTTGAGCGTCCGCAGAATCGCAGCCAGCGGCAGGCGCGCGAAATAGGCGTCGGGTCCACTGGCTATCACCGGGGTGTCCCGCAGACCGCCATCCCGTTCGTGGTCGCCTCTGGGGTCGGCCAGGTTAATCGCGATCCTCTCCAGTGACAGGACGGGACGTCCGCCAGCCTGTCCCAATCCAACCACCGCGGCAGGTGTGAGCGACGTGATCGCATCGATCACCACCCGCGAGGCGTGGCGGCAGTTGACCGGCAACCGCATCGACTTGACCGCGACGCCGTTGAATTGGCTTCCTTGCAGCCGCGATGCCACCTCCCAGGACGGATTGCTGCGCTCGCCGCCGAACGGCGCGAAGCCGGTGAGCAGGATAATACGCCGCATTGAACTGAGTAATCGCTCCGTTGACGCACCACTCTAGTGTATGACGTCCCGCAAATAAGTTCACAAAGGCCGAAGACGTCATTCTGAGAGTTTGTGAGTGAATTGATTTTGCGAAAAATCAGCCCTTGAAAATGCTTATGTTTTCCCCCCGAAGGAGCACTTTTGCCAATTCGTTCACAAACTCTGAGCCGAAGGCGAAGAATCTCGCGGCCGCCATCTTTGCGGCCGTGATGGTTTTTCCTTCGCGCGGCGCAGGACATCACACGGCAAAAGAATGCCGCGCGAGATCCTTTTCGAACGCACCTCGCGGACTCGTTTGCTCGGCTCAACTTCGTTGCGCCTGGTGCGACACGGCTCGCGTTGCTCGCCGGCTCAGAATGACAGCCTCTTTTGCGCTACTTATCAATGGGACATCATACTAGCTGTGGGCGCGGCGCCGGGCCGGCTTTTCGATCGGGAGGTCTTCGCGGTTGCCCCATTCGCCCCATGAGCCCAGGTAATTGCGAACTCGCGGGTAGCCCGCCAGACGCAGCGCGTAGTAGGCATTGGCGGAGCGATAGCCGCCCTGGCAATAAGGGATTATTTCCCGCTCTGGTCTTAAACCCATCCGCGCGAACTCCTCGCGCAGTTGCGCCGCCGGTTTGAAGGCGCCGCTATCATCGAGATTATGCCGCCAGTCACGATGAATCGCGCCCGGAATCGCGCCACCGCGGCGTGCGCGAACGCGTTCGCCGAAGTATTCTTCATCACTGCGAACGTCGAAGATCTGCACCTCCTGATAACCCAGGTGTGCGGCAATGTACGAGTACGCAGCTAGTGCATCGGCGCGCGGCTTTCCCTCAAAATTGCTGGGAGTGATTGCGGTGGCGCTGGTAATCAGCTTCGTGCCCGCCAGCCGGTTGAGGCCGCCGTCGAGCATCCGCACGGATGGGTGTCCCATATACTCGAGCAGCCATGCACCGCGCGTCGCCCGCATTCCGGACTCGTTTTCATAGAACACCACGGTCTCGCGCCCGGTAATGCCGAGCGCTGAAAAAATCCACGCAAGCTGGCCACGGAACTCGTTCAAGCCGGTTTCGCCGGTGTCGCTATGATGGAACGGGAAGGGGTCGAAATGGCGAGCATCTTCAAGATGTCCCGCCCAATATTCCAACGGCGGCCGTGTATCAATCAGTACGACTGCAGGATCCCGGCGCCGAGCTTCAAGCCATTCAGCGCCAACCAGAAATTCCAGATCATCATCCGGTGCCATGCACTGCCTCCCAATTAAATGCGTGGGTCGCAGGTGAAAGTGTTTTGTTCGCCTCAGCCTGGCGCGCGGCCGACTGCTTCGTTAATAGAGCGAAATCCATCGCGTATCAGCAAGCCGTACAAGCCGCTTTTGATCCGGCGTACCAGCCCCGGACCGTGATAAATCAAGCCCGTGTACAGCTCGATCAGGCTGGCACCGGCCCGGATATGCCCATAAGCGTCCTCCGCACTGGCGATCCCGCCCACGCCGATTATCGGGATACGGCCACCCGTAAGCCGATAGATTTCGGCAATAATCTCGCGTGCGCGCAATTTGAGCGGCTCGCCGCTAAGGCCGCCTTCAAAAGGCGACGCTACTCCGAGCGCAGCATGGGCCAACGAGGTGTTGGTCGCAACGATTCCGGCCAGGCCCATTTCGAGTGCGGCGGCGCAGATTTCGGCCAACATCATGGTCTCCAGGTCGGGCGCGAGTTTTATCAGGAGCGGCGGCTCGGCGCCGGTTTCGCTGCATGCCAGCCGAATCGATTCAACGACTGTTCGCATCCGTTCCGGGGCCTGAAATTCCCGCAAACCGGGTGTATTGGGCGAAGAAAGATTGATCACGACGAAATCGCAGCTAGTCGCCAATCGCCGGATTAAACTCGCATAGTCTTCAGCCACCCGCTCCGATAGCGTATCGCGGTTGGGCCCAATATTCACTCCGATTCGCAGCCTGGTCTCTCTCTCACGGATTTGCCTGAGCCGTGCGGCAACCCGGTCCACTCCAGCGCTCGGGAAACCCATGCGATTAATCAACGCATGGTCCTCCGGAAGGCGCCAAATCCTCGGGCGCGGATTGCCCGGCTGCGGCTGCGGAGTAATCGTTCCGATTTCGGCGAACGCGAAGCCCAGTCTGTCCCACGCCCCGACCGCCAGCGCGTCTTTGTCCATTCCCGCCGCCAGCCCTATAGGATTCGAAAAGCTCAGCCCGAAGACCGAGGTCTGCAATTCCGGCGGATCGCGCGGAAGGCCGAGTTGCGGCGCATGCCTCAACAACGCCAGGGTCAGGCGATGAGCCTGCTCCGGGTCAATTCTGAAGAGCAGCGGCCGGAACAGGGAGTAGGCAATATCATACGGCGCCAGCATCGCCGCCGAATGATGCAATCAAGCAGGCGTCCGCGCAATACAGGAGGGGCGGCGAACCCTTCGCACTCAACATCCAGGGCTACGATTATCGGCTCGTGACCGCAAGCGCTTATCGTCGCACTGCTAACGAATAGTTGCGCTTAGTTGGGTAATCGTTGTAGGTGCTGATCGCTAAAACCCCAGCGAAGATGCCCACTTGGTAATGAGCGTGCGACCCTATTGCGAAAACAGCAGGCGACACACGTTGTGAACCCGCGCTATGCAGTTGCCTTCGCTATTTAGCCCAAAAACCTCAGTTCGAGCCTATGGATAAAATCTAACTGTGGGGCGATTCAACCAAGGCGGAATAACCAGTTGATGTCGTCGGTGGTTGTGGCGCCACTTTGTTCGGAACTGGGGGTATCGGAGCTTGGCAATTCGCTTACAAAATTTGGCGACCGCCAGAATCTGTTCCCCTCTTTCCTTTTACAGGCTGTCGATAATACACGTCATTTTTCATTATGCCTTGAGTAGGTTCCGTCATCCTGAGCGAAGTCGAAGGATCTCGCGCCACCATTTTTTCGGCGGCGTGATTCAGCGATGCGTGCACTGTCAGAGCATCACGGCGCAAAAGAGTGCGCCGCGAGATCCTTCGACAAGGCAGCGCCGTCGCGCGACCGGCTCAGGATGACAGACGAGAGAAAATGAAAATCGACAGTCTCTTTAAGGAAAGGGGGTGAGGGGGTTAGGTCGGAGTGGAGCTCCTTTTTTCCCCTTTCTTTGTTAGGGAAGGGGTCAGGGGTTAGGTCGCTCCAGTCGCCCGGCCTGGTATCCTCGCTTGATGCCTCGCAATAATGTACCCGTCCAGACGGTCAAGCCTGAACAAATCAGGCGCGTGCGCGAACTGCGCAAGCATCAGACGCCGGACGAAAAGATTCTCTGGGAGGAACTCCGCGGCAGCCGACTCGGGGTCATTTCCGCCGACAGCAGCTCATCACTGGCTATATACTGTCACCGTGCTGCCCTGGTAGTCGAGCTCGACGGTACTGGGCACCACCAACAGCCCGGCTACGACCGTTTCCCCGACGAGGCCTTTACCAAGCTCAGCATCCGAACTCTCAGATTCTCCAACCAGGAAGTCAGAAACAATCCAGGCGCGGTGGTGAGCCAGAGCGGGGCGGGTGCTCACCTAACCACCTAACCCCTAACCCCTTCCCTCTAAGAGACTGTGTGAAAACTCGAAAAGAGCTCTTTGAGTGCCCATTGCAGACAGTTTTAGGAGATAATAGATAACGAAAGCGCATGCTATTTGTCGATTTTCGGGAGTTTTCGCACGGTCTCCTAAGGGAAGGGGAATGGAAGCAGGGGGCCATGCCCGCCTCACGAGTGAGTCACTCAGGCGACGATCCAGACAAAGCGCTTCGATCGCTTCTGCCTCAAGCGACCCGCATCTGCACCCGGTGGACTGCCCCGCTGGGCATCCGGGCCCGGGGACGGATACGGCGCAGTGGCTATTTCAATTCCGAACACTCGGCAGCGTGCCGGGGCGCGTCTCAACCGGCAAGCAAGCTGGACTGACGCCGCAACGCCTAATTCATGCGACGAGACGAAGCGGCCATTATAGCGGACGAGTTCGGCGACGCTCCGCCTCGTGTCATACTTCGAAGCTCTCCGGGAATGGACATTTACCGGCAGCAATATGAGCTTCGAAATCGCCGCGGAATTGAGTGAAGAACGCGCGCGCTGACCATGAGGCGCCGTCGGCCAAGGCGCAAATACATTTGCCATCCATGAAATTGCAGCAGTCGGCCAGCACTTCCAAATCGCGTGTAACTCCCTGACCGCGCTCGATCCGCTGGAGTGTATGGTAAATCCATCCGGTTCCTTCGCGGCATTGCGTGCATTGTCCGCACGATTCGTGATCGAAGAAGCGCGCCGCAACCAACGCGACACGCACGATGCAGGTGCGGTCATCCATCACGATTACGCCGGCGGTGCCTAGCAGCGTGTTTACGGTGCGCAGAGATTCGTGGTCGACCGCGACATCGATCTGATCGCCGCGCAGAATCGGCATCGAAATACCGCCGGGAACTACTGCCTTGACGGTGCGTCCGTCCTCCAGCCCGCCGGCGTAGTTGTATATGAGATCGCGCATTTTGACCCCGAGCCTCAGCTCGAAGATTCCCGGTCGTTTGACGTGGCCGCTGACGCCGAATAGCGTATGGCCGGAGCTGTTTTTGGCACCTTCGGCTTTGAACCAATCTGCGCCTTTCATAATGATCGCAGGGGTGTGCGAGACGGTCTCGCAGTTATCGACAGTGGTCGGCCGATCCCAGAGTCCACGCACTGCCGGGAAGGGCGGTCGTTTGCGCGGTTGGCCTTTCTTGCCCTCCATCGATTCGAGCATCCCGCTCTCTTCGCCACAAATATAGGCGCCGGCGCCAGGCTGGATATGAATATCGAAGCGCCGGGTGAATCCGAGCGCCTTCTCACCCAGGATTCCCGCCTCGTAACATTCCCGAATTGCCTGACGGACCAGGCGGTAGCACTCAGCGTATTCGCCGCGCACGTAGATGAACGCCGCGGCCGCCTCAATCCCCATCGCGCAGATCATGACGCCTTCGATAAACAGGTGGGGGTTGCGCTCCATGATCTGGCGGTCTTTGAAAGTACCCGGTTCACTTTCGTCGGCATTGACCGCGAGATAGCGCGGTCCGCCATCGGGCGGCGGCATGAAACTCCATTTCAGGCCCGTTCCAAACCCAGCACCACCACGGCCGCGCAGGCCGGAATCCCGCACCAGCGTGGCGATATCTTTGGAAGTCATCTGCCCCGCTTTGACTATCGCCTGATAGCCGCCATTGCGCTTGTAATCGTCGAGCGTGAGCCATTTCTGGCCATCGGGCGGCAGTAGATAGCCCTCCACGCCAGGCGGCACCGTCGAAATAATCGGTGCTGGGCGGCACGCCTCAATCGCTTTCTCAGGCGCGTCCAGAATCGTCACGAGGTAATCTCGCGTCACATTTTCCAGATATGGATTCAGGTTTACCTGGACGACTGGGGCCGTGGCGCACGAGCCTAGGCATTCAACTTCTTCGATCGCGAAGCGGCCGTCCGGAGTCGCGGTGCCCGCTTTGATGCCGAGCCGATGTTCGAGTTCGCGGACGATTCCGCGCGCGCCTTTGAGGCAGCAGGGCAGGTTGGTGCAGACCTGCAAAATCGCCTGAGCGCGCGGCTGGTTGAAAAGTGAATAGAAGGACACAACTTCAGCAACTTCGTCCGGACGCATCCCGAAGAATTGCCCGACCTCGGTGAACACCTCAGTGTCGAACCGGCCGCGTTCGCGGAGCGCAAAAT
>Ga0137390_10002863_pt1 | contig 13894 bp, 13 predicted proteins | sample 15con2h24AmetaG_FD_104937 | JGI IMG/M metagenome (GOLD analysis project Ga0137390, IMG submission 104937) | Vadose zone soil microbial communities from Angelo Coast Range Reserve, California, USA - 15con2h2.4A metaG | ecosystem: Environmental > Terrestrial > Soil > Vadose zone > Saprolite... | reverse complement strand
GTCTCATTGATATACGGAAACACTTCCCGCACATCGTAGTGCTTCACACGCACCCCCAAAAACGGAGGCTCCGGAATATTCGGCGCGTCTGTTACTACCGCGCTCCGCTCCGAAAACACCGGCCCGGTTTCTTCATCCACCGCCGCCGCCTTCGCATATTCCTTCACTGTGCGTCCATCGCGCAGCCGCGTCTCCCGCGCTCCGTCCTCCGTGATCAAATCCTCCATGACATGCAGCCCCGCAAAGGCATCTTCCGCGTAAAAGACTGCGTTCGCATATTCCCGCCGCAAATCGTCTTCTACATATTTGCGCGTCAAAGCAGCCCCGCCGCAAATCACTGGGAATTCCAGCTTCTGCCGCTGCAAGTCCTGAATCACATACTTCATCTCCAGCGTTGACTTCACCAGCAGCCCGCTCAACCCAATCGCATCCGCGCCATGCTCCTGCGCCGCGCTGATAATCTTGTCGCCCGGCTGCTTGATCCCTAGGTTCACCACCTTGAATCCGTTGTTCGACAAAATAATGTCCACCAGGTTCTTCCCGATGTCGTGAACATCGCCCTTCACGGTCGCCAGCACGATCGTTCCTTTCTGCGACCCGCCCTCTTTCTTTTCCATCTTCGGCTCAAGATAAGCCACGGCTTGCTTCATCACTCCCGCCGAATCGAGCACCGAAGGCAGCTGCATCTTGCGCGCGCCAAACAGGTCGCCGACAGTCTTCATCCCATCGAGCAGCACTGTGTTAATGAGTTCCAGCGCCGAGTAGTTCGCCAGCGCCTCTTCCAGCAACTCCTCCAATGAGTTCTTGTGCGCGCCTTGCCCAACCGATTTCTCGCCGTTGATGATGGCGAACTTGAGCTTGTCCTCCACCGACAGCGTATCCACGTGTGCGGTCGTGGAGGCTGCCGGTTTACCCTTCAGCCCGGCGAAGTGGTTCATGTACTTCTGCAGCGGGTCGCCGTCAGACTCGTCGCGGAAAATCAACTTCCGCGCCAGATCCACTTCTTCCTGGGGAATCTTGTAGAGCGGATAGATCTTGGTGTAATTCACGATGGCCATATCCAGCCCGTGGCCCACCGCCTCATGCATAAACACTGAGTTCAACACCCGCCGTGGATAAGCATCCAGCCCAAACGAAATATTGCTGACGCCCAAAATCGTCTTTACGTTGGGCAATTCTTTCTTGATCCGCTCCACCGCCTTCAGGGTCTCGATCCCGGCGCTCCGGTATTCATCCTGCCCAGTCGAAATCGGCAGCGTGAGCGCGTCAAAAATCAGATCCGTCCCATCCAGCCCATATTTCTTCGTCGCCAGATCGAAAATCCGGCGCGCGATGGCCGCCTTCTTCTCCGCCGTGAGCGCCATCCCATCTTCATCAATCGTCAGCGCAATCACCGCCGCCCCGTACCGCTTCGCCATCGGCAGCACCAGCGACGTCCGCTTCTCCCCATCCTCCAGATTGATCGAGTTGATGATTGCCCGCCCGGGAATCCGCTTCAGCGCCTCTTCCACCACATCCGCCTCGGTCGAATCGACCAGAATCGGCGCCGGAACCCGCGTCGCAATCTTTTCCAGGATCGACGAGATATATCCTTTCTCATCCTCGCCCACAATCGCGCAGCACAAGTCCAGCATGTGCGACCCTTCGTTCACCAGCTTCTTCGCCAGTGCCAGAATGTCGTCGTACTTCTTTCCCTGCACGAGTTTCCGAAAGTGCTCTACCCGCGTTGTCGAATTCATTTCTTCGGCGACGATTAGTGGCTTGGGCTCCAGATCGAGGGGGACGGAGGTGTAGGCGCTGGAAGCGGCTCCCACGCGCTTCACTTCCCGCTTTGCCGGTTCGAGTCCGGAGACGGCGTCGACAACGGCTTTCAGGTGCGCTGGCGTCGTTCCGCAACAGCCGCCGACAATTCGGACGCCGTAGTCTTGAACAAAGTGTTTGTGGTACTCCGCCAACTCCGTGGGCGTCAATTTGTAGACTGCGTGTCCGCCGTCGTTGTGCGGCAGGCCGGCATTGGGAAGAACCGAAACTTCTTTCGTCGAATTCAGCGCCAGGTAGCGGACCGCATCGTTCATCTCCTTTGGCCCAGTTGCGCAGTTTAGGCCCAGGATCTCGACATCAAATGGTTCCAGCGCCGTCAGTGCCGCGCCAATCTCCGTGCCCAGCAACATTGTGCCGCTTTCCTGCAGCGTCACTTGTACTGTCACTGGCAAACGCTTGCCCGCCTTGCGCATTGCTTCAAGCACACCCACTGTGGCAACTTTCGCCTGCAACAAATCCTGGCAGGTCTCGATCAGCAGAACATCCACCCCGCCCTCGATCAGCGCCGCTGCCTGCTCCTCATACGCCGCCGCCATCGCATCAAAGCTGATGTGCCCGAGCGATGGCAACTTCGTTGTCGGCCCCATCGACCCGGCGACAAATCGCGGTCTGTCTTTTGTCGAAAACTGCTGCGCAACTTCCTTCGCCAGTTGCGCCGCCTTAAGGTTGATCTCGCGCACGCGATCCGGAAGTTCAAACTCGGCCAGCACAATGCGTGATCCCCCGAACGTATTGGTCTCGACGATGTCGCAGCCCACTCTGAAGAAGTCCGCATGAATGTCCCGAATAATGTCAGGGCGGCTCAGCACCAGCACTTCGCTGCAGTTCTCCTTGCCCCAGTAATCATCCAGAGTAGGATTGCGCGACTGAATATTGGTTCCCATCGCGCCGTCGTAGACGACAACGCGGTCTTTCACGGTTTGTAAGAAATCGCTCATTGGTGGTTAGTCGTCAGTTGATGGTCGTTAAGTAGTCGCCGCAGGGCTAACCACTAACGACTGACTCCATGCACAAACGCCGGCCCGCAGGACCGGCGTGTGAGTTCTTGAAATCTTCGAACTCTAACTCCCCGCAACCATCTCCTTGGGAGCTCCGCCATCCACGTCGGCCTGATTGAATACGACGTTCGCTCCCATATGTGCTGGCCGGGCGGCCAGCATTTGCTCCTTACGGTAAACCAGATTGCTGGCATTGAACGTTGCCAGCTCAAAGCCATGCCCATGCGTAATCGCGTCGGTCGGGCAAGCCTCCACGCAATATCCGCAAAAAATACAACGGTTGTAATCGATGTTGTAGACCTTGGCGTAGCGTTCGGCGCCGCTCACGCGGTGTTCGGCAGTGTTGTCAGCGGCTTCGATGTAAATGCAATTCGAAGGACAGTTAGCAGCGCATAGAAAACAAGCCACGCATTTTTCCAGACCATTTTCGTCGCGCTGCAGGACGTGAGCGCCGCGGAATCGGGCCTCGATGCGGGCGCCGCGCAGCGGACCTTTGCCGTCGGGATAATTTTCTACCGTCGTCGGCTGGAACATCTCCATAAAGGTGATGCTCATGCCCTTGGCGATGGCGGCGATGTTTTTCAGGACCGGCATGTGCTTCTAGTATACCGAAAGCGCACGCTGCCGGGGCCCTGAAGTACAACATCAGGCGATGCCCAGCATTTGGTTTAAGAAGCCTACTATGTATTTCCAGACGAGGTAGTAAATCACAAGAGCCACGCAGAACTCAGGCACGATGAAAGCGTAGATCCGAGAATAGGGAATCGTGATCTGCTGGAACCAAGTGACGCCTTGTGGGCCGATGGCAAAAACTCCCAGGCCTTTGGCGAGCAGCGCCCCCAGTGGGGCCATGATCACGGGCAACAGTGCGCCGTGGAAGCCGATGGGCAGGCGGCGCCGAGACCACACGTACAGAATATTCCAGAGGCCGAACAGGTTGGGCACCAGCGCCATGGGAAACACGATGACGCGCTCAATCGGAACGGGCAGCTGAAAAACCAGCCGCGTCAGAATGAACACGGTCAACGCCACCAGCAGAAACAGGCTGGGCGTGAAGATGCCTGCCATGTAGGCGCGAAGGTAAGGATGCGTATTCATGATGTCCTCCTAATTACAGTTACGAGATACAAGGGCCAGAGGTTACAAGTGATAAAGCAGCACGGGAATCGCTGCCGGGAAAAATGCCAGCCAGACCGCCAAAGCGGCGAGCAGAGCCCAATCGAACCAAACTTGATTGAGCCAGGGCGCCGGCTCAGGAGGCTGCCGCAAGCGCTGCAACATGGCGGGCCACAGGTCGCGGCCAAGTTGGGCGCCGTCGTCTGTAACTTGTGGAAGCGCTTGTTTCAGCAGTTTTGCGATTCGTTCCTGTTCGGATGCGTTCATGGTTCGATTCCTTGTTGTTTGAGTTTTGTTCGCAGCAGGCGCAGGGCGCGGAAGACGCGCAGCTTGACGGCTCCTGCGGAGATGCCGAGCGTCGCGGCAATTTCTTTGTAGGGCTGCTCTTCGATCAGCGCCAGCGTGGCGGCGACCTGCAGCTTGGGCGGAAGCTGGTGGAAGGCTTGCGCCGTTCTGGTGCGGATCTCCTGAGTGATTGCGGGATCGGGCAGCGGCGGCTGCGGCAAATCCTCCAGCGGATCGGGGGTGTCCCGGGCTCGCGTGTTTTTTGTGAAAGAGTGGGACGCACTCTTCAAGTAATCGAGAGCGGCGTTGGTCGCGATGCGGCGGGCCCAGGCTTCGAAACTGCGCGCCGGATCAAAGTGGGCGTGGGCACGGTGAATGCGCCAAAACGTTTCAACCGTGAGGTCTTCGGCTAGGGCGGGATCGCGCACGATGGCCACGATCGAGCGGTAGACCTCAGACTGATGCCGGCGGAACAGCGCCTCGAAGGCGTCGAGTTCGCCGCGCGCGAACTGCCGCAACACGTCCGATTGTCCTGGCGACGACCTTCCTTGTGACGACTGTCCCAGCCCTCCCGGCGATAACTGTTCCAGCACGGGCATCCTTACTCACCCTTCTGTATACGCTTACTGTGCGAGGGAGGGAAAGGTTACAGGGAATATGTGCGTTTTGCGGCTTCTATAGAGGCGTGGACCTCCCGGTTCGCGCCGTTCGTGTTTATGGGCACCGCCGGGGACGGATAGAGGTGTCTGTCCCACAACCAATACAACCAGGATAATCCGAACAATGCAGAAAACTGGGGTATGAGTATGAGTGTAAGAACGAATGCCGGGAAAGGGTTGATCTGGGCTGCAAAGTCGAGATCGAAGTCAAAGGTAGCGGGCGTGGGCGCCCGCTCCACACGTGCCGCCAACGCCACCAGCAAGCTGCGTGGCGAATTGGCAGAGATGATGTTCATGGTGAAGGCTACGCAGAAGGGATTTGCGACGGCAAAGCCTTATGGGGATAGCCGACGCTATGACTTCATTGTGGCGGTGCAGGTGAAGTCGTCCATCCAAGCTTTGCAAAGGAGCCTACCATGTGTCTGCGAACCGGCATTCGGAGCTGGAGTTTTCGCGGGAATTGCCGATGGATAAGGTGTAGCCGAGGGGACGGGGTTACGCGGCTGCGAGGAATCCGGATGGGAACAAGCGGCGTCGGTCATAGCGGCACCCGGTCGGTTTCGGAACGGCTGAAAGCGGCGACGGATGAGTTGCAAAAACTGGAACAGTTGGTCGTTTCCGGCGACTGTGCGCCGCGGGTTCTGAGCGAATTCCGGGGTGCAGTGGACAGCATTCGTCAAACCGCCTGGGCGGTGCAGCAATGGACAGAACTGCAATCGCAGAATCGCGACCCGTACACGGTTCTGGGATTATTGTCGGAGGAGCGGGTGCGGCGGGCCACGCAGCTCTCACGGGATCTGAGGATCGACCTGGAGTCACTGGAATTGAGCGTCGAAACCGAGGGACTGGATAAGTTGTTTCTAGCCACAAAAGGCTTGTGCGAGCGTCTCGCGCCGTTATTTAGGAACAGTGCAGTTTAAGCACAGTCCGGCTTCCCTAAAAACTCGAATTCAAGGCGAACCCAGCGGCCGATGCGGCTGTGCCCTGCAGTCAGTGGGTAAACTCAAACACCACTCCGCAGCCGAAGGTACAGTCCAGAAAGTCGCCCCCGAGTTGCGCTGTGCCGAACAAGTTGCCCAACGAGTCAATAGTCAGGCCTGAAACGGGTTGCCCGAAATTGAAGCTATGGAGTAGTGTTTCACTCCAATCTCCCACTAACGTCGGAGAAAGCTCGAAAACGACGCCGCTGTCGTGGGTACCTCCAAGGTTTGTGGTGCCATACAAGTTGCCTGAAGCGTCGAAGGTAACCCCGGAAAATGGATTCGCCCCGGTGCCCTTGCCAAAGCCGCCACTGCCGAGCTGAAAAGCGAATATTTCCTTTTCACTCCATCCGCCGCGTGGGTTCGGGGATAGTTCGTAAACCACTCCGCAGCAGCACCCGGTTGACGAAGAACAAAGGGCACCGCCATATGTGGTAGTGCCGTAGAGATTGCCCGAGGCGTCGAAGATCAGGCTCCCCTGAGGCTGAAAGCCGTCGGCGCCATTGAACGCGTGCATCACGCTCTCAGTCCATCCGCCCGATCCGTTGGCAGAGAGCTCAAACGCAACACCGCAATACAGCGCACCGGCGTGGGAGCAAGTGTCAGTGATGTTGCCGCCACCGAGGGTTGCACCGTAGATGTTGCCCGCCGCGTCGAAGGTCAGGCCACCGGAGGGGGAGCTTCCATCGGAAACGCCGGTAAAGTTGTAGAGGACGGTTTCTCTCCAACCGCCGCCAGTCTGCGGTGACAGTTCAAACACGACTCCGCCTTGTCCTGACGAGCCGCCAGACGAGGCTGTCCCGTAGAGGTGGCCGTTCGCGCCGACGGTTACGCCACCCATGGGATACCCGCCGTCTCTGCCGCCGGTGAAGCTGTGGAGCACGGTTTCTTTCCATCCACCGTTGGGCGTGGGCGCCAGCCGGAACACCGTACCCGGACCATAAAGGCCACCCCTGAAGGTCGTGCCGTAAAAGTTCCCCGAGCTATCGAGAGCGAGTCCAGCCTGGGGTTGGCCGCCGTCGTTTCCTCCCGTGAACCGGTGCATGACGGTCTCTTTCCATCCTGCACCCGCAACTGGAGACAGCCTGTAAGCGACGCCGCAACTCAAACCTGCGCAGGGACCGGAGAGGCCCCCCGAAAGAGTGGTTCCATACAAATTGCCTGAGGCATCGAAGATCACGTTGCTTCCAGGTAATTTTCCGCCCGACCCGTTGAAAGCTCCGATAACATTATAGCCTTGCGCAGTGGCTGCTGGGCTGGCCGCCAGCACTACAAGCGCGAACATTGTCACGATGCCCTTTTGGAGTTTTTGTGCGAAGAGGCGTTCGCTTCTCATGAAAGGTGGCTCCTTTCTCTCTATATCGAAAATCAAAGGTGAGGAATAGTTGACTCTCTGCCAACCTGGAAGTCCCAACTGAGAGTTGACAATCCAAGCGATCTGCAGAGGATGCACTATTTGCACTCCGCGGCCGTTCACTTCCGGAATACTTTCACGCCGGGGGGGCGGCGGGAAGCCTTTCAACAAGAAACCAAAGGCCGAGGTTTGAGGATTTGGAGTGTCGTCGATTACCAATCCAGTGTCAAGATGAAAGAAATTGCATAGCCCGGAAAGAAAATCCGAACCGACTCAACGCAAAAGCGGCTTTAACTTTTTAATCCGATGGCGGCGGCTTCGAGCTGGTCGTGGACTTGCTCGGCGCGGCGGAGAGCGGATTGTACGTTGTCGCAGATATTCTCCGCGCCGACGACTTCTTCGAACTCGGCTTGGTGAATCAGGCTGGCGGGTTGCTCGCGCGCGCCGCAGAGAATCAATATCCGATGCGTGGCTTGCAGTTGGCGGGCAACTTCTTCAATGGCGAAGAGGCCGGTGGCATCGAGTGCAGTCATGTTGCGCAGGCGGAGGATGACAACGGGTGGAAGTGTGTGGAGATCCTGAGTGACGGCGTTGATTTTGTCGGTGGCGCCGAACAGGAACGGTCCGTGGATGCGGAAGATGGTGGCGTAGTAGGGAATGTCTTTGTCTTGCAGGATGTGCATGCGGCCGTCTTCGACATACTCGTCGGTGACCTGAGAGACCGTGGTGGTGGCGGCGACTCGGCTGATAAAAAGAAGAGCGGCGAGAATCATTCCGGCTTCAACGGCGACGGTGAGGTCGGCGAAGACGGTGAGGGCGAAGGTAACGAGCCAGACGCTGATATCAGTCTTGGTGAGCCTGAGCAGTTGCGGAATCTCGCGCCACTCCCCCATGTTGTAGGCGACGACCATTAGAATTCCGGCGAGGACGGCGAGCGGAACGTGACTGACCCAGCGGGCAGCGAAAAGCAGGATACAGAGCAAAGTTAACGCGTGAATCATGCCTGCGACTGGAGACTGAGCGCCTGAGCGGATGTTGGTGGCGGTGCGGGCGATGGCGCCGGTGGCCGGGAGTCCGCCGAACAGAGGAGAAACGACGTTGGCCACACCCTGCCCAATGAGTTCGACGTTGGGATTGTGGTGGTCGTTGCTCATCCGGTCCGAGACCACGGCCGACATCAGAGACTCGATGGCGCCCAGCATGGCAACGGTGAGGGCGGGTCCGAGCAATCCGTGAATGAGGTCGGCGCGAAATTTAGGAATTACGAAGTGCGGCAAGCCTGCGGGAATTCCGCCGAAGCGAGAACCGATGGTTTCCACGGGCAGCTTAAAAACGATGACGGCGGCCGTACCGAGCAGGAAAGCGACGATGGCGCCGGGGATCCGATTGGAAAGAATGGGGCAGAGAATCATTATCAGCACCGTGCCTGTAGCTAACACGGTTGCCGTGTAAGAAAGAGTGTGGAAGTTTCCTGCCAGCGCTTCCAGGCGGAGCCAGAAGACGCCGGGAACTGTGGCGAGTTGCAAGCCGAAAAAATCCTTTACCTGGGTACTGGCGATCAGGATGGCGATCCCGTTGGTGAAGCCAATGACCACGGGACGCGGAATGAACTTTACCGCCGTGCCCATTCCGGCGATGCCCATGATCATCAACAGAATTCCGGCCATCACGGTGCACAGGAAGAGGCCATCGACGCCGTGAAGCGCGACGATGCCGGAAATGACGACGACGAAGGCGCCGGTTGGTCCGCCAATTTGCGTTTTGGAGCCGCCGAGCAAAGAGATCAGGAAGCCGGTAACGATGGCGCAGTAGATGCCTGCCTGTGGTGTGAGTCCTGAGGCAATGGAGAAGGCCATCGCCAGAGGTAAAGCGACGAGACCGACAGTGATTCCGGCGACAAGATCGTGCCGAAACTTGCTGGCGCTGTAATCGCGCAGACAAAGGACAGACTTCGGGAGCCAACGCTCCTCAAGGAATGCACTCCCCATTTTTCTATTATGAGGCAGCAATGGGCAGAGAAAATAAAATTACAGAGGGACGAACACACTAAGGAACATGACCGGGCGAAACGAACAGGAATAGGCGGTGCGGATTTGTCAGGCTGTGCCGGATTAGCGCCGAAACGCGGAATCGCCGTGACGCGATGCGTACTTTGATTCGACCTGTGGACTTCTCATGGAGAGCAGCCGGATTGCGCTCAGAGTCGACGTAGCAATACGGAAGCAAATTCAAAAGTTTTGCAGGAAGCATCGAATGTACGGAGGGGTACCGTCAGCTCGACCTTTGCCGGGGAAGCTTACTAGTTCTCCCTACAAATCCTGTAACACTTGTAATCCTTGAGCGTGCAGGCAATCTGGCTGCGGAAGACCTTCGAGAAGTTGTTCATTTGGCTCAGCCGTGAATCGAGGATGCCTGAAAGATGATCTCTGTGCCGTTCATTAACGGCACGCTAAAGTCGGAGCGAAGAAGAAGATGTAGCAAACTGCGAAGTTTTAGCGGTTGATCACTCACCTCTCGATGCTCTCTGCACGACAAATTTGTGAGCCGAGGAATTCTTTCGGCCACGAATAAAAGACAGGCCGCGTTTCAGTTCAGCCAAAAGATCGGTATTTTCCGTCGCGACATGAACCGGCTTGCCCGATTCTTTCCGGGGCCACGCGTTCAATTCTCCTGGCGAAGTGCTTACGAAGCGTCCCTCCCGCGCACCGGCATTCCTTCCCCCGCCCACCGCTGGACCACCGACACAGGTTCGCCTAGAAAACCAGCGATCTCTTGCCATCCCTTAAGCGGAGTCGAAGGGGCCACCGTTTTATCGGAATGGGAGCGTTTTTGCATTTAGGCCGTTTCACCCAATGCCCTGATTTGATCGGCTATTTCCTGCCGCCGGCTTTGGCGCGCCTCGAATTCCCTAATCTCTTTTTCTGACTTTGACTTTGTTTCTGATTTTTCATCCAATTCTTTGAGCAAGGCCAGCTCTTTCAAGAGATTCATCATGGTTTCAGACTGCGCGCTCATTCGTAGCGCTCCCCCAAAATCTCGAATTGACTACCAATCTAGGATGCAAGTGCGTCCGAAAAAGTAAGCTCCGCTGGTTGATTCTTTGTGTCAGGAAGTACAGGCGAACAAAAGGAGAATATGCTAGTCTAATGCCATGGCGCGCCCTCCGGATCGCAAAAACGCAGAAATGTTGAGCGAGAAGGCTCTGAGAGAACTGCGCGATAATCTCGCGCATCGTAGCCTCACTGCTGTTCGGGACTTCTACGAGCGCATCTATCGCGACTGCCGCCTGGTCTACAAGCGGGTTCCTACTCCTCGAGAGATTCAGACCCTCGTCCAGGTCTGGAGACAATTGTGGAAATGGCGCTAAGAAAAATCAGTCAACCGAAGATAACGGTTTACCAGCTTCCGCGCAGCTATTCCTCTCTAACGCTTGCCGCCCAGGAATACGCCATCAATGCCCGGTTTTTCTGTACCGCGCAACGACAATGCATATAGCACGCAGAGGAAGCGTGTGAGAGGCTAGTGTCGTGGCGATGAAGAAACAATTCCTCGAACGCATCGGCAATTTGCACCGCTCTATTTTTCTGCTGTCGCCGGCCAACGCGTCAGGTATCAGAGGTCAAAGGCTTCTTGGTGCAGATGCAAAGTCCCAGCTAGCTGAGCGCCTGAGGCAGTCCGGCGCTCCGTTAGGCGAAGTGTACCAATTCATCAGCAGTCTGTATTTTCGCGGCAAATTGGAGTATGCCGAACAGTTCAAGAATCCTCCTCCGGAGGCGCCAGGAGTACACATCATAACCGGCGCTGGATTGATGCTGCCGGAAACCGTGGTCACGCTCGATGACCTTCGACGAATCTCTGCGACACCGATTGACGCGGACAATTCTCACTACCGTCTGCCTCTGGACCGCGATCTGCTCGAACTGCGGGAACGTGCGGGCAGTGAGACCGACGTGATTCTGCTGGGAAGTATCGCGACTTCCAAATATGTCAAGCCCCTGTTGGCCGTCTTCGGAGAACGGTTACTCTTCCCCGAAGCTTTCCTGGGGCGTGGCGACATGAGCCGCGGTAGTTTGCTCTTGCGCTGCTGCTCAACCGCTACGCCTCTGGTGTATCTTCCGGCGGCAGGGCTCGCCCTTGGGCCGCAAGCGATCTCTTCAAAGTGAAGGCTCAGTCTCAGGTGCGACCGTCGGCATGGGATGAGGGCAGGCAAAATTTGGATGGCCGCTGCTAATGGGTATTGATTTTCGCCGAGCGCGCGCTCGCGCGATTTTGGACGGTTACCCCGCCAGCAGCGCCACACCCGCCGCGACCAGAGAAGCCGCAATCCACCGCCGCCGATCCACCCGCTCACGCAAAAAGATTCTCGCTGCGACGGCGTTGCCGATAAAGGTGAGGGAAGCGGCGGCGGGAGCCACCAAGCTTACGTCTCCCCAGGAGAGCGCGAACAACAAGCTGAAAAAGGCCACGGCCATGGCCATGACTCCGAGAATAAAGTTACCATTGCTCAGCGTGCGGCTGATCACAATGCCCAGTCCGGCACGCCGCCGCAAAGCGCCAACGTCCCCCACCTGCTTCATCGCGCGCGCCAGCAGCACATCGCCCACCACGGAAGCGAAAACGATCGCGAGGATTGCGCCCCAGGTATAAACGCCCTTCATGACTGCACTCCTGTGGGTGCCCCATTTCTCGCGTTTTTTGCGAGAAGCGTGCCCTGAGCCGAGTCGCAGAGTGGGGCTTTTGTAGCAATCTCTGTGGCGCGTGCTCCCTGTTTGGACTCGCGGGGATGCTCCGTCAGCGCCGGCCCTCCCGCAATGAATCCCACCCCACCCGTGATTAACGCAATTCCGATCCACCGCAACGGACTCACCTGCTCATGCAGCAGGAATCTGGCGACCAGCGCCAGCAGCACATATCCAAACGAAGATGCCGGCAGAACGTAGGTCAGATCGGCCCAGGAAAGCGCGGTCATATAGGTGGCGAAAAACGCGAGCAGCAGAAAAATCCCGGCCGCGACCCACGGATTGAGAACGGCGAAGATAACGCCTTGCAGATGATTGAGCGAGATGCTGCCGGTTTGCTTCATGCCATGCGAAAGCATGGCGTCTCCAGCAGCGGCGAACACCGTGACTCCGGCCAGCACAAGATACTTGCGAAAGTTCACTGGAAAATCACGTGTTGGTGCAACCAACAAGGAAGTGCACGGGGTCCTCGTCTCTCGCTCTCTTTGCGAGAAGCATGCGTTGAGCGGAGTCGAAGGGTGGGGATGTGTCCACTCTCCCGAGAAGCCGCCGCGCACTGCTCTCTCCCTTACGCCTTGACGAGCGCAGCAGCCTCGTCGCTGTGCCGCTTAACCAACTTGTTGCGCTGCGAGCGCAGCTTCAGGAAAGTCTTAGCTTCCTTGTAAAGGCGCTTGCGGTCGTTGCTGTCAAACGCAGCCTTCCTCAAGATGCGGAACGCAGCCTTGGGACGGAAGTAATAGTCGTCGTAGAAACGGTGCACGGCGGAAAGTATGTCATCCGCCGGCAGGCCAGGATATTGGATATGCGCCAGTTGGTGCCCACCTTCATCCACCATCTTGTTGTCGCCGACCATGAATCCATTCTTCACCGCATAATCGTAAAGCTCGGTTCCAGGATAGGCGTGGGCCACGGAGACCTGGATGGTTTCCACATCCAACTCTTTGGCAAATTTGATGGTGTTGTTGATGGTATCGTGCGTCTCACCGGGGAGCCCCAGAATGAAGTCGCCGTGAATGACCAGGCCGAGCTTGTGACAGTCCTTGGTAAACTGCCGCGCACGCTCGATGGTCGCGCCCTTCTTGATGTTCTTTAAAATCTGCTGATCGCCAGATTCGTAGCCCACGATGAGCAAACGGCAGCCCGCTTCCTTCATCGCCTTCAGTGTGTCGTAATCGGTCGTGACCCGCGAAGTGCAAGACCAGGTCAGCCCCAGCGGTTTCAGCTTGGCGCACAACTCGATCGTGCGCGCCTTTTGGATGTTGAAAGTGTCGTCGTCGAAGAAGAACTCCTTCACTTCCGGCCAGTACTGTTTGACCTTCGACATTTCCGCGGCCACATCGTCAGTCGAGCGCTTGCGCCACGGATGTCCGCTCAACGTCTGCGGCCATAGGCAGAACGTGCACTGCGCCGGACAACCGCGCGTTGTATAGAGGGAAACGTAAGGATTCAGCAGGAATGGAACGTTATAACGGGTGACGTCGAGATCGCGCTTGTAAATGTCGGTGACATGCGGGAGGGCATCGAGATCCTGAATTTGCGGAGCATCCGGGTTGTGCACAATCTTGCCGTCTTGCAAGAACGACACGCCGGGAATCTCCGCCAGCGGCTTGCCCTTGGCGTAATCGACCACCGTGTAGTCGAATTCTTTTCGGGCGACAAAATCAATGGCCGGGCAATCTCGCAAAGATTTTTCCGGAAGCACGGTCACGTGCGGCCCCACAAAAGCAATCTTGATCTTCGGATTCGCCGTCTTGATGGCGCGCGCCAGTCCGATATCCCCCGGGAATCCCGGCGTGCTGGTGAACAGCACAAGAAACTCGTAGCCCTTGGCAATCTCAATGGTCTGCTCCGCCGAAATATGATGCGACGGGGCATCCAGCAATCGCGCCCCCTCCAGCATCCCCGTCGGATAAGCCAGCCAAACCGGGTACCAATAGCTCTC
>Ga0137390_10002856_pt1 | contig 13907 bp, 10 predicted proteins | sample 15con2h24AmetaG_FD_104937 | JGI IMG/M metagenome (GOLD analysis project Ga0137390, IMG submission 104937) | Vadose zone soil microbial communities from Angelo Coast Range Reserve, California, USA - 15con2h2.4A metaG | ecosystem: Environmental > Terrestrial > Soil > Vadose zone > Saprolite... | reverse complement strand
CGCCGCCTCGGCTTCTTCGTGTTCACGCTGTGGGCGGCGCTGACCATCAACTTCCTGCTCCCGCGGCTGATGCCGGGGAACCCGGCGCTCGCGATGCTGTCCAAGTTCCACGGGGAACTCACCCCGCAGACGCTGAAGGCTCTGGACATCTTGTTCGGCATCAACACGCACAAGAGCCTGCCCGCGCAGTACGTCAGCTATCTGCACCAGGTGGCGACGGGCAACTTCGGGATATCGCTGGACTTCTATCCGAAGTCGGTCAGTTCCGTCATCGGCAGCGCGATCTGGTGGACGGTCGGCCTGGTGGGCGTCAGCACAGTCCTGGCCTTCACACTCGGCACCGGCCTCGGCATAGTCGCCGCCTGGCGCCGCGGCGGCCGGCTGGACAGCATCCTGCCGCCGGCATTCGTGATCACCTCCGCGCTTCCGTACTTCTGGGTGGGCATGGTGTTCGTGCTGGTCTTCGGGATCAGCCTGCACTGGCTGCCGTACGTGGGTGGCTACTACGTCTCGACTGATACCCCGTCCCTGTCGCCGACCTTCCTCGGGGACGTGCTGGCCCACGCCGTTCTGCCCGGCCTCGCGCTCGTAGTCACCACGATCGGCACCTGGATCCTGACCATGCGCAACACGATGATCACCACCCTGGCCGAGGACTACGTGCGGATGGCGCGCGCGAAGGGACTGCCGGGCCGGCGCATCATGGTCGACTACGCGGCCCGCAACGCAATCCTGCCCAACCTCACCGGCTTCGCCATGTCACTCGGCTTCGTGGTCAGCGGCGCCATCCTGATCGAGTACGTGTTCAACTACCCGGGCCTCGGCTTCATGCTGCTGCAGGCGGTGCAGGGTGAGGACTACCCGCTGATGCAGGCCCTGTTCCTGCTCATCACGCTGGCGGTGCTGCTGGCGATCCTGCTCGCCGACATCGCCACGGCGCTGCTTGACCCGCGGACCAGGACGGCGGGGTAAAGCCATGTCCATGCCCATTTCCGGGGTCTCCACGCTCGGCCCGCCCGGCCAGGAGCCCGCCACTAGCCCGGCCGCCGGGCAGTCCGTGCCGCCGGCCACGCATGCGCTGGCGCGGATGGCCCGCGCGGTGCGCTCCAACCGCAAGGCCACCGCGGGCACCGTGCTGCTGGTGGTGTTCATCCTCGTCTCGCTCTTCCCTGGGGTGATCGCCCACGACAGCCCGAGCGCGGACGCCTACACCCCGCGCCTGGGCCCGTCGACCGCCCACCTGCTCGGCACCACCGCGTACGGGCAGGACATGTTCGCGCAGCTGGTGTGGGGGACCAGGAACGTGCTGATCATCGCGTTCGTAGCCGGGCTGGCCACGACCGGGATAGCGGTCCTGGTGGGCGTCGCTGCCGCGTACCTCGGCGGCCTGTGGGACGGCTCGCTCAGCGTGCTCACCGATGTGCTGCTCGTCATCCCGCTGTTCCCGCTGCTGATCGTGATCGCCGGCTACGCGCACGGCGGGAGCACGCTGGTGCTCATCCTGGTGATCACCCTGACCAGCTGGTCCTACACCGCGCGCCAGCTGCGATCGCAGGCGCTGTCCTTGCGGAACAGGGACTTCCTTGAGGCGGCGCGGGTGCGCGGCGAGCGCCGACTCTACATCATCGTGGTGGAGGTCATCCCCACCATGATCTCGCTGATCGTGGCGAGCTTCCTGACCAACGCGCTGTACGCGGTGCTGTTCGCCTCCAGCCTGCAGTACATCGGCCTGGGCGACCCCAACAGCGAGAGCTGGGGCACGATGCTCTACTGGGCACAGAACAACGCGGCGTTGCAGACCGGCCAGCCGTTGTGGGCGCTCGCGCCAGGGGCGTGCATAGCCGCGCTCGGTGCGGCGTTCGCCCTGCTCAACTACGCTTTCGACGAGATAGGAAACCCAGCGCTGCGACCGGTACGGAGGGCTCGTGTCAAGCGTGCGCGCTGACGCCGATCCCCGTTCGCCAGGCTCAGGCGGGGCGGCTGGGCCGATGCTCGCGGTCCACGACCTTTCTGTCGCCTACGCGACGGACCGGGGCGCCGTGGCCGCCGTTGACCGGGTGAGCTTCGATCTGCACCCGGGCGAGTTCCTGGGGATCGTGGGCGAATCGGGCTGCGGCAAGTCAACCCTGCTGTTCGCCATCGCCCAGCTGCTCGCCCCGCCCGCAGACATCACCAGCGGGAGCGTCGTCTTCAAGGGCGAGAGCATGGTGGGCCTGACCGACAAGCAGCTGACGGCGGTGCGCTGGCGGGACCTGTCGGTCGTCATGCAGAGCGCGATGAACGCGCTCAACCCGGTCAAGTCGATCGGAGCGCAGTTCAAGGACGCGATGAGGGCGCACGGAGTGAGGTCGGCGGACGAGATCGGCGAGCGATCGGCCGAAGTGCTCAGCATGGTGAGCATCGACCCCGTGCACCTGAAAAGCTACCCGCATCAGCTGTCCGGAGGCATGCGGCAGCGATCGATGATCGCGATGGCGCTGCTGTTCACGCCGGATCTGGTGATCATGGACGAGCCGACGTCCGCGCTGGACGTCGTCGCGCAGCGGTCGCTGATGGTCCAGATCAAAGAACTGCAGCAGCAGCTCGGCTTTGCGATCATCTTCGTCACCCACGACATGTCGCTGGTCAGCCACTTCTCGCACCGGCTCATGGTGATGTACGCAGGTCAGGTCGCCGAGTGGGGCGCCACCAGGCAGGTTTTCGACACCCCGCGGCACCCCTACAGCATCGGCCTGATGGAGGCGTTCCCGTCGATCAGGGGCGCGCGGGTCCCGCTGACCGGGATCCCGGGCCGCCCGCCGGACCTGTCCGGGCCGCAGGAGGGCTGCTGGTTCGCGCCGCGCTGCCCGAAGGTCATGCCGGCCTGCACCCAGACCGAACCGGACCTGTACCAGGTGGACGGGGTGGCGGTCCGGTGCCTGCTGCACGCCGACAGGAGCGACCACAGTGACTGACCAGGCGACCGGCACGCCGGACGGCTCCGGGGGCACCCCCCGGCGAGAAGATGTGCCCTCACCGAACGGCAGCCCGCCTCTGCTCACGACCACCAGGCTGACCAGGCATTTCCACATCGGCGGCGGGCTTTCCCGGCGAACCCTGCACGCCGTCGATGATGTCAGCCTGGCCATCGGCGAGCGTGAGATCGTGGCCCTGGCCGGCGAGAGCGGGAGCGGCAAGAGCACCATCGCCCGGCTGCTGGCCAAGGTGTACAAGCCGACCAGCGGGGAGATCTACTTCCAGGGCACGCCGCTGTCCAGCATCCGGTCCCGCCGGGAGACGCTGCGCTACACCGGGCTGGTTCCCATGGTCTTCCAGGACCCGTTCAGCTCCATCAACCCGGTGTTCCGGGTCTCGCACGGCATCCTGCGCGGGCTCAAGCTGCACCGCCCCGAGCTCAGCAAGGACCAGCGCCTGCAGGAAGCCGCGCGCGTCTTCGAGACCGTCGGCCTGACCCCGGCGGCCGAGGTGCTCAAGCGCTTCCCGCACGAGCTGAGCGGCGGTCAGCGGCAGCGGGTGGGCTTTGCCCAGGCGCTGGCGCTGCGGCCGAAGCTGATCCTGGCCGACGAGCCGGTCTCCATGCTGGACGTGTCGATCCGGATCGGGCTGCTCAACCTGATGGCCGGGCTGCGCGATGCCGAAGGCGTGTCGATCCTGTACATCACCCACGACATCGCCAGCGCGCGCTACGTGGCCGACCGGCTGATCGTGATGTACGCCGGGCACATCGCCGAGTCCGGACCGGTCGAGGACGTGCTGGCCAGCCCGAAGCATCCCTACACCCAGCTGCTCCTGTCGGCGGTGCCCGACCCCCGGGCCCCGCTGGATGTCACGGCGGAAACCGACCGGGGCGAGCCGCCGCGTGTCGTCGATCCCGCCCCGGGCTGCAGGTTCCGCTGGCGCTGCCCGCTCGCCATCGACACGTGCCACCAGGTGACGCCGGAACTCAGGGACCTTCTCCCCGGCCACCACGTGGCCTGCCACGTCGCTCAGGCGGGCGCGGACGTGAGGGCGTTCGGATGAAGCTGGCGGTCATCGGCGGCGGGTCGACCTACACCCCGGAACTGGTCGACGGCATCGGCAGGTTGGCCGGCGACGTCAAGGTCACCGAGCTCACCCTGGTCGACCCGGACACGCGGCGGCTCGCCGTGGTCGGCCCGGTGTCGGCACGGATCATGCGCGCGCTCGGCCACCCGGCCCACGTGCGCTGGACGACCAGCCTGGACGAGGGCCTCGACGGCGCCGGCGCGGTCCTGCTCCAGCTGCGGGTCGGCGGGCAGGCAGCCCGGCAGCGCGACGAGACGTGGCCGCTGGAGTGCGGCTGCGTCGGCCAGGAGACCACCGGGGCGGGCGGGCTGGCCAAGGCCCTGCGCACCGTTCCCGTGGTCCTCGCTATCGCCGAGCGCGCCCGGCAGCGGGCTGAGCGCTCCGCATGGATCATCGACTTCACCAACCCGGTCGGCATCGTCACCCGCGCGCTGCTCGACGCCGGGCACCGCGCGGTCGGCCTGTGCAATGTCGCGATCGGCTTCCAGCGGCAGTTCGCCGGCCTGCTCGGCGTGCCGCCCGGGCAGGTACTCCTCGACCATGCCGGCCTCAACCACCTGACCTGGGAACGGGCCGTCATGGTGGATGGGACCGACCGGCTGCCTGAACTGATCGCCGCCCACGGCCCGCAGATCGCGAAGCTGACTGGGCTGCCGGTTTCCGTTATGCAGGAGATTGGTGCTGTTCCTTCGTATTACCTCCGCTATTTCTACGCGCATGACGCGGTGGTCGCGGAGCAGCGCGGCTGCCCGACGCGCGCCGAGGAGGTCGCGGCGCTGGAGCGGGAACTCCTCGCGATGTACGCCGACCCGGCGCTGGATCGCAAGCCCGAGCTGCTCGGCGAACGGGGCGGCGCCTACTACTCCGAGGCGGCCGTTGCACTGCTCGCCTCGCTGGTCAGCGACCGGCGGGACACACAGGTGGTGAACGTGCGCAACGCGGGCACGCTGGCCTTCCTGCCCGACGACGCGGTGATCGAGGTGCCAGCCGTGATCGGCGCGGCCGGCCCCGAGCCGGTGGGTGTCGCGCCGCTCGGGCCGCTGATGCGCGGGCTTGTCGGGCACGTGTCCGCGTACGAGGAACTCGCGGTCGACGCGGCGCTGCGCGGCGGCCGGGCCCGGGTGGCGGCCGCACTGCTGGCGCACCCGCTGGTCGGCCAGTTCGACCTGGCCGGGCGGCTGGCCGACCGGCTGATCACGGAGAACAGCGGCTACCTGCCTTGGGTTAGCCAGCACAGAGTTAGCCAGCACGGGGCCGGCTCGGCAGGCGGGCGGTGAGCGGCGGCCTGCCCGCGGTGCTGGCCATCGACGGCGGGAACAGCAAGACCGACGTGGCGCTGGTGGCCGCCGACGGCACGCTGCTCGGCAGCGCCCGCGGCCCGGGGGTGCCGGCGAAACTCTCCGGGCAGACGGTGGCGATGCTGGCCACGATCGTGGGCCAGGCAGCACGCGACGCCGGGCTGCATGCTGGTCTGGCCCGTGCGGCGGGGACGCCGATCGCCCGGCACACCATTGCCTGCATGGCCAACGCCGATCTGCCCGAGGACGAGCACCGGCTCGCCGGGATGCTCCGCGAGCAGGGCTGGAGCGAGACCACCGAGGTGGCCAACGACACGTTCGCCGTGCTCCGGGCGGGCCTGGATCCGGCGGGCGGTTCCTGGGGGGTGGGGGTGACCTGCGGCGCGGGCATCAATTGCGTAGGGGTGGCGCCCGACGGGCGGACCACCGGCTTCCTCGCGCTCGGTCAGATCACCGGCGACTGGGGCGGCGGGTATGGCCTGGGCCTGCAAACCCTATGGTGGGCGATGCGCGCCGAGGACGGCCGCGGGCCGGGGACCGCGCTGCGCGCCGCCGTGACGGCCTACTTCGGCGTCCCAGAGGTACGCGACGTGGCCGTTCGCGTGCACCACGGCACAATCGTCAAAGACGGCCTTGCGGAGCTCGCACCTGTGCTCTTCGCCGTCGCGGCCAGCGGCGACCAGGTGGCCCGCGACCTGGTCAGCCATCAAGCGGACGAGGTGTGCGCGATGGCGCTCACCGTCATGCGGCGGCTCGACCTGACCGGCCTCGCCACCCCCGTGGTACTCGGCGGCAGGGTGCTGACCGCGCGCCACCCGCTGCTCACCGGGTGGATTACTGAACGGCTGGCCGCAGGCGCCCCAGCGGCGGACGTGCGCGTGACCGACGTTCCGCCCATCGCCGGCGCCGCTCTCCTGGGCCTGGACCAAACCGGCGCGCAGGCCGGCGCCAAGCTGCGCCTGCACGCTGCCTACCTGGCGGTGTCCTGAGGAGAACGCATCAGGCCGTGGCAGGCGACGGCCGCAGCGGCGACCACGTTCAGCGAGTCCACTCCCAGGGCCATCGCCGCTGAGCTCATCGGGATGCACACGGCCTGGTCGGCCTCGTGCATCCAGCGGGACGACAGCCCGTCACCTTCCGAGCCGAGCAGCAGCGCGACCCGCTGGCCCAGCCCTGCGTCATCGAGGGGCACCGCAGACTGATCCGGGGTGAGGGCGAGCAACTGGAAACCCGCCGCGCGCAACGCCGCCAGCCCGTCATGCCAGTGCGCCATCCGGGCGTAGCGGATGGCGAACACCGCGCCCATGGAGACCTTCACGGCCCGCCGGTACAGCGGGTCGGCGCACCGGGGTGAGAGGATCACGGCCCCGACGCCGAGCGCCGCGGCGCACCGGAATATCGCCCCCACGTTGCCGTGGTCCACCAGGTCCTCCAGCACGACCAGGCGCTTCGCCCCGGCGATGACCTCGGCGACCGACGGCAGCGGCCGCCTGGCCATCGACGCCAGCGCGCCCCGGTGCACCTGGTAGCCGGTCAGCTGCCGGGCCACCGCCGCGGGCAGCACGTAGACCGGCGCCGCGCAGCCGCTGGCCAGCCCGGCGAGGCCCGCTAGTTTGTCCTCGGTGACCAGGATGGAGCGCACCGGGTAGCCGGCCGCGATCGCGCGCCGGATCACCTTCTCCCCCTCCGCCACGAACAGCCCGCTGGCGGCCTCAAGGCTCTTGCGCAGGGATGCGTCGGTCAGCCGCACGTAGTCAGCCAGCCGCGGGTCGCCTGCGTCGCGGACGGGGACGGGGATAAGTCCTGCCACTCCCCCAGTGTCGCGGACTCCCACGCCGCCGCGGGATCGCCGCTGGGCACCGCTGGGGATCGTGCTGGGGACCGTGCTGGGATCGCCGGGAAAGCGGGCAACCGGGCTGAAATGTCATTCATCGTCCGATACAGTCGGCCCGGTAGCCCAAGTGGGCCGCGGGTCACGTGATTGAGGGATGCGGTGAACGCTGGACGCGCCACCGCGGCCGCCCCGAGCCGGCGTGGCCGCAAGCGCCGCGGGACGGTCGTCGGTCTGAGCGTGCTTGCCGTGGTGCTGGCCGGGACCCTCGTTGTCGCGCTCGGCGCCCAGGCCATCGTGTCCCGTGAATCGTGCGCATCGAACCGGGTTGTGGTCACCGTCGGCGTATCCGACGACATCGCCCCGGCGGTCCGTCATGTCGGCCAGTACTTCAACGCCCAGCAGCGCAAGGTCGCCGGGCACTGCGCGGTGGTCCGGGTCACCAGCGAGCAGTCGGCAACCGTCGCCGCGCAGGTGTCCGGGCAGAAGCCAGCTGGGGGGCGGGCCGTCGACGCCTGGATCCCCGACTCCAGCCTCTGGGTCGATGTCGCTCGTAGTTCCCCGATCGGGGCTCAACTGGTGCAGCCCACGGGGATCACGATGGCCCGGTCCCCTCTCATGATCGTGATGCCCCGGTCTGTGGCGGCACAGATGCCCGCGTTCGGCACCCAGGTGGGCTGGCAGTTCCTGCTGCCCGAGACCGTCGGCGGCCCGGCATCCGCGCTCGGCCTGCGGGTGGAGTTCCCGGATCCGGCGCAGAGCTCGGCCGGGCTTGCCACCCTGATCGAACTCCAGCGGATGCTCGGCAGCGGTTCGGCAGCCCTGGGCAACTTCACCAAGTTCGTCTTCAACGTCCAGGTCACCGGCGCGTTCGAGAGCGGCACCGCGCTCGCGTCGCTGGTGAGCCTGGCCCGGCCGCCACGGGACGGGCGCCCGGTCACTGTCACTTCCGAGCAGGCGGTCGTGCAGTACGACAAGTCCCACCCAGATCAGCCGCTCTCGGGCCGGTACCCGTCGCAGGGTTCCTATCAGCTCGACTACCCCTACGTGCTGACCACGTCCGATCCCCTCAGGCTGCGCGCCGCGCAGGCATTCCAGGACGCCCTCAGCTCGAGTTACGCGCAGTCCTACGTGCAGTACGAAGGATTCCGTTCGGCCAATGGTGTCGCGTCTGGCTGGGTCAGCCGGTACGGCCTGATCACAGGCCAGCCGAACCTGGCCGAACCCGCTCCACCGGGCCAGGCCGAGACCGCCCTCCAGGCATGGTCCCGGCTCGGCCTCGGTTCGCGCGACCTGGCGCTACTTGACGTCTCCGAGCAGATGGCCACCCCGGTCACGCCCAGCGGCACGACCCTGGAACAGGTGCTCTCCCAGGTAGCCGGCCTCGGCCTGTCTCAGTTCCCCAACAGCACGCAGATGGGCGTCTGGGCGTTCGCCAGCCACCTCAATGGCACGCTCCCCTACAAACAGCTGATCTCCGTGGGTCCGGTGCTCGGCGAATTCGGCCTCGTCACCCGGCGTCAGCAGATCCAGCAGATGACGCAGGCGGGAACGCCAGTGGCGGGCGCGCCGGCCGCGCTGTATGGCTCGATCCTCGCTGGCTACAAGGAGATGACCGCCACCTATCAGCCCAGGTACGCCAACGCGGTACTGGTGATGACCGCGGGGGTGGATAACGCTCCAGGGGATATCTCCGCCGCCACCCTGATAAAAGACCTGCGCAAGCTCTACAACCCCAACCGCCGGGTGGAGATCATCACGCTCGTGCTCGGCAGTCCGGTGGGCTTCGCCGCGCTGCAGCAGATCTCCGCGGCCACCGGTGGCCAGGCATACTTGATCACTAAGCCCACCCAGGTCACCTCAGTGTTTTTCAACGCGATCGCGCGGCGCATCTGCTCCCCCGGCTGCGGAAATTAGCCGCGGACGGCAGACCGGATCCGGGGCTGCCGCCAGTTCGCTGACGAAGTTCGCGAACGTGTGAACCGGTCTCCTGAGCCGCGCGTCATCATTGGTGAGGCCCGGCGAGAGCGGGGCGCCGGGCCTCGTGCAACTTCCCGGCTGGCAGGCAGGCCGGGACACGGTGTGAGGCCCGGCAAGAGCGGGGTGCCGGGCCTCATATCAATCCCGGGCATCTGCTGGAGATCTCACTTTCCAGGCGCGCTCACTCGGCCGAGTCCAGCAACCGGTGGGCGCGCTGGATCAGCAGCGGAACTGCCGGGCCTTCCCGTTCGAAACCTTCGCCGACGGTCTTGTGCTGCAGGAACCGGGCATGGATGCCTTCCAGCACCACGGCCAGCTTGAAGCAGCCGAACGCCATGTAGTACCCGATCCTCGATACGTCCCGCCCGGTCAGCGCCGCGTATCTGCCCGCGATCTCCGCCCTGTTCAGGAAGCCGGGGCAGGACGTCACCGCGGCGCTCACGCTGAGTTCCGTCGACTCGTCGTCCCCGGCTTCCGCCCAGTACACGAGCGCGAGGCCAAGATCCGCGAGCGGATCCCCCAACGTGGACATCTCCCAGTCCAGGACCGCGGCGATCCTCGGTGTACTGTCCAGGGCGATCAGCATGTTGTCCAGCCGGTAGTCGCCGTGCACCAGGGTCCCACCGCGCTCATCCGCGGCTGGCAGCCCCGCCGCGAGCCGCGCGGTGAGCTGCTCGTAACCTGGCATTTCGCGCGTCTGCGAGAGGTCCCACTGCCGCTGCCAGCGCGCCAGCTGGCGCTCCAGGTAGCCTTCCGGCCTACCGAAATCGGCGAGTCCCACCGCCCCGGGATCGAGCCCGTGGATGGCCGCGAGCATGTCCGCGAACATCAGCGACAGCTGATGGGCCTGGGCGGGCGTGACCTGGGCGCCGTCGTCCCTGGTGCGCAGTACCAGCCCGGTCACGTGCTCCATCACGTAGAACGGCGCTCCGATGACCGCTGGGTCCAGGCAGAACGCCACCAGCCTGGGCACCGGGATGTCCGTACCATGCAAGGCACTGAGAACCCGGTACTCCCTGGCCATGTCGTGGGCGGTCGGCAACACGTGGCCGAGCGGCGGGCGGCGCAGGACCAGCAGCGCTTTCCCCGCCGACCCGGGCGGCAGCCCGGCGTCCAGCAGGTAGGTCAGATTGGACCGCCCGCCAGCGATCAGGGCCGCGCGCGGCGGCCGCTCCTGGTCGCGGGCCACGCCATTCTCATCCAGCCACCGGCCCAGCCGGGACAGATCCTCGATGCCCGGTACACCGCCATCTGCCATGCCACTCCTCGCCCAGACCACCCCAGTCTCGATGATCGCGTCTCGATGATCGCGTCTCCATGATGCGCCCAGCGATGATCGCGTCTCGATGATGCGCCCAGCGATCATCGCTTACGAATGCGGGCTCGTCCAGCCGATTGCTCTCCCCGCTCATATCGCCGGCGGCCACTTACGGCAACAACCTGACGCCTCTGGACTAATGGGCCGCCCTGACATAGGCAGAGATCTAGGGGCATTTGCGAAGGGGGACACGGTGAGTGACGCATGGATGCCGGGGGCCACGCGCGTCCAGAAGGTCATCGACGGCGGGTCGCTGAAGGGCGGCGCGCCCCGCGCCGTCTGGCTGGCGCTGGGCGCCGATCCCCAGCTGGTCTCGGCCCGCTCCGCGGCGGAATGGCTCATCCGCCACGGCAGAGCGTGTCACCTGGTCTGGAACCCGCTCACGGGCGACCTGGTCCAGTTAATCCCGCTGGTGCGCGCTGGCCGCCTGATCGGCTGGCCCAGGGATTCCGCCATGTTAGCGACGGGCATAGTCCCCGGGGTCAACACCGAGGGCCGGGCTTGTGCCCAGGTCGGTGTGGTCGCATATCCGTGGATGCCGTTCACGGACGGCCCGGCCGCGGGCGCCGGCGAGATCGTGGACTGGCTCGACTCATGGCACATCTCGCGTCGCTGGCCAGCCGGGCAGCCCAAGGCCTTCCCCCGGGGCCGCGACGCGCCACGCAGCCGGAACCTGTGGGCGCGCGGCGGCCACTACGGCGCGTCCCAGGTTCCGGGCGGTGCCAGCGCGGGTCCAGGCGCCATCGACATCGAGGCCCTCACCGGGGCGGTGGCAGGCCTCGCGGCGGGGTGCCCGGCCCCAGCCCCGGCCGCGCAGCGAGGATCTCGGCCAGCACCTGACACGCACGGGTGACCTCGCTGACGCTTGCCGCACCGTACCCGAGCACGAGGCCATGCCGCGCGGGTGGCCCGGAGAAGTAGCGCCGCAAGGTCACCACCGCGACGCCGCGCGCCTGCGCCTCCGTGGCAACCGCGTCGTCGACTCCGCACGGGAGTTCCAGGAACATGTGCATGCCGGCGGTGTCACCGCGGAGCCGGGCCGACCCGCCGAGCAGGCTGACCATGGCGGCGCGGCGCCGCGCATAGTCGTGCCGCATCCGCCTGATGTGCCGTTCCAGGTCCCCGTTCTCGAGCAACGCCAGGACCGCGTGCTGCACCGGCTCCGGAACCCGGACCCCGGTAGCGGACCCCGTATCCGCGACGGCCGCCACGAGGTCGGGCCGGGCCACCAGCCAGCCCGCCCCGAGGGCGGGGGTGAGCGTCTTGGTCGTGGTTCCGAGGTAGACCACCAACTCGGGGTCCAAGCCGAACAGGGCGGGTAGCGGCGCCACGTCGTAGCGAAACTCCCCGTCGTAGTCGTCCTCGATGATGAGCGCGCCCGAGGCTCGCGCCCAGGCGATCAGCGCCTGCCGCCGCGGCACGGGAAGGCGCCCCCCGAGCGGGTACTGGTGAGCGGGCGTCGTGTAGATCATCCGGAGATCACCGGGGAGTTCCGCTACCACGAGACCGTCGGAGTCGACCCGGCAGGGCACCAGCCGCGCGCCATGCGCCTGAAGGACCGACCGGGCCGCTCCGTACCCGGGTTCCTCGATCCCCACCCGGTCACCGGGCCGCAGCAGCGCCGCCGCGACCAGGCTAAGGCTGGCCGACACCCCCCGGGTCACCAGGATCTGGCCAGGGTTGCAGCGCACTGCACGGCTGCGCCGCAGGTAACTGGTGAGCGCAGCGCGGAGCGCGGGCAGTCCCCTGGTATCGGGCCAGCCCGAGATCGGCGCGGCCCCGGCGAGCCGCCAGGCTCGTCGCCACGCGGCCCGGTCGATCCCGTCCGTCCACGGGATACCGGGCCGCAAGTTGATCACCGGCCCAGCGGCCGCGATTGTGTCGATCTCATGATCACGGAACATTCCCGTCACATGCGTCCGGGAATGTTCCGTAATCATGGAATCGGCCGCCCTTGCGCCCATCGCGGCTAGTACTTCTGGTGCGCCTGGTGTGTTTGGTGTCACTGGGGCGTCGTCGGCGCCCGGTGCGCCTGTGCCGACGCCGGATGCGCCTGGTGCGCTCGATGTGCCGGGGGCGCCGGGGGCGCCGGGGGCAACGTATGTGCCCGAGCCGTGCCGGCCCTCCAGCCAGCCCTCGGCGAACAACTGGGCGTAGACCGTTGTCACGACTGTCCTGCTCACGCCCAGCGATACAGCCAGGGCACGGGTCGACGGAAGCCGCTCACCGGCCGTGAAACGCCCGTCCGCCAGGGCCGCGCGCAGCTGTGTAGTGATCTGCGCGGTAAGGGAAACCGGCCCGCCGCGGTCGGCGGCGAGCGGCACCTCGACGGGCGCATGCGAGAAAGTGGTCATCTACAATTCCGCCAAAGTGGCTACAGCTTACAGTCCACTTACTCGCTACCGTAGACCATCATGGACAGCGAACTCCCCCTCTCCCCGACCGAGCGCAGCCGACTGCGCCGATTGCGCGAGCGCGGACAGAGCGACCGCGCCGAGTTGTACTCGGTGCTGGACGCCGGGCTCATCTGCCATCTCGGGGTGGTCATCGATGGCGCGCCGGTGGTGTTGCCGACCGGCTACGGCCGCAGCGGTGACACTCTCTTCCTGCATGGATCCTCGGCAAACCGCAGCCTGATCAGCGCGGACGGGCAAGAGATCTGCGTCACGGTGACTCACCTGGACGGCCTGGTCTGCGCCCGCTCGGTCTTCCACCACTCCATGAACTACCGGAGCGCGATGGTGTTCGGCACCGCGCGGCTGGTCACCGACGATGATGACCGGCTGGCAGCGCTCCAGGTCATCACCGAGCAACTGGTTCCAGGCCGGTGGGCAGCTACCCGGGGCCCTACCCGCAAGGAACTCGCGGCCACGGCCGTGCTCGCCCTGCCGCTCGCGGAATCGTCGGTCAAGGTCCGGACCGGTCCGCCGTCGGACGAGGAGGAAGACTACGCCCTGGATGTCTGGGCCGGTGTGCTGCCGGCGGCCCTGATGTTCGGCGCGGCCCGGCCCGACCCCCGCCTGTCCCCGGATGTCGCGACCCCGGAACACATCCGGGCACTGGCAGGCCGGGCGCGCGGCCCGGCCCCGGATGCGGCCATCGCCAGCGCCGTGGGGCGCCTGGCGGACTAACACTGGTAGCTGGCATGGTAGCTGGCACTGGTGACTGGCACTGGTTGACTGGCACTGGTGACTGGCACTGGTGACTGGCACTGGTGACTGGCACTGGTGACTGGCACTGGTGACTGGCACTGGTGACTGGCACTGGTGACTGGCACTGGTGACTGACGCTGGTGACTGACATCGGGCCAGAGAGGCTGGCCGAGGCTCTAGTCTGGTGGGATGAACGACCGGCTCGTCTGGATCGACTGCGAGATGACCGGGCTTGACATCGAGCGTGACGCCCTGGTCGAGATCGCCTGCCTGGTGACCGACGG
>Ga0137390_10002853_pt1 | contig 13920 bp, 15 predicted proteins | sample 15con2h24AmetaG_FD_104937 | JGI IMG/M metagenome (GOLD analysis project Ga0137390, IMG submission 104937) | Vadose zone soil microbial communities from Angelo Coast Range Reserve, California, USA - 15con2h2.4A metaG | ecosystem: Environmental > Terrestrial > Soil > Vadose zone > Saprolite... | reverse complement strand
TTGCTCTCGCTGTGCCTCCAACATCATCAAGGGTTCTCGATTCGGCCACGACGGCATGATCCGGGTATGCAACTTATGCTTGGAGAAGCTGGCGAGTGTAGATGAAGATGATGACGACGATAGGCGGTCTATCTCGAGCGCCGTTTCCCCATTCGCAGCACACCAGTTTGGAAATGACTCCTTGGCTGTGGGTCTTGCTCGATACCCGCAGTCACCGTTTGCAGCATCTCAATTGTTTGGTCGCACAGATGAACCATTCAATTTGTTTTCCATCGCCGAGACCAGGGCAAGGAGGCTATTATCAGGATCAGATGATAGCAGCTTTGCGTCCAGACCATTGACGCCACTAGGTCACTCTCAGGAGGATTCTTGGGGACTTCAGACGTCCAACCCTATTGCTCCTTTCCGGCGCGGCCTCGTAGATGATGATAAGGAGCTCAGCGTCATCACGAATGTATACCCCCGCGATAGCCCACCAATTGGTCCCGGGACCAAAACACCACTCGACTTTCCGGCAATTATCCCCATCCCCAATGGTGCGATGAGCTCCATACAATTCCCATTGAGCTCCCCAGAGCGTCAACCCGAGAGTCCTGGGTCGCAGAGCATGCCTCGGTCCCGTTACAACTCCTATATTGATTTTGATTCCTCTACACCATTCATTCGAAGTCGAGTCCAAAGCCGGCTCACGGACTTCTTGATGGTTGGGGAGCCTGGGTGGCGCACCAGGCGCGAAAGCACGGCGTATGTTCCCACCTTATATACGCCTATTCTCGACCTAAATCATGGTTTCCAGATACGCCCAGGATCTTAACCTGGTTTCCATGTCCCATCTGCAATCAATGCTCAGGCAGATGCTAACGAAGGAAAATGTCCCCAACGTACTGGAGTGGGAAGACACACTTCTGAAATTGGCACTACGGATTGCCCGCGAATTAACGTTTACTGCACATCCTCACCGCCAGGGTCCGGATATGGACGTCCGGCGCTACGTCAAAATTAAGAAGATTCCCGGCGGTGCCCCTAAAGATTCTGAATACGTTGACGGTGCTGTCATTACGAAGAATGTCTCCCACAAGAGCATGACACGACTACAACGGCATCCTAGAGTCATGTTAGTAACCTTTCCACTGGAGTTCAGCCGCGTCGAGGGCCAGTATATACCCTTTGGTCAGATACTTCGCCAGGAGAAGGAGTACATGGGTAATCTCGTCAGCCGCATCGCAGCCTATCGACCCCACGTAGTCCTGGCCGAGAACTCTGTTTCGAGATTAGCTCTCGATGCGCTGGCAAAGCAAGGGATTGCCGTCGCACGCTCGGTCAAACCATCTGCCGTACAATTCGTTTCGCGCATGACCCAGGCAGATGTCTTTTCGTCGATGGACAAACTAGCCTTGGAACCTCGTCTTGGACATTGTGCCCGTTTCCGCCTCCAGACATTTGATCATCCTCTAATCCCTGGACGGCGAAAGACATATATGCGTTTCGAGGGATGCAATCACGAGATGGGATGCACGATCGTCTTGAGAGGAGGTGACCGGGAGACTCTACGACGCATCAAACACGTAGCCCGGTTTTTGACATTCGTTGTTCGCAGTCTGAAGCTCGAGACTCATCTGTGGAAGGATTTTGTCATCGCTGTACCCGCACTTCCGTCAGATGCAGTGCCTTCGAACCACCCGTTTCGTTCTGGCGACAGTGTATCACCTCTCCATCTCAGTGCTCCTGCTCCGTCCTCGAACCCGACTTCCATAGATTCCGTGGATCATAGTACCACGGACGTCGATCTACCACACGAAGACGCTGAACAAACACGTCTCTCGCGTCGTATTCAACAAGCTTTGGATCCATACCTCACCACGTTCATCTCTGTATCGGCTGCCCTTCGCTTCTCACCCCCATATCCCTTGCAACGCATGAAGGAGTTAGACGACGAGCTCGCACGCGCCAAACAAGCATGGGAAGATGAAGTCGTCAGACGTGAAGAGAAACAACCAGCGACACCAATTCAGAAACTGACTCTTATTCCTAAACCCGCCAACAACGACGATGTTAGAACACAAACCGAGATTCTATCTAGCCCAGATTTCATCATGACACCTTCAATCTGCGAAAAATCGTCTACCGAGAATGAATTGGGGTACTTCGACTACAAACCAATCATTACCTCTTCTCAAGCCACGATTGAAGAGCCTTCGGCGATCCTCAAGACGCCTCACGACATCGCCTTAGAAAGTCGATACAACCTCGTGAAATGGCAACATCAAGAGCAACAACGCGTATGGGAATGGTACCTGCGAAAAAACGCGGACGACTTCGTCGTGGAAAAATATCAGTGCATCAGCTTACAGGAGTTCACCCTCCCGATCGAGGAGTACGGTCATCATGCTGCTTGTTTTCCTCCGTCGCTGCGCTATATCACGTATTACGGAGAAAACGATTGCACACTTGGCCAATTCATCGAGTCGTCCATAGCGGATGCCTTGTCCTGGTCAATAAATCCCAAACAACCAGTTTGCACAGGTAAAGGATGCAATCAACCGCTAGCACGACACTGCAAGATATATGTTCATAACGAGTCCAAAATTTTCGTGGCCGTCGAGCAATGGAATGGTCAGATCGTTGGTTTTGGGTTAACCCCTGAAATCACGACTACATGGAGTGCCTGTCGTATCTGCGGCTCGGCCACCCCATTCATTCCTGTTTCTGAAGAGATGCAGCGTTACTCGTTCGCCAAATTCCTCGAACTTCATTTTTATCCGGCCGACGTACAACTGGTTCAGGGCGCTGGGTGTGAACATAACGTCTATCGGCACCACATCCGCTACTTCGCTAAGCGCGGGATGACTGTTCGGTTTCAGGCAGACCACATCACACTCCACGAGATCGTGTTCCCTCCTATCCGTATCCGAGTTCGGCCGGAAACTCAACTCAGCCTTAAGAATGCCGATTACGATCTACTGATGAATCATAATTCGTGCTGGTACGCTGCGCTGGCCCATGATTTGAATCTGATCAGGACGGACGCGGCAACAGGAGACGAGGAAGTCGATGAAAAGCTTACCGCCGAGCTTAACCAACTTATCCTCAGGGCGGAGTCGGAGAAAGCTGAAGTGATTCGCATGGTAAACGAGATATACGGCGAATCATCACCCACGGACACACTTGCTCTTAATCAAGTCCGATCTCACCTCCAGGACAAGATTGTCGCTTGGCAGGCGGACTTTGATAAGTTGCCAAAGCCAAAAGGAGTGCGCGCTGACAAAAGTGGACGACGAGCATCCAGGTTCGGAACTGTGCGGGCTATTTGGCCCAGAACTTTTGACTTTACCGGGACGTACGACAACACGATCCCCTCTTCTGGCCTTTCGGAGGCAGAAGAAGCAACTCCGTCTGCTGGCTTGCGACGGGTAACGGGAGATTCGCTCGTATCGGCTTCGTCTGCATCGGAGGCATCGGAGACAGAAGGAACAACGGAGAAGATCAAAACTAGTGGGACGCCGGAATCAGAGAAATCCACGGAGCTTATAGCTGAGCCTATGCCACCTTCTGAGCCTGCGCCGTCAGCGAAGTCGGACCCCGACAGTGACTCCACTATCGGAGCCTCCAAGGCCGGCACGACTGCTACAAGCGGTGCTCCTGAACCCTCTGTCCCAGTCAGTACATTGACTTGAGGGCAACTATTGAGACTAATGCCTTGTTTTAGGAAGCTCAGGTCCCGGATCCCAATTTTCTTCCTGGTGTAGTGCCAGGTTCGAGGCTTCCAAGACGCCAAGTTAAACGCCCAACCGTAGCTGAATTGGTAAAAAAATACTCAGAGTTCTTGCCGCCGCAGGGTGTCGAGGAATTGGTGAAAACGGCTCTATCTCCTCACCTCGACACAGCGGAGAGTGAGCAAGAGTCTGCAACTCGCTGGCCTAAGCCTCCTACAGGCAGGAGTAGGCTGAAACGATCCTTGGCAAGAAGGCCTTCTACCTCCGATTTTGAATCAGGCTATGCAGCGAACGTCGCGCCAAGGCATCTAACACACGGCCGAAGACAAGCGCGACAACCTTCACTCTCTAGCCGAATACCTGGACCCGTTTATTCGTCTAATTACACTTCTCGTCAGCAGTCCCCCGAAAAGTCTCTTCTATCTGCGGACTCAGACGCGGCAACAAAACCCAGCCTCGCAGGCAAAGGGTTGGCCTCGAGCGTTATCGGGCGAAAGGCCACCCCAAGACAAGGCCATAGTCTAGGGAAAGACAAATCCCGTGCTACTTCTGGCGCCATGAACAAGGGAGTTGCAGTGCGTCGCGGTCTGGTCTCTCCGGGAAATAAGGTCTCCAATATTGCGAGACACTTCGAGCGCATTGGCAAAGACAACGACCGCGCCAATCGCCGATATGCGGTCATTCGTGGTCGACGTGCCCGCCCTGTTGCCTCATCTCTAGCCACAGTCGAGATTTTAGACAGCGTGAAAGATGCCATACAGGATGAATCAGAGAGTTCTGACTCAAGCGAGGCCGACGACGAAGGTGGCGATGATGAGGACACGCACAAGTCATCGTGTAAAGATAAAATGTCACCAGAGGCATCCGGCTCTCTCGCGACGCAAAGTACAGATGACGGACCAGAGTCCTCTATATCAGCACAGCAAGCAGAGTCCAACGCCTCGCCGAGTCCAGGAAACAGTCAAGGACCATTCTCGGAGTCTCCCTTGGTTTCACGGAAAAGCACATTGACTTCAGTGCCCCCATCCCCATATCTTCCGTCTACTGCGGGCCCGAAGGCTCCCATCCCTTCACCTCTCTACGACCTTGACCTTGGTGCCTCTGGTCAGGAGCGCCACTCATTACTCAAAGCTCTGTCCGGTTTCTGGCCGCAGAACTTACCTCATCCTAGTCACGTTGGCGACGAAACAGACGACCCCGAACATATCTTCAGAGATTCCTCAATGGTAGTGCGCACGGACGAACCCACATCCATTATTGCTCTTGCTTTGAAGTAAGTTGGAATAGTCATTGCCGAACCGTCGTTGATAAATCCCATTCTACGACAGTTCTCAGCAATATCGTGAAATGCTCGCAAGATCGCGGGCTGAGAAACGTCAATCGAGAGAGCCAAGATTAACCGAAGGTGGTGAAGCCTTCATGCCAGATGACCGTTCTGTTGCTGGGTCAACTTCGACCTGGGGAGTTGTTCATTTTGATCCATTCGAGAACGGCGATCCTACGGATGAGTTAAGAGCTCCATCGTCTAAATTCCCGTGGGCCATCAGTATGTTCGTCGTTGTCCCACATTCCCACAAACTGACAGCACCACAGCTTTCGAGAGCGGTGGGCTAACAATTAGCTGTACGGTCCTCTTCCCTGAACAGTTCGACGCTCTGCGACGGACGTACGATTGTGAGAAAAGCATGATCGACTCTCTAGCCCGCTGTGTCAAGTGGAATGCAAGCGGTGGTAAATCAGGATCTGCGTTCTTGAAGACACTAGGTAACTAGTAAAACAGGATGACACCCGAAGTGATTACTGACTCGGGGTCTCCTCTAGATGATCGTTTCATCGCGAAAGAAATGTCCAGGACAGAGTTTCAAACAATGGAATCGTTTGCACCGGCTTACTTCGCATACATGTCTTCCGTCGTCTCAGCAAACGTCAGTCTGCTTAGCTTGTTACTATCTCTCGCTAATTAAATCACACAGCGTCCAACACTTCTGGCGAAAGTGTTTGGCTGCTATAAGATTTCATTTAAGAAATCCGGCAAGGATAAACCCACGGGCAGAGCGAAGTCGACACAGATGAATCTCATCGTCATGGAAAACTTATTCTATGACCGCCGATTTTCTAAGGTTCGTCGGCTAAATCGCGTTTCTTACAAACTGTTTCCTAAGATCTTCTGTTCAAGATATATGATTTAAAAGGTTCCACGCGAAACAGACACGTGAAATCAACTGGGAGGGAAAATGAAGTCTTACTGGACGAGAATCTTGTTCAGAGTAAGTCTAAAGATGGCCGATGTCGATATGATTTCTAACTCACAGGTCCACGACCGCACAGATGCTCATTTAGCGCCGTTCTATTTACGTGAACATTCCAAGCGTATCCTGCGGGGAGCGTTATATAACGACAGCAAGTTCCTGTCGGACATCAACGTGATGGATTATTCATTAGTAGTTGGCGTCGATAGCCAGAAGAATGAGCTGGTTATGGGCATTGTTGGTAAGTAATTCCTCACAGTGAGCTCACAACACTCCAACCCCCGTCAGATTACGTCCGCACCTATACCTTGGACAAGAAATTCGAGACTTGGGTCAAGGAGACTGGGTTCCTCGGTGGCGCAGGCAAGGGCGAACCCACAGTTGTAACACCAAAATTGTATCGACAGCGATTCGTCAGCGCTATGGAGCGATATTTCCCACTGGTAACACCCGAGACCCTGAGGCAGACTGGACTTGAAACTGATCGTATTCTTAGATCCCTGATCGATGGATGAAGCAAAAAGATGCACCGGAAGATGAGGGAAACATCCTGCTGGACCTCTGGCCAGACTGGTGAAAGGCAATTGCCAGTATAATTTCGCGCTTTTGCACCTCTCGTCACAGCAATCATTGGTCGAACAAGCATTCCACAGTTTTCTATACCCACACTAGTCATGATACCTCGCATCGATCGAACATCTACCAACGAAGCTCGCCTTGAGTACATGTCATAATTTACGAATTTGTACATCTTTTCGTGCCAGTGCCTGCGATTGCTGTTTGAGGGCAGCCGAAAATTGCTCCTTTTTCTCTTTCTTTTCAACACGACGTGTTTGCCTTTCTGCCTTCACTGCGCGTTTGCGCTCCCTTCTTTCTTCTGCAGATTCTGCGCGTGGTCGCCGTGTTGTAACATGGTGAACTACTGTCGTGTTCACTAGCTGAGATGAGTGACCAAATCAAGACGCACCCCCAGCCTTCTTTCCCGGTAAAGATTTGGAAACATCGGGCCTTGAAGTGGACTTGCCTTCAACCAGGGGAAATCCCGTCTTGGAATCTAACAATATCTTCGGTACTTTTCGCTCTTCACGAGCCTTGATCAACCCTGGATGGTTTTAGAGGTTCGTGTACGTCGCTTGAGTAACCTTGAGAGATTGATCATCCGACCGTGATACGACTCACTAAGAACAGTCTCTACATCCCAACGCTCTCGCTTTCGATTCTCCTCGATCATAGCGTAGACATCATCCTCTTTATGTTCTTCTTGGTCAAAGTCTTCAACCATTAAACATTCGCTATGACCCATTGCGAGATGCGATGATTGTAGCTTCTCTGGGCCTGAAACAGGGAGTGATGGTTTCATCTTTCCACCAGACACCTCATAATTGTGTAGGAAATCGTCCATGAGAGTGTCAAAATCTTCTCGAGACGTGATGAGATCCGGTGCCGAGTCAGAACCGTCTGAGGCCGGAGGCCCGTCTTCGCTCCCTTCATCCTCCATGTACTCCTTCTCGATCTATAACCTTCGTTAGCACATACCTCAGCTATGGACTCCCGAACGCTTACCTGATCAAATCGGTCGTCGAGGTCTCTAAGGCCATCAGACCGAAATATTGATGCACTACTCATACTGAAACCCGACGCGTCCGAGGGGTCCTGTCGTCTTCGTCTGCTACCTGCGGCTAAAAACTCTGGCATCTGCCCAACAGTGTCCGCCTCGTCCGACTCATTATCGGACAGCGCAGTACCTCTTGGCTTGCGACCTTGCTCCCTCTTAAATGCGGCGAATCTAGCCATCCATTCCGCTTCGTCTCCGTCCTTTGGGTGCACCCCGCTGTCGTCGATGCCATCGGTAGGCAAACCGTCTTCTCGGGATTCATACTCGAATGGCTCGCTCGTATTACGTTCGCCATCCTTGATGAGCTCGCTAAAGAAACTGTCATCCAGGCCATCATCCACATATGCATCATCTTCTAAAGCTTCCAAAGCTTGTCTCAGGTGAGGGTCCATGTCTGGCTGTAGTCCAGATATCGAACTCTGAACAGCTGCCTGACTCTCAAAGTCGCGGGGAAGCTCTGATGCAGAAGGAAGGGCTTCGGGGGGTAGATCTTGAAGGGAGATGGGAATCTTTTTTGAGGTGGTCCGCCTCTTCGGTTTCTCAACTAGAATAGACTCGAAGCCTTCCTCTCTCCCTCCCACAGGTCGCAGATGTTGCATGTAGTCGTACGCTGTGTCATCAAAGTAGACTCCGTAGAGAGAAGCTTCGCCAATGTCAGAGCGCTCAGATGCGAGCACGAGGTCTGATGGAGAAAGCAAGGCTTCCAAATCTGCTCTCGACTTGCCCTGGTAGACGGGGTCACTAGTTGGAAGGGACGGTCATTTTGAAGACGAAATGACCTTTTTCGCATTTTCCCGAACAACCGGCTTGAGGACATGCTGACTTGCATCGGGATCATTTATGAGAGGATCTCGTTGCGAGCGATGAACAAGCTGAAAGTGTTGGGCCCCCGGTTGTCTAAATATCGACTTTGATGGCATATCTGTGCATGCACTCGAGCGAGGATGAGGAAGTGAGTGATGATGAGAGACTTTGGCCGGCCCGGCGGACTGGAAACACGTGATCAATACGGCAGCGTGAACTTCCGTCAACTCACCGCACGGACGAGCACCATCACGACAACACCTCGAAGTATGCATCGAGAAGACCTACGTCGAGGTTTTTCGATATACGTACCACTTTATCACTTGTCTTTCTTCTGACTTATTATCCTCCTGTCTTTACTAGCCATCAGAATGTCGTTCTAGAAATCGACTTCGCCGGGGCCATCTGGGTACGCTTTCCTCCTTTCTGTGACCTATTTCCTTCCTGAATATTCCTCAGGGTTACACGGATATACTCATTGTCCCAAATGACAAGTACCTCCGAACCATTCATCTCCATTGCCGCCAGTGCAGTACGTCGACCATGAGACGATTCTTATCGCTACCTGACGCGTCGCCATAGCCGTCCATAGCGTGACTGTATCATCTCACCGTGCGGAATTTGTGCAATATGACCCTCTTGCAAATCTAGCGATCTCAAATCCCCAGGATGTGCACACGCATCCCGAACTGAAGCGAAAACTTTACTCAGCCTTGGCTGAGGCTGACGAGGGCGAACTGTCAATTGCGATTCCGAAGGAGGTGCCACTGAAAGTGTCTGGGAGTTTTCATGCCGGTATCGCAGCTAGTGAGGGTAATGACCTACATCCTCATCGCCCGAGCGACTACTGATTGATTCTAGCTGCTACACCCGAGCCACAAACCCCCGGGGCATCAACTCTTCCTACCCTCGAATTCGCGCCTCTCACTGTCCACATCGAGTATAGTGTCCGTAACCCCGCTGATGGATTGACATTTGTCCGACCTTCGGATGCATATCCCTATGTGCGTGGAGCGCCTTGCGTTGTTCTATTTTACTGATTGATCACAGCGCGTACCCCAAGTATACACAACCCCCTCTTCTCCGGATGCGGCGCGATGTTGGGTCCCATGCATTGATAGCCTCTGGGAGCGGTATACCTGGGACTTTGAGTTTGTAGTTCCACGGAGTCTCGAGGATTCCCCAGCTACGTTGGATGAAGACGCTCAAAGCGAATACCCTACTCTGGTGATATGTAGCGGAGAGCTCGTTGAACAGGTACGGCAACACCCTACGCTCAATTGGATGATTACTGAGTCTTGCTGAACCGAAGGTGGCCCACCCATATAATTCCAATAAGACCATTTTCACCTTTTCACAGGCAACACCAACCTCGGCGCAACACATTGGATTTGCAGCTGGTCCATTTCATGTGCTGCCCATCTCCGCTGGTGATGTGACAGGGGATGACCCGGGCAATTCCTTGCAACCGTTGATGCACGCTTTTTGTCTGCCTGGACGCGAGACTCAGCTTCTTGCTTCTGTCCCCTTTGTTCGACAAGCCATGACCTTCTTCACAACAGAGTTTGGGTCTTATCCATTTGGGTCCCACAAGTTCGTGTTTGTGGACGAACTCTCAATGCTCCGCTTCGACACTTCCAGTTTGACAATAGCCTCGGTGGACCTGCTACATAGCGAGGATGCCATCGACCAAGTTTATGAGACAAGACAGTCTTTGAGCCATGCATTAGCTTGCCAATGGGTTGGAATCAATATCCTTCCAAAAACTTGGTCCGACTTGTGGCTTGTCAATGGACTGGGCCTATACATTACGGGATTGTTTCTGCGCAAACTCCTGGGAAATAACGAGTATCGCTTCCGCCTTAAGAAAGACATGGAGCGGGTGGTCGAGTGGGATCAGGGCGCGATGCCACCTGTATGCCAACCTCAGATACAAGACCCTCCTGATTCTGCAGTTCTTCCGTTCGTCAATCTCAAATCCCCTCTTGTTCTCCACATCCTGGATCGTCGTCTATGCAAGTCCGGTACATCACTGGGATTGTCCCGTGTCCTTCCCAAGCTCTTTCTTTCCGCAATCTCGGGAGAGTTACAAAATAACACATTATCGACGTCTCACTTTCTTAGGACATGTAGAAAAGTCAGTGGCGCCGACCTTACATCATTTGCAGACCAGTGGATATACGGAAGTGGCTGTCCAACCTTCGGATTCTCAGCCAGTTTCAACAGGAAAAAAATGGCTGTAGAGATTACGATGCGGCAAGACGCACCGGCTTGGAAAGGCTACGAACACGATGAAGTTCGCAGGACCCTTCTCAACCCAGTACCATTCTTCGAGGTATGGTTCTGCGCTCTTATCTCACAGACGCCTCATGGACCGCTTTGCTTCTAGGGTCAAATGACTATTCGAATCCATGAAGCCGATGGGACGCCATATGAGCATGTCCTTGATATCCGTTCCCCATTCAAGCGATATGAAGTTCCGTTTAATACTAAATACAAGCGAGTCCGTCGCAATACGAAACGTTATCTTGCTCGCCAAGCTGCTGCACAAGCAGCAGCGGAAGGGGACGCGGAAGCCGCAGAGGCCATGGGCATGATTGACATGGGTTTCGGATTGGAGATCTGGGAGAAGGAAAAAGAACGGGAAAACTGGAAAGTAGCCGACTGGACTGAAGATGATGAGCAAGTCATGAGCGGGGCGACCTATGAATGGATACGAATGGATGCAGACTTCGAATGGATTGCGACTATTGAATTTACCCAACCCGATTTCATGTGGGTCTCACAATTGCAGAGAGACAGGGATGTCGTTGCCCAACTAGAGGTAGCGCACACTATTTCCTCCACCCACTATTTTGATTCACTCGATTCTTCAGGCAGTCAGGGCCTTATCAAAGATGCCGAATGCTATTGTTTCGAGCACATTTACAAAGACAGTGCTAGTAACGAACTATTTCTACAGGGTGCGTTGCGAAGCTGCCCTCGCACTTGTGACGGTGCGTATCGCTGTCTTGTCCGACTGTATATGCTCATTTTTGTCTAGTGCGCCTATCAACAACTTGATTTTCTGGGCCTATTTCATCTATTCAAGCTCTTTCTCCGATACTGTTATGATCCGGCCGACCCTCAGCAAGATCTTTTCACCCACTCGTATGTGCCAAGGCCGAACAACTTCTCTGATATCGCGGAATACTTCGTGCGGAGAGTGAGCACTTCAGAGCGTACACTGCTTTGACGCCACTGATTCCTCCTTTCACAAGGCAATCGTTAAAGCCATCTCGCAAGTCAGATTCGCAAATGGCAAATGTCCAACGATTGTCCGGCAGTTCTTGATAGACCAGTTAAAGTACAATGACAATACCGCTAATTCCGTGCGCACTTTACCATTAATCCGACGTGCTATGCTCACTTTTCTCAGTACACGGATGCGTTCTATCTTTGCACAATAATATCCGCTTTGGCGTGCGCAAGTGTCTCCACTGTCCCCCCCGAGCGTGGAGAATTATTTCCGACGGAGGTTAAGAGCGACCAAACATTCGAGGAGGTCGACTTGTTGAAGCAGTCGTTATCCGAGGCGGATAGATACCGCAGCATGGACAGACTTATTCCCTCGCCCCATAACGTCGTGACAATAGCAACGCTTGAGGTGAGTATGGTCTCTCTTCCTCACGCACTTTGGGTTGAATTCTTGGCCAGTTTCGCCTTATCCTCAGCGTCACAGGGTTGATTCCAAACGACCCTCGTGTATACTTCCCACTCACGCGGTAGCTAACGTTTCCTCTATCGTATACCCTGAACTTGTCTCATTTTTTTGTAGTGAGGGTAATTACTCTCAAGTCCGCATAGCGGCTTTTGATGCGCTGTTCCTCACTAAGTGGTACACCCCAAAAATCATGCGTTATATTCTGGCCGTTGCAGCTGGTGATTCCTCTCGCGCAGTACGCCGTCACGTAGCGCGTAATGCCTGCCAATCACTTGCACTACTGGTGTCTATGGGAGAGCTGAAAAACTCTGCAAAGGAATCAGAGTCACTCCTCATTGAAGAGGACGGGTCGGCTCAGGACAAGACCAAGGAGACGAAGAAGAGTGAAGTGGACTCTCTTGTCAGAACCCTCAGGAAAGATAAGGAAGTTGGCAAGAACGAGATGGTTCGGGAGTTTCTCTTGCCCATTGCCCTGTAAGTCGAGTCTTTCTATGGAATTGCAGTTAGTTGCCAAACTCATATGATTCAGTGCACCCGATACTGACCAGGATGTGCGGTGGTCTATCCTCAAATTGGCAGATGTTCTTGTTCGCGGCGCTGAAGAGGCCCCTCCAAAACTTTCTATCCACCTGCCTCCCCCTACCCCTGTCACCGAGATACCGCCACCTCTGCCTCTTGTCAAGATTCCCGTTCCGCCGAAGCCATCGCGAGCCATCAAATCCGGAGGCCCGCGGAACACACCTGTGTCTACCCCAGTGACTCCGAAGATCCGTCTCCTTCCGACTGCCCAAGTGGAGGCAGTCAATATAGCCTCTCTCTCTACTACGGTCGTTGGGCAGCCTAAACAAGGATCCGCCCCTAAGACGCCCGCTGGAACGAAGATCAAGGTAAAAGCAAAAAATAAAGATGCAAAAGCCGTGCCGAAGGCACAAAGTGGCGGAATGATGTCCTTTGATCTCAAAGCGTGCCGAACAGCTTTGCAGAAGCTGAAGTCCAGTAAACACTCCAATTTGTTTCTTCAACCCGTCGATCCGGTCAGAGATCGTGCACCAAAGTATGCTCGCACGTGCTAATACCGTCCCCTTCAACTGATGGTCGTCATAGCTATTTTGAAATCATCAAGAACCCGATGGACATCAGTGCTATGAATGCGAAGCTTGAGGCCGGGATGTACAAAGAACGCTTTGCATTTGAGGCAGACTTTCGCCTCATGATCCGCAACGCAAAAACGTACAACATGCCCGGTACATTTGCATACAATGAGACCCTTGCTTTAGAATCCGTCTTCGACAAAAGTATGTTCCATGCGTAGCCGGAGATTCTTTGTTCTCATTATCTTAACAGGTTGGGCACGTATCAATAATACCATTGACCTGAAGTCTGCAAGTCAACCCAAGCCGATGCCTCCTCCTCCAGTTCCAATTCAGGCGAAGGCAGTAGTAACACCACCGAAAGCACCGGTCACGCCTGTGGCACCTACAGGTGTCACAACACCCACACCAACTCTGAAGCTGAAAATAGGCGGGAACCTCACCCCACGCCCCACGCCCCCCACACCCTCAAACAATCCAACTACTCCGAAAACAGTTATTACTGCAAAGCCCAAAGGACGGAAACCCAAGCCGGTAGAAACAACACCTGCCCCAGTTGTAGACGATGGTTCCTTCGACTTGTTGGAAGAAGTGATTGCCATCGAGAAAGAGAAAGAGAAACTGGTTGCATCAAAGAAACAGCGTCAACTGACGGCAGGACCGGAAGCTGTTGCTCCTGGGAAAAGGAAGAAGAACCTGTTGGACGAGTTGGAAGAAGACGACGAGATCCTGGCATTAGCTTCGC
>Ga0137390_10002848_pt1 | contig 13929 bp, 6 predicted proteins | sample 15con2h24AmetaG_FD_104937 | JGI IMG/M metagenome (GOLD analysis project Ga0137390, IMG submission 104937) | Vadose zone soil microbial communities from Angelo Coast Range Reserve, California, USA - 15con2h2.4A metaG | ecosystem: Environmental > Terrestrial > Soil > Vadose zone > Saprolite... | reverse complement strand
GCCGACGTCCTCGAAAACGGCGGGATTCGCATTCTGGCTGTGCGAGAGCGTCGTAGACGCTCCGTCGGCCAGGATGTTGCTGTAGGGCAGATTGCCGTTGACCGCGACTAACTGGCCAGGATTTGACGAGCCCTGGATTGAACTGACGGCGCCGGTGGCGCCGGGTAGCAGGATAGTGAAGTTCTCCCAGTCCTGCGTAACCTGGGGCAACAAAGCCATCGATTTGGCGTCGAAGGTAGTGCTCTGTTCGCTTGTCTCGGTTTGCAGCAGCGGCACATCGGCTGTGACCGTCACCTCTTCCGTCATCGCGCCGACGCTCAATTCACCATTGACCGTGGTGAACCCGACCTGCAGCGTGATCGGGCCGCGGACAAATTTCTGAAAGCCGGCCTTCGTGAAGGTGATGGTGTAGCTGCCGGTTACGATTGAATCCGTGTCATACAGACCCGACTGGTTAGTGGTGTAATCCTTCGATACGCCCGTATCGACATTCAGGACCGTGACCCTCACACCGGGAAGTACGGCTCCCGAACTGTCAGTTATGGTGCCGCGAATGTCGCCGGCATTTGTACTCTGCGCAAAACAAGCCCCGCTTCCAACAATCAGAAGGAGGGGCAGGACCCATCGCTGCAAGTTCTTCATTGGAACTGCCTCCAGAACCGCTTACCGTGTCAATTAATCTTCCATTTTTTCAGCCGCAGGATAGCCAACTGAAAAATCCACCGACGCAGGGGAAAATCGGTTTTTTAAAGGACCTGCTGCCAAAAATCAACGTGCGCGCGGATTACATCACGCAGAGACAATCGTTGTCAAGAACTGTCTCGTTGATAGCGTTTTATAGAACACTACCCCCCGCTGGTGCCATCAACCTCGCAAAAATTGGGGGGGCCATTCCATGTGGAACCTACCCCAAGGGAGATCCCGCGACTAGACTACGAGGTGGGGTAGGCCGTCGTAATTGGGGAAAAGGGCAGAGGCTATTTCGGAGGTAGACTGCGCATATGTCCTGCTCAGGGCAGCAGCCCCGGTCCGCAAGAGTGGGAAGCGCGTTCGACAAGCCAGCCACAGCTATGCCATGGCAAGGGGCTCTTAGCATACGGCTGGCTGGGCCAGGTCAGCCCGACTGCTCTCTAATGTGCTACTCCCTCGATGAAGATCAGCTCGGAACTGTTTTGCAGGGGCAACGCCACTTTGAGACCTGCACCCATGAGCTCTCGGCCCGTTACCGTGCGATCGGGGGCACTGTGGTCGTGGAACTTGAGGGTGTAGCGGCCAGTGGGCTCTAATCCGTTGAGCACAAACGAGTGCGTGGTCGCGTGATCGATAGTGCCTCGAAACGCGTATACTACGCCGCGCCTGCGCTCGGGGTCCCAATACTCTATTCCATCCCAGTGAACGCCGTCTGGCCGTGGGGAGACATGATACAGGCTGGCATCGCGAATCAGCGGTCGTAGTTCTTTCTTGTAGAGATCGAATTCCTTTTTTGCTTCCGCATGCTGATCGGCGGACCACGCATTGGTATCGATCATGATGGTCAGCCACCCCATCATTCCGCTGCGCAGCATATAGCGGAAGTTCTCTATCCGAGGGGTCGGCCATTTTTCCACGTAGACCTCCAGCATCGCTGCAGGAAGCATGTGGCTGGTGTCATAAAATGCCCGGCGATTAGATAGCGGATCGTAGGTATCGGTGGTGGAAAAATAGTCACCGTGGGCGGCGCTTCCAAAGTCAACCATGCGGCCGCCGTCATCGCAGACTTCAAGCAGCAGCCCAGGATGGTCCTTGCGCAACTTGGCCTGAATGTCGTAGTAGGCGCGCACCGCGTGATAACTGACGTCGGTCGAATTCGAACTATCGACCCAGTACGAACCCCATGATTTGTAAATGCACTTGTTCAGAGGATCAGGGACGGCGTGGGGATGATCAATTCGGTCGCACCCGTGAGCTACGAGGTAGCCGTCGTGCTCGAGCATGTCGAGGTGGTAGTCAGTAACGATGCGCTCGACTTCGTGTTGAGCCCACTGCTTGGCCTCGGGCACGCCCAGGTCGATGGTCTGTCCCTTGAAGGCCTCGGGTTGCCAGTCCTTCGGAAGATCCGTCACCATCCAGTCGCGAACTTTTGGGTCGCGAGCGTTAAGGGCTCCGGGCTCGGTGGAGAGGCCGGCTTGCGTCCAATCGACCCAAAGGCCGAACATGAGGCCCTGTTTGTGCGCGTCGTCCGCAATGGGCGCGAGACCGTGCGGGAATTTCTCGCGATTGGGGTACCAGTCGCCGACGCCGCGAAACCATCCCGCGTCGAGGTGAAACATCTCCAATCCAAGATCGGCGGAATCACGGATCATCCGCTGCACGACGGCCTCGTTAATGTCCATGCCTCTACCCCAACTGTTGTTGACGGTGGGCGGGTAGGTCGGATCTTTCCAGGTTTCAGGATTACCGAGAACGGCGCGGACCCAACGGCGCAGAACGTTCCCGGCACCATCAGGACCATCGCGAAAACCGCCGAGAAAAACTGTAGGCGTCTCGAAGACTTCGCCGGAGGCGAGGCGGCTACGGAACGGGCCTGGGTCTGGGTTCAGCCCGATTGATCCGTGCAATGAATCTTTTTCGCGCGCCAGGGAGATGCGAGTGCGGCCGCTGAATTCAATTCCGGCATACCATCCGGTTTGCGCTGAATCTTTACTCAGAACCAGAGACCAGGGAATAATCTCGCGGGCTTGGTCCTCGCTGAGATCGCCATAAGTGCTGGACGTTCCGGTCCAGTGATAGCCCTCGGTTAAGGCTGCCAGATGAGTGCCAACGGGAGATGGAGTGTTCGCGCCCTTCTCCACGTAAAGGTGCTCGAGCGGCACTCTCGGATCGATTTGCCAGTTGAAAGCGAGGCTGTCCTGGAGCGGAATCCAAACTTCCTGCGACTCCAGATTCTCGATGCGGGTCTGATGTTCGATCGGTCCGAAGGTTACGGGAACGCGCCATCCCCATGTGAGCCTCAGATGGGGCGATGCCGATTCGTAGACGAAGGACGTCTTCGAGACATAGATCTTGTTGGTCACCGGGTTTGCAGCGATCACGTAAGGAAATTGTTGGTTGCGCCAAATGCGAAACCGTCTCTCGCCGCGCACGCAGTAAAGAACTTCAGCGCACCTTCGGCAAACATTACATGGTCCGGTTCTAGGCGAGTCGAATAAAACGCGAGCACCTTAAATCGTGGTTGTTGACCGACACTCGCTGTCGCTAGCAACAGGACCGCCAACCCCAGCATGAGGAGAACGTGTCTTTTCATTGGCGGGCCGCCCAAAGAATCGAATTCCTGAAGATGGTTGTGAACGCGGGATTTTGGAACAATTCGGGATGGTGGCCCATGAAGATGTAAACGTTTCGAGCCTTGTAGTGCTCATTGGTCCAGACCACCGGATGATCGCCATCTTGGTGCGGGTGTCGGGCGAATAGGTGGCCTCGTCAACCCGCGCCAAAACGTGCACATTCGGGCGCGGCGATTTGTCGTAGGTGTACCACTCCTCCTGATCCACTACGAACGTTTTGCCCACATCGTTCATGACCGTGTGCGAAGGATCTTCTACGCCGACCGTCGCCGTGGCAAACTTCGGAATATAGTCGGTGAATCTGATTCCTCCCATGAATTGAGAGAACCATGGCCACATCGGGTATCCGTCAAATTCGCCAAGTAACGTGGCGTGATGAAACCCGATCCATCCCCCTCGGCCCTCCTCAATGTATTTGGTGAATGCGGCCATAGCGGTTGGAGCCCAGCCGTAAGGGGGATAGTTAAGCTGGATAAACACTTGGTACCGCGACAGGAACGCATCGTCAATCTTGTCGGTATCCTGAATGTAGTCGACTGAAAAGTTATGCCAGCCGCTTGCTTGTCCAGCCATACTTTCGCGGCATCGACGAAGGCCGATGGATCCCGCCAGCTTCCGCCAGAACGACGAGCTTGAATTTAGGGGTGGCGTTCTCCGCCATGCTGGTACCTGTGGAGATGATCAAGAGCAGGGCGATGGTCCACAAGCAACGATGAAAGGTAATCCATAAAAACCACCGGGAGAATAGCATTTCGATCTCCATATTTACGATTCGAAACCTGTCGATGCGGAACCACCTAGAGGAGTTCTGCCAGGAACTCAACCGTATTGCACGTCGATCATAGGCGTCAAGGTCAGCCGCCATTTCCATTAGCAGCACTGAAATATGTCCGTCGGTCAAATCCCAGCCTCCCCGATCTCCCGATCCAGCGCCTCCCAGACCTCACTCCCACTGCGTGGGTCGCCCAGCATTCATAGACTCAAGCGACGGGGGTGTTAGCGTGAAGGTGATTTTGCGACAACAATCCCATAGTTGTCCTGTTTGCCGACCACACGTCCACAAGTAAGTTGATGGTTTCGGCATTCAGTTCTGACAGGGGGAGTTAAGGTTTCCAATCCAAGAAATATGCCGAGAAAGAGGTAGGGCGCAGCACGTCAATCTGGACATGCATCGGTTCTTCGGACTGGGTGAACGCCAGTTCCAACTTCGTCTCACTACCAGGTGCAGCGTTAGGCAAGTCAACCTCCTGTCGTTCGACCGGAATGTTGCCTTCGCCGAAGAACAAGCCTCGCAGCCTGTAGCCTCTGAGTGTGTACATCGGAAGGTCGTGCCGCACTCTGATCAGCACCGCAAACTTGTTCCGTTGGTGTTCTACCGTGAGCGATTCAATCGGGCTGGACTCAAGACGGAGAAGCTCGTATGACGCCTTGTGCGCGCCATAGAGATCTACGACTCCGTGGACCCGCTGCTGCAACGAACCGACACCACGGTCGCCCACGTGAGTACGGTAGTCGTTGTAACAAAAGAAAATGGCCGCGCCGACGAAATCCTTTGAGCGGATTGCCGCGTCATGCGAACGCAAGGTCTCGATCCTTTGCTCGTCTCCTTCGGGCCGTTCGGGTGTGCAGGCACAATATCCATATTCGGAAACTACAATCGGTTTGCCGGGAAACGCGCCATGAAGTTCATCCAGATAACGCGCCGCGTCCGCCGCCGTTCCAGGCGCCCATGTTCCGTAGTATTCGTTGGCCTCTACAAAATCCATCAGTCCCGCGACGTCGCGTTGCGGGGTACTGCTCAGCGAGTTCGAAGCGTAGGAGCAGAGACGGCCCGGATCTAGCCTCTTGGCTTCTTCCAGCATGCGCTTGGCAAACTGATACGCGGGCGGATTCTGTCCCCAAATCTCATTGCACAGACCCCAAACTACAACCGATGGATGATTGCGGTCACGGGCAATCATCTCGCGCAGTTGTTCCAGGCCATTTTCCATGAGGTCTGCATCGGGCTGTGCACCCATGCCATCGAATGTCTCCGACCCCCATGCGGGGACCTCAGTTTGCATAAGGATGCCGTGACGATCGCAGTAATCGAGAACACGTTTGTCCTGAGGCCAATGGACGCGCGCAAAGACGCAGTTCAGATGTTTCATGTCGGCATGGTCGTGGACGATCCATTCCGTCGGTTCTGCCATGCCGAACTCTGGATTGCTCCCCGCCATGCGCTCCACACCCATAAGTCGCACATGCTCGCCATTGAGGTGGAAGGCGCCATCTCGAATCTCCAGCTTGCGCACTCCAAAATTCGTCGTGAAGCGGTGGGTACCACGTTCATCCGAGATGGAAAACTGGAGGCGGTACAGATTGGGATGATCAAAGTGCCAGAGTTTGGCCTTGGGCAACGTTGCTTGGAAGATGAGCTTCTCGACTGCTCCAGCCTTGACAGAAAGAGCCTCACCGGTTGAGTCAGTCAGAGCGTTTAGAGAATCTTCTTCCGTTATGCGGAAGGAAGCCTTGCCACTCCAGGACTCCACACTGGTGTTGCGGATGTATGCTGCAATCGTCAGCTTCCCATCCCCGCTGGCGAGGTCGGGCACCGCGTCGATGTCAACCCGTTCTATGAATGTCTTCTGCGTAACTAGCAACTGGACGGGACGAAAAATGCCTCCGTCATTCGCCCAGTCGCTTGAGCGGCCGCGCGGCACCATGTGTGAATTGAAGGCGTTGTTCACTCGAACCGCGATGCTATTGGTTTGGCCCCAGTGCAGCAGGTGCGTGATGTCAAGAGTGAAGGCGGTGTAACCCTTGCGCGCATGTTCCCCGGCGAGTTCGCCATTCACCCACACCGTGGCGCTGTGAAAGACCGCCTCAAACTCCACTCGCACTGCGCCCTCGTGCCACGCTGCCGGGGTTTCAAATGACCTCCAATACCACGCGATTCCGCGATAGTCAGCCAGAGGCGCTTCTACTTGCCACGTGTGAGGCACGGTGACTCTTCGCCAGTCTCTCGCGGGAACACTCATGCCGTACCAATTTTCTTTTGTACCTGCATTCTGGGGGTCAGTGCGAAAGAACCATTCGCCACACAGGCTGGCGATTTCCGCGGTACAGGGCTGAACGGTTGTCTCGACCCCGGAGGATCCACGAGTGGCAAGGGCTGCCGCAACTACGCCGGCTGAGCCGGTAAGGAATGTCCGGCGGGTAGACATAGAAAGAGTTCGGTGTCGATTTTCAGCACGAAGTTAACCAGTCGGGTGTTTCTAGTGTCAAACAAAAAAACGGCGTGAGGCAGAATGTCCTGGCGCCTACAGCTTGTGCGGGCTGGTAGCATTCCCTGAGCGTTCTCACTACCGGGTTGGAGCCAGCGACTATGAGTAAGCGGGTATGGGCAGTCGGAATCGTCGTTTTCTTCCTCACGCAGTTTGCAGCTGCGCAGGCCACGCCATCGAAAACAGATGTAGAGAAGCGCGTCAATTCGATTCTCAGCAAGATGACGGTCGACGAGAAGATCGAGATCATCGGCGGGATCAACGACTTTTACACTCGCCCCATTCCGCGGCTCGGAATCCCGCCGCTGAAAATGTCTGACGGTCCGATGGGGGTTCACGACTACGGGCTCACGACCGCCTATCCTGCAGGGATTGCCCTGGCGGCTTCCTGGGATGTAGACCTCACTCAGCGGTTCGGCGTCGCCATGGGTAAAGATGCCCGAGCGCGTGGAGTGCATTTCATTCTGGCGCCCGGTATGAACATTTATCGCGCACCGATGAACGGCCGCAACTTCGAATACTTTGGGGAAGATCCGTTCCTGGCCTCGAGAATGGCCGTTGCCGTGATCAAGGGAATTCAGAGCCAACGCGTCATTGCGACGGCCAAGCACTTCGCGGGGAATAACTCGGAATTCGCGCGCATGACGCTCAGCTCCGACATCGATGAAAGAACCTTGCGCGAAATCTATTTGCCGGCATTCGAAGCCTCCGTCAAGGAGGCAAATGCGGGCGCGGTCATGGATGCCTACAACCTTGTAAATGGCGCATACACGACGGCAAACAATCATCTGAACAACGAAATCCTCAAGAAGGAATGGGGATTCGACGGCATTCTCATGTCGGATTGGGGCGCCACCCACGACGGCGTTGCTGCGGCGAACGGCGGCCTCGACCTTGAAATGCCCTCTCCCACCTTCATGAACAGAGACACTCTGCTTCCAGCCCTCAAGGACGGCAAGATCTCAGCAGCAACCCTGGACGACAAAGTCAGAAGAATTCTCCGCAAGGCGATCGAGTTCGGATTCCTCGACCAGCCGCAGACGGATACAGACATCCCTTCCTATAGTCAGGAAGGGCGGCAGGTCGCGCTCGAGGCGGCCAGGGGCAGCATGATTCTGCTGAAAAACTCCGGCAATCTACTTCCGCTGGACGCGGCCAAATTGAAGACCATCGCTGTAATCGGTCCCGACGCCTACCCCGCTGTGATCAGCGGGGGCGGAAGTGCTGAAACCAAGCCGTTCAATGCGGTCAGCTATCTGGAGGGCATCAGCAACCACCTGGGGACCAGGGCCAAAGTCCTGTACGCAGTCGATGTTCCTCCTCTCGACGAAGTGTTCGAGAATTCCGAGTTCGTCACTGCACCCGATGGCGAGACCGGTCTCAAGGGAGAGTATTTCAGCAATGAAGACCTGAAGGGCACCCCGGCTCTGGTTCGCACGGACAAGCATGTTCACTTCGACTGGGGAGAAGGCAGTTTTGCTCCGGACCAGCCGATCGATCATTTTTCGGTTCGCTGGACCGGCTATTTCGTACCGGAAAAATCTGGAGACTACAAGTTCTTTACATCCGCAGACGATGGAGTGCGTCTCTACATCGGCGACGAGACCGCGATCAACGACTGGCAACCTCATTCCCAGACATTGGATACCGCTGCCCGGCATCTGGAAGCCGGCCAGGCATACAAGATCCGCCTCGAATACTTCGAATCGGTGGGCAGCGCCATTGTTGGTTTCGGCGTGACTCGGGCCGAGGCGTTCATCGGCCGCGAAACCAGGGCTCTGGCGGCCAAGGCTGATGCTGTGATCATTTGCGTGGGGTTCGATCCCAAGACGGAAGGAGAGGGTTTCGACCGAACCTTCCAGCTTCCGGGCGGACAGGACGAACTCATTCGGCAAATCAGCGCCGTGAACAAGAACGTGATCGTTGTGCTGACCGCCGGCGGCAACGTGGACATGACTCGATGGATTGAGAATGTTCCAGCCATTCTGCACGCATGGTATCCGGGGCAGGAGGGAGGGACGGCATTGGCTCAAATTCTTTTTGGCGATTGCAGCCCATCGGGGAAGCTACCTGCATCCTTTGAGCGCCGGTGGGAAGACAACCCGACGTTCCACACCTATTATCCTGAAAAAGGTGAAAAGAGGGTTCAGTATTCGGAAGGCATCTTCGTAGGATACCGCCACTTCGATCGTTCTGAAACGAAGCTGTTATTCGCTTTTGGTTACGGCCTTTCCTACACGACATTCGGATACAGCAACCTGTCGGTGACGCCACAGACGGGAAACCCAGGCGGGCCTGTCATGGTTTCGTTCGACGTTAGAAATACAGGCCGGCGTGCGGGAGCGGAAGTGGCGGAATTGTACGTCGGCGACGCCCATGCCAGTGTGCCACGTCCCGTGAAGGAATTGAAAGGGTTTGCAAAAATAACCCTGAAGCCGGGCGAGACCAAGCCAATAACGCTCACGCTAGATCGCAGGGCCTTTTCTTTCTACGACGTCAAGAAGCACGATTGGAGTGCTGAGCCGGGTGAGTTCACAATTTCGGTTGGCGGGTCATCGGATAACATCCAACTTCGGGGGAAGTTCACTCTGACTCGCTAATTTACTTCCATGCAAACGTGGCAAGAGCTCCGGCCGGCAGCGTTTAGGTGAATGACTGACCTTTGGAACTGACGGTGGACCTGCCGGCGTTGCTTCCAGAGTTGAGCACCAGAAGGACAATTGATCCTTCGGGGCTCTGGAAAGCCACATCTTCGGTGCTTCCGGGACCGAGAGTATTCGAATCAATCCGGTGCGCACCCGGTTCTGCGCCTGCAGAAATTTGCCAAAGGTGCTACTTCCACGCCAGTGACGTTAGGGAATTACCCGCCAGAGTCAGGTCCGCCATCATCGCGCCCATCTGCAACACCACTGAACGCGTCGCGCCTGCGTTGGTCACTACTAAAACTCTCTGGCCGTCTGGATTCTCGCAGGCCACATGATCCAGGTCCGGAACAATGCCCCGAGAATCGAAGCGGAGCGCGCCACGGCGAATCAGGCGCGAGAAATGCGCGAAGGCCCAGTACTGTCCGCTGCGCGTGATTTCTTTCGTCTGCGAATGAATTGTGACCAGTCCACCGCACGGGAAGGGCCCGATGTTCGGACGGCCCTTTTCGTCGAGCGCGAGATTCCAACCTGTGAGCGACTGGCACCAGTTGCGCAGTGCCTCCGTAAACGTGTGACCCCATTGCACCCAATCGATGGCGTAGGTAGGGCTCGTGTAGTCGGGGCCGCCTTCCGTCCAATGCATGTCACCATCGGGATGTGCGTCATGAACCTTGGACATCATGTCAGCTCCGCCGGCATAGCCGTGCCACGCGACCGCGTTCGCGTACTTGCGCAACTCTGGATCATCGAGCTCGCAAATCACGCGGCCCCACAAGTTATAGTTGTGATCAAGCAGCCAGATCTTCGCGGGAATCCCATTGGCTTTTAACACGGGACCCAAGTGATGTTTCACAAATTCGATTTCATATTCTTGTCCCCACAAGCAGGCAGGCATGCGGCCGTCCTGATCGGTATCTACTTCGTTCTGTGAAGTGACGGCCTGGATAGGGACGCCCTCGGTGGCATACGCCTGCAAGAACTTCAGGAAGTATTGCGCGTAGCTGGCGAAATATTTCTTGCGCATCGAGCCGCCGAGCATGGACCCGTTAGCTTTCATCCAGCCCGGCGGACTCCAGGGAGAAGAAAACAGAAACAGATCGGGATTTACCTCGCGAGCCTGCCGCAATGCCGGGAGGAAGTACGCACGATCGTGATCGATGGAGAAACGTTTCAAATCAGGATCAGGTTCGCCTTCGTCAAAGCTGTACAGCTCAGTCGAGTAGTCGCTGGCCCCGATGCAGGTGCGACAAACGTTGAGTCCCATCTCCGAAGGGTGAAAAAGTTCGTGAAACAACCGCCCCCGCGCGTCTGCGGACAGCTGGTTGAACATGTAGCAGGACGCATCGGTGAAGGCGGCTCCGAAGCCGAGAATCTCCTGGAATTTCTTTTCCGGGTCCAGCGCGATGACCTCCGCGGCGGGCTTGGCGGAACCCTGCCGCCACGACAGAGCAGGTACGCGCTCAAATCGCCGCTTCTCATCGGTTACCCGCACGGTGATCTCACCCGTTCCGGAACTTGCTGAACGAAGCGAACCCCGGGCCGGTAGTGCATCGAAAGCCATGCCTGCCACCAGTCCGACGCCGGACAGTCTCAGAAAGTCGCGTCTCGTGTGCTCCGACATTTTGCCTCTCAATCTCCAAAGTAAACGTCGCTGACAAGAATCTCATGCGTGTCAAATCACCTTATGACGTTTTCCACGCCGCAAGGGTCAATCCTGCTGCGGGAGGGTAGCCCTGCATTTAGCCGTGAGCTTCCCCCGGCCGCTGGTTTCGGCTACCCTAGGGCGAGCACACGATCAGTGGGCCCTTTGCGAAGGCCTTCAGTGTCAACCCTACACTTCGTATCCATACCGAAGCAGGCAACAACGCGAGCGTACGGCGTTGGTGCGCTAGGCACTTGCATTTTGGGGCCGATCACAGTGTCCGTCTTGCTGGTGTGTTCCCTGAGCGCCGGCGCTCGGGCTCAGCTGCGGCCTCCTTCGCAGTGATCTCACGAGCGCCCTTGTCCAAAATCGAAACATTCAAAAGGCGCATGGGCTGGCGGTTCACATGGGTCTCGTCGTTCGGAACCGACTTCAACTACGACTACCGCGCTTCGTTCACCCCGGACGAGATGGCCCGAGGCAAAGTTGACTACAACTTCGATCTGGTGGAATTTCCCAGCACACGACTACTCTGGAGTTAAACGGCGGGTGGTTGCGCCAGTGGGGTAGGCGAGTATGAATCGAGAAATTGCTTCAGATAGGGCGCGGTGCGGTTGTTTTTTCGAGACATCAGGGGGCCTGGCTCCACGCCCCGGAAAGTTTTTCGGCATGAACCGTGTGCTACAGCGTTGGTGGATTGCATTCTTTTGTGCTTCCGCCAGCCTAGCTTCGAGCGGGGAGACCGCCACGCTTCGGACCACTGACACTCAGATCGTGGTTGAGGCGGGAGCCGCTGCTCCCCGGCTGGTGAGCTTGCAGATTCCTGGCCAGGCCAAATGGGAAGATCGAGTTTCTGAGCCTTTGATCGACGCCATTGAGATTGCCGATAAGTCCACGCCGCTGCACTGGCAGTTCAATCGCGATGCAAGCCGCGTGGACGAACAGAACGTGTTCAGCAACACGATGACCGTCATCGATGGGGCAAGCAATGTTGCGAGTTCACTCAAGGCTGGTGTGCAAGCGGATGAGATTGTCGTCAACCCGGCCACGAACAAGCTCTACCTCACCAGCTATCAGAGCCAAGACGTGACGGTGATCGATGGCGCTAGCGACAGAGATATGAAAGTTGCTGCAGGAACTCACCTTTGGGGAATCGCTGTGAATCCCGTAACGAACAGGATCTACGTAGCCAACACAGGCAGGTCGAATGTAACGGTGATCGACGGGAAAACCAACGCCACAACATTCGTAAACACGGGAGAGATTCCTTGCGCGCTTGCCGTGGATTCTTCCAGCGGCCGAATCTATACCGTGAACTATGCGACCGATAACGTTACGGTGATCGATGGCGGCAGTAACTCGGTGATTGCAACGGTCAGGGTAGGAGCGCGACCCCAAGCTATTGCGATCGATTCGCTAAGTCACAGGGTCTATGTCGCGAACAACCGCGGCGACACAGTAACCGTAATCGATGGTACGAACAATTCCGTGATCGCAACGGTGAAAACCAGCAGTGGCCCATATGCAATCGCGGTGGACAGCGCCACCAATCGGGCTTTTGGCGCAAACCTGGCGGGCGGCAGTGTCACGGTGATTGACGGGCGAACGCTGACAGGAACTACGGCGGCCATGCCAACCGTCGAATAGAACACGCATTTCGTCAAGGAATGCCTACAAGAAGGAAGAGGTCTAGATGAGAATTAAACAGTCGGCCCTCGGGGCCATAACGGAATGGTCGTCTGAGCGAGCTATCTCTTCAGCCAACAGTCTGACTTCGCCTAGCCTCTTACCATCGGAGATCCTGTGAAAATGAAATGCCGCCTCTACCTGTCGATGTTCATTCTTCTGATTGTGGCATCATCCATTGTTTGGGCCGGGGACACGATACCTAAAGCTGCGTGGCGTCGTCCGCTCGGGCTTCCGCTCGATAAACCGGGAGTGACGCGAGTAACCGGCAATATCGATGACGGGTATTGGCAAGGCGCGCCGGTGGGCGGATTTGGCTCGGGAACATTCTCGCGCACGTACCGCGGAGACTTCGCGCGCTGGCACATGAAAGCGGGGGTGCACAAATACGCTCCCGTCTATGCCAATCAGTTTGCGATGTTTCAGCAGTCCGAAGGCGAGGCCAAAGCTACAGCTCGGGTCTTAATGACCGATCATCCGACGGACGGTACTCTGGCAAGCTGGCAATGGGATTATCCCGTGGGCGCGGGAGAATATGCGGCCCTCTATCCGAAGGCGTGGTACGACTACAAATGGGATAAGTTTCCTGCGCATGTCGTGCTCGAACAATTCTCTCCCGTATTGCCCAATAAATACCGCGAGTCGAGCTATCCGGTCGCCGTATATCGCTGGCACGCGGAGAATCCCACCAAGCACGCCATTACCGTCTCCGTTCTTCTTTCGTGGACGAACATGGTCGGCTGGTTCCGCACGTTCACGCGCGATTTCCAGGGCGCCCCCAACCAGGGCAATCACAATCAATTCGTCAGCGAGAAGGTGGACTCCGGGACCATGAAAGGAGTGATCTTTGATCGCAACCGGGCGAGTGCCGTGCCACGCGAGGCAGATGGACAATTCGTAATCGCCGCGCTGGAGTCGCCAGGAGTTGAGGTTAGTTACCACGCTTCGTTTCCGGCGGAAGGCGATGGGAAAGCAGTTTGGTCGCGCTTTGCCAAAGATGGACGTCTAGCGAATAGCGATGTCTCTTGGGTAAGCGATAGCGAAAAATTGGCAGGCGCGGTGGCCGTGCGCTTCACTCTTCAGCCGGGAGAGAAGAAAGTCATTCCCATGGTAATTGCCTGGGACTTTCCCGTCATCGAATTCGGAGAAGGCCGCCAGTGGAATCGCCGCTACACTGACTTTTACGGCGCAAGCGGCAGCAATGCCTGGGCAATCGCTCGCGACGGGTTGCGTAACGCCACGGCTTGGAGCGACGCCATCGACGCCTGGCAGACTCCGTATGTAAACGATGAGAGCAAGCCGCTCTGGTATCGCGGCATGCTTTTCAATGAGCTCTATCCTCTCGCCGACCTTGGCTCCTTTTGGGG
>Ga0137390_10002845_pt1 | contig 13933 bp, 9 predicted proteins | sample 15con2h24AmetaG_FD_104937 | JGI IMG/M metagenome (GOLD analysis project Ga0137390, IMG submission 104937) | Vadose zone soil microbial communities from Angelo Coast Range Reserve, California, USA - 15con2h2.4A metaG | ecosystem: Environmental > Terrestrial > Soil > Vadose zone > Saprolite... | reverse complement strand
GCTGCGATTCCCAGGGATCCGATCATCATGGTGGTGAGGGCGTTGGCGAACTTGCTTTTAAACATCGAGCCTTCGCAGGCCACAACGCCGTGATGTTTGGGAACCTCGTCCGACAGGAACGGAGGAAAGATATTTGGCAAATGCGCTTGCGCCGTGCCTTCGAAATATCCCTCAGAAAGCTTGGGATTGTGGGTCATGACGGTGAAGGCCGTCTGCTCCGGTCCGAGAATATGCCGAATCTGGCGCAACATTTCCTCGACTCGCACGTCGGAGCCCATGTTGCGCGTGCCGTTGTAGCCGGCAAACAACAGTTTCAGCTTTTCGCCGGGCTGCCAGGGTTTACCTTTGCCCATCATCCACCCCAGCTTGGCAGCTTCGATGCCGCCGCTGACCCAGGCTTCGAGAACCAGATCCATCATGCTGCGGACCCTCCGGCTTTCGTGGCAGGCCAATCGCGGTAGGGATAGGTAAAGTTGCTTTCACGGCTGAACTTGAGCAGCGGGTAGCTGTATTGCGAGAAAGGCACCGGCTTGCGTCCGAGTTCCTGAGTCACGCGAGTGTTGTCGAAAACGGTGTTCCACACCAGATACGGCATGAAGACTTTCATCAGCGAGGCGCCATAACCTAGAGAACCATTCCGGTGGGACAGAAAATTTACGGTGGCGCCGAAAGGCTGCTGCAGAAACGGAAGAAAGACTGGACCACGCTTGTTCTGCGCCGCTGCCAGCGCGCTGGTCAGCTGGCGGAAAGTTTGCGACTCCACGCCGGAGGACAGATGATAGGTGTCGTGCTGTGGATTTTCCTTCTGGTGCAGGGTGGCAATCGCGTCCGCCACAAAATCGACGTTCACGATGTCAATCTTGTCTTTCGAAGGGAACGGCAGCACCGGCAGGCCAGCCAGAAACACGAACGCCTTCACCATCTCGAATTGGGTAGTCTCGGGATAACGGCTGTCGCCCAGAACGATGCTGGGCCGGAAAATTGTGATCGGGACGTCAGGAAGAAGTTGCCGGATCATGTGCTCCGTAAATTTTTTGGTACGGGCGTAGGGATCGTAGTCCGACCGCTCCCAATCGATTGACCGGTCTTCGGTGACAACTTCGTCCTGCCGCTTCCCGGCCACAGCCACCGTGCTCACCTGGCTGAAGCGGCGCAGCCCGTGATAATAGTTCGACTTTTGCGCCAGCAGCAGCACTTCGAGCGTGCCCCGTAGGTTCACATTTAGGCAGCTTTTCTCAGATTTGCGATTCAGCGAGGCGGCGCAGTGAATTACCGAATCCGTGGTGTGGATCAGGCGATCATAGTCATCTTCGCCCAGACCAAAATGGGGCGTGGTCAGATCACCACAGAAAATCCGCATGCGAGTCTGGAAATATTCATAAAATCGCGGGAAATCCAGGTGCAGTTGCAGCGCCTGCCACAGACGACCGGCCGCTTCCTGCGGGTCGCGGGCGCGGACCAGCAGATTCAGCGAAGCGCCATGCTGCTCCAGCAGGTTGGCGGTGACAAGCGCGCCGATGTATCCGGTGGAACCGGTCAGGAATATCGCCACGTTGCTCCGTCGGTGCCCGTTTTGACCACTTCCCCGTTTTCCGGGACGGCCTCAAACTGGAGGCTTCGGGCGGGGCGTGCTTCCAGAGGACGTCCTTCGATCAGGGGATAGGTCCACTTGCGCAGTGCGGGAATGTGGATATTGATCCAGTAATCCCACCAGTCAATCGATCGGGTGTGGTATCCAAAGGCGGCCTGCTCGTTTTCGGGCAGCGGATGCGAGAGCCGTTCCACATTATCCGCGGCGAAATCATGTTCATTATGCAGAATGAACGGCTCGAACAGTTTGATCAGTTTCTCCACTCGTTCGAGGTTGCGTTCCGCCCGCGCCAGCGGGGTCTTCTTCAGCGGAAGGGGCGACATGACCCGCTGGATGGACTTCACAATCGCCTTCTGTGCGGGCGCAGACATGCGGTTGTAGCGCTCCTTGGAGACTGGGATGGCATCTAATCGCAGCCGGAGCCAGTATTCCAGGCCCTCCTGGGCACGGTAGTGCCTGCGGTGAGCCAGTGAGGTCAGCTCAATGGAACGCCGCATGTCGCACGGATTGGTCACCGACGTAGCCAACTGATAGAGCGGCTCATGCCGCCTAACCACGATGGCCGCGCCGATCAGTGTCATACCGCGGCAGACCAAATCCACCGGAATAATATCCAACCGCTTCCTTTCATTGGTCGGAAGCTGGCGGAAAGAAGTCCCCAGAAGATAGGAGAGCGAAGCGGAAGTGTTGATGCCCTCATTCCACCCGACAAATGGCTCGGCGACGGAAGTTTCCACGATGGCCGGCCGCACAATGGCGATGGGCAGGCCGGCGCCGTGCTTCGAAATCAGCGATTCGGCCAGACTCTTGGTCAGGGTGTAAGTATTCGGCCAGCCCAACTCGGCGGCGCGCTTCATCCCCGCCTCAGTCAAGTATTCGCGCAGCCATCGGAAACGATTTTTCCGGATCTGATTTTCGAGCGCCGCACCGGCCAGGTCTTTGGCGGCGTGTTCCTTTCGCAAGGCCTGCTGGCGAAGATCCTTCGTTACCGCAGCGCTCTCGGCCCGTTGTTCCGCCTGCTTGACCAAATCATGCAGGGCCCGCCATTCGCGTTCGGCATCGAAGCCGACAACTCCCGCCGGAGTGTAGTCAGGACGCAACATCTCTCCCACTCGGCCATCTCGCGCGCCGGCAACGTAGCAGGTGGAAAGATGTAAGAGTCCGGCATGATTTGACGCACGCACAAAGGCGGTGACGTTCACTGCGGCGTCCACGTTGGTGGCCAACGCATCCCGCAGATCGGGATTGAAATCGGTCAAGCCCGAGCTGTTGATGATGAGGTCGAGATTGTTTTGCAACGAGTCGCTGACTTCGGGCCCGAGTCCCAGTCCCGGCTGGCAAACATCGCCCTCGATCACCTCCACCCGTTCCCGCAGAAATCGTGAAAGAGCGGCACCGTAGCGGGCGTAAAGCGGATCGAAGACCGGAGACTCCACCACCAACTTTTCGAAACGACGCACTGCAGGATTGGATTTCTGCCGTCGGATGAGCAGATAAATGCGCCCGATCTCAGGCAACTCCAACAGCGTGTTAACCAGCCAGACCTTGCCGATGAAACCGGTCACCCCAATCAGCATGACGTGCTTCCCCGACAATGCTCTGCGAACCGAAAGCGGGCTCGAATGGCGGACTCCATCAAAATAAACAATCGGGCGCTCCCCCACCGGGACTCGGCGTGAAGCCGGAATCGCTGCCGATTCCAGAACGTTTGTGCTCGTCAGACCGAGGTCGCGGACCAGTCTTTCACGGGCCCGTCTGCCCTCGGGTCCCGAGCCGCTGATGCCCGCGAACAGGCCTCGCGGCCGCACCACCGGTTCCAGCAAGCGCCCGGTCGCAATCCCGTCACGGAATTCAAGGCGGTTGGCAATCAGCCACTTCACCCCCAGATGCTGCGCCAAGGGACGCATGACGTGTTCCAGGCCCTGGCTCACTAGCACGATCTCATTTCCAGCATCGCGGCACGCCTTAAGTTGTTCTATTCCATCAACTTTCAAGTATGGCTGCAGTTTGTACTTGAAATACTCCTCGCCCAGCAGGTCCAGGCGGTCGCGACTGATTCCCCTCAGAACCGTGTGCACAACCCGGGTGGCGAAGACGCGGTGAACGGCATAGAGAAGCGGCCGCAACAGGGCCATCAGCAACACCAGTCCGCGGCGCACCCAGCGTTCCAGAAAGGTTTGCGCATTCCAGGTAAAAAAGGCGATGGGACGGACCGTGGTCAAATCCGCTAGGCTGCCTTCCACTCGCCAGAACACTCGGGCGGCGGGGCTTGGATTGTGGTTTGGCTTTTCCAAATCGTTTTCGTCCCAAGGCTTAGGGGCTGTCCTCCTGCGGCGGAGGTCGCAGCCTATTGTAAACAATTGCGTCAAAAGGGCGAAGAGAGGGGGCATTGGCGGTAACCCCCTCCCGGCTCGGTTAACTGCAGCCCAGCGTCCCCATGCTTACTGTGCTACCGGAACGGGGACTTTGTGTAGCCCTTTTGCAAACACCAGTAGCGCCATCACGCCGCTGATCCCCAACAGTGCGGCGACCGCCAGCAACCCGCCGCGGAAACTGCCGGTCCAGGTACGAACCAGGCCGATGGTGTACGGACCCAAGAAGCCGCCCAGATTGCCGAACGAATTGATCAGGGCAATCCCAGCCACCGCCGAGGTTTCGCTCAGCAGTTCCGTCGAGGTCGCCCAGAATGGGCCCAGCAGGGAAAATGCCGCCAGCAGGGCAACACTGAGGAAGACGATAGTTGCGGTCGCCGAGGTTGCGTAGGCCGCACAGGCCAGACCGAACGATCCCACAAAGGCCGAACCAGCCAAATGCCATCGCCTTTCGCGGGTGCGGTCGGAATGCATTCCGACCAAGACCATCGCGATCGCGGTGGCGACATAAGGAATGGCCGAGAGCATCCCGATGAGCAGATTGCTGACGCCAGAAACACTGCGAATGAGGCTCGGAAGCCAAAGGCCCACGCCATAAGTACAAGTGGTATCGCCCAAATAGACCAGCACCAGCAACCACACTTTAGCTTGGGTAAAGGCTGCGAACACTTCGCGTCTAGCGGCCTCGGGATGCTGGTTCTGTTCGCGCGCCAGTTCCCCGGTAAGCCACGTGCGTTCGACCGCCGTTAGCCAGGGCGCCACCTCGGGACGGTCGGTAAGAAAGGCAAGCACAACCCCTCCCAGCAGCACCGCGGGGAGTCCTTCGATCACGAATAGCCACTGCCAACCTGCCAAATTGGCGGAGCGCACTCCCAAGAGCGCGCCGGAAATCGGACCGCCTAGCACCCCGGCCAGCGGACTAGCCATCATAAACAACGCCACCGCCCGGGCCCGCGCCGCGGAGGGGAACCATCGCCGCAAGTATAGGATGATGCCGGGGAAAAATCCTGCCTCGGTGGCGCCCAGCAGAAAACGCAGCAAGTAAAAACTCCGCGGCGTGCCGACGAAGATCATCGAAACCGACACGGTCCCCCAAAGCACCATGATGACCGCAATCCATTTTCTGGCGCCGATCCGGGCCAGCGCGAGATTGCTCGGCACTTGAAAAAAGAAATATCCAGCGAAGAAGATTCCCGCGCCCAGGCCATAAACCTTGTCACTGAATCCCAGTTGCCCTCTCATCTGGAGGGCAGCGAATCCAACATTGATTCGATCGAGGTAGTTGACGATATAAAGTAGAAAGAGAAAGGGCAGCAAGCGCCGCGTGAGCTTGGAGACGACCGTCGCGCCAACGTCAGTTCCACTCAGCGATTGCATGGGCATGGCCTCAATGGGAACGCAAGGTTCGGGAACACAACGTTTGCCGATCGGGTCACAAATCAGGGCGCCATACGGTCATGATCCAAGCCGAGCCCGTGCTTGATTTCTGCGACGATCTCTTCCGCTGACCGATCGATGTCCACGGTAACGGCATCGTCCGGCTCTTCCAGAGCCGCGAATTGGCTCGCCAAAATCTGCTCCGAAGCAAAATGGCCGTGCCGAAGCCGCAGCCGCTGGTAGATCAGGTCGTAGCTTCCCTTCAAGTAAACAAACCGCACCTCGCTGCTGACGGAGAGCTGATCACGGTAACTTTTCCTCAACGCCGAACATGCCAACACCACGTCCTGGCGTTTCGCCATCCACTGCTCTATCGCCTGACGCAGAGACTTGAGCCAGGGCGCCCGGTCAGCATCATCCAGTGGAATCCCCAACCTGATTTTTTCTACATTTGCCGGTGAGTGGAAACTATCGGCATCCGTGAACTCCCAGCCCAGCTGCTGGGCCAACAGATTGCCGACGGTCGTCTTTCCCGCGCCGGTCACTCCCATGACCACCACGATCACAGGGAGTCGCCTAGAAAGCCGCTAAGGCGGCACATGTTTAGATCTCTTATCACTTATGCGCGACCGCAGCCTTTTCGTCCACTGGTTTGGGATCGGCAAATTGCAACCAGAAACCCATCATCTCTTCGTCGCTGGGCTCGCCCCAGCGAATGGCTTTCGAGGGATCAGGATTCTGCGGATTGTTAAACGAGTTGTCGAAGTAAGCCGTGGTCACCAGCTTCGTGCCTTTGGGCAGCACGACCTGGTGTTTCAGGAAATAGGTCTCCTGCCAGCGGAAGTCATAGTGCGGCACGTTCAGTATCACTTCGTGCCGGCCATCGGGATAAATGGCTTCCGTCTTCATGCTCTTCCCGCGAAAATGCATGTGAGCCGTATAAGCGACCGCGGTCACATCCTTCGGTAGCGTGTAACACGATGTAACCCGGTGATTGTCGTCATTGGCTGGAATCAGGAAGAGATTGTTCCAGATTTCGTATTGCGCAATCTCGTGCTTCACCGGTTCCCTGGCAAATACCAGGCCGATGCTGGTGCGATCTTTCACGTCGTCACCCGTGTGGTTGCTGTAATGAACCTGAAATTGCAAATAGGAGCCCGCTGGAATTCTCAGTGCATAGCCTGAAGGCCGGGTCTCCGCCAAATGCCCCGGCAGGTAAATTCCCGGCACGATGTTCAAGTACCCGGATGACTCGCCCGGGACGCCGCCGCCATCGGGTGACGCGCACCCATCGTCGAACACCGGCGCATCCCGCCTCAGGTGTAATACCTTGCCGGTGCGGTAGTGGTAGCGATCTTCTCCGGCGTTGGATTTGGCATTCTCTTCTTCTTTTTTCGCCACTTTATCGGCCGCGATCACCGAGACGGTGGCGTGATGAACCACTCGCCGGTCTCCGGGAAGCACTTCCGCCGCCTGCACCCATTTGTCCTCGGTGAAGTTGGTGGGAACATAGATGTATTCATAGTCATCCTGACTGCCGCCACTCACCGTGAATTCGGGAATGGTCAGCACGACGTCGGGCTTGATATGCCAGCCTTGCTGGAACACGGGAGCCGGGGACAGATCTTTCGCGTCCCCTTCTTTGGTGCCGGTCCTCACCCAGGCGTCAATGGTTGCGATCTCCTTGTCCGACAGCCGCGGATCGTTGATGAAATCGCCCACCTTGGGATCAGCGTGCCAGGGCGGCATCTTACGCTGCACCACCGACTCGCGAATCGGCCGCGCCCAGGGACGGGTTTCCTCATAGGTCATCAGCGACATGGGCGCGATGTCGTTGGGGCGATGGCAGACCACGCAGTTCTTATACACAATCGGCGCCACATCCCGGTTGTAGGTGACTTCCTTCGGAGGATTCGGGCTTTCCTCACCGGCTCCCAGGAACAGTACGCAGACACCTACAGCGACCAGGAGAAACATGATTCTTCGCGGACCCATGTGCCCTCCAGTCTACCTGGCACCACGATTCTTGAAATCGCTTCGACCGGTATTGTAAGGCTGGAGTCCAGCTAACTCCAGCCTCGCGGCACGCGACAGGCCAGAGCAATATCTACTTGGAGCGGACACTATTGTCCGCCGCCTTTGACTTGGTTCAGCTCGCGACCTCTGTAACCACGCACAACCGAAAGGGAAAAAACGCGGAAAGGCAAGAGCACCCTTTCCGCGTTTTTGGGCTGGTTCAGAATAAGGCGAATCCAGGACAGGCCCGCCGGTTAGACTCATTCGCCTGGCATCAACTCTGAGTATCGGTTGACGGATCGTTCAGTGCGATGAGCTTTCCGGGCGGATATTCCTTCTCCGTAAGGGGATGCTCCGGATCGGCGTTGGTAATGGTAAGGACCTCTCCGCTGCGGATTCCCTTTAGTACGAGATTCTGTTCGTCAATGGCGATAACTCTGTATCTCTCCTCGAATATCGCATTGTTGTCCATAGTGGTTAGATGCGCAAACCGCTGCGCATGGCGCAGGAAAAGGGCCCTGCCACCGTGCTCAATTCTTAAGACTTACTGGTCTTCCCAATGTTAGCCAGGAGGCTTGGCGGCCAGCACATCAATTTCTCCATTGCCGGCGGCCTGGCTAATAACTCCGACGCTCTCGCCATCACAGCAGCCGGCACGCGACCCGCAAGGTGCGCCTTGCGGCCAGCTTCGTTGAGAAAGGCATCGAAGATAGCGATTCCTCCCGAACGATTGCCAGGCGGCCGCAGAGAAAGTCGGCAACTTCGTTCTCCTGGCCAGGCTTTGCGTCCAAGCGAACCTCCCCACCTGGGTCGGGTTGAGGGTTTGTGGCACCTTGGCGCTCGCTTATTTACGCGGAGAACGAACTGAAAACCTTCTCTCTGCTTATTGTACTCGCGCCCGAAAAAAAGGGCAGCCGCATGTTTACTTCACGTATGCGGATGCCCTTTCCTAAAACTCTCTTGAACAGTCCTGGGTTATTGGCTATTCGCTGGCTTTTCTTCCGCCTTCTTTGGCGCAGTCGCAGTGGCGCTGGGCTTAGGCTTCCAGAAATCTGGATCGGCCTTGATCCATTCGTCGGGGGGATAGCTCATTTTCGGACTGAAGATGAACAGATTGTGTTGGCTTGACTCAATCGCCGCAGCCAGCAGTTCACTAAACTTCTTCATTCCTTCTTCGCCCATTGCGCTCATGAACTGCTTGCTCTGGGCAAAAGATTGGTCGATTTCTACTGCAGATTTCATGGCCGTGAATACCACATAGGTGGTGCCTTCCTGCCCGTAAACAGCCCGGTATGTGGCCCAGTGAGCCCCGGGAATCTTCTGATAAGCAGCGATCACCATCTTGACGATGCTATCCCAGTCCGCATCATGTCCGGGACGCACACGATAAAGCGCGATCTCGAAATAGCGCATGTGCGGGATATCAACCGATGACCGCAGGCTGTACTCGTCGTGATAGACGAGCGCGGTGCTGTCGACATCGCTCAGCAGATCGCCATCGGCAACACCAGCTCGGTCGAGTGCGGCGGAAAGGGTTGGGTTCTTCTCGGTTGCCAAAGCGTCCTTCTCCCAGGCTTCGAAAGAATCGTATCGAGTCAGGAACAAAGCGCGGGGCTTGCCGCTAAGAGAACTTACCGCCAGATAATGGGTGGGCCATTGGGCACGTGTCATCGCTTGCACAAAGGCGCTCTCGGTTTTCTCGTGCATTGCCCCGGCCTTGCCCGGTTTGACGAACTCGCGAATGATGGATAGCACTTTGGGTGGCGACGTCATGTCCTGCGCCGCAACGCCCAGTCCCCCGAACAGCAGGTACGACCCCAACAGCAACCCGGTGAATTTTGTCATGGATGCTGACCTCCTCGGTCGCGAAATGAATTGGATTGAGATTCGCAAGGGCCTGACCCCAAGAGCCAAAAGGGGCAGCCCGGAGTCGGGCGGAGATTATCCGAGAGCTAAAGTGAAGTCAAGCGAGGACCGATTGCCAAAAAAGGCGGCCTGCGCGACGGCCGCCCTTGAGACTCAAAACTAGAAACTGGGAATTCAATCTCCCAGCACAGGTTCCGCCTCGGTCTTCGCCGGAGCATGCCGGTTGCCGTTGCCAGCATTCCCGTTGGGCGGTGCAGTCAGCGCGCCCAGCGGGATGAAGCCGTTTTCTGCCACGACCGGCTTCTCCTTCAGCACCACTTCGCGGTATAGCGCAGCCATGCGGGCGTTGTAGGCCGGATCTTCCTTCTGCTTGGCGGCGCGGGCACGCATTTTTTCCTCGCGAGAGTTCTTGGCGATGCCCAGCTTGTCGAGATCGTGCTGCTCCTCGTTGGTGACCAGTTCTTCCTTGAGCACCAGTCCGTGCTCGACCGATTCCATCTTGACGTTCTTGCCGCCGGCGAAGATTTCGTGCCGTCCGTGCTCCTCGTACCACTTGGTGAGCGTGGCGGTCATGTGCATCTTCTCGATGATGTTGCGCCAGCCCACGCCCGTGTTGTAGGCGCAAAAGGAAATCTCGCCTTCCTGGGTGGCATAAGGAATGATGCACTGTTCGGTACGCCGGAAGTCGTAGTTGAACAGATCCTGGAACCACATTCCCGCGATGAACAGGAAGTTCCAGCGATCCTGGCGGCGCTTCATGACGTCGTCAATGGTGCGGTCCGGACCGACTTTGCCGTAGTTCTTGCCGGTGGCGTTGAAGTTCTTGTCGAATTTCTTCAACAGGTCCATCAGCTTGAAGTGCGTGGGTGACTGGAACGGATCGTAGTTCTTCATCAGGCAAAGCGCCATGCCGACGACGGTGAGGAACTTGCCGCGAGCCGCGTCGTTGACCTTGGCAATGTCCTTGGCCAGTTGATCGCCCTTCAGGAACGCGGTCACCGGAACCGCTTCCTTGGTCTCTTTGTCGATCATGAGCGCCATGCCAGTCCCGCAATTTGGATGGCATCCACAGCTCAACTGGCCCCAATCGTTGTTGGCGTCGTTGACGTGCATCAAGTCGGCCCAATCAGAGAAGGTGCCCATGAAAGAAATCGGGAACCAATCACGCGCGGGCTCGCCCAGGCCGGTTTGATTTTTCACATCGTGCGCCAGATGCGACAGGGTGTAGCGCTGGGCTTCGCGGCGATCGTCGGTAACAGCTTCATCCCTGCCGGTAAAAGACACGGGCTGAAAGGAGAGGAATCCTATGGTCTTCGGATTATCCAGGGCAAACTTGATGATGCGGCCGACCTGCTCATTGTTAATGCCGTTGACGATCGTGACCACCGGGACGATCTCGATACCTGCTTTGTGCATGTTCTCGATCGCCTTCAGCTTTACATCAAACAGGTTGCCGACCTTGCGGTGAGCGTTCGCGGCGTTGCCGATTCCGTCAAATTGGAGGTAGGCGTAGCGCATGCCGGCTTCGGCGGCCTGTTGGGCGAACTCGAAGCTCTTGGCGAATTCGATTCCGTTGGTCGCAGCCTGCACTGAGTTGTAGCCAACCTTGCGCGCGTAACGGACGGCGTCCAGGAAGTACGGCGAAAGCGTGGGCTCGCCCCCGGAGAACTGCACCGACATCTGACGGCGCGGTTTGATGGTAATGGCGTTGTCCAGCATGGTCTTGATGTCTTCCCAGCTCAACTCGTGTACGAAGCCAACCTGGTTGGCGTCCATGAAGCAGGGATCGCACATCATGTTGCAGCGATTGGTCAGATCGATAGTGAGCACCGAGCCGCGACCGTACTTCACGGTCGAAGACCCGTGGTGGTGCAACTTCTCGTCGTTGTGGGCGCGGATATCGCGGCCGGGGAATACCTCTTCCAGATGGCGCGAGAAGTCAGTGTCAATGGACATGACGTCTTCAAAATGGCCGTGGATGGCGCAATCTTTCACCATCAGGATCTTGCCGTCGCGCTCGACAATTTCGGCCTTGATCTCACCGACTTTTTCGTTCATCAGAACTTCGTAGGGCAGTTTGCCGTCGAGAATCTGCTGGCGGATCTCAGGGATGCACTTGGGGCACAGCGAGTCAGTAGTGCGCGGCCAGCCCAGAGGCGGCTTGGTCTTTTCGTAGGACTTCAGCAGCGGCTTCTCCGACCATTTCGGCGTTGGCGATGGGTTCTGCTTGATGCGGTTCAGGCCGTTGAATACCACCCACGCGCCCTTGGCGGCGACTGTAACTGCTTTTTCCACGTACTTTACTGGCTTGTGCATGCGCTCTCGCTTTCCCGTGCTGGAATACCACGACAAGGGGAAGTCTTACCGTGGATTCCTGGTTTGAACTACCGGTCTGAACCCGGAGCTCCCTGCTTTTGTGCGACCTTCACCCGGGAAGCGCCGGTTAGCGTCTTCCACCTGATGGATTGAACTAGCCTTATGTTATTGAAGGCACGGGGGAAGGACACGCAGATGTCAACGAAAGGGGAAAAACGGGGGTTTAGCGGGGGAATGGCGCATTGGGTGGTTTGTAAGTTATTGAAAGTACTGGTTTAGGTGCCAGAGTATGTTAAGCCGCCGTGGTTTTTTTCGCATTGCTCGAAGCCGTTCGGGAGGGGCATCCAAGCAAGGGCATCTACTCGAAAGCTGCCCCTGTTTCAAACCAGCAAACCGGCTAACTCGCGATTCGCAGCACGCCAGCACCGCTGATCTTGCTGTTCTTCAACGCTTGGAGCGCTTGGTTTGCCTGCTCCAGATCGAAGACTTGTATCTCGGCGTGAATCCCGGCGTGGTCGGCGAGTTCAAGCAATTCTCGGCAGTCTTGGCGGGTGCTATTGGCTACGCTGCGGATGGCTCGTTCATGGTAGAGCAGTGCATAGTCCATTTGCGGGATGGCGCTCATGGTGATTCCAGCCAATGCAAGTGTGCCACCCTTTCGCAGGGCGCGGAGCGCGTGGGGCACGAGTGCGCCAGCCGGAGCAAAAATGATCGCCGCATCGAGCGGGTGGGGCGGAGTGTTTTCCGCGGCGCCCACCCAAACCGCACCGAGTTTCCTCGCCAGGTCGTGATGAGCTTGTGCACGCGTGAAAACGTAGATTTCGCAGCCTTCGTAGCGGGCGAGTTGCAGAACCAGATGGGCGGACGCCCCAAAGCCATACAGGCCGAGACGAGTGCCAGAGTGAGCCCCGCTCAGGCGGTAGGAACGATATCCGATTATTCCTGCGCACAACAGAGGCGCGGCATTTTCGTCGGAGAACTTGTCAGGAATGGAATGGGCGAAGGCTTCGTGGACAAGGACGAACTCAGCATAGCCGCCGTCCACGTGATACCCGGTAAACTGGGCGTTGTCACAGAGGTTTTCGAAGCCGCGCCGGCAATGATCGCAACTGCCGTCGGTCGAATGCAGCCAGGGAATGCCAACCCGATCTCCTTCCTTTAGCACGCGCACATCGGCACCGAACGCCTCCACATTTCCGACAATCTGATGTCCTGGAATCAATGGCAGTCGGGACAATGAAAGATCGCCTTCCACCGTGTGTAGATCGGTGTGGCACAGGCCACAACAGCGCACGCGCACCCGAACCTCGCCGCCGCGGGGTATCGGCAGGGTCACCTCGTCCAAGCATAGCGGAGACCGCTCAATCGGCCCCGGTTTTCGCAAAACCATGGCACGCATAGGCTGATTTTAGTCTCCCCCTGGAGGGAGTTCACTCCAAGACTATTCAGCTGGCGCCATTTGGGATGTCTCACCTGGTGCACAGACGGTGGGCAACGGGTTGCTCAAGCAGAGAGCAGCTCCGCGGTCGCAAGATCTTCCAAAGCGCAGCCGACGCTCTTGAACAGAGTGATGGTGCCGTCATCGATCCTTCCTCGCTTTTTTCTGCTTACCAGCTCGTGAAGATCGCCGGCAATAGATTCGCGAGCGATGATGCCTTCGAGAATCGGAATGAGCAGATCGCCAGCCATGGCAAGAACACCATCGTATGTTTCGACGAACACGCGGGCCCGCTGCAAGGTGGCGGAATCGACTTCGCGGGCATGCGGCTGAAATGCGCCGACCAGATTCAAATGGGTACCGGAACGAAGCACCTTGCCCTCGAACAGCGGCGTCTGCGAAGTCGTGCAGGTGCAGATCACGTCGGATTCGGCGGCGCAGGTCCGGGCATCGGCCGCTTCGATTGCCAGGTTCATCTCCGAAGACATCGCTTGGGCGAATTTACGACTCGCGCCGACGTCCCTGCCGCACACCAGGACCCGCTCAAACCGGCGGACCAGGGGCAAGACCTGAATATGCGCGCGGGCCTCCCGGCCGGTGCCAAAAACTCCCAGTACCCGCACATCTTCACGGGCCAGGAACTTGGTCGCAACCGCCGAAGTTGAGGCCGTGCGTATATCGGTGAGATAGTTCGCCGGCACGATCAGCACGGGTTGGGCGGACCGTGGCTCCAGCAGCATGTAGGTGGCTTGGACTCGACCCTCCGGAGTCTTCGGTTGGTTCTGCACCATAGCCAGTTTCATGCCCAGGGCCTTTCCCTCGCGGTCGTAACAGGGCATGATAAGAAATACGCCCCCAGCCAGATTCATGTGAGAACGAGCCGGAATGACCGTCGAGCAATAGCGATCGCGGAAGGCGGCCTCAATGGCGGCGATGACTTGACGGGGCTGGAGTCGC
>Ga0137390_10002843_pt1 | contig 13937 bp, 14 predicted proteins | sample 15con2h24AmetaG_FD_104937 | JGI IMG/M metagenome (GOLD analysis project Ga0137390, IMG submission 104937) | Vadose zone soil microbial communities from Angelo Coast Range Reserve, California, USA - 15con2h2.4A metaG | ecosystem: Environmental > Terrestrial > Soil > Vadose zone > Saprolite... | reverse complement strand
AGGCTTTCACCACGTCCCTTTCACGGAAACTGCGCAAGGCCAGGGTAGTATCCGCGTCCTTGTTATCCGATAACTGGGACGTCTCTCAGTATTGTACGCAGTGCTGGGGAAACAGTGACACACACCTCAGATTTATGACACAAACCGGAAACCCTGCTGCCTTCAATCTCGATGAAAAGACCGTAATCCTCGATTCTCTTTACGTGGCCCTTGACCTTTTGGCCTTCCTGGAAGTCTGACAGTGAGAGCGTAGACTTCGATGAATTTCCAGATCGGAATGTAAGCTCGACCTTCTTATTTACGGTATCAACGCTGAAACATGCGCTCAGCCAAAGCTGGATCGATTTAGTCAGGAAAAGAAGACAAACCTGAGGATGCGGCCCTTAACGAGCTGGTTGACTTGAAAGCGAGGGCGCCAATCCTTCACGAACTGGGTGACATTGGTATGAAGTTAAGCGCGGATCAAAGAGGATATATACTGAAGCCCCTACATCGTCGAAAAGCTCCTTGATCTGGACTCGCGCATCGATCGACCGGCCTATAGATACGAACAGTCCATGCTCTGGTATGTTCTTTACGAATCCACGGACAGTCTCGCCGACTTTCAGCTCTTCAACTCCATTGATCTCCCGATCCACGATCGGTGGGTGATCTTCTGGCTGAGTTCTAGACGCACGTGTGGAGACAACAAGGTGTTTCTTGTCTTTATCGAAAGAGATAACCGCAGCCCTGACAATTGAGTCGAGGACTGGGAAAGCTATGCCTATTCCGTAATCGTCTGACGCGTCAGTAGGATGCAGGGTGCCGGTAATCTTCCCAGAAAATTTGAGGACCGTGCCGCCAAGAAAGTGGCGGAGCACCCGGCCACCAACTAATTGCCCAATTTCGACCGTTTCCATCGTTGGGACCTGCCTGTGCTCTAGTGTTGGCTTGGTCTTCGGTCGGTGCGCCACAATTACAATGCCCTTCTCTGGATTCCGTGTCACTACAACAAGCTCCTGGAGCTCTTCGCCGACCGTGAGAGAAGTCTGTAGCTGGGAGAGGGAGAGGTTGCGATGGTTCGCCAGGTTCTTCAAGGAAAGGAGTGCACGAATATTCGATTCCTTGAGCGACAAAACGGCGTTGTCTTTATGGATTTCGGTTATTACACCCTCGACGTTGGTGCCAATCTCGACAGCGCTGATGTCGGCGACCTTGATGTCGAAGTTGGGCGTAGCACGGCGAATGCTTGCGGTGATGTTACCCTTTTCGGCGTTCACTGAGATGATGCGGACCTTGACTGGTTTCCCCACAACGAAAGAACTAGCCAAAGGCCCAACCAGGTTTTCGCTAACGGAATTTTAGTAACGAAGGTACTTATACGACTGTTTATTTACCCTGCCTCCTTCAATGGAATAGACCCCTTGACGTTGTTGAAAAACTCCACTAACAAGCGCTTCTCCGTTATTTTGAAGATAACGGCGTGAGTCACTACACCGACTTGGGCGTCCTCTATGCAGGAGATGAGAGGCAAGTCCGATTCTACTAAAGTCTTCTTGGCCGTCAAAGCTACCCTTTTCCGATCGGGATCGACAACAAGAACCTAACGGATGAAATAGGTGACTAGCATGTTGCGCCTGGTTAGGATTTACTTACGCGACACTTGATGTTGCTCCCTTCTTTGAATCTCTTCTGGGGATGCTTCAATCTAATATCCGCATAGTGATTGGGAAAGACGACGCCATCCACGTTGCCGGAGATGGACACGAACAAAGCGTTGTCTGTGAGCTTTTTGACAGTGCCTTTAAGTAGTTCTCCAACTTGAACATCAGAAACCCTGAGAAATTTCTGCTCTAGGACCGAGGCGCGCATAGACAGTTGAAGGACACCATCAAAAGGGTGGTACCCGATGACCCGAGCACGATGGGAGGCCCCAATTTTCCATGCTCCCGAAAAAGAGGACAACGCAGGGACGTATTCATCGGATGTGTGAGAAATCTAGGAGGCTTGAGATAATCGCAGGCAGGGTATATAAAGATGCTCACATGAACAAATCCTTGAACATCCTCTTGCACGTCAACCAGTAGACCGCGCTCGGCTTCTACCCTGACAATCTTCACGGCATCCAGAGTAGTACCGACAGGGTATGCTTCTCCAATGTCCGTGGCTTCCTCGTCATCTCCCACGCCGATAGATTTCCGCTCCAGGGAGATTATATGACTGGCGAGTGAGAGGGCAAAGCGCGGCGGCGAAGTACCCGGGATCTCATATAGTACCCTAGCTTTGACTTTCTTTCCGGCCTTGAAATTGTCAGCTGGTTCGCCTGGCGGAAGGTGGTATTCATCTATAGTGCCATCAAAGTAACCCAGGACCTGAACATTCAGCCCAAGAGATGAGATGCTTGTGATGAGACATTGTACTAGTTCTCCTGGAAGAATCGAAGTCACGTTGGTAACCTCGTTCAACTAGAATACAAGTTTACTGGAAAGACGGACTACAGATATAGGCGAACGTACATGTGAAAGCCTTATACTTGAAGGAGCAATCGTCACGTTGCAAGTACGCCCGTTGCTGGAAAGCTTCGAAATGGAGACGTCGACAATGCTGCCAATAAGAAGGCTTGATGAGCTCTGCAGCGATTTCTTTGCATCCGTGAAAGATAAGAAGCCCGAGACCTCCGGTATTCCGAGGTTGAGGATGTATCCGTGATCTTCAATACTTTTGACAGAGGCGGACATGGTCTAAGCTTGTATGAGTGAGATAATCATAAAATTGAGTCGCCATCACTCACGAAGCCAGGCTTGAGGTCCGTTTTTAACACCCCTTGATTCACCCGCTCGGGGATGAGACCCAGTTCCACGCGCCTGCTGGCTTTTTCGATCTCACTTGTCGCTCGCCCTGTTCCAGTTCTCGCCTTTGTCGTCCCAGCAGCTTGAGAGGCAACGACAACGCATCGAAGGTACTGGCCAGGCCGGAAGAGGTCAAACAAGTCAGGCAGACGTGTTGTGTTTGCGTCTGCGTCATCCTCCTCCTCCTCTTCGTCGGAACCTTGCTCATCGTCTACATCCATAGACTCTAGAGAGGCAGTGAGCTCCGAGGAGATCTGAGTAATTGGGACATGGCCATATAACTGATTGGGCAAAGCGACAACGAGAGCCAGGGGTTCGATAGAGACGACCTGCGCAAGAATCTTCATCCCTACAGCGACGCGCTATTTGGAGGCATGATCTATATGAGGCTACGAAAGGTGTCTCAGAGAACATACCTTATAGTTGAGATGCTCTATTCGAATAGCATTCGTTTTCTTTCCGCTTCCCTCGACCGCCTTGCCTTTACCCTTCGCATCCGACTTTTTGCGTGGCCTTTTCGTCTTCTGTCCATGCTCCTTCACGCGGCACGTAAGCGAGGGAAGATAGACACGAGGCATCGCATCCGCACCTTGAACAAGTCGTCGGCCTCCTTCATGGCCTCGGCCCGAATGGCCTTCACTTCCTGGGCCGTAAACGTTGTTCCGCCGCCTCGAGGAAAGTCGATCTCCTCCGGCACAACATTCGAGGCGTGCTCTAGCGGCTTTTGGACCTTCGCCTTGGCCCGTTTCTCTTTCTTGTCTGTGCTCCCGTCCGCCGCTAGCTTGGACTTCTTTGCTTTGGGAGACGCGGCATCCTCTAAACTCCTCTTCTTAGAGACCATTACGCAGGAAACGAAGATCCGAGGATGCCTAGGTGCGTCTGAGAAGGTCCAGCCAGAGAGAGAGGTATGAGCGTGTTAGAGGTCGCGTCAGTCTCAGAAAACTTGGAAATCGGGATCTGAGGCACGAGATCGGTTTGATTACATCAGCAACCTTCGCCTTACCTTCGTCTTTGTCTTTGTCTCTCCTCAGTCACACTTCCAGTCGTTAAAAAATGGGTATGTACGGTAATTTTTACAAAGATTCGTATGACTTATCGTTTTCCGCAGATTTCCAGGTCGGCTAGCACATGCGAATACCGTAATCCAGCGTTTGCATTGACACCCTTTTTTTTTTACTTTGCAGAATCGAGTCGGTTCAAAGTTTGGCGGTGGGGGTGTCGCCGGAGCGTCCGAGACCAATGTCGACAGGCGCGAGCGTCTGCGCAAAATCGCCATGGGCGTCGTGGACCTGAACAAGGTGCGTCGTCTCTCCCCCCCCCTGATTTCTTCTATCTACCCTTCTTACACACACAAACCGCACGCACTCACACAGGACCCCTACATCTTGCGCAACCACCTCGGCTCGCTCGAATGCCGCCTCTGCCTAACGCTGCACACAAACGAAGGCTCCTACCTCGCGCACACGCAAGGCAAGAAGCACCAGACGAACCTCGCGCGGCGCGCGGCGCGCGACATGAAGGAGGGCGAGCTGCAGGTCGCGCCGAAGCAGTCGAGCGTGCAACGCAAGGTGTTTCTGAAGATCGGGCGCCCGGGGTACCGCGTTACCAAGGTGCGCGACCGCGAGTCGGGCAAGGAGGGCATGATGGTGCAGATACACCTCCCGCAGATCAAGGCCGAGGTCGTCCCGCGCCGGCGGTTCATGAGCGCTTGGGAACAGAGGAGGGAGCCCCCGAACAAGTCGTATCAGTACCTCATCGTGCGTGCTAGTCTTGCCTCCTTCTCTTCCTGTGTGAGGCTTACGCCCTTTGGTTTTGTTTGGGCGGGATAGGTGGCAGCAGAGCCGTACGAGACGATTGCGTTCCGCATCCCAGCGCGTGAGATTGAAGATGAACTCGACGATGGAGGCTACTGGAATTGGTCGCACTGGGACCCAGACACGAAGCAGTACAGCTTCCAGTTCATGTTCCGTCAATCTTTCTGATTATTATATCTTTGTATTTTCCCTCTTCACGATAGTATTACCCTTACTCGGTTGACCATAAAGACTTCATTGGTTCATACGTCGTGAAAGCATAATACCAAGGTTACATACATCATTTTTAAAGATACAACACAACACAGCACCAGGAGACACTAATTCCAAAAAGTAAGGCAGTCCCGTCACACTGTCAAGTTACAGTCGCCACTTTGCCATGACTCGGAAGCAACACTATCTGCCAGATTGTAACGCACGACGAACAGACGCATACTTTGCCGCAAAACACAGGAACGGACGAAAAAAACGAGAGTACTAGTGGCTGCTCATTTGCGCTTGCTCAGTTTACGAGGCTCCTCGCGCGTTCGCACTCGAACTTGCCCCTTTTCACCCATCCCAAAAAAAGCCTTCGGCGGCTCCGTCACGCGGACCTCGCGCACCGTCGGCTTGGATCCCTTTCCAAACCTGAAGAACGAAAACATGCCTCGATTCACCGCCTGCGATGATGGCATCGACTGAGGGCGTTCGGGCCGAGACATATTCGCCGACGTGGCGCGCTTGCGGAGCACCTGTCCACGCCGCCCGTCATTCGGAGGCGCGCTCTCGGTTGCATTGGCGAGCGGGCTTGGCATGACAAGGCGTTTTGGGACGTGTCGCGGCCCGAGGTTTGACGACGTGCGAGATGACGAAGATGAAGCGGATGCTGCTTGTCCGACATACACCGGCACGCCTTTCATCGCGGCTGCAGTTTGGGACGGTGGCTCATATCGTCGAGGCGAATCCTGGTCGGGAGCTCTTGGAGGGGCGTTACGCGGACCTCGGCTGCGACCCTCTGAGTCTATAGGAGCGCGAGTCGACGGATAAATGGTCTCCGGACCCGGTGGTAACCAAGGTGCGCGCGGACCACGACCGAGAGCGGCGGAAGCCTCATCTGGGTTGGTAAGATAGAGAGTACGCGTGAGACGCTGGTCATAAACTGGGGTGGGAGGTGCTTTGGGAGGGCCAACAGAAGGTGCAGGCGCAAGCTGCAACGGAGCCCGGATATTGTGAGGCACGTCCAAGTAAGAAGGATAATCAACAGCTGTAGAGACCCGACGCCGAACTGGAGGGTGGTTCGGGACACTAGTTTGGTTATCGACAGGGAAGGATGGCGGTGCATTGAGCTGATGAACGTTCGAGTCAACAGGGTATGGACGCTGATACGCCTGGACTTGGGATGCAACAGGGGGTGGTACATGATAGGATTGTTCGGGTAGCTCACGAGTTGGATTTGGGACAGGAAGAGTCTGATTGCGACGCAGTGGAGATCTAGTGGTCGCTACATCATACTCTGCTGTTGTGGGTTCTGCTGCCCTGCGCGAGGGACGAACGTCGTGGTGGTTCGGTGGAAACGCGCCTTGGGAAAATTCGAGTGGGAAGGGAGACGGTTGGGTCGGTTGAAAGATAGAACTCTGGAGAATTTGCCCTGGTTGCAAGTTGAGAGACATGGGATTCGCATTCGGCTCACTCTAATAGGACATGACAAATGTGAAAGACCAGATATCAGGGTACATACCTTTACGTGCCGTTTATGACGGAGTGGGGCACTAGCAGAGACTTGTTGTTGTATCCCCTTTGCTCGCAACAGAGGAGAGTCAATCGGATTAGTTTCGTTAAGGATGGCAGCAACGGCCTCGTAGGGGCCCTTATGGTGAACGTTGATGCCGTAAGGATTGGTCTTGTCGAGTTCGTCTACGGGGTCAAAGTCGGGGGGAGAGGCACGACTGGAGGTCCTTGCTCGGCCGTCTTTTGGGTGTTCTGCAAGGCTGAGTGCTGTCATCGATGACATAATTGTATGGGTAGTCCCGTCCGCGGGGGCATGGTCTAAAGGGACCATCGCTCCAGGAGCTTCTTCGACTTGATTATTCCCCTGCTGAGAAGCATGTGGCGAAAGACGTTTAGGTTGGTGCTTGCCGTTACGATGACGCGATTGTACATCATCTGGAGTGTACGAAGCGTCTACAGGTGGAATGGAGCGAAGGGGAGGATCTGATTGTTCGTATGGATATTCCAGCCGGCGGACCGAGGACTGTGGAGGCCGGCTGATCGGAGAATTAGACGGGGATGAGCCAGACCTAGACGAGGAGGAGGAGACGGAACGGGGTATGAAATAAATGGGCTGGGGTGGAGATGAAGGCCCGGTCATGTCCTCGTGATACGAATGCGGATGGTGTGATATACTGGATTGATGTACAAAATCATGTGGAACGTCCAAGCCGGAATACGAGCGGGTCGGGAAAGGAGTTGTTGATTGCACATCAATTAGGCGATAGCGACTGTCGGGATTCGTGTTAGGATCCGGGGCAAAGGCGGGATCTGCGGCCAAGGAGTGTCGTAGGGGCGGGGGGGAAGGTAGGAAGGAGGAATCTGGGTAGGTGCCAGTAGAGAAGCGTGAAGGAGGGGTCCAAACTTGGTGGGGTTGCTGATACTGAGAGTCACGGTGTGGCGGGCGTGACCGCGGGGGTGAATAAGGTGCATATTCGGGATGGCGGTTATCGTGAGGGTAGGCACCATATTCCCAGGCAGAGGAAGTAGCGGATTGGGAGTACATGACACCAGAAGCCATTGAAGGGGCCAAGGGGGGAGAGATGAAGGAAAGGGGAGAATGCGGTTGTTATGTCTTTAAAGCGAGGCTATGAAGAGGAACCGAAAGAGAGAGATAGGTAGAGAAGACTGTGCGTCAATATCACGGGCGAAAGATAAAAGAGGAGAAAAGAGGAAGGCTCAGCTTGGGCAGACCTGTCATGGCCGACAGACAACAGTGCACGAGGGCCACGACGCCGGGGCCAGCGAGACAGGCGAGCTCTACATACTTGCCGGCCGTGCCGCAGCACGCAGCAGGGGCAACGTTGCGCCTCGATTCAATTTACTCAAGCGCCCATCACGTGGTCTTTTCACCGACGAACAACGATCCGATCACTGCACGGTCACAATTGCCTCCAATGAACACCGATATACTCTCTTTACGCGCAGAGCTCAAAGCCTTCGAGAGGGAGTTCAAAGCTACACACCATCGCCCTCCCTCTGTCGACGATATTAGGAACGCAGGCTTCGGTACGACGCGACTCCACCAAAATCTAACCCCGAAACGTATCCTTGGCTCATCATTACCCCCTAGTACAGCCGACAAATACAGGCTCTACAAAAAGCTATCCAAGCTCGGAAACGCCACTAGATCACTCCCAGAAAATTCACATCTGCCTCCTTCCACCCCCCCACGCTCTATTACCCAACAATCAGAGCTACCTATATCTATTATTCCTAGATCACGCGCAGTCAAAACTGAAACGGCTTCAACCTCCAATCCCTTCTCCCCCGCGAAGAATAAACAAAACAAGGTTGCGCCCGTTTCCCTCTGTGGTTCTGATGGATCTTCCAATCCTTTCGCCACTCCCCAAAAGGCGAGACAGTCGCTTATTTTCTCACCCAAATCCGTATCTCCCGATCCTTTCCCTTCCGTTCAGGCGCTCAATGATACGACGTGTCCCTCTCGGACATCCCTGCCAAATAACACCGTCTCTAGGGCCCGCAAACGTTTACGTGGTGATCCCGTCTCGCCTTCACCCGTGAAAGAGAAGCGCCCTCGTGTCCTTCCCGACGCACTCCCATTTGCCAAGCTCAGTACCCACGACGTGGAAGATAGCAACGACGACGATGATGATCGGGCGGCCGCAGAACAAGCCGATTCTTCCTTTGTGGTAGATTCCCCTATGAAACCCCCTCCGAAGGGCGGAGCGTTCAAGCTCCTATTTGAGGGAGCAGCCGGCGATGTCAATTCCCAAGATGTCCGCGTCCGATCACAAGAGGTGCCAGCTAATACCGGACTCGGAATCTCTCGGTCGAAATCACAACGTGCAACGAGCATGCCGAAGTATTCCACCTCTGAGATGCTCACCGATAATCATCAGAACCTCAAAATGAATGCCTCAGAAGGAAATTCGACCAAAGACAGCGCAAAGTCTCGGACAACGAAGCGTTTGTATCCCAACCACTTTTGTCAGAAAGACTTCTTCGGCGCTGCGCAACCATCAAAAGCCCCTCTCCCTGAGCCCGAGCAGGCTAAACAAGCTGTCTATATCGAGGAGTGCCCACAGCGAAGTACGGCTGCCAAACGCTCCTTGGCTGACACAGACTCCGACACTCCTGATTCCCTTTGCCCAAATCACCGCCCTCTTCTTTTACCACCGTCCCCACCTCCGGCTGCTTCCGGTTCGGTGTATACGGGTAAAGGGAAGGGCAAAGGTCAAGCGACAGGACCAGCCCGTAAACGGCCAAAGTTACCGGAGGATTCGGGTGATGATGACGAGGGCAGCACAAACGTTCACGTAAAGATCCGCGAATGGGGCTGGCAACGATGCGGTACAAGCCGTGCCACATCAGTGGAGGATTTGGACCCTATTCTTGGTCTTGGGGCCTACGATCGGCTTTCAAGCCCGAGCCCGGTGAGCGATGATGCACCGGGTGACTTTGAGGTCGACCTCCCAGACCACCTTCGCTGCCTGCTTGCAATCTCGCCATCCAAGGCACTTACGACACGCGATGTCAGCGTGGTTCGCGGCGTGTTGTACGGGGAACGCACGAGCAGTTATGATGCACAGAGGGGCGGGGACATTTGGGACGTGGGTGAGATAGGAGAAGCAGGTGACTCACAGGCTGAGGATGAATGGGAAGGTGAGCCTGTGCCATGGGAGACGGGGGAGCTATAACGGGCCAAGAGCGCGCGCCGTGTATGTCGCTCGCTTCTCTCCATAACTTTGTCATGATTCATTCATATTGGAGTGTGTGCGGCATTACAGGCAGTTATTACTGCGCGCGGCCTTAGCATGTAGAATACGCGGCCACGTGAGACACGTGCAGTAAGCACGCCTCGCACGCAGACCTCCAATGAAATCCACCGCGCAAGTCGCAAGTCACCTAGCCACCCAGGGCTGTGCCATATAACGCAATATCCGCGCGTCGTGCCTCGCGCGAGCCACGAATCCGGCATGTGCTCTGTGGCCAGAACGCGTATCTCATGTCCTGACGTCCTGATTCCACCAATTGACGACTTATCATCAGTGGCGTACAACTTCCCTGCACGCTTTCCACTTACGAGTGCGCCGCGAGGCGTTCCAGCTCGGTCCTTCCCCACCCCACGCAGTGTCGTTTACTTGACGCATCCATCACATTTGCGTGGGCGTCTGCTCAGTAGCATGGCCGCATGCCGTGCGTCGCGTCCCCCTGCCCTTCTCAACGTGCCCTTCCTCGACACCATTATTACCTCCCACCCACAGCCCCGACATCCCCATATCTGCCCTCTCCTCCTTCTCCGCACATCTTTACCTTGCTATTCTTCAGGAACTAACCCCCGCCACTTTTGTCGACGAGCGCAATCATGCCTCCTCGCCGTGGTCCCAGGCAACAGCAACAAAAGCAACAGAAGCAGGAGCCGCCCAAGGCCCCTGGCCTCATCCGTGACCCTGAGGTCACCCTTAAGTTGATGGAATATGTCCTAGACAGCCCCAACGGCAAGAGGACGCTGTCGAGACTCGCGAGAGTGTCCAAGGCGCTGGTCGAGCCTGGTTTGGGCCTGCTGTGGAAGGAGCTAGATAATCTCGTACCCCTTATCTCACTATTCCCCAGTCACCTATTTAAGAGGGCCAAACGCCCTGGGCTAGGCCTAGTGAGTTGAACAGCATCCCAGGCCCCTCCGGTCAATCCTTACACCTGAGACACAGGCTGAAGTGCCATCCCCGGAGCACTGGGAGAAGGTCCTTCAATATGGTGAGCGCGTCCGGCGCCTTACCTATGACGAAAGTTCCAAGAGCGTATCTCCCTCGATCTTCCCGATCATCGAGGAACACCGTCCGCGTACCTACATTCTTCCCAACCTCACCTCGCTTGTTTGGCGCGTTGAGACGTCCACCGGGCTCGACCACCTCCACCTTTTCCTCAATCCAGAGTTGCAGAACCTCACTCTCGAGATCAACCCGCGCCTCCCGCACATCGGCAACATACTCTGACATCTCACGGCGCACAAAACTCACAACGTTCTCCTTGACGTCGCTTGCGCCCCTTCCGGACGATGTCCCGCGCCTGCTGTCCCCGCAGACAGACCTCGATAGGTTATCGCTGATGTCACCCAGCGCACTCTCGTCTAGCCTTGGTCGTTGGGCAGCGTCTCTCGACCGGTTGCGCGCTTTGCAGCTGGACCTCACCGGTCGCCCAAGCAAGGCGGTCGATGACTTCTTCAGACACGTTGGGGCCTCGAGTTCTGGGTTCAGCACGCCCAACTCGACCCGGTCGCGTGACAGCGGCGTGTTCTCGGGTGAGGATATCGACTTTACTGAGCTCAAGAAGTCGACGAAGAAATCGAAGCAGCGTCCCGTCGAGGAGCGTGGACCTATCGCTGGCGCTTTCGTGACGTTGAGAACGCTGCAGCTCACCGGCGAGGTTTCGACCATCGTTTCGTTCCTCCGGCGCATCGCCAGCCCGCTGACGCAGCTGGAGCTCGTCATCGAGGATCCATTCGACAAGACGGACTGGCGCAACCTATGTGTTCTCCTTTCGCAGTCCTTTGGTAACAGCCTCCAGTCGCTGAAAATATCTGCGAGCGGTGCATCCCGCTTCAACGACCTCGTGCGCGCGACCTCCAGAGGGGAGGCTGCCGTTTCCCGCAGGCTCTCGCTCGAGTCGCTGACGTTCCTGCCCTACCTCACCCGCCTCGACATCGACCTCCCCGAGTCCGTCGTCGTCCAGAATTCCGACATCGCCCAGCTCGCCGAGGCGTGCCATAATCTGGAGGTTCTCCGCCTCTGTCCCACAGCGCGCTTCCCCGTCGCCGGTGGACCACCGAGCCTGACGCTCGACGGCCTGGCGCCACTCACGGCACGCTGCCGCAACCTCGAGACCCTGGCGGTGGTCGTGAATGGAGACGCCGTGGACCCGCAGATGTACCTGTACCGCACCGTATCGTCGCGCACGCTGCTCAAGCTACACTTCGGCCACTCGTGGGTGCGCGAGCCGCTCCCGGCCGCGTTGGCGCTGTCGCACCTCGCTCCGCACGCCGATACGTTTCGTTGGTTCCACGAGAAGAACAGGCCGGGCTTCATCGAGACGCACGCGCTCGGCTGGCAACGCGTCGCGGAGATGCTCCCGCTCCTCCAAGACGTACGTCTCACCGAGCGCTGGATCGCCGGCCAGCCGGAACCCCCCGAGCCACGGCAGATGATCGACAGGGCTGTTGAGGCCAGGCCGGTCATGCGCGATTGCGACGTACAGGCAGCACCGAAGATGGCCAGCGCTGCCACGCAGGCCGCACCGCAGACCTCGGAGAAGGTCGTCTATGCGCGCCCACAGGCTAGATCTACGGGCGTCGATGCTACCCCCGTTGTCGTCAACCAAGCGGTAGACGCCATCCCGTCGAAAGTCGAAGTGGCGATCATGGCATCGCCTGATATGGTCTCGCGGGAGGTCGACGCCGTCGTCGAGATGGTCTCGGAGTCCGTGGACGCGGTTCCGGAATTCAGCGAGACGATGTACATCGAGGAGGACGACGATGGGCAATCTTCGCCGCCACCGACGACGACGACGACGCCGACGACGGAAGGAGACTATATCCCGCAAATCTACGTTCCGTCGATCGTCGGGAGTGCGATTTCGCTCGCGTGGAGGACGATGCTTTTCGGTCCCAGTTTCGTCACCGCGCGCATGCAAGACGTCTGGGCGATGACGCCCTTCCACGCGTCGGCAAAAAGTGCAGCTGCTGTCAACGTGGCCCACATTCACGAAGTGGTGGAGTCATCATCATCGGAAGAGACGACCGTCGCGTCGGAAAAGGTGTCGCCGGTGGATTCGGGTGTGGGAGTGGGCACCGACCTCGTTCCTGTCTGTATATGATTTTATGCTCTTTAGTATGGCCTTCGGTTTGCTCATGATCTTATTATGTCTGCTCCCCCCTTCCTTTTTTCTTTTTTTATCTTTTCGCGCTTAGGATATGTCGGACACTGCTACCAGCTCGGCGGGCAACGATCTAAGCTCCCGACATCACACTCATGAATCACACGCATTTGAAACTCCTACCTGTGTTCGTGTGGCAGAGGATGAGAAGCTCCGTGTTGCATCCCCGGTGGTACAACCAGCAGCGGTCGATGACAAGTCGAGCTCGAGTGAATCTGACGAACGACCCAAACGGGAGCGAGCGCCAATCTCGTGGTTGCGCCTAGCAGCCGCAGAGATCGAGTCCAAAAAGAGAAACCCTAACCCTGAGAGGACGCGTCACTCTAACCATCGACAATCCACGTCCGATACTTCATCTCCTTACGCCATGTCCGAGGGCACCAGCGGAAAGCTCCAGCAAAATGACTATACGCCGGAAGTAGATGAGCTTCTTCCTCGGGCGACGGCACTTGCGCAGGTGGGATCAACCGCTACACGCTCATTCGCGTTCCCGTCGTTGACCATCATTGCTTGGTAGGCCGGGCAGCTCCAGGAGGCACTGGAGTTGCTCTTTGCTCTCGAGAAACAAGCAAGAAACGTGCGTTGCCTCCCAATAACTCCCATGTAATGTTGCACATATATACACATAATATGTTCAGGGCTCCGACCTGAGGTCAACAACGCGGCTCGTCCAAGCCATTATGGAGCTCGAGTACAACGCGCGAGATTATGCGCAGCTCAATTCGAGTATAAACATCTTGAGCAAGAAACACGGTCAATTGAAAGGCGCCATCCAGGCTATGGTGGAGCTGGCGATGGAGTGGCTGGACGAGATTAAGCAAAGAGACGGAATTGAAAAGTGGCTCGAATTGGTCGAGACTCTGCGGACAGTGACGGAGGGCAAGGTACGCCGCGCTCGTTTGTCCCCCGCAGGTAGCGGCCCCCTCCCGTACTCATGCACTCCCTTCCCCCCCCTCCCCCCATCCATTCAGCTCTTCTTGGAGACACCGCGGGCGCGCGTGACGCTCTCGCTCGCCCACCACCACGAGGCATTGTACAACAACCCAAAGTCGAAATCCCCCCCGGCGCGCGATTCCCTCATCACGGCCTCCGACCTGCTGTCAGACCTCCAGGTCGAGACGTACTCGTCGATGGAGCGTGTCGAGAAGACCAAGTT
>Ga0137390_10002833_pt1 | contig 13961 bp, 8 predicted proteins | sample 15con2h24AmetaG_FD_104937 | JGI IMG/M metagenome (GOLD analysis project Ga0137390, IMG submission 104937) | Vadose zone soil microbial communities from Angelo Coast Range Reserve, California, USA - 15con2h2.4A metaG | ecosystem: Environmental > Terrestrial > Soil > Vadose zone > Saprolite... | reverse complement strand
CGGGCCCAGTGCACTGATCTTCGGTCGAATCTACCGGAAGAACCTGGAGCGCGCGGTGCCTTTACTCGTCCAGGAAATCGAGGCGACCGCCGGGCCGAGACCGTGATTGGTCTGAGCTGGGTGTCTGGCCAAATTCCGATGATAGCGCGGCTCCGGACACACTCGAAGTAGGCTGAAATCGCTGGACGATGAGTCAATGCCCGATAAACGGGGTTCTGGGAAGTTGGCGCATTTCTTGACCATCTGCCGGGCCTTCGGGCAGAAGCCACAGTCGAACACAAGCCTCTTTGTCAGCACGAGGCCCCGCTTTATGTGATAAGAGAATCTGCAACAGTTGGCGGCAGACGTCTAGGCAGTCAACGTCAAATGATGCTGTAAGCCAAGACATTGGGGAGGTTCTATGAAGAAGATGCTCTTTATTTGTTTTGTCCTTTTGCTCCCGTCGCTGGCCCCTGCCCAAGAGAGTACGCACGAACCTGAAGTCCCTGTCGACAAATGGGCCGGGAAAACGATCCTGCTCATCGGTGCGCATGCGGACGATGATGCGATGTCGCATGGCACCCTGGCGATGCTTCAGGCACACGGAAATCAAATCTACGTTGTGACTCTGACGACTGGGAACGTTGGCACACAAGACCCGAGCTTGTCGCGAACTCAGCTTGCCGAGATCCGCCGGCAAGAGGAATTGGCTGCTCTGGCGGAGCTCGGTGTTCCCGGAGAGCATTACATCAATTTAGGATATGACGATGGACTTCTCGAATTTGAAGATCGCAAGGCGGTGGTGGAAAGGCTGGTGCGCTTGATCCGAACGATTCGGCCCGATGTGCTATTCGCATTGATCCGGGCAAACGCTACCAACGCTGGCACAAGTCAGACCACCGAACGGCCGCGTACCTGGCCGCAGATGCGGCTCGGGCCGCCATGTGGCGACTCCTTTTCGAAGGCCAGATTGTGCAGGAGGGCCTCAAGGAGTACATGATCCCCGAATACATGTTTTATGACGGCGCTCATGAAGACGAGAATCTATGGGTCGACATCAGTGAGTTTGTCGAAAAGAGAGTGAGTGGAGGTGCAAAATACGTCAGCCAATTTGGACCGGGCTTGAACAACTATAAGCCTCACCTCTCGGAAGTCGAGGTGAAGCAAATGAAAGACTCGGTGCGCGCCGCGATCAGAATGAAAGACGGAAGGCCGGTCGAAGGATTCCGATACTACCAAGGTCTACCAGAATTCGATAGGAAAATAGCTCGTGGTGTTCAGTGCCCTCTGGAAACCGGTTTGTACGATCTTGCGTTGATGATAGAGTTTGCCGATGGAACACTGCAATGCCGCGCCAAACGGAGATGGAGGCTTCGCCATGAAACGAATGGGTGTGTTTGTCGCAATCGTGTTGATGGCGGGGCTCACGGCAATGGCTCAAGCGTCCCGGGAAGGCGGGTGGGTGCCTCTTTTCAACGGGAAGGATCTCAATGGCTGGAAGAAGAATGGGGATGAAAAGTGGATCGCCGAGCGGGGCACGATCCTGTGCGAAAGCACAGCAAACAAGTACGGTTATCTAACCACGGAGAAGACCTATCGCGACTTCGATCTGCGACTCAAATTCAAAGGTGAGGCGGCTGGCAACAGCGGCTTGTTCTTTCACGCGCGGATTACCGGCATCGACCCACAGCACGGCCCGGACATCGAAGGGATGCAGGTGGAGGTGGATCCCAGCGTCGGCAAACACACCGGTGGGCTCTATGAAAGCGGCGGTCGCGGGTGGGTTATAATGCCGACGCCGGAGGGTGAGCGGGCGCTAAGGCCAGGCGAGTGGAATGATCTTGAGGCCTCGGTTCGAAGTAATCACATCGTAATTCATCTTAACGGCGTTCAGGTTACGGATTACAATGACGCCTCGCCGAAATTCACTGACGGCGTGATCGGCTTGCAGATTCACACCGGTGGCGGCGTGAAGATGAGATGGAAGGACATATACATCAAGGAGAGGTAGAGGCTTTTTTTTATTTGCATGCGCCCAGGCAAATTTTTTGGGCGACGCACTATGAATAAACAAAACCGTCGCGTCTTTCTTCAGACTTCCGCAGGGGCTTTGGCAGCCGGCCTAGGCCCGGCGGCGGTCGTCGCGCTGAACATTGGAGTTACTCCGGACCACCTTGCGGCGGGCGCTGACACAGAGCAGACCGCTCAGCCCGTAGCATCCAACGAGGGCAGGAAGCCACTGCGCCTCGGCCTGATCATTGGTGTTGGCGAGGACCCTGATGCCTCCATGGCCAAGGTTCACGATTTGAGTCTGCCAACATGCCAAGCATTCGTGGACGATTTCCGGCCCGGGCTGGCGGAGCGTCTGCGTCGGGCACTTGACAAGCACGGAATTGAAGCTACTTCGCTGGTCGTCGGCGGACCTGGAAAGGAAGTATGGGATTTCTACCAGGGGCCGCTCACGATAGGTCTAATTCCACGAGAGACGCGCGCCGCTCGCATCGCGCACATCAAGAAGGCCTCGGACTTCGCCAAGCAGTGTGGCATTCCCGCCGTCCAGACACATTGTGGATTCATCCCCGAAAACCCGAATGACGTGGTATACCGAGAAACGGTGACGGCGATGCGCGAAGTAGCCGCCTATTGCAAGCGCAATGGCCAGAATTTCCGTTACGAGACCGGACAGGAGACTCCCATCACTTTGGTACGTGCCATTCAGGACGTTGGAATGGACAATCAGGGCGTCAATTTCGACCTTGCCAATCTGATCCTCTATGGCAAGGCGAATCCTGTCGATGCTATCGAACTCCTCGGCCCCTACGTGCAGGGAATTCACGCCAAGGACGGGCTCTGGCCCACAAACCCGAGGGAGCTCGGGGAAGAAGTGCCGATCGGCAGAGGTAAGGTGGATTTTCGCCGCATTATCGCGCGTTTGAAGGAGCTGAATTATCATGGCGCGGTCACCATCGAGCGGGAGATTTCCGGTGCGCAGCAAGTGGAAGACGTGCGGGCTGCGAAAGCTTATCTGGAAAGATTGATCGGATAATTCGCGGGATGCCGGAGCGCAGTGTAAGAATTTTGCTTGCGAAAGCAAACAAACCGCGCAGTGAATTCACGAAAAAATTAGGCAAGCATATTTAATACCAGGAGGATATATGTCAAAGGATTTGAATCGGCAGGCGAACTCCTCGGACAAAATCGATCGGCGTAAATTTATCGGCGTAGCCGCGGCCACGGCCGGCGCGATGTTGATCAAGCCGGCGCTGATGCACGGCACGGCTGCCAACTCCGCTGTGCGGGTGGGCCTGCTTGGTTGCGGCGGGCGCGGCACGGAGGATGCATCGAATCTTGTGGACACCGGCGGCGCTCGCGTCGTCGCGCTGGGCGACCTGTTTCGCGATCAGCTCGACGCCGCCCGCGCGCACTTCGATAAAATCCAGCAAGCCAAAGGGTACGCCGCAATCGACGCGTCGCAAATCTTCGCCGGCCCCAGCGCTTATCAGCAAATCGCGGCCTCCAAGGAAGTGGACGCCATCGTAATCGCCACTCCACCTTATTATCATCCCGGACATCTGGAAGCCGTCGTGGCCGCGGGCAAGCACGTCTATCTCGAAAAGCCCGTCGCCGTTGATGTTCCGGGCGCGCTGAAAGTGATGGAAATCGGCAAGCGCGCAGAAGGCAAGCTCAGCCTGGATGTCGGATTCCAGATTCGCGATTGCCCGCCATTCGTCGAAATGGTCCGGCGCATCCATGACGGGGCGCTCGGTAAGATTGTCTGCGGAGAAGCCTACTATCTCACCGGTTACATCGACCGACCAGCATGGCCTAACGCCTCACCCGCCGAGCATCGCCTGCGCAATTGGGTGTACGACCGTGTTCTTTCCGGCGACATCATCGTGGAGCAAAACATTCACGTGATTGACATTTGCAACTGGATTCTCAAGGCCCACCCACTGAAAGCGTCTGCAACCGGCGGCCGCCAGGGCCGTCCCGCCGCCGACGGCGACGCCTACGGAAATTACCACGTGCTTTTCCACTATCCCGATGACGTCGACGTAACCTTCAGCTCCACACAATTTGCCAAAGGCTGGTGGGACGTCACCGAACGCTTCTTCGGCACCAAAGGCACCTCACAGTCTCCCTACACTGGCCCACTCGGCATCTGGGGCGATGAACCGTGGCAAGCCGCCGGTTCCCCCGCGAAAGATAAGTCCGAGCCTCAGGCGTTTTCGGTCACCGGGAGCTTTAGCTCCAACCTCGAGTTCGCCGATCCCGAAAAGAAGAAGGCCTTCGTCGAAAGCATCACCAGCGGCAATTTCCATAACCAAGCGGCCAAGGGTGCCGAGTCTGCTCTTTCCTGCATGATGGCTCGCTCTGCCGCTTATAAGGGACGCGAGATCACCTGGGACGAGCTCATGAAGTCGACCGACGTGTGGGATCCCAAGATCGACCTGAATAAACTCGCCTAGTGTGGCCCTTGTCAAGCTACGAGGGCCAGCAGGCAAACTGGCAGGACGTGTGCACATGCTTCGGCCATCGCGTCGCGAATTTCTGAAATCCTCGGTCACCGCTGGCTGTACCGCAGGTCTCGGCGGCGGCCTCTCCGAATATCTTGCTGGCCCACGGAGTGACGCCCCGCGCGCGGCTTCGACCACAACGCCATCGCCAGGTCCGCTCCCCATCAAAAAAGGCGTCCTCCTCGACATGCTGCCGGACAATCTTAGTTATCTCGACCGTTTCAAACTGGCGCGCGCCGTAGGCTTTGAAGTCGTACAGGCACCCACGGAGCCTGACGAACGCAAGGCCGAAGAAATCAAGAAAGCCGCCGCCGCCGCCCACATTCGGATCGACTCCGTCATGAACATGGACCACTGGAAATATCCGCTGTCCTCCGGTGACTCTGCCGTCGTGGGAAAAAGCCTAGCGGGAATGCGCACGTCTCTGCATAACGCTAAGCTCTGGGACTCGGATGCAGTGTTGCTCGTCCCCGCCGTCGTGAATCCGCAGACCTCGTACCGCGACGCTTGGACGCGCTCTCAGCGGGAGATCCGCAAACTTATTCCTCTTGCCGAAGATCTGAAAGTCGTAATCGCCATCGAGGAAGTCTGGAACAGGTTCCTTCTGAGCCCGCTCGAAATGGCCGCATACATCGACGAGTTCCACAGCCTGTGGATCAAAGCATGGTTCGACGTCGGAAACGTGCTGCTCTACGGCTATCCGCAGGACTGGATTCGGACCCTCGACAAGAGGATCGTGAAGGTCCACCTCAAAGATTTCAAGCGTAAGGAAGACGGATACGCCTGGGTTAATCTCGGCGAGGGCGACGTAGACTGGGCGGCGGTGCGCCAAGCGTTCACTGAAATCGGGTATGCCGGCAGCGCCGTAACGGAATTGGAAAAAGGCGATGAGGCCTACTTGCGTGATGTTAGCAGCCGAGTGGACCGGCTGGTTCTCGGACGCTCGTGAGTGTGGCGGCGGCGATATTCGCTTCCATAGCGAAGAAAACAAGCGGACTTGGACGGTCTCGCGAACGTAGCGGGAAAAATTCTGGACACCACTCTGTAGGCCAATGACAATTCGAGATATGTACCGCCCATTTCTGGTGGGTAGTCGAAGAGATTTTCTCGCCGCCGCTTGTGCTTTCTTATTACCGCAGGTCCGCCGAAAGAAAGCTTTGAGTCCGCTTTCCGCGTCAACGCCAATTCGCTTTCGCGAGGTTGCCCAAAAAGCCGGTTTGGATTTCATCCTTCAGAACAATCCCACGCCGCGCAAACACATGATCGAAACCATGCCGGGCGGCGTGGCCGCTTTCGATTACAACAACGACGGGCTAACGGATATTTTTTTCACGAACGGCGCGTCAATTCCGTCGCTGGAAAAGGACTCACCCAAGTTTTTCAACCGGCTTTACCGGAACGACGGCAGGATGCGCTTCACTGACGTTACGTCAGAGGCCGGACTTGCGGGCGCGGGCTATTCGATGGGGGCGGCTTCAGCGGACTACAACAACGATGGCCATGCGGATCTGTTCGTTGCAGGCGTTTACCGGAACATACTTTATCGCAATCAGGGCAACGGCAAGTTTGAGGACGTGACCGAAGCGGCTGGCATCAAAAGCGACAAATGGTCTGTGGCCGCCGGCTGGTTCGACTATGACAACGATGGATGGTTGGATCTGTTTGTAGTCAATTACGCCCACTGGACGCCTGAGTTTGATCGTTACTGCGGCGAACGCGATCGCAACCTGCGTGTCTACTGCCATCCGAAGTATTTCGAAGGACTGTCCAATACTCTCTATCGTAACCGGCGTGATGGGACCTTCGAGGACGTGAGCGTCGAGTCAGGAATTGCAGCGCACATCGGGCGAGGTATGAGTGTTGCTTTCGCTGACTACGATGATGACGGTCTGATGGACATTTTTGTCACGAACGACAATCTACCCAACTTCCTGTTCCGCAATCGAGGTGACGGAACGTTTGAAGAGGTGGCGCTCCAGGCTGGAGTTGCTCTTACGAACAATGGATTGCCAATAGCCAGCATGGGGGCAGACTTTCGCGACTACGACAATGACGGCTTACCCGACCTCAATATCACGGCCCTGGCCGGCGAAACCTTTCCATTGTTTAAGAATCTTGGTAAGGGCTTATTCCAAGATGCAACGCATCAGAGCCGGCTGGCCACTCTCACCACTACGCGCAGTGGCTGGAGTAACGGCTTCTTTGATTTCAACAACGATGGCTGGAAAGATCTGTTTACCGCCAATTCCGATGTCAATGACCTGATTGACTTATTTCAATCCACGCACTACAAGCAGCCCAACAGCCTCCTAGCAAATCTTCGAGACGGCACGTTTCAGGATGTTTCGGCGGAAGCAGGTTTTACGCTCTCTCGAGCCCACCGCGGGAGCGCCTTTGCGGATTTCAACGATGACGGAAGAATCGACATTGCGGTGAGCGCTCTGGGGGAGCCTGCCGAGCTTTGGCAAAACATCAGCCCGGATGTAAATCACTGGTTGATGCTCAGGTTGATTGGTACCCGAAGCAACCGGGATGGGATAGGCGCCGTAATCCGGTTGGGCGATCAGTGGAATCATGTCACCACGGCGGTAGGCTACGCGTCCTCGAGTTCACCAGCCGTGCACTTCGGAACCGGCAAGCTCGAGAAAATCGAGCAGATAGAGATTCGCTGGCCCAGTGGTATTGTTCAGGTCCTGCGAAACGTTGCAACCAACCAGGTTCTCGAAGTCCACGAGCCCTCGAAATAGTCCGTGCGTCACGTGTTTCTTTAAGGCGGTGTTATCTCCACGTCTCGTGCAGCGGTCTCTGTAGCCGCCGTGGCTGAGCGCTGGGATTTCTGATAGTCCGCAAGCATTTCTTTGGCGAGACCGGACTGGCCAGTCGCCTGGTAAGCTCTTGCGAGTTGGTAGTGCAAGCTGCCGTCCTCGTCGGCGGCGAGTGCTGCTTTGAGATGGGGTATGGCCTCGCGGGCTTTTCCGGCAGCTAGGTATGCACGAGCCAGGGCCTTGTGAGCCCCGATTAGTTTTGGGTCGCGGTTCACGGCGCGCCTGAGCAGGGGGATCGCCTCTTCCGTTCGCTGCAGATCGAGCAGGGTTTCACCAGTCAAATAGTTCAACTCTGCCGAAGCTGGCTGCCCGTGGAGCAGGCCTTGGAGCAGTGGTAAAGCCCCAACATAGTCTTGGCTAAATTTCAAACTAATGGCCAATTGTTTTTGAATCTGCTGGTCAAGAGGCGAAACCTTGAGGGCTTCCCGCCACTCCTGAGTGGCGTCGGCGTATCTTTTCTGGCCACTGTAGATGCGAGCTTTCAGCTCATGTTGTTCCGTAGAGGAAGGCAGTTGGCCCAAGCGAGCAAAGGCTTGGAGAGCCAGCTCGTTGTAGGCTCTCGAGCGCCAATAGTAGGACTCGGGAGTATTCGTGCCTCTCGCGGAGGCGAGAAGCCCGAGAAACTGCCCTTCGCGAAACTGGCATTCGAGTGTTTGCGTATGGCAGTCCGGTTCGGTAAGACGCTGCTCCTTCTCCTCTTCGAGGCTCGCCCAGTCTGGATGTCCGGTCCTGCGATAGACCTCTGCCACTTGTGCGTGCAAACCCCGCATCGCTGGCATCTTCTCCAGCGCGTGACGATAGAGATAAAAGGCACTGGAAAGCTGCAGCTCGCGAAGACGCGCCTCCGCCACCAGCGCCAGCCAGTATGCGGACTCCGGCGCACCTTTCTGCAAGTCATCGAAGGCGCGAACGGAGAGGGATTCGTAGCTGCGTCCCAATCCGTACCAGGCCGGGGGACTTTCGGGATCAAGGTCAGCGAGCTTCCGGTATTGCTCGGCTGCCTCTGCGGCGCGATCGAGTGACAGCAAAGCGCTCGCGAGCATCTCCAGCGCGCCATGGTGATCCGGCTGGAGGCTTAGAACCATCTGGAGCGCCTCGATGGCAGCCGGAGTTTGGCCGAGTTGCAGGCGAGCGGCGCCAAGGAAGAGCCATGCGGGCGCAAGTCTGGGATCAAGCTTCACAGCGGCTTCCAACGGCGGTATCGACTTGCGTTCATCCCCGGCCATGTGCTGCGCCATACCCAGATTCAGCATGAGACCCGGGTTGTTCGGCACCGCATGATTCAATTCTCGGTAGATGGGGATGGCCTCTGCAAACCTGCCTTCCGCCATAAGTTCCTTGGCGCGCTGCGACTTCAGTGCCAAGTCATCTGACTGCGCGAGGCAACGCGATGATGCCGGCATCGAAACGAGGCAAAACAGAAGGACTTGCGCGGTCTTCGTCATGTCCCAAGCTCCGAAGGAAGCCCCATTATAGGCGGACGCTTTCCTCAGCGTCAGCATGCAATCCGCCAGCAATGGAGATGAAAAACAAAGAGCGCAGGTTTGTTGGAACCTGCGCTCTTTGGAAACCGCGGGGCGCGCTTGGCCGCGCCCCGGTTGAGCTCTGCAATCAGAACGAGAATCGTAAACCGAAGCGGAACTGCCGCTCATCGTTCTTCGCGCTTGTGATTGTCAGGAAGTCTGCACTGGTAAAGTCACCGTTCGGGTTGTTGAAGTGTGGTGAGTTGAAGAAATTGGCGGCGTCGGCACGTAACTGTAAGTTGAACCGCTCCGTGAACTTAAACGTTCGGAACAAGCTGAAGTCCATGTTCACAGTTCCCGGCCCCAGCAGAGTGTTGCGACCCACATTGCCGTAACCAACGCGCGTCACGGCCACAAATGCGCTGGGGTCATAGAACGGCTGGCCGGGGCCGATTCCGCCAAGCTTCTTGACCGGTCCGACCTGGTCGGGAGTCTGGGCCTGACCTACCGCGTTCAGTGAAGCGCCCGAGGCCCTTAGAGGAGAATTCCACCCTGGCTGTCCGGAGATGGCGCTGAAGATGCCGCTTACCTGCCAGTCGCTGAGGATCTTCGTAGCCGCGCCGCCGCTACTCGCCCATTGTTTGCCTTTGCCCACCGGCAGTTCGTAGACGTATGCCAATTGGAAGATCTGCGGTGTGTTGAAGCCTGCCGCTGCACGGTTGCGCCGCAGGATGTTTGGATCGTTCCAGTCAAGCCCAGCCCATCCGTCGTCATCAGTCCAGTCTATCGCTCTGGAGTACGTGTAAGCTCCCTTGACCAACAATCCGTGAGAGAATCGGCGGTTGATGGAGACTTGAAGAGAGTTGTAGTTGGCGCTCAGGAAGCCCTGCCAAAATAGCGTACTGGCGGTGCGATTCCCGAACTGAGGTTTGTTGTACGGCTGTCCAGTCTGCCCAGTTCCCGGCAGAGACGTGTTCACGTCCAGATCACCGAACTGATGAACCGTTTGCGTGCCGACGTATCCCACCGAGACGACAAAATTAGCGGGAAGCTTCCGCTCCACCACGAGGTTCCAAGATTCAATGTAACCCCGCTTCAGCTCGCCGGGGCCGACGCTGCGCTCCAAAGCTTGCGCGGGCAGGGGGATAACCCCGCTGCTGATATCCGGGCAGCAGATCGGCGGAATACCGACTGGAAGAGCACCGCCTGGCAGCGCAGTCGCCAAGGGAGAGAACGACCCCGCCGGGACAAAGCCGTTTGCACCCGCAAAGTTCGACCCGACTGTAAGCGGGTAGAAGCCGCGGAGCGGTCTGGCCAGAGGGAGAGGATCGACGGTGATTCCGAAGCCGGTCCGCACCACGGTGTCGTTGTTAATCTGGTACGCCAGTCCAATTCGCGGAGCGAAGAGTCTCTTGCTTGTGGTGACGCCCAGGTGGTCGGGATTGCCACCGATGCCGCCAAGCAGCACATTACCCGTGATGAAGTCATAACGGTCAAATTTGAAAGCGCCGTTCCGGGTCATAAGCGGATAGTATTCGTAGCGGAGGCCCAGCGTAGCCGTCAGCTTGTTGGTGATGCGATAGCGATCTCCGACAAACAACCCGAATTGCCATTCCCGGGCCGTAGCTTTGATGAATTGATCGCTCTTGCCCAGGCCATCGGGGAGTCCCAGCAAGAATTGCGCCCAGGCATTGAACTGGTTGGGTGCGGGCGCGGTCGCCGAATTGAGCGCCGTGGTGCTGCCGCCGAAATCAAACTCTCCACGCGGACCGGAGCCAAGTTCTGGCTGCCAGTGGTTGAGGTGGTGATGGATGATGTCCGTCCCCGCGCTGATCTGGTGCTTGCCATGGGACCATCGAACGTTGTGGGAAGTCGTGAAGCTCCAGTCGTTGCGGAAAGCTGGGTTCCATCCCTCGGAATTGCCAAGGTTCGCATAGCCGGAAACAGCGAACAATGGGAAGCCGCTGCTGCGCAGGTCCGGCGGATTATTGGTACCAGGGAGCCCAAGCACGTCAGAGCCGATGTTTGTGCCGAAGTCCGGAGTCTTGCCGTATTCGCTCATGCGAGTAAAGCCGATATTGCCGTCGACCACGAGGTTGGGCGAAAGGGTCAGCGTGTGGCCCACGGTGACCAGTTGCACGAAAGAATGGAAGTCACCCAGTCCACCGTCACAGGCACAGTCTCCAATCGCCTTGCCCAAACTGGGCTCACCATGAAAAACCGACTTCATGGCGCTGTACTTCGCAAAAAGAGTGTGCTTGGTGGTGCGGACCCAGTCCACCTTGCCGTCAAAGTTATTGCGGTTCAGACTCTGCGTGGCAGACTTGAAGTAGTTGTCGATGTTGCCCGCGCCGGGTACGTTGGGCGCCGGAATTAAGGCGATGATCTTCGCAGCAATGGGGTCGATGGGGATGGCCGCCTGGTTAGGAAAAGGTGTGCGTCCTGTGCCATCCGGGTTTCCTGTGTGCGGGTCATAGATGACGGTCCCGGTACCTGTAAAGTCGCCGGCGGCCAGGGCCGCAGTCGGCAGAGTCACGAGGCCGGTGTTACGGTTATCGCGTTCATAGGTTCCGTCCCAGCTTCCGAAGAAGAAGAGCTTGTCCTTCTTAATGGGACCACCAAGCGTGCCGCCGAAGTCATTAAGGATGCTCTTACCCTTTCGCGCGCTTACCGCTGCAGTCTCAAAAAATTGTCTTGCTCTGAGGGCTTGATCCTCATGGTATTCAAACAAGACACCATGGAACTGATTGCTGCCAGACTTGGTGATGACCGTAATGGCCGCACCACCTGTCATCCCTTGCTCTGGGTCGAAATTATTAGTGGAAATGTTGACTTCTTGAATGGTCTCGGCAGGGGGCACATAGACGGTGTGGTGAGGGAGCCAGACGAACACGTCGGAGGCGCCGTCGACGCGGGTATTGTTGTTGTTGCGATTGGTGCCGTTGATGTTCGTGGAAAGCGCGCGTTCCGGTGTGTCGGCAATGGCGTTCTGAAATCTTCCAGGAGTTGCGCCAGGCACAAGGTTGATCAAGGTCTGGTAATTCCGATACTGGTTGAGCGGCATCTCCAGAATCGCTTTTGAGGTGAGATCGGTGTGCAGGTCGGTCTTTTCCGTTTGCAGCGTTACGGTAGACGCTTCGACGATGACCTGTTCCGAGATCGCACCGACCTGCAAGCCGACATCCGCGTTCGTGACGGTGTTCGCCGTGACTGTCAGATTTGTTTGCGTGAGCGGCTTGAAACCAGTGGCCGTGGCTTTGAGGTCGTAGCTGCCAGGCGGAAGGTCCGTAATCAAGTAATGGCCATTCTCGTCGGCGTCGGTTTCCCGCTGAATGCTTGTTGCCCGGTTGGTGACAACCACGTGCGCTTTGGCAACCGCGGCGCCTGTCTGGTCCGTGACCGTGCCGGTTACCGAGCCATACAAGACCTGAGCGCCGACGTCCCGAACGTATCCGAGCAGCAAGAAGCTGAGAGCAAAGAGATACAACAGTGAAATACGCGGTCTGATCTTGGACATCCCCTCCGCCTCCTTAATTTATTCTCGACTTGATTGCGTCCATGGCCAAGCCGTCGCGACTTAAACGGCCTTTCAACTCGACCGCCGCCACAGGGCCGGACTTCTTTGAACGTCCCTGCAAAAGAACCTGATGGCGGTCATGGCCGCAATTTTGGCTGAATTGATTGCTCCCGGCTAAAGCCCAGCCTTTGGGGGCAAACCCCCGACGTAAAGAAAGCACCCCTATAACCCGGAGTTGGGCGGAAGCTATCAATGGGGAGAACAGTTTGTCAAGAACCTTTTTTTCTTTTTTGAACTAACTTGGTGCAAAATGGCGAAGATGAGGGTGACTTAGTTATATTTTAAGATTTAATTCGACTTAAGTGAGAAATACGCGAGCAGAAGGTCCAATGTATCGAATGAAGCATTGCAAGACCCAGCGTGAACGCGACTTGCATGTAGTCGAGGCTCTGGTGCGAAGGTTCGGTTCTCTCTCTCAAGTGGAGATCCACGAACTCACCCATCTGCGGCGTAGCGCCATTTCGGAGCTTGCACGGGACCTACTGAAGCAAGGAAGGCTCGTTGAGGCCGGTCGCTCTGACAATTCCATGGGCAGGAAGCGGATCCTGCTTCGGATCAACGAGGAGCACGGCTTTGTCCTGGGAGTGGGATTCGACGATGAAGCCGTGCTCGCAGCGGTGATGAACCTTCGTCCAAGAATCCACTCGATGGTGCGTGAAGCCACACGATTGGAAGGAGGCATGAACGGCTTGGCGCATCAGCTCCTATCTTGCGCACACGAAGCCGTGCGGCAGGCCGGTCTCGAGACCGAATCGCTTCTAGCGATCGGCGTCGCCGGCTCGGGCCTCGTGAATAGTCAGGAGGGCACGATGGTGATGTCTTCCACCATCGACTCTTTCAAACACGTGCCGCTTCGACGCATATTCGAGAAAGAGTTTTCGGTGCCCGTGCTGCTGGCGAATTTTGCCAGTGCCAAGGCGGTAGCAGAAAGAACGCTCGGCGCAGGGGCGATGGCCGACGACATGATTTACGTCGAATATGGCAAGACTGGGATCGGCGCCGGGATTATCAGTGGCGGAAAGTTGATCCACGGCGCTGGGTACGCCGCGGGAGAGCTGGGCCATACCCACATGACCGAGGAAGGCCCGCCTTGCAAATGCGGAAGCTTCGGCTGTTTGGAGGCCCTCGCGGGAGCAGCGGCTATCGAGTCGAGAATCCGCAAGGCTATCGCCGAAGGAAGCGGCTCTGACGTGCTATCGCTGGCTGGGGGTGATCCCGACGCGGTTTCTGGGTGGACGGTGCTCAGGGCTGCGGAGATGGGTGACAAGACTTGCAGCGCCATCGTGGAACAGGCAGCGAAGTACTTAGGGTTAGGCCTGGCCAACCTTGTAAATCTGTTTAACCCCTCGGTTCTTGTCCTTGACCAGCGCCTCAAGCTCGCGGGGCAGGGTCTGCTAGAGCAAGTGATAAGGGTTGTGAAAAGGCAGGCCCTAAGTTATTCGACAGAAAATGTGAGCATCCGTTTCGGAACCTTGGGCGCCGAGGCCAGCGTTCTGGGCGCCGGCTCGATCGCGCTTGAGAAGCACTTTGAGATTCCGGCCCTGAAGCCTCCGCGATTTCTGATCGAGTCCGTTTCTGGCCCGCCGCATCGCGGTTCGCG
>Ga0137390_10002832_pt1 | contig 13962 bp, 20 predicted proteins | sample 15con2h24AmetaG_FD_104937 | JGI IMG/M metagenome (GOLD analysis project Ga0137390, IMG submission 104937) | Vadose zone soil microbial communities from Angelo Coast Range Reserve, California, USA - 15con2h2.4A metaG | ecosystem: Environmental > Terrestrial > Soil > Vadose zone > Saprolite... | reverse complement strand
GTATGCGCGGACGGGCGTCATGAGTTGCGGGAGCACGTCTGGCCCGAACACGGCCGGAGCTGCGATGACGGAGCCAATTTGAGTGGGGAAGTCAGAGGATCGAACGCTATGTGCGGTGCTAGCGCACCATTATCTTTGAGCTCGCCGATGGCGCGCCATGCCCAGGAAGAGAGTCCGCTCCGGAGCTGCCACGACTCGTCGAACTCCTCAGGCGGGATGTACGGCGCTGGACTCTTTGCCCAGGCGCCCGCCGGGTATATCGTCGTGGCGAGACGAAAAATTGCCACGGGCGCCTCGACGACATTGAGCGCGGTTTTGACGGGCTCTGGGTATGAGTGTGCTTTGGTCAGCACATCCCAACGATCAATCCAGGAGGGCCAAGGCGTACCATATCCTATACCAGCGTTCAAGAGGACGGCGATGGCCGTTCTGACGACTTTGAGATGGGCCGTAGAAAGTGGGAGAAAATCGGTTGCTTTATCTTTGGGGATGAGGTCGGTGTAGCGATCGAGTAGGGTGACGAGGGCTCGGAGAAATCCTGAGTCCAGGAGGTGGCCTCGGTTCTCGTCTGCGAGAGGTTATTGGGGACGAAGGGTGAAGAGGATACCAAGTCGCACCGTGGTCTACGCAAACATTCGCCCCAACACGAAGTGTCTCGTATAATGCGGGGAGATGAGAGACATCGGGCACTCGCAAACCTCGCAAGGCGTCTTTGACTATCGCAGCCAGGACAGCGGGGAGCTGGGTGCCTCCCAGCGCGGTCTGAGTATCATCTGCGATGCATTGCCTTGACTCTGAGAGTGTCGACGCCGAACAAAAGGGTACGTACTGTTTCTCGAACGCAACGAGTTAGCGAGCGCCTGGGCGGTATTCTCAACCTTGTTCCAATCAGCATCGGACAGTCGCGTTTGTTTAATGAGTTCGGTAGCGAGCGCGATGACGGCAGGGTCTGCCATAGTTGCAAGCTGAAGGTAAACAAGAAGTGCGGTGGCCGCGAGGCGAGGTGCACGATGGGATTAATATGGTTGGACGCGACCGCCCTTGGCAAGACGAGGACGGTTTCTAGGCACTACACGTCTTTCTCACCCGATAACCCATCACCCGCATCACAACCCCAATACACTCACGCCTGTATTGCGGCGCATCATATCCTGCAATCCTCTACGCCTCCTCGATCGCGCTTATGATTCCACTCTCCGAACTCCGAGTCCCAACGTTGTTTTGATCTGATCTGCCCAACAGTACTTGCGCCGCAATCAATGCCGTCACCCAGGGAAATTGCTGAATAATGATACAGCCTATCATCATTACGGAACATACCTTACCGTTAGCCCAGCGAATATGACAAGCCAAAGACGCCACTCAGCACTCACTCAGCTCGCAGCTGGTGCGGGCGCAGGCTTCAGTAATTCCATCGCATATCAAACTGGAAACTGTCCAGATAGCGTTTTGGTGTGGTATCAAGCCACAACTGATGTCAGTCATCCCTACCGTCGGCGACAACGTCTTCCTAGAACTTATCCTTCCTGTGAAGAATCCGGCCGTGATCAGAATCGGTAACATACTAGCCATCGACGGTTTACAGGTCATGAGTGATTCAGACCACTCAAATGCCAGCGAAAAGGAAGGACCAAATCAAGCTCTATTGTACGGTGAATCGCATTGGGTGACTTGTCACAGCCATTTTATGTGTAGGATGTGAGAGCTCGGTGATTCAGAACGCATCTCAGTGCTTGCCCCACATGCAAGAGAATTATTCAACCAAAAGGCTCGCTAGTCGACGCCCACGGTCATTGGCCCCTGCCATGAGAGAGAGGGAGACCAGACATTTCACGCGACAGCTTCCACTTGATGCGACTTGTTTTCCTCTCTCAAGGTATCATCGAACAGCACAGATCTGTCAGGCTAGATATACAAAACAAGAATTTTGTGCGAGTCCAGACCTTTGTGTGTCATTTCTACCGTAGAGCTAATGGGCTTCCGGTTAGTACCCCTTATGTTTTCCGACGTGAAGCCTACAGGAATGATTTGGTGACATGGAAGGAAATATCGGGAGTAGTCTCATGGAGTCACTGGCATGTGGTTGTTTCACTTCGGCCCTATCCGATTTTGTGGCGTGAGTTCCTGCTCTCAACGCTGTCACTTCGAAGATAGTAAAGCCCAGGCTCGGCCCGGGACTCGTGGGGATCCAGAACACTGATTGCCAATGCCAATGGCACAGCTTGGTTCGACATGACTGCATAGCGATAATTCTCCCCAAGGGCACGCTCTGAGACGAGACCAACTGCATCATACTAGTACTTAACAAGCGTCTTCTTCAACTTCCGCCTTAATGCCGTGCTTCGTGTGTCGATGGCTTCTGACAGATCTGACAGCCAACGAGCCCACAGAAAGCAATTAGAACCCCGTCTTCAGTTGGGTTCCCCTCAGGCTTTAAGGCAGTACTGCTATCACCACCACAATATTAATGACTTTCGATACAATCCCCCCTGATTCTACCACTACTCTCGGTTGCGCCACCCTACGCCTCCATTGTCTCTCATTCTCTCCACTCTCCCAGCTTCTGACGCCCCGCGTTGGCTTCGTTTTTCCATTGAGCCTTGTCATCATCATTCTAGCAGTTCAATACGCAACCAGCCCGTGGCGTAAAGTTCCACCCGGTCCAAATGGTCTTCCAGTTATCGGAAACGCCTTTCAGCTCAAGGATAAGCGTTGGATGTTCGAGGAAGATTGCAAAAAAAAGTTTCGTACGTCCAATTCCATTTTCGCTACCCCTTGACTCCCCCGGTTTATCGGAGAAATTTTCAGAGGATGTTATGTATTTGAATGCCCTTGGCCAGCCTATTATCGTTTTAAATAGCCACAAGGCTGCTTCTGAACTTCTCGATCGGCGCGCAAATATTTCCTCTGATCGCCCTCGCTACATTGTTGCTCATGAAATCCTTTGTGGGAGTCTGTTCACAGCCCTCATGTCATATGGAGACGTGTTGGTACTCAGTTTCTTCCAAAACTTCGAAGCTTACTCTTTTACTCCTAGTTGGCGTCGAACCCGCCGCGCAGCACATGAAATGCTCACAAAGGCCATAGTTCGTGATTATCACCCAACTTTTTGCAAAGAGGCGATCCTCCTTGCCTCCTCGATTCTCAAAAATCCAAACGCCTTGGTCAAGCATATTGAGCGCTCCACTGCTTCTGCGACCATGTCTATCTTGTATGATTATCCCACTCTCGAGGATGAACATGACGAGACCATTACGGAAATCCACACATTCATCGATCGTGTGTCGGCGGCGTCTGCCCTTGGAGCTCATCTAGTGGAGTTGTTCCCTTGGATGATCCATATTCCGGCGAGGTAAGCTCTATGTCATTCGTTGTCACGGTAGGTGTAATGATTTCGTGTAACGCACAACAGATTTGCAAAATGGAAACGAGAAGGAATGGAACATTTTAAGCAGCATACAGCCATGTTTAACAGGCCCCTAAATGCCATTTACGCTGACATTGTAGGCTAGTCAATTGTCTTCACGCACCAAATCCTTCTAAGCAGTTATTCTAGGCTAAAGGGTCTGAAAGGCCGAGCATGAGTGCATCGTTAATGAGGAATTCCAATCGAAGCGGGCTCTCCCATGATGAGATTGCCTGGGTTCTTGGTACTTTGTAGTGCGTCATTTGGCTTTTATCGGTAACACGAATTCTGAACTGCGTTTGAAGCTCTGCCGGCGCAGAGACAACCGCTACGACATTACTCTGGTGGGTACTGGCGATGATCGCGCATCCACAAATACAGAAACGCGCACAAGATGAACTCGATATCGTCGTTGGTCGCTCACGTCTGCCAACGCTTGCGGACGCTCCGAATTTGCCCTACATACAAGCATTAGTCAAAGAATCTCTCCGGTGGCGCGCGGCGCTGCCATTGGGCATCCCACACAGCACAATAGAGGACGATTGGTATGAAGGGATGTTTATTCCCAAGGGAACCGTTTGCATCGCGAACATATGGCAATGCAACCTTGACCCGGCATCGTACGGTGACGATGCGTCGAAGTTCAACCCTGAAAGATTCCTGGACGAGCGCGGCAGGCTGACTTCGGGTCCCGTAGAGACACGCGGCAATGGGCACAGTACGTACGGGTTTGGGCGAAGGGCCTGCGTCGGTAAACATGCGGCCAACGACACGCTGTTCATCAGTATGGCCACGGTGCTCTGGGCTATGACGCTGGAATGTCCCCGTGACGAAAGTGGGAAGGCGGTGCCGCTTGATATGGACACGACTGTCGATACTGGAATGGTTTCGTATGTCACGGTCTCTATCTTGTCCCGTTTGGATGTTGATTCGAATTTCGACTTCTAGCCGGCCGGTCCCGTATAGGTGTAATGCTTCCCCTCGTTTTCCTGAGGCACGGTCATTACTCGCGGAGGAAATCGAGTTATTGGAGGCGTGATGTATGGCGGAGTTTTCCCGCGCCGCGCGCGGTACATAGCTCTGAGGTCCCCACTGCAACTCCCAGTATATTATATGAATGTGAGAACCTGGGCCATTCACGTGCAATACTATGAGGGGAGCGTGCTCGAGCATGAGTGGCGAGTGGACATGACGCGTTTAATTTCTATAATTTCTAAAAAAGGTTGTGCTGGCATCTTGGTTACTCGGGTTATAAATAGATCAGTCGTCGTTCTGATCCATAACTTGAGTTACTACATCTCGCAACCAAGTAAGCGCATCTGATGTTGCTGCCGCAGGGAAATCTGAAAATAATAAAGCACGGGCTCGCAGTACCGATTCGCAAAACCAGGCCAACGCTCGGTTCGACGTGACATCGTTTGAGTGCGTAGCGGATGATTCTTCTTAAGCGTATGCTCATTGAAACACGACTCACTACAGCCATACAGTACTCAGGCTGATTCGGCGATAACCTGAATCGAGAGGCGTCTTCAAGTTGCTGTCCTGCGCATGATGCAACAAATGAAATTAATGTCGCGAGGCAGGGACATGATGACATCTCACCACCACCGGTCCGGGGTTGGTTCAAGTTGCCAGGCTTGTTCCTGATATCTGATCAGGGTCCCGTCTCAAGCTCTCTGAGCTGAGCTATCGCTCTATAGGAACATGTATTCAAATTCGACTGCCATTCCCCCTGGAAGTGGCGACCCAAACACTCATCGCCACCACGATGACCTTCGATACAACCCCATCTACCAGTGGTCCTACCACCAGCACTGGCACTCTCGGTTTCGCCAACGCCCACCTCCGCACATTCTCGTTCGTTGCGCTCTTCCAGCTTCTGACTTCCCGCGTTAGCTTCATTCTGGGCCTTGTCGTCATTCTAGCAGTACGATATTCAACGAGCCCATGGCGCAAAGTTCCACCCGGTCCAAAGGGTCTTCCAATTCTCGGAAATGCCTTTCAACTCAAGGATAAGCATTGGATGTTCGAGAAAGATTGCAAAAGGAAGTTTCGTACGTCCAATTCCACTTTCTCCGATCCCTTGAATTTCCCTGTTTACCGGAGAGATTCAAGAGAATATTATGTATTTGAATGCTCTTGGCCAGCCTATTATCGTTCTCAATAGCCTCAAGGCTGCCTCTGAACTTCTCGATCGACGCGCAAACATCTACTCTGATCGCCCTCGCTTTATTGTTTCTCATGAAATCCTCTGCGGTGGTCTGTTCTTTGCCTTCATGACATGTGGAGACGTGTGTGTATTCACTTTCCTTCTAAAACTTCGTGACTTAACCCCTTTGTTTCTAGTTGGCGTCGCACTCGCCGTGCGGCACATGAAATGCTCACAAAGACCATGGTTCGTGATTATCACCCAACTTTTTGCAAAGAGGCAATCCTCCTTGCCTCCTCGATTCTCAAAAGTCCAAATGCCTTGGTCGAGCATATCGGGCGCTTCGCTGCGTCTTCGACCATGTCTATCTTATACGATTATCCCACCCTCGAGGACGAACATGACGAGACCATTACGGAAATCCATACATTCATTGATCGTATGTCGGCAGCAGGCGCCCCTGGAGCACATCTAGTGGAGTTGTTCCCTTGGATGATCCACATCCCGGCGAGGTAGGCTTCTATGTCATCCGTTCTAGGTATAAATCTGATGCGATGGAACAACAGATTTGCAAAATGGAAACGAGAAGGAATGGAACATTTCAGGCAGCATACAGCCATGTTTAAGAGGCCGCTGAATACCATTTACGATGATATTGTAAGAGCCATATTCGCGCAAGAAACCTTTTTGAGTAGTTGCTATTCCAGGCGAAAGGCTCTGAGAGACCGAGCGTGAGCGCATCGCTGATAAAGAATTCCGATCGAAGTGGGCTCTCCCATGACGAGATTACCTGGGTTCTTGGCACTTTGTAGTAAGTTCTTTATTTGTCACGTTGACACGAAATCTAAACTGTTTTCGCAGCTCTGCGGGTGCAGAGACAACTGCTACGACATTAATATGGTGGGCTCTGGCAATGATCGCCCATCCAGAAACACAGAAGCGTGCACAGGATGAACTCGATGTCGTCGTTGGTCGCTCACGTCCGCCAACTTTTGCGGATGCTCCGAATTTGCCTTACATACAGGCATTAGTCAAAGAGTCTCTCCGATGGCGGCCCGTGTTGCCAATGGGTATCCCACATCGCACGACAGAGGACGACTGGTACGAAGGGATGTTTATTCCCAAGGGGACCATTTGCCTCGCGAACCAGTGGCAATGCAACCTCGATCCGGCATCGTACGGTGACGATGCGTCGAAGTTCAACCCTGAAAGATTCCTGGACGAGCACGGCATGTTAATTCCGGGTCCTGTGGAGACGCACGATGATGGGCACTGTACATACGGATTTGGACGGAGGGCCTGCGTCGGTAAACATGCGGCGAACGATTCGCTGTTCATCAGTATAGCAGCGGTGCTCTGGGCTATGAGTCTAGAATGTCCGCGTGACGAAAGTGGGAAGGAGGTGCCGCTCGATACGAATACGACGGTCGATACTGGAATGGTTTTGTACGCCGCGGTCTCCCTCTCGTCCTTTTCGTTGAGTTTCGACTGATGGATTGTAGCCGGCCAGTCCCATACAGGTGTAATGCCTCCCTTCGTTTCCCTGAAGCTCCAGCATTACTCGCGGAGGAAATCGAGTTGTTGAAGGCGTGACGTATGATGGAGAGGTCCCTACTCAGGCTCCAGCCCCCACTATAATTGCTTTGGATTAAACGGTGGATCTTTTTTTTTTGGGAATCTGTTAACGTGCGCATTTGGGTGCAGAGCCCTGTCCTGCTATGGGTATGTACTGTGTATTGTTGAAGGTCCGATCTGTTGTAGGTATATGACTCCTATAGCCGGGGTGCGTCACGGTCCGCACTGAGAGACTTAGGGTCATGAGTGGAGCACGGTCGATGGGGACTCGGAGTTGTGGGTAGCGCCTTGGTTTTGATCCGCACCATCGTCATCTTTCTGGGAAATGGGGCTGGTTCCACGTAATACTGGTGTAGTCGGGGGTAGCACGCGATATGTGTGGTCACATAGCTGCATATCACGTGGCCCAACCTAGACGCCTGACCGCGCCGCCGTTGCTCTTCTTCCGAAGCCCTGCACAGAGTCTCGGAGAGTCGCACTTTGCACGCGCAACTGGAGCGGAACACAAAGAAGACTGCCAAGGCGACTCAAATGTATACCTTTCTGTCCTGCGTCATCATGGCTCTGGCGATATCGGGCGTCATTCTACTTGCCACTTGGTCGCTGGGAAAATTCGCCGGACGTTCGCCCTTTACATGACTAGATCCCGAAATGGCCGCAAAGTTGGTATCCCAGAGTCGGCACACATTAGAGAGGGTTCCTCATTGCTAGAGAAATAGTATGTCATTGCGGTGTGGCGTCAACGACGCCACCATAACAGGCCGTGGGAGCGACAGCTGCCTTGAATTGGGAATTAGGTATGCCCCCCTCGACGTTGAGAGGATATTCCCATCGCCATGACTTTTAACGATATCCCCTCAGGGTCTACCACTCCTCTCGATTGTGCGACTCCGCACTTCATCTGCTGTCTTGAATTCGCCTCCCTCTCGCGGCTCTTCACACCCCTCGGCTTAATTACGACTCTCGTCATCGTCCTGGCAGCCCAATATGCAAGGAGTCCATGGCGTAGAGTTCCACCTGGCCCAAAGGGACTCCCCATCCTTGGAAATGCACTCCAACTCTCAGATAAACGTTGGATGTTCCAGAAAGAGTGCAAACGAAACTTTGGTACGGTCAATATCCGTTTTCTTCGACGCCGCGGCTTTCTAGTTTATCAGATAACGCCACAGAACACATGATGTACTTAAATGCCCTTGGCCAGCCCTTCGTAGTTTTTAATAGCCTCAAGCCTGCCTTCGAGCTCCTCGATCGTCGTGCAAACATTTACTCTGATCGCCCTCGTTTCATTGTTGTTCATGAAATCCTCTGTGGCGGTTTTTTCGTTGGCACAATGCAGTATGGAGATCTGTTGGTACGGTCTTTCCTGTATAGATTTGGAACTTATGTTCCTCCTCATAGTTTGCGTCGTACTCGCCGCGCAGCACATGAAAGACTTACAAAGGTAGTTGTTCGTGAATATCGCCCAGTGTTTTTCAAGGAGGCAATCCTCCTTGCTTCTGCAGTTCTCAAAACTCCGGATGCCTTACAAAGCCATTTCAAGCGCACTGCCGCCTCTGCCATTATGTCCATCTTGTACGATTATCCTACCCTCGAGGATGAGCATGACAATACCATTACGGAGATCCACGCTTTTCTCGATCGTCTATCGGCGGCGGGTGCCCCTGGAGCACATCTAGTCGAGTTTTTCCCTTGGATGATCCATATCCCGGAGAGGTAAGCTTCTATTTCATCCTTGTAGGTGTAATCATCTAATGCAATGGAACGACAGATTTGCAAAGTGGAAACGAGAAGGAATGGGACATTTCAGGCAGCATAATGCCATGTTCAATGAACTTTTGAATATTGTCCGTGGTGATATCAATAATTTGCATCCACGAAAGCAAGCTTATCGAGTTGTTGTGACTGCAGGCTAAGGGATCCGATCGACCGAGTGTAGGTGCATCGCTGATAAGGAATTCCGATCGAAGTGGGCTGTCTGATGATGAATTAGCCTGGCTTCTTGGAGCTTTCTAGTGCGTTCTGTGAACGTTGTTGGCAACACGAAGCATGTCCACTGAAGTATTTTTGTAGTGCTGCTGGCGCGGAGACAACTGCTACCACGTTAGCGTGGTGGGCACTGGCAATGATTGCACATCCAGAAATACAGAAGCGCGCCCAAGATGAGCTCGATATGGTCGTTGGCCGCTCTCGCCCCCCGACATTCGCGGATGCCCCTAATCTGCCTTTCATACAGGCATTAGTCAAAGAAACTCTCCGGTGGCGCCCCGTGATTCCTCTAGGTATCCCACATACTACGATAGAGGACGATTGGTATGAAGGGAAGTTTATTCCCAAGGGGACCATTTGCCTCACGAACATATGGCAATGCCACCATGACCCTGTGACATTTGGTGACGATGCAGCAAAGTTCAACCCGGAGAGGTTCCTTGATGGGACCGGTAGGGTGATTTTGGGTCCTAGGGAGGCACGCTACGATGGGCACAGAACATATGGGTTTGGGAGCCTGAGGTCCCCCTCGATGTGGACACGCCAATCGATACTGGGGTGGTTTTGTAAGTGTCTCTGTCCTTCTCCACTCTGTGTTGAATTTTGACTGGTGTATTTAGCAAGCCGCTCCCGTACAGGTGTAAGATTACCCCTCGATTCCCTGAGGCACCCTCAATACTCGTGGAGGAGATCGAGCTGTTAAAGGCATGAGATTGTTGTGGAATTCTAAAGACGATATATCGCTCAGAAATTGATCGGCACTGATTATTTAAGGTTGTGTGTCAGTGAATACTTCCGTGTCTTCGTACGTATGACTGAATATTTCTTCCTTTGCATCCATCAGTTGTATCCTCGATGACAAGGGATTTTCTTTTGAGTTCATTACTGTACGCCTTGGGGTACAGAACCCAAAGTAACACTTCCAATGTATCATATACTAGTACATCATGATGCGACAACTTGAAGGGGGTTTCGAGATCACGCATCTATGAGCCGTAATGCGTTCATTTCAGGCAATTTTATGATGACCTTTGCCGCGAGTGCACGGAGATGGTGCCCAATTCAACGATAGGCTGGGTAGATAACAAGGCAGACTAGTGGTACCATTCAAGCGACGGCTACGAAAATAAACATTGTTGAGGCTGGTCGACTGAGATGAGTCGAGATAAATCATGATCATGGAGTCTGAGTGACTCGAGAGTCATGTGGGCTGACCGTCACGTGAGTAGACTGAGATTCTGGACCGGCCCGGCCAACTTCTTGATGTGCGCGGTGCGCGTCATCCCTCTGTCCTCTGGCTGAACTTGAAGAATACGCGCTCTCTATGCACATGGACAGAGAAAAATGCGCAAGGTGGTGGGTGAGGGTGAGGTGGCTACCCATCTGTCCTCCACCGTCATACTCTCTGGTGACCCCTGATGGGCAGTGATTCCACTGGCCACTGGAGGGGCAGATGATTAGGCTCCGGAACCCAGGCATCAGCGCACGTTTTGGGGGAGGGGAGGTTCCTCATCGCTACGGGAATGCAAGGTCGTTGTGCTTTGGCGTTGACGACGCCACCATGAGCGACAACCAGCCTTAAATTAGCGATTGGCATGCCCTTCGAAGTCGACATGACATAATGCAGGGTCTACCATTGCTAGCGATTGCGCAACTCCGAATTTCATCTACTGTCTCGAGACCGCCTCCCTCTCACGGTTCTTCACGCCCCGCCTCGGCTTAATTACAACCCTCGTCATCATTATAACAGCCCAATATGCAAGGAGCCCATGGCGTAGAGTTCCACCTGGTCCAAAGGGACTCCCAATCCTCGGAAATGCACTCCAACTCTCAGATAAACGTTGGATGTTCCAGAAAGAGTGCAAACGAAACTTCGGTACAGTCAAGATCCATTTTCGTTGGCTCCGCGGCCTTCCAAGGATAAAATCACAGAACACATGATGTACTTAAATGCCCTTAGCCAGCCCTTCATAGGTTTTAATAGCCTCAAGCCTGCCTTCAAGCTCCTCGATCATTGTGCAAACGTTTACTCTGATCGCCCTCGTTTCATTGTTATTCATGAAACCCTCTGTGGTGGTCTGTTCACTCCCACGATGCAGTACGGAGACCTGTTGGTATGACATTTCCTGTATAAATTTGGAACTTATGTTTCTCCTCATAGTTGGCGTCGCTCTCGCCGTGCAGCACATGAAAGGCTGTCAAAGGTAGCTGTTCGTGAATATCGCCCAGTGTTTTTCAAGGAGGCGATCCTCCTTGCTTCTGCAGTTCTCAAGATTCCAGATGCCTTACAAGGCCATCTCAATCGCTTTTCCACCTCTGCTACTATGTCCATCTCGTACGATTATCCTACCCTCGAGGACGAGCATGACAAGGCCATCATGGAGATCCACCCATTTGTCGATCGTTTGTCGTCGGCGGCTGCCCCTGGAGCACGTCTAGTCGAGTTGTTCCCTTGGATGATCCACATTCCGGAGAGGTAAGCTTCTTCGTAGGTGTAATCATCTAATGTGATAGAACAACAGATTTTCAAAGTGGAAACGAGAAGGAAAGGAATATTTCAGGCGGCATAATGCCGTGTTCGGTGCACTTTTCAACTTTGCCCGCAGCGATGTTGTGAGTCAATAATGTGCGTCCACAAAACCAATGTTCCTGAGTTGTTGTGATTCTAGGCTAAGGGATCTGATCGACCGAGTGTGGGTGCATCACTGATAAACAATTCCGACAAAAGTGGGCTGTCCAATGATGAATCAGCCTGGCTTCTTGGGAGCTTATAGTGGGTTCTGTGACCGTGTTGATAATACGAAGCGCGTCCACTGAAGTACTTCTGTAGCGCTGCGGGTGCAGATTCATATGTTCATACCTTAGCGGTGGTGGGCGCTGGCGATGTTGGCACATCCAGAAATACAGGAGCGCGCCCAAGATGAGCTCGGTGCGGTCGTCGGCCGCTCTCGGCCCAACATTTGAGGGTTTCCCTAATCTGCCCTTCATGCGGGCATTAGTCAAAGAAACTCTCCGGTGGCGTCCCGCGGCTCCTCTGGGCATCGCACACACAACGACCGAGGACGATTGGTATGAAGGAATGCTCATTCCCAAAGGGACCATTTTCCGAGTCCTCGCGAACATGTAGCAATGCCACCATGATCCCGCGACATGCGGCGACGATGCGGCGGACTTCAACTCGGACAGGTTCCTGGATGGGACCGGTAGGCCAATTCTGGGTCCTAGGGAGGCCCCTACGACGGGCACAGAGGACGGATTCGGGCGGAGGGCCTGCGTTGCTCAACACGCGGCCAACGAAATGTTGCTCATCAGTATGGCCATGGTGCTCTGGGCTGCTCGGTTGGAACGCCCTCGCAACGAAAGTGGGAAGGAGGTCCCTCTCGATATGGACACGCCAGTCGATACTGGAATGATTTTGCAAGTGGCAGCGTCCGTCTCTGTCTTTCTGAGCTATTCGTTGGATTTTGACTGGTGTCATCTAGCCAGCCGCTCCTTTACAGATGTGAAATTACCCCTCGATTCCCAGAGGCACCCTCAATACTCGCGGGGGAGATTGAGTTGTTCAAAGGCATAAGATTGTGGAACTTCTGCGGACGAAACATCGCCCAGAGCCGACTATTTCAAGTTATGGTTGTCTGTTATCTTGACCACTGGCTGTTATGTTGAATATTTCCCTGTCATTGTGTCATTATACTTATGCAGACTCATATTTCATCCTCGTATTTACATCAACAACAGGGGCAGTCATGCTCTCGATATTCGAGATCACACATTTTTGAGCCATGCCACTCGTGCGTTCATTGGCTGCATTTTCTTTATGAAGGGCCTTTGTCGTGAGCGAAAGCAGATAGTATTCAATTCAACGGTAGTCTACGTAGATGACATGGCATGTCGTTCCAATGACGGCTGCGAGGATAATTCCTTCCTGACACTGACATCATCCATGCCGTCATCGACTCGGAACAACATAAGTGAGCTCGTCATGGCAGAATATGGTGTGATCGAAAGGTACAATCATTTCACCCATCCTTTACTTCCCGTGTCTTGGCCCTGGCCAGTGGGCTGAGCCACAGTAAGTCTGGTTGTATGCGGGCGAGCCTGAGGCACACGGTTGACACAATTCCCTGATGGCTTTGTACAGTGGTTACTAGTCAACTAGGAAATGGAGATGCGTAAGCGACTCGTACTCGTTGACGAACGTGGGGAGCCGTCACCTTTGAACATATTAATTTACGGCAGGATAATCGGAAAGGAAGGACACCCGCCAGGGGCTCAGGCTGAGACTATTCATCGAGTTCTCCTGCCAGTGGCTCGATTTCGTCCATCTCGTCAAAGTCCGAGTCTTCCGTCGCTGCAGTAGTGTTGCGAACGTCCTATTCCATGTCCTCTAGCTCCGCATCGAGATCCCTACCCCCTACCCCCATCCTGGTCTCCTTTGCCTTCCGAGTCGCCGTCAGTGCCCGTCACCGTCGCATTCTCCCTCGTCCGTCGGTGACTCTGGACGCGGCGACTCGGAGCATGGAGATTCATCGACTTCAGAACCATCATGCGCCTAGATTAGTTGAGAACGCAGCAAACAAAGGTCGTCAAAAGGGGTGAATAATAGAGAAAAAAAACATGCGGTGAGCACTGCCGCGAAAAACGACTGGGAAAAAAACGCGCATTGTGCTGCTCTTCGAGCTGGACCAACGGAATGTCCTACTGATCGGGATCAGGATGCCATATCGGCAAATCTTCACCCCGGCGAGCATCTGATGTCATGTGGTAAAAGTGGGTATTTCAAGTTATGACGCTGTCAGGCTCGGGCCCAATTCAAAAGCCGTTGGTTGCGTAGTACGTTCTTTGT
>Ga0137390_10002825_pt1 | contig 13987 bp, 11 predicted proteins | sample 15con2h24AmetaG_FD_104937 | JGI IMG/M metagenome (GOLD analysis project Ga0137390, IMG submission 104937) | Vadose zone soil microbial communities from Angelo Coast Range Reserve, California, USA - 15con2h2.4A metaG | ecosystem: Environmental > Terrestrial > Soil > Vadose zone > Saprolite... | reverse complement strand
TGCATCGGTATCGTGCGCTGCACTGCTGTCACCCCACCCCGGACTGCCTTCGGCAGTCCGACCCTCCCCCTTCAGGGGAGGGTGACCAAATGCCCTCACCCGCCCAGCATGCCGGCGATCCATCGACCGCGGCCGGCGAGCGTCGCGCCGAGCCACAACACCAGGGCTGCGATCCCGACGAGTTGAGCCGGCACGCCGGCATCCTTGCCGCCGCACTCGTTCCGCCGCAGCATGATCGGAAGCGCTGCCGTCGCAACCGTCGCAGCCGCCATCAGGTAGAGCTTCGCCACGAACGCGCCGTCGCGAAACGACCGCGGCGCCCCGAGCATGAGGACGATCCCGGTGAGGGTTGCGACCGCGAGCGCGGTCCACATCCATGGCATGAAGCGCTCGCTGCGCGCGATCGCGGTGCCGGACCGCGAGGCTCCCCAGACTCGCAAGTCGATCATGACGACCGACGACAGCACGATCCCAGTCGACAGGATGTGCAGGGTCTGCATCATCGGGACGAGCCAGGTGATCCGGCGCATCGCGGCGCTGATCGGCAAGCTGCCGACCCATTGCGAGAGTTCCGCCATCATGTTGGCCTCGATGGTTGCCTATGCAGCCGCTGGAGCAATTCCGATGTGATCGATCACCCCTCCACCGCCATGCCCACGCTTGTCGCGGGCATCCACGTCTTTCTCTCGGAGATTCAGCAAGGCAAGACGTGGATGGCCGGGACAAGCCCGGCCATGACTCCGGGGAATGGTTCGACAGAGGGCATCCACTCCAACTGCCCTATTTGCCGGTCTTGATGAATTCCAGGATCTGATCGGAGAGTTGCGTATCCGCCGTGTTGATCGCGTAGGACTCCGACATGTGGCTGTGCTTCGGCAGCACAATGCTGCGAACGCAGCCGTGTTCCGATTTGCACAATGCATCCTTGAGGAGGGCGGACTGCGCGGCGATGGGCGGCGGATCGAGTTCGGCCGAGGACATCATCAAGGGAATGTTGGTCTTGATGAGGCCCGCAACCGCGGAACGTTGCGCAACCAGTGCCGGATCGCTGCCGAAATACGCAATCCTGCCCTCGCCCTGTTCATCCTTGGTGAAATCGTAGCCGCCGGACGAGAGGATCGCGCCGGCGAGCCCGGAGCCCTTGGGTCCATGGAACTCCGGATGCGATACGTAGGACGCCACATGGGTGGCGCCCGCCGAATGTCCCATCAGATAGATGCGGTTTGGGTCCGCGCCGAAGTCCGCCGCCTTGTCGGCGACGAGGCGCACCGCTGCGGCCAGATCCTCGTTGCCGGCCGGCCACGGAAACTGCGGCGCCAGCCGGTATTCGACATTGACGCCGACCATGCCGTGGCGGGCCGCAAACAGCATGACGTTATCGTAGAAGGCGCTGCCGGGCGGACGCTTGTTGCCGCGGATCATGCCGCCGCCATGAACGAACATCAACACCGGGCGGCCGGGGGCGCCGGTCTCCGGCACGAAAATATCGACGACGTTGCGCGCATCGCCGCCATACTTCACGTCGCGCATGACCTTGACGCCCGCATACGGCTCTTTCTCCTGCAGGGGCGTGTAGATCTTGCCGGTGTTCTCAGGATCGCCCACGCGGCCGATCGCGGCGATCTTCTCGGCGATATCCGGCGGCATCTGCGCCTGCGCCATCGTCGGGAACACGAGCCCTGCACCCAACAGTGCCGCCACAGCGACGCGGGCCACGATGTTTGGGGACGCTCCTTTGGTGGCGCGGGTCATGTGGTAAGCAGTCTTGCGGCGATTGGTCTTCAGGCGATCAGTCATGAGATGATTCCTCTCCGGGTGCACGGCCATGTTTGTTTTCTCTAATCTAGCACACCGGACGGCTGCCCGAATAGCAGGGCAATGACGCGGCAGGCGACGACGCCTGCCCCGCTGCGACTCAAATCAGACGCCTTGAGAAATTTGGCTCGTCCAATTCAGCCTTGCGCCCCCTTGACGATTGGCGTCCAGCGCGCAATCTCGGACTTGACCAGTGCCGCGAGTGCGTCCTGACCGCGCCGCGCCTTCTCCGGGATATCGCTTCCGATATCGAACAGGCGCTTGCGGGTCGTCTCGTCGTCGAGCGCCCGGTCGAGCGCGTTCGTCAGTTGGTCGAGGATCGGCGTCGGCGTGCCCTTTGGGGCGAATAGGGCGTTCCAGCCCCGCACCTCGAACTCCGGCAGCCCGGCTTCCCGCGAAGTCGGGACCTCCGGCAGCGCCTGATTGCGCTCGGGCGATGCGATCGCGAGGGCCTTGATGGTCCCACCCTTCACCTGCTGCACGGCGTCGGCAATCGCGGCGGACATGTAGTCGACGTGGCCGGCGATCATCGCATTGGTGGCGGCGGCAGCGCTGTTGAACGGCACTAGTGCCGGCTTCAAGCCGAGGATCGCATTGAACAACAGGCCGGTCAGATGGGTGTTCGAGCCGACGCCGGCGTGCCCCATGTTCAGCTTTTCGTGGTTCGCCTTGGCATAAACGATGAATTCGTTGAGGTCATTGGGCGGGAAGCTTTTGTTCGCCGCGATCACGTAAGCGGTCAGGGCGACCATTCCGATTGGAGCGAAATCAGCATCCGGTCTGTAGGCAAGGTTCGGGTAGAATGCGGGCGCGGCCGCGTGGGTCCCCATATGCCCGATCTGAATGGTGTAGCCATCGGGATTGGCGCGCATCAGGCGGGCCGCCGCTGTGGTGCCTCCGGCCCCCGCGACGTTCTCGACGATGAGCCGCTGCCCGAGCGTCCGCGACATGTGCTCGGCGGCTATCCGTGCCATCACGTCCGTCGGCCCGCCCGCTCCGAACGGCACGATCAGAGTGATCGGCCGCGCCGGATAGGTCTGCGCGCCCGCGATGCGCGACACCATCGGAAGTGCGGCAGCGCCCGCGGCCAGATGCAGAAATCGTCTGCGGGAAAATTTCATGGCCTTCTCCTATGCTCCGCCACGCACCAGACGAAAACCCGAATGTGGTTGAATGATATCAGGTATGCCTACAAGCCAGTATGCCTTTCATCACCGCCCGTGCGTCGCGAAGCCGTCGGCAAAGCGAGATGATGTTCAGCCCCGCCGCGACTCTGCGGGCATGTGATTCGAAGGTGTCTGCTTAATATCGCTGGTTGCCGTCTTCCGGGCAATGCCGGCGGTCTGATACAATGGCCCCAATCCGGCGCAGTTCCGGCAGCCGGCCCGCAAGCGCTGGATCAGGGGAGGAAATCATGACCGCAACGCAGCGACCGACCGGTGGAAAAATACGAGCTTATGCGGCTTTGGGGGTAGCAGCGATCATTGCGGCGCTCGTCGTTCCGGCGGTGGCGCAGACGCCTGCGGGAATCCCCGGCGTGCTCGCGCCCGCGGTCCAGCCGGAGCTGGTCCAGGAGGGCTACGTCTTCACCGAAGGCCCGGTCGCCACCGCCGACGGCGGCCTGTATTTCTCCGACATCCGCGTCAGCAAGACTTACTTCCTCGATCCAGGCGGCAAGATCAGCGTCGCACGCGAAAACACCAGCGGCGCCAACGGGCTCGCGCTGACGCGGGACGGCGAACTCCTGTTCGCCGAGGGCGATGGCAAACGAATCACCAAGCGCAACCGCGACGGCTCCATCGCGGTGCTCACCGAGGGGCCGCCGGGCGCTCCGCTGCTGGCGCCCAACGATCTTATCGTGGATGCCAAGGGCGGCATCTATTTCACTGACCCGGGTCCGCGGCCGGTGGTGCCGGGACGCCCGACCTATGTGTACTACCTGCCGGCCGGCGCCAAGACGCCGATCCTGATCGACAGCGCCGTGCCGCGGCCCAACGGCCTTACGCTCACCAACGACGGCAAGACGCTCATCGTCGACGACACTCTCAATCCCACGGTGTTCGCCTACGACGTGCAGGCCGACGGTAGCGTTAAGAACAAGCGGGCATTCCTGCAGCTGCGTGACATTCCTCCCGGCGCCGAAAGCGGCGCCGACGGCATGGCGATCGACCGCGATGACCGCCTTTACATCACGACGGTCGCGGGCGTTCAGGTGTTCGATGGGAAAGGCCAATATCTCGGGACCATCAAAGCCGGCCGCCAGGCCGCCAACGTGGCGTTCGGCGGAGCCGACAAGCAGACGCTTTACCTGACGGCGCGGGAGGGGCTCTATCGGGTGAAGACGCTCGCCAAGGGACCGGATCGCTTGGGCAAATGAGGACCGTCCAACGGTTGTGATCCAATGGATGTCATTGCCCTCTGACCTCATCCTGAGGAGGCCGCCCTCCTGAGCTTGTCGAAGGATGGGCGGCCGTCTCGAAGGATGGATGCACGACAGGGACTCGCTGCCATCCTTCGAGACGCCGTGCTGCGCACGGCTCCTCAGGATAAGGGGTCTTAAGTGTTGACACGCGCGGATTAAGAAGAGCCGCGATCATGGCGCTGCACATAACTAGGAGGAACGTATGCTCGGGACCAAGCAGAGACTTTCCAACGCTCTTTTGACATCCACGGCCTGCCTCACCGCCGTCGGGCTCATCCTCGCCGCGACGGCGACCGCGCAGGCACGCGTCACCCGGATCGCGATCGAGAAAAAAGCCTCGCCCGCCTTCGACGGGGCGAGCTTCGGCAACGCCGGTCAATATGAAACGCTGGCCGGAAAGGCGTTCGGCGAGCTTGATCCCAACGACCCGCACAACGCCGTCATCCAGGACATCAAGCTCGCGCCCCGCAATGCCCGCGGCATGGTGGAATACACCGCGACCTTCCAGATCGTAAAGCCGGTCGACATGTCGAAGGCGAGCCACCTGATGTGGCACGACGTGCCTAACCGCGCCGGCCGGATCACGATCGTGCCGATCGAGCGCGGCAACGGCGATATCGGGCTTTCCAGCGGCTGGCAGGGCGACAGCTCGGGCGCGACGGCGCCGGGGCCGAACAATGATTACGTCATCGTGCCGACGGCGAAGAATCCGGACGGCTCGGCCATCACCGGCCGCGTCATGGCGCGCATCATGAATGCGGCCGGCAAAGACTCCCGGCCGATGATCCTGCACAGCAACCCGATGCCCTATCGTCCGGCGAGCCTGGACACCAAGGACGCTAATCTTGCGACGCACGCATCCGAGACGATCGACGGCACGATCGGGGCGACCGCCGAAATCGCGCCCTCCGACTGGGCGTTCGCGAAGTGCAGCGCGCAAAACCCGTTCCCCGGAACGCCCGATCCGACCCAGATCTGCCTGAGGAACGGCTTCGATCCGAACCTGCTCTATCAAGTGACTTTCACCGCCAAGGATCCGCCAGTGCTCGGCATCGGCTTTGCGGCTTTCCGCGATGTCGGCTCGTTCTTCCGCAACGCCTCGCAGGATGATGCCGGCACGCCCAATCCGATCGCCGGCGGCGTGTCGTGGGCAATCACCCGCGGGGTTTCGCAGTCCGGCAATTTCGTGCGCGGCTTCATCCACCTGGGGTTCAACCAGGACGAAGCCGGCCAGCAGGTCTATGATGGCGCCTGGCCCATTATCGCGGGCCGGCGGATTGCGCTGAACTATCGCTTCGCGGTGCCGGACGGCGTGCTCAAGCTCTACGAGGCCGGAAGCGAAGGCCCGCAATGGTGGGGAGCCGCGCCCGATGCGGTCCGCGGCCTTGCCGCCGCCGGCATCCTCGATCGCTGCAACGCGAGCCACACCTGCCCGAAGATCATCGAGCATTTCGGGGCCGCGGAAGTGTGGGGCCTCAAGCTCACGCCCGAATGGGTCGGCTCTGCGGGTGACACTGACCTGCCGCTGCCCGACAATGTGCGCCGCTACTATATTCCGAGCACGCAGCATGGCGGCGGCCCCGGTGGCTTCAGCACGGCGGCCTCGGCGCCGCCGTCGTGCCCCAGCGTTGGTTGGGGCGCCGGCGCGCTGCCCAACAATCCGGTGCCGCATACCCAGACCGTGAATGCCATCCGGGCCCACTTCCGCAATTGGGTCATGAAGGCCGTGGCGCCGCCGCCGAGCCGCTACCCGACGCTTGCCGCCGGGACGCTGGTCGACGCCACCGCCGAGGCGATGGGATTCCCGGCGGTGCCGGGTCTGCCGCCGCACGCGCCAAGCGGCCTCATCAATCCAGCGCTTGATTACGATTTCGGGCCACAGTTCAACTATATGGATGGCTCCGGCGTACAGACCGTGGTGCCGCCCCGCATCAAACACGTCATTCGGCTGAAGGTGCCGCGGGTCGATGCCGACGGCAACGAACTCGGCGGCGTGCCGGTGGTCCTACGCGATGCGCCGCTCGGCACCTATCTGGGCTGGAACATCACCGCAGCGGGCTTCCACAAGGGCCACATCTGCAACTATGCGGGCGGCATGGTTCCTTTCGCCAAGACCAAGGCCGAGCGCACCGCGAACGAGGACCCGCGCCCGTCGCTGGAGGAACGCTACATCAACCACGCCGGCTACGTCGCTGCGGTCGAAGCCGCCGCCCGCAAGGCGGTCGCGGAAGGCTTTCTGCTGGAGCCGGACGCCAAGGCACTGATCGCCGCCGCGGATGCGAGCGAGGTGTTGAAGTAACTCAGTAGGGCGCGTAGCCCGGATGAAGCAACTGCACGCGTAAACGCGTGCAGTTGCGCAATCCGGGGCCAGCGTTTCCAAATACAGCATCGTTTACATGGATGGGTCGGTCCCGGATTACGGGCCGCAAGAGGCGGCCCCCCATCCGGGCTACAGCCGAACAAAAAGCGCGCGGAGGAATACGCAATGAGGCTCGCAAAATGGGCGCCGCCAGGTCTCGCCGTCGTCGCGGCATTGTTGCTGGCATCGGGCGCCTCGCCCGCGTACAGCCAGGCGCGCGTGACCGTGTTCGAAGGGGCGCGAGTCATCGCCGGCGACGGCAGTGCGCCGATCGAGAATGGCACCATCGTCGTCACCGGTAGTCGCATCACGGCGGTTGGCCGCCGCGGCGAAGTCGCGGCGCCGGCGGGAGCGGCGCGGGTCGACGTCACCGGCAAGACCGTAATGCCGGCGCTGATCGATGATCACGTGCACATGGGCTATCGCCGCGGCACGAGCTTCACGCCGGACAATTACACCCGCGAAAACCTCATCGATATGCTCGACCGCTACGCCTGGTACGGCATCGCCGCGGTCCTTGAAACCGGCACCGGACGCGGCGACCTGCCCTACCGGGTGCGCGCCGAGGCGCATACGGGCGCTCGCTATCTCACCACCGGCAGCGGCTTTGGCATGCCCAATGCGGGGCCGGGCGGCCCCATGCGGGATTCCGCGTACGGGGTCACCGAGGAGGCGCAGGCGCGCAAATACGTGCAGGAACTGGCGGCCCACAAGGCCGACATGGTGAAGATCTGGGTGGACGATCGCAACGGCACGGTGGAGAAGCTCAAGCCCAACCTCTATCGGGCAATCATCGACGAGGCGCACACGCACAATCTGCGCGTCATGGCGCACACCACGGAGCTTGCCGACGCCAAGGACCTGCTGCGCGCCGGCCTCGACGGCTTCGCCCATATGGTGCGCGACCGGGATGTGGACGACGAGTTTCTGGCGCTCGTCAAGGCGCGGCCCAGCGTGTTCTTCCTGGAGACGCTGTGGGGCGAGCGGCGCGCGATCTTCACCGCCAAGCCCGCCTGGGTCGAAGACCCGGCGCTGCGCGAAGCCTTCACGGCGGAAAGTGTGCAACAACTCGCCGAACAGCTTTCGCCGGACCCGAAAGCCGATCCGCAGGCCGTGCAGCGCGCCCGCACCATGGCGGCCACCAACCTGCGCAACACCGCCAAGCTCTACGCCGCGGGCGCCCGCATCGGGCTCGGCACCGACACCGGCGGGGTGACGGGCGGCCAGTTCTTCGGGCTCGGCTCCCATGTGGAGCTGGAGTTGCTGGTGACCAAGGTCGGGCTCACCCCGATGCAGGCGCTGGTGATCGGAACCCGCAACTCGGCGCAAAATCTCGGGCTCACGGACCTCGGCACGCTCGCGGCCGGCAAGAGCGCGGACTTTATCGTGCTCGACGCCAATCCGCTCGACGACATCGCCAATACACGGCGGATCAACCGGGTGTATCTGCGCGGGGAGGAAATTCCCCGGGCGGCGCTGTCGGCCAAGTGGAATGCGAAGGGGTAGAGGCGATGGCGCCTGCCCCTGAGTACGTCATGCTCTGCGAAAGCGGAGCATGACACACTCACCGCCCGCAGCTTGCCCTCATCATCGACCACATGGGGCTTTCGATCGATATCGCAAAAGCCAACAAGCGCGAGGAGGCGGTGGCACAAGCCGCCGCGCTTGCCCGATACCCTAACGTCTCCGTGAAGCTGTCGTCGGCCACGACCTATTCGTTCGAGCCTTACCCGTACCGCGACATGACCCCGTTCATCCGCCGCCTTTACGACTCGTTCGGCCCGCAGCGCTGTTACTGTGGTACCGACATGACAAACTCCTACGCCAAGGCGACCTACCGGCAGCGCATCACGCATTTCACGGAGGAACTGGCGTTCCTCTCGGAGGAGGACAAGAACTGGATCATGGGGCGGGCGATCATGGGGCGGTTGGGGTGGGCTTAAGCGGATCGCATTGAATCCCGTAGCGGCGTCGTCACCGGCTCGTCCCGGCGACCCCGAGTGTTTAGGCACGGAGCAACAATGAGGTGGCCGGGACAAACCTGGCACGACGCGGTGGAGATGCCAAGCGTTTCAACCTGACCGGAATCCGCTCTAATGTGGAGCACCGAAGCCCGGCGACGCGCACATCATGATCATCGACTCCCAGGTCCACGTCTGGCCTCCCCACCGGACGGACCGGCCGCTTGGCGAAGCTGGTCTCGACCGCACGCCCTTCAGCTACCAGGAACTCATCGCCGCCATGGATGTCGCCGGCGTCGATCGGGCGATCCTGGTGCCGCCGTCGTTCGACCGAGACCGCAACGACTACGTGATTGAGGCGGTGCAACAGCATCCCAACCGCTTTGCCATCATGGGACGCGTGTCGCTGCAAGGCGGCGGCGGGCGCAATCTGCTCGCACGATGGAAAAGCCAGCCCGGCATGCTGGGCGTGCGCCTGACCTTCCATCGCGACGCCGACCGGCCTTGGATCGACGACGGCTCCGCTGACTGGTTCTGGGCCGAGGCGGAAGAACACCGCATTCCCGTGATGGTGCATGCACCGGAGCGGCTGGCGATCGTGGCTAAGATTGCGGAGCGGCATCCGGCGCTCGCTATCATCGTCGACCATATGGGATTTGCCCGCGCCACCATGGATGACGAAACCATCGCCGGGGCCGAGCGCATGATTGCGCTTGCCCGCTTTCCGAACGTTTCCGTCAAGGTCTCGGCACTGCCCTGCTTTTCCACCGCGCCCTACCCGCTCCGGAACCTGCGTGAGCCGCTGCGCCGCGTGATCGCGGCGTTTGGGCCGCAACGCGCGTTCTGGGGCAGCGACATCACCCGCGTGCCGGCGTCATGCAGCTACCGGCAGACGGTGACGCATGTCACCGAGGAGCTGGATTTTCTCTCGGCCGACGACCTCGAATGGATCATGGGGCGCGGGCTGGCGGAGTGCCTTGGGTGGCGATAGGGCCGGACCGCGGGCGTCCCGCCCGCTCTTTTTGTCTCCAAGATCTTTTTGTTTCCAAGACCTTTTGTCTCCAGGTCAAGAGCGGGCGGGACGCCCGCGGTCATGGCATGCGCGCTCCGCTACGGCACGTTCGCCGCCTGGGCGGCCGCCACGTAAGCCTGCGCATCCTCCTCGAGCAGGAAGCGCTCGGCCTTAAGGGCCTGCGCTGAGCGATTGACCCGCTCTACGTAGGCGGCGTGATCGGCGTAGCGCTCCTCCAGCGACGGCCGCGGATCCCCGGACGCGAGCCGCGCGGCCTTGGTCTTGGCGAAATCGAGCTTCTGGCCGCTGGCGTCGCAGCCGTCGAGCCCATCGGCCCGCAATGCCCAGCCCGTATAGGTCGCGACCGGAACCTCGACCTCGGGCATACGGATGCCGGCGATGTCGTTGCCGTCGGCATCGCCTTTGGGGACGAAGACCGGATAGGGCGTCCCGACGAGCTTAGGCGGCAGCACCGAGATGAAGCCCTTGTCGAAGCCGGGACCGAAGTCCCACAGGTCGCCGGTGTGGTGGGTGCCGTTGTAGACCACACCCGGAATGCGCGGGAAACCGTAGCCCTCCTGCGGCAGCGGCGGCACCAATGTGCCGTCGGCCACGCGCGGCATCTGGTTTAAGGGCGGCGCCGTGCCGGCCGTCACCCACGCGTCAAGGTCGGTGAGCAGCGCCCGCAGCGCCGCGTTGGGGCGCAGCGGGTTGCGTGGCTGCGCGCAGATGCCCGGCCCGTTTCCGCCGCCGTGCGGCAGGCTGGCAAGCAGGTAGTAGCGCACGTTGGCAGCGCCATTGAGATCGAGGTCGCGGCCCTGGCTGTCGGTCTGCATCATCGAAGACGCCTTGGCCCAATATTCGTTGGATGAGTTCGCCTCGAAGGTTTTCGGGCAGGTGCCGCTTTCCTCGCAGCGGCGCAGGCGCCAGTCGGTCTTGCCGGTGACCGTGTCGGTGACCTTCACGTCGGCAAACGGGAACTGGTATTCGGGCGTCCAGCGCGCGATATGGTGGCGGTGCGTGCGCACCGGCTGGGAGAAACGGTAGTTGATGAACAGACCGCTGCCCCCCGCTTTCCAATTGAGGATGCCGTCGAACACCTTCGGCGCCGCGCTGGCCGCGCGCTCCGGCTGGTTGAAGCCGAGTTGCACATAGTCGTGCATGGTACGACACGGCTGGGAGGAGCAGAACGAGTAGATGTATTGCACATCGCCGGCGAGCGGGTTCGGCGTCCCGATGTCATCGGTCTCGGCATTGCGCAGGAACGTCGCGATGTCGCGGATGGCGGCAAGGCCCAGTCCGGCCACCACCGGGTCCTTCGCTTCATAAGTGAACTCGTAGAGGGCAGTTGGTCCGAACGAGCCGGGCCCGCCGAAATTGCCCGACGTCAGCTTGACCGCGTTCAACTTCGCATCGACGTAATCCCACTCGGCTGCGGGCACCGGAACAGCCGTGTCGGCATAGTTCTTGCGGACCGTGAGGCTCGCCTTCGATTTATCGGCGCTTGCGGCCGGATAAGTGAGCCGCTGCTGCGCCGGCGTCGCCGCCTTGTCAATGACGAATTCCTCGGTGTTGAGGCCGGTGATGGACGAGCCGTCAGGATTCTTGGCGACCGGAACGGTGGCGGTGAACAGCTTGTTGTTGCGCGGCGCCGAGAAATCCAAGCCGCTTTCCAGCACCACATAACCCTGACGCATCAGGAAGGCGTTGCCGGCGTCGCCTGAGGACTCGACGTCGTTGCCGGTTTTGCTGTCGTTGAGCGTCTCCAGCACGTTGGTGCGGCCCCGATTGGTGATCTCGTAGATGAGCCGCTTGTTCCCCCTGGTGCGGTCGACCGGCCGCAAGATTTGGAAGTCGGTGGAATATGCCACGGTGCCGTTAGGATTTTTCGGCGCCAAGCCGACATCGATGATGATCGCATTGCGCGGGTCCTTTGGATCGACCTCGCCGATGATCTGCCCGCTGATGCGTTCATATGGCCCGACTGCACTGAAACTCTTGCCGCCGAAGGTCGGCGATTCCGTCTTGGCGATCACGACCTTGGTGACCCGAGCCTGCACCGTTGGCGCATTGAAGAGAACCGCGCAGGTCAATGAAAGGCAGCAAACGACGGCGGTCGTCGAAAACGGCGTTCTGATCATCGGTTCCCTCCCGCGAAGGCGAGTGCAAAAAGAAATTCGATTTCCTAAAATCATAATCGAAAAGACGGGGTTGTGAAACCACCGGGGAGGCCCTCAAGCTGCCCGACGATCCGCCACCGAAATTTCGAGAGCGACAGCACCTCGACAAAGCCGCTTGCGGCTCGCCCACGAAGGCCCGATACTCCCGCACAAATGGCGCCGATTGCGTGGCGATCCAGGGAGGATGACATGGCGGAAGATGCAATTCCCCGGCGTGGATTTTTGAAGGGTGCCGCCGCCGCCGGCGCCGCCGCCGCAACGGTATTGGGCGCGCGCCCGGAGCCTGCGCAGGCGCAGACTGCGGTGGCCGAGGCCGCCACGGAAACTGCCGCGAGCGAGGCCTATCTCACGCTGACCGCGATCGAGGCGGCGTTTTTTTCGGCGGCCTACGATACCTTTGTCCCGGCCGATAAGCTGTCGCCGTCCGGCACTGACTGCGGTCTTGTCACCTATATGGACCGCCAGCTTGCGGGCGCCTGGGGCGGCGGCGCACGCCTCTACCGCAGCGGCCCGTTCCTGCAGGGCAAACCGGAGCACGGCTATCAATTGCCGCTGACGCCGCGCGAATATTTCGCGGCCGGCATCAAGGCCGCCAATGCCTGGACCCGCAAGACCTACGGCAAGGATTTCGATCGGCTCTCGCCCGCCGAGCGCGACACCGCGCTCAAGGCCATGGAGACCGGCAAGGCCGAGTTTGCGGATTTCAACGCCAAGCCGTTTTTCGAGGCGCTCTACCAGTCGGCCATGGAGGGTTTTTTCGCCGATCCGATCTACGGCGGCAACCGCAACAAGGTGTCGTGGCGGATGGTCGGGTATCCGGGCTTGCCGGCCACCTACGCCAACAAGGCCCTTGAATATCGCGGCAAGAAGGTCGTCATCGAGCCGCAATCCATCGCCGATTTCTCTTAGAGCAGGGTTTGAAACCATGGCCAAGATCATGAAAGCCGTCGACGCCGTGATGGTCGGCATGGGCTGGTCCGGCAGCATCATGGCGCGCGAACTCACCAAGGCAGGCCTTAGCGTGGTCGGCCTTGAGCGCGGCGCCGACAAATCGCCGGCGGAGGATTTCGCGCTGCCCCGGATTCGCGACGAGCACAAATATCGGATCCGCCAGGAGCTGATGCTCGACACCTCGATCGAAACCTACACAGTGCGCAATGCCCCCTCGGAGCTGGCGCTGCCGATGCGCAAGTGGGACATCCCTCCGGTCGGCGACGGCCTCGGCGGCGCCGGCGCCCATTGGAACGGCGTAACCTGGCGCTTCATTCCGAGCGAATTCGTGCTGCGCAGCCATCTGACCGCGCGCTATGGCCGAAATGCCATCCCGGAGGACATGACGATCCAGGACTGGGGCATAACCTATGACGACCTTGAGCCGCATTACGACCATTACGAACGGTTATGCGGCACGTCCGGCAAGGCCGGAAACCTGCGCGGCCAGAAAATAGCAGGCGGCAACCCGTTCGAAGGCTCGCGCCACAACGAGTATCCCAACAAACCGCTGATCATGTCGCAGGCCGGCGTGATCTTCTCCAAGGCCGCACAAAGTCTCGGCTATCATCCGTTCCCGACCCCGGCATCGAATTCGAGCGCGGCCTACATCAATTCCGAGGGGCTGACGATCGGACAATGCCAGTACTGCGGCCACTGCGAGTATTTCGGCTGCGAGGCCAATGCTAAGGCGAGCCCGCTCGTCTGCGTGCTGCCGATGCTGATGCAGGACAAGAAATTCGAGCTGCGGACCCAGTCCTATGTGAGCCGGCTCATTTACGACAAACAGGCGAAGAAGGTCCGTGGCGTCGTCTATGTCGACCGCAGGACCGGCGAAGAAGTCGAGCAACCCGCCGAGATCGTGGTGCTGTCTGCCTATGCGTTCAACAACGCGCTGCTGCTATTGCACTCCGGCATCGGCGAACCCTACGATCCGGCAACCGGCAAGGGCGTCGTCGGCAAGAACTACTGCCACCACACCACGTCGGACGTGATGATGTTTGTCGACGACGAGATCAATCCGTGGATCGGCACCGGCACGTCACCCGCCGCAATCGATGATTTCCAGGGCGACAACTTCGATCACGCCGGCCTCAGCTTTTTCGGCGGCGGCTTCATCGCACCCGCGGTGAGCGGTGGACGCCCGATCCAGGTGCGCGCCCTGCCGCCCGGCACGCCGCGCTGGGGCTCGGCCTGGAAGGAGGCGACGGCGCGCTGGTACAATCACGCCTTCCCGCTGAACTGTCA
>Ga0137390_10002823_pt1 | contig 13989 bp, 9 predicted proteins | sample 15con2h24AmetaG_FD_104937 | JGI IMG/M metagenome (GOLD analysis project Ga0137390, IMG submission 104937) | Vadose zone soil microbial communities from Angelo Coast Range Reserve, California, USA - 15con2h2.4A metaG | ecosystem: Environmental > Terrestrial > Soil > Vadose zone > Saprolite... | reverse complement strand
TGGCGACACCCCGTCGCTCTATTACGCGCAGGCGGCCTGGGAGTTTAAGCATAATAATCCGACCAAAGCCACCGATTGGATCGCGTCGGCCAAGAAAATTTACTCGCCAGCGTTGAACTCAGTTTTTGCGGATGCTTTTTATGACCTTGGCTGGCTGCAAACTCCATCGCTAGGCACTTCGCCCGCGCCGCCAACGGAAGCGGCAGTGGCGATGGAATCGACGCAGACGGAATCGAGTCCCGCGATTGAACCAAGCCCCATCCCGGGTGTTGCGCTGGCAAAGAAAGAGCAAGCGAAAGAATCGAAAGCGCAAACTTCGGCGACCGCATCGCCGGTGGCCACCCCCGCTATCGCAGGGATGGAAGCAACAGCGTCGCACGCTGAAAAGCCCGCTCCTGCTACGGTTTTGCAGCCGCCAGCTAACATTCCAAGCGAATCTTTAGCTGCCGGCACACCAGCAAAGCCTGAAGAAATGCCCGCTGTCCCTGTTCCAGCTGTATCGCCAGTTGTGGAGACTCCAGTTACCGCCGCCGCCTCGCCTGCTTCCTCGGCAATTCCCTCGGAGTCAGCTGCTGTTGCCGAGTCGAAACCGATCGCCTCGCCCGCCGAAGCGATATCGATGGCTTCTGCGTCTGCTGCGGCTGCTTCTGCAACGCCTGCGACGGTCTTGGCGCCTGCCCACGTGCACGAGTTGTCGCACCCGAGCCGATTTGATTGGCAGACATTGCTGGTCGGCGGCCTTGTTGTGGCCGGGGTCGCTTTGTTAGGGTGGGTATTCCTGCCGGACATCCGTCGCCGCGCTATTCACCTTCAACTGCCGAGTTTCGGTCGCACCGCCACTGTCAATGGTCCGGGCATCAGTGAAGTTGGCATTCCTGGTGTCGCTCCCGCACAAAAGGAAATCAAAGCCAGCCCTCGGTTTGTCGGTGGGCCGCGGCAGATCTCGCTGCGATTAAAAGCATCCGAACCTTCGCTGCGGCGTGCGGTTGTCCCGATAGGCAAACCAACCCGTATGTTTACGCCGCCTGCGGAGCCGGTAATTGAGCGGAATGGCGAGCCCGAAGTGGCCGTAACGCCACCGATTTCGGAACCACTTTTTGAATCGTCCGTCGGCCCCGTTGTCGAACAAGGCGCGGCGACAGCCATGCCAGACATCGCGGCTGCATTAGAGCCATCTGAGCGGACGTGGACCACGCCGGTTGAAACGGCGCCGGAGCCGCCCGTGATGCCGGAACCGCCCATGATACCGGAAGCCCGAGAGGAGGAGTCGGCCGCCCCGGCTCCGGTTGCGGCGCAAGCGCCAAGTGTCGATCTTGCCGAGCCCGAGCCGTTTTTCTGGGAGCGTGCGCCAATCGTCCTTGAACCTGGGTCCGAACCTGAGCCTGTCGGGCAAGGTCAACCAATTCCGCAGTTGACGCCGGTGATGAGCAGTGAACCTTACACAGCTGAGACCATCACCGGACCGAAAGCAGAACGGATTGAGGTCGGCGAGCTTCGCCAAATAACGGAGCCGACCGTTCTCGATCGACCAACTGCTTTCACCGAACCTGTTATTTCGCAACCAACAACATCCGTTATCATGCCTGAACCTATCCAAATACCAACCGCTTCTGTAGTTCGAACTTCCGCACCCGGCGGTGCGCCACAGCCCGGCTCTATCCAAACGGCCGTGCAATTGACTTTCGCTTTCGAGATCGCCTCGATGCAATTGACGCCGACTTTCAAGATGGGCGCGGTGCAGTTGCGTCCCGCTTCCAAGATCGTCACGATGCGCCTCGCGTCGTCGCAACATCTGCAACCCGTGATGAACCTTCAGGTCGCGTTCGAGATCTCACGGATTCAGCCCTCCGGCGGAACACTCGGCAGCGTGCGGCTCATGCCTTCGCAGCAGCAACGGCCCACTCCCGTCGGGGCGCCTTCCTTCACGGTCGCGGGATTGCAGATCGTTTCCGATTTTGCGGCGGCACCGCTCCAACTGACTCCCTCGCCACAAGATCATACCTCCGTGCATGTGACAGCTCCGTTCCAGATTGCGACGGTGGAATTTTCACCCTCGTTCGAGATTGCTTCGATTGTTTTGAATTCAAGCTCCAAACAGGTGTCGGTGCAGTTACCTGGCGCCGGAGCGGTGGAAGATGCCCCGATTTTCGAGATCGCCAATCTCCAACTCACCGGGACGGGCGATATCGGAATGATGCAGCTGCATCTCTTGGGTCATGGCCCCAAGCGCACCTGAATCGAGCGAGGATCGACAATCAGCGTCCTGTCCTGAGCGCGAATTAGGATTTCGCGCGGCCGCTTTTGCGCAGATGATCGCGGTTAAGCGAGCGTAATTGTTTCGGCACAAACTCGCCGTCCCGGCGGATCAACTTACCGTCGAAGTAAATTTCGCCGCCGCCGTAATCCGGGCGCTGAATGCTGACCATGTCCCAATGTACCTGGCTTCGATTCCCGTTGTCTGCTTCTTCGTACGCTTGACCGGGCGTCAAGTGAAGCGAACCGGCGATTTTTTCGTCAAACAATATGTCGCGCATCGGATGCAGAACATGCGGATTAAAGCCGAGAGAAAATTCGCCGATGTAGCGCGCGCCTGCGTCTGAATCGAGAATCTTGTTCAGTTTGGCCGTCTGATTGCTTATTGCATCGACGATTTTGCCTCCCCGAAACTCAAGACGAATTCCATCGAAAGCCACACTCTGATAAATACTCGGCGCGTTGAAAGTGATGTGTCCTTCGACCGAATTCTTCACTGGACACGTGAAAACTTCGCCGTCCGGAACATTGCGATCGCCCCCGCAAATGACGGCCGGAATTCCCTTGATGCTGAACCGCAAGTCGGTGTCCGGCCCTTTGATCTCCACGCGGTCAGTCCTTTCCATCAACGCTTTTAGCGCTTTCATCCCCGGTTGCAATTTTCGGTAATCCAAAGCGCACACTTCGAAGTAAAAATCCTCGAAAGCGTCCGTGCTCATGCCGGCCAGTTGCGCCATCGACGGCGTAGGCCAGCGCAGTACTACCCATTTGGTTCTTTTTACGCGTTGGTCCTGCACCGGTCGCATTTTTTTCGCGATTAACTGCATTCGTTCAGCGGCAACATCTGAAAGCTCTGTGATGTTATTGCTGCCGCGCAATGCGATGTAGGCGTCCATCTTTTTCATCCGCGCCAGCTCGTGTCGCGCGGCAAGGTTCAGTTGCCGACCCGAGGCCTCCAGCGCGAGCTCACGGTTGACGCGTGCCCGCTGGATTTGCACAAACGGAACTGCGCCCGCCTTTCGCACTGCGCGGATCAGCGCGATGGTCATTCGGTCAGGGACATCAAACGATTCGATCAAGACAGTCTCGTTACGTTTGAGGCTGGTCGAATATTCCACCAAAAGCTTCGCGAGTTTATCAAAGCGGGCGTCGTGCATAGAAATCTATGATTCCATCGTGCGAGCTGGACGCAACCGGCGTTCCGTCCGGCCTTGCTTAGCCCGTCCTCATAAATTTCGCAGCAAAAGCGCCATCGAGATGTTCTCGAAATGGCAAACATTGCTTTTGCTCCTGCCGTTCTAAGATCGAAATGTTCCTGAGAACCTGTTGCACAACATGCTCGTTTTCCTCCGGCTCGACACTGCACGTGCTGTAAACCAGGATGCCGCGCGGTTTGAGTAATTTGGCGACGGCGTTGACGATCTTGATCTGGAGCATTTGCATTCGAACAAAATGCGGCGGCCGTAAGCGCCAGCGCACATCCACGCGGCGTCGCATCACGCCGGTATTAGTGCAGGGCACATCGATCAATATGCGGTCGAACGGGACGAGCGAAGCAATTGCTGGTGGGATGCGATCACCCATCCAGTCGTGGCGAAAGATGTGCGCGATCCCTACCCCGAGGCGCACCACGTTTTCTTCAAGAAGTCTCACGCGGTTCGGCTCGCGATCACATGCCACGATGGCGCCGCGATTATCCATCAGCTCCCCGAGATAACCTGTTTTTCCTCCGGGAGAGGCACAGGCATCGAGAATTTTTTCGCCCGGTTGCGGGTCGAGAAGTTCGCAAGCGATCGCCGTGCTCGGATCTTGAACGTAGCATTCGCCTCGTTCGAGAGCTCTCGGGGCGAGGTCGGTCATGCCGACGAAATTCTTGTGGTTAGGCAAAACGAAACTGCCCGGGTTAATACGCAAAAATTTCTCGGGTGACATCTTGATTTGATTAATCCTGGCATAAAGCGGCGCCGGTCTATTGTTCCAGGTGCAAAGATCGATAACTGCTTGCCGCCCGAAATTTTTGTCCCAGCGCTGGAGCAAGAAGTGCGGATGAGAAAATTGAACGTGCCACGGCTGCGCTCTTGTTGCTCTTCTCAAATCATCCGTGCGGCGCAAGGCGGCCCGCAAGATCCCGTTAATCAATGGACGATGTTTCGTTTGTGCGAGCTCGACCGTCTCATGCACAGCAGCGTGGGGCGAAGTCTCGAGGACAAAAAGCTGATAGAACCCGAGTCGAAGAATGTCGCGAAGATCGGGATCGACCCTGGTGGATCGGAGTAAACCGATCCAGAAATCGAGTAACGTCAGGTTACGCAAGACGCCGTAGAATAATTCGAGAGAAAATGCCCGATCGGCCGTGCGCAGCTTGTAGGCGGCCAGCAATTCGGAAATGATCGAATCGGCGAACCGTTTTTCTGTTCGCCAGGTTCCCAGCGCGCCTAGCGCGACTTGACGAGCTGAGGTCGGCGCCACCAGTTCTAACGGGGTGTGACACTTCCCCGGCCGATCGAGTAATAGTGAAAGCCGACTTGGCCCATCGTTTCCGGGTTAAACAAATTGCGTCCGTCAAAAATGATCGGCGTGGTCATCTTTTCTTTAACCACGGCGAGATCGACATTGCCAAACTCGCTCCATTCGGTCGCGACAACGAGGGCCTCGGCGCCTGCAATCGCCTCGAGCGCGCTGGAAGCAAAATTGGCGGCTGCGATTGTTTCGATCTCGCGCGCTTTGTCCATAGCTTTCGGATCGTAAACCGTGACATGCGCGCCTTCGCGCAACATGTCGGCGACCAAATCGATGGCGACCGATGAGCGGATATCGTCTGTGTCTGGTTTGAATGTGAGCCCCCACACGGCGATCTTCTTCTCGCGCAGAACCCAGAGCGTTTCGCGAATCAGTTTTAAGAAGCGTTCTTTCTGCGACGCATTGATGCGCTGCACCTCTTTCAACAAATTGAAGGGGATGCCAAGTTGTTCGCTTATCGCGATGAAAGCCGCAACATCTTTTGGAAAACATGAGCCGCCGTAGCCGATCCCAGCATTGAGGAACTGCCGGCCGATTCGATGATCCATTCCGATCCCGTCTGCCACTTTTTCGACATCGGCGCCGCTCGCCGCGCAAATCGCGGCAATGGCGTTGATGTAGGAAATCTTCAGAGCCAGAAATGAATTGGCCGCGTGCTTGATCAGCTCGGCGCTGTTGATGTCGGTCACCAGAATCGGGGCCATAAACGGCTCGTAAACCTTTTTCATCAGATCGATGGCATGCTCGCTCTGCGCCCCGATCACAACCCGGTCGGGATGCATCAAGTCGTCAACCGCGCAGCCTTCGCGTAGGAATTCCGGATTGCTGACGACATCGAATTTTGCGCCGTGGCGATTGTAACGTTTGATCGATTCCGCGACGCGTTCGCCCGTTTTCACGGGCACCGTGCTCTTATCTACAATCACGCGGTAATCAGTAAGAACGCCGGCGATTTCGCGAGAGACTTTCTCGATGAAACTAAGATCGACATCACCATTTGGCTGTTGCGGGGTGGGGACAGCGATGAAAACGATCTGTGAATTATCAACGCCTTCGCGAATGCTCCCGCTAAATCGCAGTCGATGGGCTGACACGTTGCGATGAATAATTTCCTCGAGGCCCGGTTCGAAAATTGGAACGCGGCCAGCCTGGAGCGTCTCGATCTTTCGCGCATCGCTATCGACGCAAATGATATTGTGGCCGACATCGGCGAAACACGCGCCGGTGACGAGGCCAACGTAACCTGAACCAATGATTGAGATATCCATCGCGAATCAAGACACGCAGCGACTAGGTCGCGGCCGAGAATCACCGATCAGAGCAGGAAGAATGCAAGATTATTCGGACAGGCTGGGCTTATTGATTTTGACCTGCGCCCCCAGGGTCGAAGTTCAAGTCGAACCCGAATTTGGGAAAAGCCTTTAGAGTGAATGTGAGCAGCACGCCATATTCCTTCACCCCAGCGTTGTCCCGCACGACCGCGCCAAGAGAGGCGACCCAGTTCGTCAGGTCCCGATAGACAGCGTAACGCTGCTGCTCGAGAATCCCAGTGCTTGCTTCATATTGCTGTTGAAACCCGACGCCCCAGTTGTCGTCGAATCGGTAATAGCCGCCAACTACGTACAAGCTGCTGTTTTGAAAAAACGGATTGTCGTGTAAATAGCGATGCCCAACGCTTATCTGCAAATTTGCCACCGGCTGCACCGAGACGCTGGTATTGACTTCGGTAAAACCTCTGTCGAACGCGGGAATTTGTGAGTCAATCCTGAGGGAGGCCCACGGCAGCGGTGTAAAAGTGAGCTTGTTGAAAAGGTTGGAGTACAGTGTCCGATCGTACGGATTGTTGAAGTTCACATCGCAAAAAGTGTCGAGTTCCACCCAGGTAACCGTCGCGTCGTCGCGACGAGTTTCAAGGCGATTGCGAACGCCCAGCCGCCAGATTGTCCAACTGGCAATCGAATCGATGGTAGTAAACTCCGGAAAATCAAGGGAGCGGGGCTGCGTGGAAGGTTCAAAGCGGTCGAATTGAAGAATCGCCGCTGGGTTCAGTCCGTTCTCGCGGACATAGGAAAAATCGGTGTATGGCTGGATGACGTGTAATAAGCCATCCAAACCCAGAATGCGGCTTTGCACGTCTTCCCAAGTCCTGGAAAGCTTGAAAGATGCTTCCGCCCCGGTGTCAAAAACCGTGCGAACGCCGGCGCCGGCATCCACTATTGGATTCTTGAGCGTCGGATCTGGCAACAGAAACTCAGGAACGAGTGGATTGTTGCTTGGCGTAAACAATGTTTTCCCCAGATCGCGAGTTTCATCGTAATAGGTAGCCCGAAAGCCGACCCGAGGCACGATCGAAAGCCAGCCAAAATAAGTGTTGGGATAGGTGAGTTGGTGGAAAGTGTCAGCTCGGATTGTGCTGTAGTCCTCAAAATCAGAGCCGCTTGCAAAATTCCGGTGCAGATCCGCAAGCCCGGTTTCCCCCTCGTAGAAAATTGGGCCGCCAAAGAGCGCATGGCGTTTGACGTCGAGCACAACTTCGGGGAGGCGTTCAGTTTGCTCAAAAAATTCATTGGCTTGAAATCGTGTGATCGCTGTCAGCGTGTAAAAGGGGGCGCTCTTCGTTAACGCGGTCACGTTGTCCGGCACGGGATTAATGCGGAACTCGTTTTGATAAAAATCCTGCATCACAAATGGATCGCTCAGCTTCGTGATGTCCACGATCGCGTAAATATCGTCTGTGAAGTTTGTGCGATCTTCCAGGCTGACGCGATAGCGGCCAGCGGACACATCACCCCGCCGCAACGCGGTTCGATTAATCTCCGCATTCTGGTCCTGAAGGTAGTAAGTCTTGAGCTTGGCGTAGCTCGAATTGTCTTTCCCGTAATCAATGTCGGATTCGAACCCAATGGCCAATCCACGCCGTCCTCGATAATCCAGCCGCAGCCGGCCCTTGATGTTGTCGGTAATCGGAAACGTGATCTGGGTGAGGAGCGACGGACCCCATGAGCTCAAGTAGGCTGGTGACACCGTGAAATTAAAAGCGTCATTGAGCGACTGATACAGGTAAGGCCACCAAAAAACCGGAACGTTTTCGATGTAAAAGGTCACATCCCGAAATACGACATGATCATTTTCGTAAACACGCACCGTTCGCGCATGAAGATGGAAATCGGGATTCGGAGCGTCGGCCGTCGTGAAGGTTGCATTCTCCACTCGATAAGCATTTTGCGAAGTCTGCGTCACGTTTTGGCCGCTCAGGAAATACGGATTGTATTCCGTGCGCATGTTGCTTGTGCGAACCTCCTTCGTGTCGAGGTTGTAAACCCCGTGCTCTGCTAAATAGAGATTCACGTCGCGATAGATTCGGACGTGGCCCTCCGCCGAAACCTCATGTGTCTGCGAGTTATACTGCGCAAAATCAGCGTAGATGTCTGTGTCTCCAATGTGAATGGCCACGTTATCTCGCGCGGTGGCCACACCGTTTTGGTAAGTCGTTTCGCCGCTCGCCGTGATCTCGACCGGCTGATTCTCGGGAGTCTGCGCGGCTGCGTCGGCTACTCCGGCGCCGGCAAAGAAACAAAAGATGAGCCAACCCGGCGTCCAGATGGCGGACGTCGATCGTACGGAGTGACTTCGCCCGCACAAAGTTAAAAGCGAAGCACGCATTCGGGTAAGCTCAATAATCACGTTAGATCGACAGCCGCAACCCGGCAACCTGTTGGTTCAACCCGCAACTCAAAACAATTCCCGTGCCGGCCGATGTTTCTTTTCCTGAAGAAAGCGAAATCTCCCCGGCATTTCCTGGATCGACGTGCAACAACGGTGGCAGCCTTTTTGTCCGCAGCGATTGTGCGGCCACAATCACTTGCCAAATCGCACTCGCGCCAACGCTTTCGCCCAACGCCGGTTTTAGCGAATAAATTGTCGCGTCAGACATTTCGCGCAAAAGTGCGGTTTCTTCCGCAAGATCGACAAAGGTTCCATTTGCGCTCGCGATCAAGATTTTGGATCGCTCGTCTGCTAAATCAGAAAGAATTCGGACGATCGGTTCACTCGCCTCTTTTCGTCGCGAAAAGTTCGCGCCAGCATGAATTTTATCTACCGCAATCGGACCGTCGCGCGCGAGCAAGATTGCGCCCGCGCCTTCGCTCAAAATCATTCCGCGCGGCGGATGGCGAAATGGTTCGATAGGAGGCTGCGTTTTGAGAAGCCGCCATTTCCGATAGGCATCGCAAAGCAGCCAATCGGCTTCCTCTGCGCCAACCACCAGGCAAAAATCAAGCGCCTCATTCATCATCAAATCCTCCGCCATCTTCATGGCGAGAATTCCAACGGCGCCGTCGCCGACTAATGTGTAGCTCGCTCCGGTGATTCCGAGAATGGCGGCGAGATGACTCGCCGGCGCGTTAAAGACCGTCTCCGGAAAAAGTAACGGGCTCGCGGACTGCGCGCCCGACTCCGCGATGTCGCGATAAAATCGCTTTGTGTAAACGACGCCGCCGTTCGACACCGCGAAGACGAGCGCAATTCGCTCCATGTCGATCTTGTCGAAATCGAAAGCTTTCGCATGCTCGCGATTCCCGGTCAGAGTTGTCGACGTTGCTTCTTCCAGAGCGTCCAAACTAGCCGTGGCCGCGAAGCGCGAAATTGCGCTGGCGCGACGCAGGCGTGGATGCGGTGGCAAATTCTTTAATGCCGTACTCGGCACCGGAAAGAATGGATATTTCTTTCCTTCCGGGCCGTCTGAAGTTGATTGCGCGCTCGCTTCTTCTCCAGCGACCAATCGATCCCAAACAGCGTCAATGCCACGGCCGAGTGGGGTGACCCAGCCCATCCCTGCAATTCGCAGGCTCATGCTGTGAATTTCTGCATCACAATCGAAGCGTTTGTCCCGCCGAAACCGAATGAGTTTGACAGAACGATCTCGATGTTCGCCGGGCGCGATTCGTTCGCGATCACATTAAGGTCGACATCTTCGTCTCCGGCTCGGAAATTGACATTTGGCGGCAGAAACTGATTTTCCAACGCAAGCAAGCAGAAGATTGCCTCAATTGCGCCGGCCGCGCCTAACGAATGCCCCATCATTCCTTTGGTCGAGCTGATCGGTACGTGATCGAATAATTCCGCGATGGCTTTGCCTTCGACTGCATCGTTGAACGGCGTGGCCGTGCCGTGCGCGTTGATGTAATCGATCGCTTGGGCTGAAATCGCGGCTCTGGCCAGCGCGCGTTCCATCGCCTGTCGAGGTCCACTTCCCGATGGGTCGGGTTGCGTGAGGTGAAAATTGTCCGTGGAAATGCCGTAGCCGGTAATTTCCGCCCAAATGCGCGTGCCGCGAGATTTCGCACGATCTAAATTCTCGAGCGCAAGAATGGCCGCGCCTTCACCGAGTACCATTCCGGTGCGATCTCGATCAAATGGCCGGCATTTTTCGGCCGTGGCAGCTTGGAGCGAATCGAAGCCGACGAACACGAGCTCGGAAAGCGCGTCGTAGCCGCCCGTCAGGATGCGCTCGTATTTGCCGGAGCGGACGCATTCGAATGCGTGGCCGATTGCGTTCGTGCCGGAGGCGCAGGCGTTGGCGATGATCTGGCATGGCGCGGAAATGCCAAACGCGTCCTGCGCATCAATCATCGGTTTTTGCGGCGGATAGTTGGCGATCCAGCTCGGAGAGTGCCGCAACCCACGGCGTCGATGTACCGCGCGGTAATAATCCTGGCCGAAAGACATGCCGCCGCTTGTCGTGCCGATTACGGTCAACTCAGGTCTAAACCGCGGGCCTTGCGCGAGCGCCTCGTCCAGCGCGCAAATCATCATTTGCGAGGCGCGATGCAAACGTTTTGCCTTGCGCCCGTCTAGTCGATGGTCGAGAAGCCGTTCGTCGGCAATTTGCCCGGCGGTCTTGCATCGGCATTGTTCGACATCGAAGCGGGTTACTGGGCCGACGCAATCCCGGCCAGCGCGCAGCGCCTTGAGCGTCTCGGCCAAACCGACACCGAGCGGGCTCACAATTCCGGCCGCGACAACGGCAACGCGCGCGTTTTTGATTTTTCTGTTTGAAGCGTTAGATGTCGGCATTTTCAGGGTGTGTCGGTTTCGATTTGTTATTGCTTTCTGAGCCAAATCATTCTACTAAAAACACCCGAAAGGGGAAAACAGCAGCTCGGCAGTTGGTGGATTGTCAGTTGAGTTTATTCAGTGGCGATTTGAAATCCGATAAGCGGGAACAGTGACCTTGCGGCGTTTTCCAGAGTAGACTCAATGGCAACTAAATTATACGTGGGAAATCTCCCATTCAACACGACCGAGAACGAACTTCAGGAACTCTTCTCCCAGGCTGGCGCTGTCCAGGAAGTCATGCTGATGCAGGACAAATTTACCGGGAAATCGCGCGGCTTCGCCTTTGTGACAATGGGCTCCGATCAAGACGCGCAGAACGCGATCTCCCAGATCAACGGCAAGACTCTGGAAGGCCGGGCGCTGACGGTCAACGAGGCCAGACCTCGCGAACAACGTCCGCCCGGGGGCGGCGGCTACGGAGGCGGCGGTGGTTATGGGGGCGGCCGCCGAGATGGTGGTCAACGTCGCGGCCGCTAAGAGCGCGCACGCTTTTTCAAAAGCGCTTGATTTCTTCAGGCGCTTCCCTGTTGACGGATTCCGCACAATGGCACGGCCGTAGTGGCTGTGCCGTGCGATTCTGCTTTGAAACAACTACGAAGGAGCTTGTTATTTATGGCTGACGATCCCGACACGCAACAAAGCGGTGACCCACCTGCCGCGGAGAACATTGAGATTCCACCAATTCCAAAGGAAACGGCCGGTGCGGTAGCTGGCGCGGCGATTGGTAGCATGGCCGGCCCGGCGGGTGCGATCGTTGGCGGGGTCGTCGGCGCACTGGCAGGAAAGGCAGCAGCGAGCGGTCGATCGCCTGTTCGGGCTGCGAAGAAAACCGTAAAAAAGGCCTTGGGGACGACCAGGACTCCAGCGAAAAGAGCGAAGCCCCGGCCAGTTGCTAAATCGCGAAAAGCTGCAACTCGTTCGCGCGCCAAAGCCGCAAAGAAAAAGCCGTCACACAGACCGGCTGCCGCCAGATCGCGTAAACGTTCGGCCCGTTCTCGAAGAGGCGCGAAAGCCCGGCGACGATCGACATATTCGCGCGCGAAGCGCACCCGCGCGCGCAGACGCAGACGTTAGCAATTGACTTGGGCAGGGCTGGATTCGAACCAGCGAAGGCGTAAAGCCAGCAGATTTACAGTCTGCCCCGTTTGGCCACTCCGGAACCTACCCTTCTGGTGCGAGCGTTGATATAACTCGCAGATCACGCGTCGCAACTAATTTGGCCGACCAACTTGGGCCGAGGCGCAAATGACCTTTTATTTGAAGAATTCTGCGATTGAATTTACCACATGTGATTGCGCTTCGCTCGAAATTTCAGGGTAGATGGGCAGCGCCAGGGTCTCGCGGGCGGCCCGTTCCGCCTCGGGAAAGTCGCCGCGCTTGTAATCAAGATAATCAAAACATTTCTGTTCGGGCAGCCCGAGCGGATAGTAAATCGCCGTTTCAATCTCGCGCCCGGCGAGATGCTCGCGCAATTCATCGCGTCGTGGTGTGCGAATCACGTATTGATGATAAATGTGATGATTTGTTAAGCCGCGCTCACGATATGGCTCGGCCGGCAACGTTATTTTCCCGATCAAGGAGCGCCGCTTAAATTCGTCGCGGTAAAAATCTGCGGCAGCGCGGCGTGCGGCCGACCATCCATCGAGATGCGGCAACTTCACGCCGAGAATCGCTGCCTGGATTTCGTCCAGCCGAAAATTTCCACCGATGAAGTGGTGATGATAACGCGGCTCCATTCCATGTTGGCGACAAATGCGCAACCGGTTCGCCAAGGTTTCATCGCGGCAAACGACTAGGCCAGCGTCGCCAGCGGCACCGAGATTTTTGGACGGATAAAAACTGAAGCAACCGGCTTCGCCCATTGTGCCGGCTTTGCGCAAACCCATGTGAGCAGTGAGATACTCCGCGCCGATGGCCTGAGCCGCGTCTTCGATTACATCCAGGTTGTATTTTTCTGAGATGACGTGAATCGCATCCATGTCGCAGCACAGACCAAACAAATGGACGGGAATGATTGCGCGGATTGGTCGGCCGTTTTCGCCACGCAATTCGCCACTGGCATCACGTTGGCAGCGCTTGTCGATGTACGACCCGAGTGCGGCCGGCGAAAGATTGAAAGTCGCAGGATCGATATCGACAAAAATTGGCGTCGCCCCGACTCGCGCGATGCACCCCGCCGTTGCAAAAAAGCTGTAGGCGCTCGTGATTACAGCGTCGCCCGGGCCGATCTCCAGCGCCATCAGCACAGCCAGCAGTGCGTCGGTCCCGGATGAAACGCCGATGGCATGCGGCGCGCCGCAGTAAGTGGCGACTGCCTTCTCGAATGCTGCTCCATTCGGGCCGAGAATGAAGCGCTGGCTTGCCAAGACTTCCTCGATTTGCGCCCTGATTTCGCCTTCGAGGCTGCGATATTGTTCGTCCAAGTCGAGAAGCGCAACGCGCATGACCGAAATAGCTTGGCAGTTTCGTTGCCCGGTTCAATCGCAAGTTTGGTTCACGCGCGCACGGCGATTGACCCATGACTACGCCTAAGTTACGGTTCTCGCCATGGCTCTACTGCGCGGGCTGTTTTGGTTCGCTCTTTTTGTCTTCTTCACGTTTTGCTTCGTCGTCCTTTTCGAATACGGGACGTCGGGCTTTGCGAACGGATTTCAAACAGAGTTCGCGCGGGTTAAGTCTTTCGTGATTCAGCAGACCGAAAAATCCCAAAAGCCGAAGAAATAGGTGCGGCAATTGGGCGTCGCCTCACTCGACGAACTCGATTTCGAATTGGTTGTCGACGTAACGCGCTCTCTGCGCTTCTCCCAGAAACTTTCGGATTGCAGCGCGACCAACATCTCCGTAGTCGCGCGTAAATTCGTTCACATACATTCCGATGAATTTGCTCGCCAGCCCGGCGTTCATGTCACGTGCGTACGGGAGCGAGTGGCGCACTGCTTCGGCGCGATGGGCGAGACCGTAATCGATACTTTCCCGAATGATCTCGAACAGATCATGCCGCACTTCTGGCGGAATATCTTTGCGCAAGACATTCCCGCCGAGCGGAAGGGGCAGGCCGGTTTCGCGTTTCCACCACCCGCCAAGATCGACAATTTTTGT
>Ga0137390_10002821_pt1 | contig 13991 bp, 15 predicted proteins | sample 15con2h24AmetaG_FD_104937 | JGI IMG/M metagenome (GOLD analysis project Ga0137390, IMG submission 104937) | Vadose zone soil microbial communities from Angelo Coast Range Reserve, California, USA - 15con2h2.4A metaG | ecosystem: Environmental > Terrestrial > Soil > Vadose zone > Saprolite... | reverse complement strand
CACCATGGCCTTTCCGAATGAGCCGGTGCCGAGGACTTCGTGGATCTCGTACTGCTTTTTCTTGTTCGCCGAAGGTGGTTGCGACATCACCTTTTGGGAGACGAGCGAGAACATCTCGTTGACGGTGCGTAATCCGAATCAGCGATTTATGTTGGTAGGCCTTTGGTCGAGCGAGGGTCGAAGAGGGGCACAGATGCGCAGATGATTGTGATCAGCCAGTCGCGAAAGTAGGAAGGGGGGGAAAGAGAAAAGAAAGGGCCTTAATCGCTCTTGCCAAGCCGACGAGCCAAGCGTTTTCTACATGAATATGGCAACTCGGAAACGCATGCCGTAACGCTGCTGGCAATGCAATTAGCAACTCTACCCCTTACCACGGCTATCGTTTCAGATAGCGCCCGTTGCGCCTCTTACGTACCAACCTGCTTGTTGCACACGATACGACTTTGAGGGGCTACACACCATGTGCACGAGAGACAACCGTATCCGAGATGCAGATACCTTATTTTTTGACTGGAGGGAGATGAGTCGCGACCGGGATTGATATGGTAAGGCACGAGTATTCATTACAAGCTGTGGACATTCCGTTTCTTTTCCGGTCATTATCATTACTGTGAAGATGTGATCGTGAAGGCACCGCCCACCATGGCACGGTCCCACCGTGGTCAACGCCCTCAGACAGACTTACCTCTGCCGATCCGATAAACCTGATGCCCAATCTAACCTTCCGCGGCATCACGATGCACATGGAGCTCTCCGTCGTCGCACGCCACGCTGTCAGAACGTGACACGAGCGTGTGCGGCACGCACGGTCACCGATCATCACCCGTGGGTGTGTGATCAAGACAGGCAGAGCCAGAAACCGAGGTATCGAGGACGAGAAAATGCCTTTTGGATCATATATGGGAAGCGCAAGCGCCATTGACGCGCCTTGGGGCTCCTCGAAACTCCACGAGCGTAAACGACACGAGAGATGGCCATGGCTTTGGGTCGCTATCTAGCGAAGGAATGCCTCAACGTTTGTGTGGTCCCGTAAGACCACTACCACCACCATGCTGGACTGTATGGACTCTGCCCGAGGAGACAATCGACATCCACCCATGGGACCATGCCCATAAGGCTCGACGGTCATACAGAAGCCACACGAGAACTCTAGTACTTGTATTCCTCGCATCCATGAAGAAAAAGAAAGTGAGGAGGGGGAAGCTCCGACTTTGCACGACAAAGTCGCACAATGGTGCATGTCACGCGGGTAGGAACAGCGAAAGCGCGAAACGGTCAAAAAGGAAGAGGAAGGAATTTGAAAGACGTCTCGTGAGAGCTTTGCAAGGCAGAATTGCCTCATCCTCATCGTGGGTCAGCTATATCCCGATAACGTACACTTCTTACAAGCGCGGTATCCGTGCCCGCTCGACGGAGAATGGGCGGCTAGGTGTTCACATGCTGCGAGCGACCAATCTCGGAGACGTCCTTGACCGAGTCCCGTCGCTGTCAAATCCAAATGGCCCACGCACCCTATAGATAAGTTTTTCCCTTCCTTTTCGGGAACCCCCTCTAGAGATTCCTCTGGTCCACCAGCAGTCAGATGACTGGCCGCGAGTAGTGGCCGGCGGATCAACCGACGATCCGTCAACGATAACAGGTCCACGCATCGAGGCCAAGTAAAACGTAGTTAGAACGGAATCGTCAGCCAGTATTTCCGAAGGCTGGGACGTGTCTTGGAGAATTCAGAGTCAGAGGGGAGGAGAGAGAGAGAGGGAGATTTGGTGGAAGGGTGACGCAAGCGAGGAAACAACTTGAAGCACGTTGTGTGCGCGCATCGCGGGGCGGGGTTTTTGAGCGACTTAATTTCGCCGAATGTCTAAACATCCTATTAGCCTTGCCTTTTAGAAGAGCAGGAATACTATACCGTACCGTAGAAATGGCCTGTCCCAGTCCCATGGGGGCCAAAACGTAAACAGTCCAACAAGGGTCGTCCCATCGAATCGAATCGAGGCTTGCGGCCGAGTAGGCCGTGTTTCATGCGTCATTATCGCCACCAATCAAGGGCTACGTGAGAACCAAATATAACGAGCTGCACAGAATGGGGAAGGGGAACAGGATCCCTGACTCAACCTTGAATCTTTACCCTGACTTTACCCAAATGCTTCTGGTTTTGGAAAGCAGCCACCACCAAAACCAAATATGTGTACACCCCCGGTAGGTGTATAAATAGACCTCTGGGGGTCCCAAAGTTCAAACCCACTCCTCTACCAGTCTGCCTTATCAAACCCATACAATGAGCCCCGTGCGTATTCATCACACTCCACCTGTCTAATTGCCATGTCCATCCTATTCTTACATCTCCCCACTTCTCTATTCCTTCTATCTCCTTCAGGTCATCCAGATCCCCGTTAATGAGGTCGAAGGCTGCACAAGCACTTGCACCTGCGGCTCTAGGTGCGTATCCGCGTTTGATACCCCCGAAACCCACGTATTGACGCCCTGGCAGCTGTGCGTGCAAACCTGGGGAATGCAAGTGCTGAGCGGCTATAATAATGCGACCCATCGTTGTCTTGTAACATTGAAGGGAAATTGTCTGTATGCTGTTGTCCGAGAATCTATGCGTGGCTGGTCTCTAGGTGGTGTCAATAGTCTTGAGAGAAAATGGTATCTGCTGTTTGATGATGGGCGCGTGTGCTGGATAAGTCTAGACAGAATGATGATTGCGCAAGCAATCTCGACGCTCTTAAGACCCGGTTTCCAGAATGACGGACCAGCGCGTACATCCCTTGATAAAGAAGTTGTCAGGTGACATGCTTTGTAATCATTCGCTTCCAAGAACCCCACTTTCATGATACAGTGCTGCAAATCTAGAAGCGACTCTAGAAGCGATTCGCTTGCGCAGTTCTCACACCCTAGTATGTTGTTTTCCTCTCCTAGTATGAAGTAAGCGAACAACTAGAGCCGATCAACTGACGATGGTATACGCCCAAGGCGCTTGGTTGTTCGATGGGCGTAAACGTTGTATTTCAGGAGCCCTAATTGTGCGTAAGCGGGAAGGTCCATTGCACGACCTGTGCATCTCATGGCTGGCCAAGAAAGGTCTTGGCATACTAGCACTGGTCTTGTCTTTGGATGTCGCAGATTCAGCTCGGAGATAGCGACGATGTAGTCCCACGGGGACGCTGAAAACAGAATCGGGTATGAAGGGGATGGCGTGGGGAATGGACCTATTCCATGAACGAACGCCTCAGACGTCCTAGGAGGGAAGAGAAGATGTCAATTTTCCTTCATCCAGAGTGGCTTCCGCATGCCTGGTTGATTGGAAGGTCCAGGATTCTGGGGAATAAATATCTCCCAGAAAGCTTCTCTAAGGACCCTCGATCTAGTCAAACCCATATGCGCGAAGCGCCCGTAATTCGACCGGCGAGCCGGTCTGCGCAGATGCAAGCCAAGGAAATTCCCTGGCCACTGATCGAAATGACGACAGAAGCCGGACAACAGATGACGATGACGAGAGCGCGCGAAAAGATCGGGTGCGGTCTGCTAGTCGAGGCTTGTATGCGGCGTGTATTATGATCAGGATCTTTTGTTGTGACAGACGTGGCCAGGTAGGATTGGAAATCTATCTCGTCTGTGCACAAAATCAAGCGGATATTTATGCATACCAGCAGCGTGGTGGGAAAGGACTGCGAGGGTCACTTGCGCCCAGAACTGTGAGGGTACTTAGTGCGAGGCAGGAACGGACCAACGAGTGCGCAGCGCGCAACGACCGATGTCTATATAGGCTCAAGTTAAGCAAGGCGGTACCAGACGGCCGGTGGTCCAAGCAATCACCTAAGATCTCCGAGTCGGCACCACGCACCACCCCGGTCTCAATCAGTGTCATATACGGGCAGGTCCATGGACAAACCCCATTCGGCAGACAGACCGAGGGTACCCTCACCGAACATGGTACAACGTCGGTGGGGAGCATAGCCTGTCCGAGTCAGAGTCGCTCGGTTGGAACAACTCACGACAAAGTGTCTGTAGGTTTGGTTTTGGCGCGAACCCCGCGGCCGCGGCTGCGCTCGGTCACACCCGCTCAACACCCATCCATGCCAATGTCAGACGCGTGTTGGACGAACGGATGGACGCCCTTCCCAGCGTTACAGTACTAACAGGCTGTCAGTAACAGCGTGCCTCCGCTCGACACGGCGCTGAGAGTTGTTTCAGGGATAGTGTGGGCGAAATTCCCTCGTGTCCGTGTCGGAGGAGATCGTTGAATGTCGCGTCTCGCCTCGTTATTGTTATCGAGAAGACTCCCCCATAATTTTGAAGCTGAGGACCGAGAATCGATGAAGCATCCGACTATCAAGCCTGAGGCCCTGTATTCTGTCATATTGACAGGTAGTTGCAGATCAAGACTAGTGCTCGACATTGTATAATGGGTAAAATAGGGTAGATGATTACAACTTTGCCTTATTCCTTGGCGATTCCCCGAGGTCGTCGTACGAAATCTTCTGCTTACGCTTAACAGCAACCGCAGACTCGCGAAGATCCTGCACAAACGCGCGCGGCAATGAGTACTGGCTCGCGAAAAGAGAATATTTATGTGATCGGTCAGTACCTTGCTTTGGAGGGCGAACGCCGCCCATGTCGCCTGATACTCAAGCGCGTCCTCCACTCTAACCACGTCGATCAGTCAGGGTCAGGATTCCTCGTCCTGCACCCCCCCAAAAAAAGCGAAAGTAGAGGCACAGAAAACGGAAACGCACGAATGATCAAGCGCGTGCGCGACGAAACGCTTAACGCCCGCAACAGCCACGGGGCTCTTCCTTGCGACCTCCCGCGCAAACTCCAGCGCGGCGCGGACGACCTGCGCGCGGGACCCAGGCACAACGCGCGACACGAGCCCGAGCGCCGCGCGCGCCTCGTCCGCGCCAAACGTGCGACCCGATAGCGCGAGCTCGAAGAGCAGCGACGCGTTCGCGCCAAAGGCGCGCCCGGGCCCGCGCGCGAGCGTGCCGATGTCCGCTGCGAGCCCGACGTCGACCTCCTTGATGCTGAACGTCGCGTCGGATGCCGCCCAGCGCACGTCGACGGCGCAGAGCGCGTCGAGCGCGAGGCCGTAAGCGAGGCCGTGCACCGCTGCGATGACGGGCTGCGGGATGCGCGCGGGCGCGTTGATCGCGTGTTGGAAGGTGCGGATGTAGGCGCGGGTTTGGAGCGCGCGGCGGGCGGGGTCCGTGTGTTGTGGGAGCGATAATATCGTGGACACTGGGGAGGGTTTGGGGGGTGGGGGTGGGATGGGTGGTTAGTTGGGGGACGCAGGGGAGTTTGGGGATACGTTGGGGGCGTTGTACGCACGGTCTATGCCCGCTGAGAATACCTTTTCATTGGCGGACGACAGAACGACGACGCGGACTGTGGGATCTTCGGCGATGCAGTCAAAGGCGGCGCCGTACTCGCGCCAGAACCTAGCTCAGGCTCACGTCAGGCGATAATTTGACCCTCGATCGCGCGCATCGCCACTCACTCTTCGTTGAATGCATTCACGGGTGGCCTAATGGAGGTCGACGACTCGGTCGTGAGAGGACAAATCGCGGTGTTTGGGTGGGTGAATGGAAAAAGACAAACCTTTTGAGCTCGAGATGGAGTACGTTCTCTGACGGAAAGCTCAGAGCGAGACGCTTGAATCGAGAGGCGTATGGCGGGACGATGGACGTAGCAGGCATGGAGATGGCAAGCAAAGAGGTCGTGCGGTGTGGTGATGAGGGTGTCGGTGGTCGTGGTGAATCATTGGATGCACATGCATCTCGTGATGCTCGCTTGTGATTTCGCCACGAAGCACCCCCGGGATCGGGTGCGAAACCTCCGACTCGGAGTCGATCCTTTGCACGTTGGGGGGCGGAGTCAACAACCGTGCGCACATTGCGATCGCTAGACAAGACCGTAAGTGAGTCGAACCTCACTAGGCCTCACTACTTGCCCCTTTCCTCCTTGCAAGTTTGTCACCCCATCATATCAAAAAACAACGGTCGGGAACCTTCCGGCAAACCGCATCTGGCGGTCTCTGGGAAAGACAAGCCGTATCACGTCAAAAAAGAGACCATTTATCCAAAACGTGATTTGGGATTGCTAGCATCTATCATATATCATCAATTCGAGCCGCCCACAGTGTACGTGACAGGGATGTGTTTTTGTTCATATCGTCGGGATGGGAAATCACAACGAATTGCTGTGATACCGTATTGTGTTGTATCGTAGAATCCAACAACATACATCAAACCCCTGAACCCTGGACGTACAAGACCCGCTCTGTCTTAATTCAAACAGATGGGGATAACGCCACCCTCCGAGTCCCCTCCCCAACGTGTATTTGCAGATGGGAGTGATGTCGCACCCACGCTACGAGGGTAGGCATCACGGAAACGCGAAAGATGCACACCCAACCCACATCGTGAGTGTGCGACCGATCCGGAATTTCCCTCCTTCCCTCAGGCCCTCTTCAGCCTCAGTTGAGATGACATGCAGGGCGTGATTTCCGTCATTGTTGGGAAAAGGGCCCCCCAAACGTTCCTGTGTCATACGATGGGGGAACCGAAAACATGCACCCCTTGAAATTCCATCTTGAAGGGGACATTCCACAGTACAGTACCATGATTGTACCACACTCTCCTTCGATTGCTACGCTACGTACTGTGGTAAAGGAGCTGGCGGCAATAATGGACAACATTAAACGAAACGCTAATAGCAGCGCCCGCATTGAACCATATGTGGCAAGACACACCTCTTCTATTCACCTGCCATGCCATCACTTGCATTCAAGGGCCTCATCACCGTTTCACAAAGCGCCGGTCGTGCGGCCCTTCTCAAAAAACGCGCCTGTCAGGCCCCGTCAGTCTGTCAGGTCTTCCTGGCCCTGTGGCACGAATGCCTAGCAACCTGGAGCGCGACAAGGATCGCCCTGTGACCCTAAAATAGCGAACTCATACGGTATGTCAAACGTGGGGGGGGGTGTTCGCGTGCAGTAGCATTTTCTAGAGTCCTTCCACCCATCACGCATCAGAACCTTTTCACATAAACGTTTCGTTTCGCTCACGTTCTTCTCATCAGCTCCGAATCCGGAGGCCTGACAATCGAGCCACTGGCACCCCACAACTTCTTACAGCCTTGGGAAAGAAAGAGAGAATAATAGAAATGGTTGTGTCTCCGCCCACGCCCTCGCTTCTGATCTCCAGGCCCTTTTGGCAGTGGTGTTTTGATCACCGTTTGTTTGACATCGCAGGAGTTCGCGTGGGAATTGCGACGCCACCGTACGTTGCTGGACACTGCCTCCATCGTTTCAGCCTTCACTGCCATCGCTCTGACAGAACTCAACTTTAGCGGCCGCCTCGGGGGAAATGGAGAGATGGCATTATCATTGATTTGACATTCTCGCAACGGAACGCCATTCACGTCTCGTGCGGTGTAAAGCGAACCAAGAACCCGACCGAGACCAGCTAATGTACAGGGGTAAAAAGGGCATGGGAAATGCGTATCGATCCGTCGAAGTCCTTTCCTCGTCGATCATCGCCATCACCATCATTGTCAGTCACGACGGGGGGGAATCTTCCCGATAGGGATCGTGAAGATATCATTTTCTGTGAGCATCTCCGAGAGACCGCAGTAATATGCGATTGCAGCTGTGATGATGCCGAAGTATCCTCCAGCCTTAAGCACGTTTTCTTTCTGCACGAGATTGCCTGGGTGTTGTTCAACGGAGGGATCCCATGAAGAATAAGGACGATACATACCAACAGCCAAAAGCATGAAGGTCAAAGTGAGGAATAAGAACAGGGCGGACAAGCCAACTGATTTACGGAGAGCGCCGATGCTGTGATACACAAGGCATTGTCAGCGCGACTCGGGCGTCATTGACTGAATGCGGCCAAAGGCGCCGGAATGAACAACTCACAAGAACAAAAATGTGACAATCATCCAAGCAATGAGATAGATTCCGATGGCATCAAATTCCATCCCAGCATCACCACCATAGGCCTCACCGACGCCCGAGCTGGGGATGAGTAGGGTGGCAAACGAGAGCCAGAATGCGCCGTAGGACGTAAACGCTGCACAAAGCAAATAAATGGTCAGCGAGACGCCGGAATACAGAGACGGGCCGTGATAAGCCGTGGATACGCTTCGGCACCCATGTCGGCATAGATGAAATACGCCGCGCTTTGAGAAGCACGAAGCACTCTCCACATAGTATCATGCGGTGACATGCAGTCCAGGCCTTGATGATGGCCGAGGCGGCCATCACCTGGGTATGGTGGAGTGAGATAGAATGGAATGTTCCTGACTCACCTGTTGCGCCAAAAGTGTTTCCGGTGGCAAATTCCCACATGCCAGCGAGGAACTGTGCCAGGCCACCGAAGAAGAGAGCCATTCCAACGATGACGTTGGGAGCGGTGATGTGACGTGCATGGACATTGTACAGAGAGAGAACTAGCGTCGTCGAAGCGAAAGAGAATAGGCCGCTATAACATTACGAGGGCAGTGTGATGAGTGAGATGGCATCGTCAGATCAAAGGAGACGCACAGTGGTGCAGGGTTCCCAAAGCGGCAGCGGCGGTAGGGAATATCAGCTTTCTCAAGATCAGACATAATTGAGCTTTCCAAGTTCTATACGGATGGTAGAGACGAGACGAAGGGAAGGGCAGAGGGGAAGGAAGTTGGACTTGGGTACAAAAGAACCAACATCAAGTTCCGGGGCGCATTTTATACGGAACAGCCCAAGAAGTCTCCAGCAACGAGACTAAATTGAAATCGGTTCGGGAGTGATCCAGTCGCAACCGAGCGAATCAAGTTACAGGGCCCCTTGAAGCATGGGTCAAAGACGTTAAGCGCTGTCATGAGCCAACCGAAACATCCGTCGTACGATATACTCAAAGTACCACAGGCATCAGGTGCACCCCTCCAGCTGCCGATTATTCCCCGCTTGCACAACACAGCGCCTGACCCCAGGCCGCCCCTGAAAGATGGAAAGAGGTTGGGGAAGACTATCGTTCGTGTTTTTTGTTTTTTTTGCCATTGTCAGTGCAGAGGGCAACCGCAACCGGTTGCCCCGGGATATCGATCAGACTCCCACAAGGTTTGGTTGGAGACGCGTGAAATTGAAGCACGAAGCTCCATAAAGCCCAAAATGGGAAAAGGGACGTCATGCACGTGCCCTCGATAGGCGATACAGCGCCGTTGGTAACTGTGCGGGAGTCATGGAGGAGAGCGCCAAGCGATGTTCCCTTCCCACCATCATGTATATCAGCGCTACTGAGACGCATCACAAAATCACCAGGCATCCTTGCCACTGGCTGTCGGCGAGCCATCAAAGAAGCGTCATACGCGCCACCCCATGCTGGGGCACGACGGCTGAAACGTTCCCTGTTCATCATTGGATCCTTGAACAAAAAGGAGGCGCAACACGCTACCAAAGACATCAATTCATTTTATTGAGACGGGCGGATCCATCGGCCTTTCCATTTTCATTTTCTCATTACGACATACAGCACTGCAGCGCTATCCTAACACTAATGCCACATGTGAGCCACGAGCTCGGGCGACTGTACGGTCTGCTTGGCAAACTCTGAGCGCCTCGTTCTTCACCGGGGCCCGAGGCCAATTGATCAATCACAAACAAACCGGTTAATTGGATTGCTTTCCTCGCATTTCTCAGTCCGAGAACTGCAGCTAAGAACATGATAACTCGACTGCACCGTACATGTAGTGTATTGTAGCACACTACTCGCGACGTTGTCAACGGACTCATTCGGCTCTAGAGTTTCCTTGTTCAACTTCGCGCCCTTGAACAACTTTGTCTATTTGCCGTTTCGAGCTGAATGGTGGAGGGGTGATTTCAAAATCAGCAATATATTTAAACGGGTCATGGTCCGCGGTCCATGGCCTGGCCCATCATTATTCTCCGCTGGTTTGATCGCGATGACGCCCCGCCTGATCATGACGGGGTCAGGCCTGACCAGAGAGAGAAGTCGACGACGGAAAGACCTACCGCGTATGTAGGCGAGCCCCGCTAAGCGAACGATGGTACAGCATACCATCCAGCCCTCTGGGTCGATTTTTAACGGGGGACAAGGGGATGGTTCGATTCGCGTACTGTAATTGGCTTTGCCAATTAAGGAGCGGGAGCGGGTATTGAACGGGCGCATTCGATATCACGTGGTTTGCTGTCAACCATCAACTCATAACGCGCACCGTTTTTTTTTATTTTCTACGGTAACGCTCGTTCGATTGAAATTGCCTCTGAACGAAATTGGTCGGTAAAATGCCATACATACCAAAGCGGCGCCCACGCCGCCCGTAAACGGTCCAGCTTTTCCAAATGCGACTTCTCCCGCCGGCAACAGGAGCCCACGCGAGCAAGCCAAGCCATTTTTTTTCTTCCTTGATGTCGCTCTCGTGATGACACTAAAAACGCAACTATACCGCCGCATAAACTGAACATCTCTGCACATCTCTGCACAGCCGGCCGGGTCCACACCACTCTCTCTTTTGACCCGCCGACTCACCCTCCGCCGGGTTGTACCTGAGGGTATGACATGACGGGAGACGCCTTACTACGTACGTCTTTTTTATATTTTTTCGGGTATGGAGTACAGACAACCGATCGGCTATGCCTAATACGTTTCCCATGACAGATTCGACAGCACTGTATTTAACTCCACGCTCGCCCTTGTTTCCACGCTTCTCTCTAGTTTCCCCCGAACTTCCACCATCACCGCTTCTAGTGCCCCACTACTTGTCATTCTTTTCCACACACGGTCTCTACGTCGTTGTTAACGTCGATCTCATACTTTCCACAACAACCCCTCTAACGTTGCAAAACTGGCTTACAAAATGTCTGACATTGAGACTTCCCTCACTCACCCCATGGCTCCTCGCCGCGTCAAGCTTGGCAACCCTGGCCCTCTGTCAGTCCCTTGGTTTTTTCCCTCACTTTGAGCTGTTCTAAAATGCGGGGTTTTTTTTCCGACAGTGGTCTCTTCTCCTTCGCGTCCACGACGCTTATCCTGTCCCTTTACAATGTCGGTGCTCGCGGCATTACTACCCCCAACGTTGTCGTTGGTATGGCCCTTTTCTGCGGTGGTCTTGCTCAGCTCCTTGCTGGCATGTGGGAGTTCGCCGTTGGTAATACCTTTGGCGCAACTGGCAAGTCATCTCGGTCATTTTTCCTTCCTTCGTAATTGGCTGATGGTTCTCGAATATTCAGCCTTCACTTCTTATGGTGCTTTCTGGCTCTCCTTCGCAACCCTCCTGATTCCTGGCTCCGGCGTTGCCGCGGCCTACGCTGCCTCCACCAATCCTGCTCAGGAAGTTGACGCCATTGCCATTTATCTCATTACTTGGATGGTTGTTACCTTCCTCTTCTTGTTCGTTTCCCATTTCTTTCTTTTTTAATATTCAGCGGTGAGAACTCATCTACTTTGTTTTTCGTTGCAGTATTGGCTCCCTTCGCAAGTCCATTGGCCTGACTGTGCTCTTCTTCTGTCTGACAATAACTTTCCTGCTCCTCGCTGTCGGTAAGTGGGGATTGCTTTTCGTGATGGATGGGGCTAATATATATTTATTTGTGACAGCCGACTTCTCGAAGAACGACACCATCGGCAAGACTGGTGGTGGCCTCGGCGTTGTGACCGCTCTGGTCGCTTATTACTGCGGTCTCTCTGAGCTACTGACTGATGATGATGTCTTCACCATTCCTGTCGGTAAATACCCTCCCAAGTCGGCCTGAAGGTAGATCCACGCTTTGTGTTACCGTTCCTTCAGAGTCTTGGTCTTTGGTTTGATTGTGGATCCTCTGCGAACCAATGTGTTTCTCTCCCCTGTTATTTTATTTATTCCGTCTGTTCTAGTGCTCTATCCTGTCCTCCATTGTGTTGTGGCAAACAGTTCGAATGGAAGTACTGTACCCCACAAGGTTCATACCATATGGATAATTACTTTCCTCTTCCTTGCTGATTTGTGTAAGAATGTTGGATGAGTACCTGAAGGCAAAAGCTCTGATCGGATGTCGAGAGAAGTGACTCCGCTCCGGAGTCGATAAGTTTGTCTTAGGGCTTGCGGGTGTTCACTTGGTGACATGGCGAGGTGCTGCCACCGAAATTTTTTGAAGTGCTTGGCCGAATCCGATCATTCATATAGTTTCTTATTCATTCAAGCCTTTCATATAACTTTGATGGCATATATCTTGCTGGGGTTTACGTTATGCGTTACAGCCTGCGAATCTCCGCCGTGCATCTTTTTTGGTCATCCTTTCATCTCGACCGAAAGAACAAAGCCTCGGTACCTGTACTACTGCACTGTACATCGTAGGAGCTTGGTGTCTTTAGAGGTTGGGACCTAGCAATACGAAATGGGGAAGAACGAGTGATCGAGCCAATTGGCCATGAATGTCTCTCTTTGATAAAATCGAAAACTCATTCCCGCCCACTGTCAATAAAAGTGCAGCGCGCGTTCGCACGCCTACACACAAGGAATGCCGCTGAGGTGAGTTGAAGACGCGCGCGGGCCCGGGTTCACATGGCGGATCAGAGAGATGAGAACAGATATGAGAAGAGCAAGCGAGATGAGATTTCTAAGAGCGGAAAGTTACGCTAGAAGTTTCGAAGGACGCAATTGAAACAAAGGGATCAGTATTGCAGAAGGCGAAATTAGGCGTATATACATCAGAGAGCTCTGCAGACTCGGAGACCGAGAACAAAAGAGAACCGTGACAAAGGGATCTAAAGGCAGGAAAGGCAGGTCGGTGTAAGTGAGACGAAAGGGGGAAGAGAAAGTGCTGCGAAGGGAGAAGAGGGGACGATGCCCACGGAGGAAGGGATAAGCGAGGACCTTAAAGAAGTATAAGTGGCATCAATTGAGACAGTGAACGGCGAAGGCCATCACGACGACAACCGGAAGTGCGCGCGAACGGTCGCGTTGTACTGTACAAGAGCGAGTGCGGGACCGAGGAAAAGGCACTGGCACTGCAGCGAGGTGGCCCGGGAACGTGAGGCTCCTCGGAACAAAAGACAGGACAAAAAGGAGCCACTGCGGCGGTACCACTGGCGGGTGACGGCCCGGGGCGTCAGAAGTGGGGGAGCATTTATTTTGATAGGTTGAGAAGCTTGATGAGCACCGGAGACCCCGAGGGTGTTGGGAGACGGACTCGAGACTCGAGAGAACTTGAGAGGGAAACAAAAGAGCCGCAGTGCTGGCATGCGACTCCGAGTCGGATGAGGCGACGTGGCGAGAAAGTAGCGCCACGAATACCGAGATTCCGCCTCCGGCGGCTCACCTTTGCAACGGTGATTGCACTGTCGACATCATGATGCGATACCGTGATAGTACCATACAGTATAGTACGGCGGAACTTTGGACACCCCAATGTATTCAGAGACCGACCCGTGGACCTGTCGTAGTCGCACGTTTTGTTTTTTTTTTTATTCAAAAAGTCTACATTTATGTTCCGCAACAAATACCTACTCAAAGGACACAGTCCCGGTGAACAACAGAGAAAGCGGTGTAGCGAAGGCATGACACTTAGCGTACAATCACGGTGTGATGGGCAGAGTTTCAGTAGATAACTTGAACGGGCTTACTGTACGGGCCCGGGAGAACCCAGAGAGTTAACCAAGTGCCTCAAGCGGTATCCACCGCCCTAGGCTTGGTGACCTTGTGGTTCGTAGGCGCTTAGTGGCGGGGTGGCGATTCTGGTGTCCTCGCGCCTGCCAACCTGGAGAGGGGCCCCTAACGCCAGGATAATTTGAAATAAGTGTGATAAGCGGCCTCACATGTGATAGAGTGATGGCTTGCCGTCAAATAACTGTCACCACCAACAAGTTTCGCCAGCAAACACTGACGTAAGTATGCTCGCTACTGAAATCATCAAAGTGCTATACAAGTTTTTCCCTAATGAACATGATGGACTGCCGTCAGGGTATGGATGACCAAAGTAAGGGTAAATTCCTGCACGCAAAGAAGCCCGCGTTCAT
>Ga0137390_10002818_pt1 | contig 14000 bp, 7 predicted proteins | sample 15con2h24AmetaG_FD_104937 | JGI IMG/M metagenome (GOLD analysis project Ga0137390, IMG submission 104937) | Vadose zone soil microbial communities from Angelo Coast Range Reserve, California, USA - 15con2h2.4A metaG | ecosystem: Environmental > Terrestrial > Soil > Vadose zone > Saprolite... | reverse complement strand
CGACCGTCCGAACGTTTGGTTTCATCGAAGCAATCTCGGTTGGCGGGCTCATTTGGTGGTGAATACTTGGACTGCGTCCCATTGCGGATTAGGTGGGTGGGCGAGGAGCTCGCGGGCGCGGGCTGACATTACTGATGACGGGCTTGGCGCTGGTTCATAGTTCGCTGTCAAATCATCCCAGAGCGCGATTGCTTCGGCGAATCGCATAGCGCGATAGTGCTCCAGCGCATCTGCATAGCGGGCGACAATCGCCTGGTCCTTCCCTGTAGCTTTGCGAAGCTCCGAGATGGGTTGATAGATCGCGATGGGATGCGCCGCACCTCTGAGCAGCACCCTGTCCACTTCGCGCATCAGGAAATCGTCGTTTGCCAGCCGCGCGGTATGCTCGCCGACGATGATCGAGCATCCGTAAAGCGGAGGGATACTCTCCAGACGCGCGGCGAGATTCACATCTTCACCCATCGCGGTGTAGGAGTAGCGATCTTTGCTGCCGATGTTACCGACGACCGCGCTGCCACTGTTGATTCCGACCTTGATGGTAAACCCTTGCACGCTAACGGCAACATCTTCTTCAAATGCGCGCCTGACGTTCTCGATTATTGAAATTGCCGCGCGAATCGCGTTGACCGCGTGCTTCGGATCTGCGAGCGGCGCACCCCACATCGCGAGCACCGCGTCGCCCAGAAACCTTTCCACGTACCCGCCGGTCGCATCCACGGGAGCGACGATGCAGTTGAAGTAGCGATTGACCTTGCTCGTAAGTTGTTCGGGCGCCATCTCAGTGGAGGCTACAGTAAAGCCCGTCAGATCAGCGAACATCACACTTATGTTCCTTCTTTCGCCTCCCAGGCTGAGCGCCGAAGAATCTTCTGCCAACCTATCCACTAAAGACGGCGCCAGGTAGTGGACAAAGGCGCTCCGCAGGCGCTGTCTCTCGATGCCCTCCGTGACGTATCGATAACTGGTAAGGATCGCGTAAGTGGCGATCGCTGTAGATAACGGGAGAGCCAGGCCAATCAGAATACCGTTCAGTAAGAGACGATAGTGCGCATACAGAAGTAAACTAGCTACTAGCGCAACTGCCGCGGCGCCGGATGTGCGTGCGCTAAGCCGTCCTATCGCCAAGCTCAGCGCAAGTCCCACCATCAATGCAGCTATTCGTGACTCACCTTCCGTGACGATCGAGCGGCGCACCACGTCCCCGCTCAGAATGTTGTCGATTGCATTGGCCTGGACCTCGATGCCCGGGAAATCGCCTCCTGCTGGCGTAACGACTCGATCGCCCAGACCATGCGCAGTCATACCAACCAGAATTATCTTGCCCTTCAGGAGGGCGTCCGGCACGTGATGCATCATGATTTCGGCGGCCGAATAGCGGGGGAAAGTTCCAGCTGGACCGCGAAATGAAATCATCATGAGTCCCATCTCGTCCACCGGCACATGGACGCTTCCGACCATCACGCCTCCGACGCCGGACTTAGTCAGGGACAGCACCAGCGGCGCTCCGCGGTGATACGAACTCACGAGTGCGAGATAGAGCGGTGCGCAGAAACTATCGTGAAACTGTACGACCGTAGGAAGCGCGCGCACGACACCATCGGTATCGCTGTCGGCGTCAACAAAGGCGCTTCCGCGTGCGGCCGAGTACAGCATGGGCGTTGGCGGCTGGTAGGCTCGAGCGCTGATCAGATCTGGAACACGGCTATTCGCCTGCAACACTGGATCGAAGGCGATTGGCGGCGGGCTCAAGAGCTCAGTTCTAAGCACGGCTCGAACCGGTGAAAGCGGCGAGGCGCCGAAGCGATGACTTTCAAATGCGTAGGCGAGGAACGTGGACCCTTGTTCGCGTATCGCCTGCGCAAGAACAGCGTCGTTACCCGGACCCAACGAATCGACGATCGCCGCTTCGCTTACTTTCTTAGCGCCTAGCTTGAGGGCTACTTCTCGATGATCGCGATCGATGTCGTCCGGTTCGCTCAGCAACACATCCATGCCAATGGCGGCGACCTTGTAATCTGAAAGCGCAACGATCAGGCGCGCCAAGCGATCGCGCGGCCAAGGCCAATGTCCTACGCTGGCGATGCTCGCGTCGTCGATCGCCACGATCGCAACTAGATCTGTTTTAGGTCCGACCTGCTCGGGCCGCATTCTCAAGTCTGACGTTTTGAGTTCTGCAAGTTCTATCGCTGCGGGATTGCGCGAGTTAATCGCGAAGATGGCGCCGATGAGCACGATGCCCAGCAATAGTGTCCGGCCGGCCGGGCCGATTTGTATCAGCCATTTCTTTGCCGCCATCGTAGGGTTATGAGGAGCCAACTGTAATGCCAGGCTCTTAAGGACCCTTCCCTCCTACCGGGGGCAGAGCCGGTACCCCGCCGCCTCCCACCGGTGGTGCAGTTGCCGCGCCAGGGACATCACCGACGAACGTATCCACGTTGCCGAATGGGATGCCTGTCATGCCGAGTGGTCCAGGCTGCAGCGGAGGCGAATCGCAAGCGATGGTTGTTTCGTAGCCCCCGTCAATTGCGGTCTCATCAGAAGACGGAAGCGCCGCATTGCGCGCACCGACCCGGCCCTCATATCCCTTGATGTCGGTGAACCGGGTGCAGTCACCGAATCCGCGGCGTTGAGCGCCTTCCGAATAGGCGGTGTCGAACTTCGTGCCACGCACAGAAATGATCGCATTCGGAGTATTGACCTTGAAGTTCGGTAAGTCGCCACTCGAAGTATGTCTGACGATCGAGCGCAAGATTCCCGCATAGAGACTAACCTTGGTGGAAGCCACCGCGCCGGCAGGCCCCAGCAGTTGTTCATCGACTTTCAGCACACTTGACGTACCTGCTTTGAGAACGCTGCCGTCGTTTAGAACTATTGTGAGATGGCCTGATTCGACAGTTATTGTGTCACCGATATCCACCACGGTTCCTACTACCACATCGAGTCGATTGCCGCCTCGCTGAAGACTCGCGGTTCCTTCGAGCACGGTCACCGAACCGGCGGAACTCTGTGCTTGCGCTTGAGCTACCCAACCACAGGCGAGCAAGGCTATGAAAGCGGCGACAGCAACTAAGCTCCAATCGTCAGAACTCGACCGGCATAACCGCTTCACACCGTCGCCTCGCGCTGTCACGGGCATCGCAATCCTCCAAGCTATGGGTGCGCTATCGATTGTCACGCGCGGTAGGCTTATCGCTCACCGTGTAAATTTGGCCGCGTCGCAAGTATAGCTTCCTGGCTTCCTCTAGCGTGAAGGGACGGGCACCACGGCGGCCGAAGACCGCCAGTTGGTTGCCGCTTTCGTCAACGGCGCGATCGCGGTCGAGACCCTTTGGAATCGCGAGCGCAGGACCGCGCGTCGGGAAGGTTGCGATCAGCTTGGGCGATGGATGTGGTGAAAAGCCCTGGTAGGTGGGTGTATCATTCGGCGAGATCAGTTCGAGCACGCGCAGTCCGTTCTTGCCATCGGCCAGGTATGCAAAAACGCTCGCGTCAGTCATGCCTATCTTGGTGTCGTTGAGATCATTGATCTTGCCGTCTGCATTGTAGGTCTGATCGATCCGCGGATGTTCGGGGCGTTCAACATCGACGATCACCAAACCTTGTGCGCCGGCTGATACATATGCGTAAGTGCGCGCCACATAGATGTTGCGCGCATCTGGCATCGTGAGCGATGCGGAATCGACCGGGCGCGGATTGGCCGGTTCGGTCACATCGATCACCTTCAATCCCTGCGAATCGGCTACGAACGCGTAGCGGAACTGCACCGAGATTGCCCGCGGCTTCACTACGTGCGGTGGGTCCACCTCGCTCACGACCTTCATCTGTGCGGGGTTAGAGATTTCCACGATGACGATTCCACGATCGCACAGCACGTACGCATAGTTGCCCGCGATCGTGCCGCCGATCGCGCCGTCGAGGATACCGCCTGGATTGAATCCCGGTCCTCGCTTGAAGAAGTTGTCATCGGGATTGCCATTCCCGAGTGTGATTACATCGACTGCGATAAGACCTTCGTACTTGTCCGTGATGAACGCGAACTCGGCGGCAAGCGGAGGCTTCTGTTCAAGATTCTCCGGACGCTGCGATCGGCGCGGATCGATAAGCATCGTCGTCGGCAGCAGGACGGAGGTCGCGTACTTTGTCGAGACGTAGGTTCTTTGTCCCAGCGGCGATACCGGGGCCGTGGTGAATCGCTCGGAGAATCCTTTGTTGTCAAGATTCGCGATGTCATAAACGACGAAGCCGCCTTTGCCCTGCGCCGTGAAAAGATACTCGCCGCGATTCTGGATTGTCATGCACTCGCCGTGAAATTCCGGTGCGGAACCTTTCCATCCGAGCTTAATGACCGCGCCATGCTCGAATGAATCTCGAAGGAGGTGTCCGCGCTTGACGAATGTGTTGAATTCGTCGGGGTATGCCAATTCATGCAGATGGCTTCCGATGACTGCCTGTGGCTCGTCGCGTTCCGTAACCACTACCGCTTCCATCCCGTCGTGTCCTTCAGCGACCCAGCAGAATCTCCCGATGAAGTTGACGAAGTTCGTACCCTGCATCAGCAGTTGCGCCATCTTTGCATTGTTGTCGTTGTCCGCTGAGATGTGACAGTCGGTGCATTGCTTGGTCTCCTTAGCGCGGACGGTGTGAGGCACCGTCGTGCTGAATGCCTGTGCGGCAAAGCCCTCGGCGGAGACTGGAGGTTGCTGGGTGTAGATGACTTCGCGCTCTGGATTGTAAGAAGAAACCTGCACGGCGCACGAGGAGCGGGCCGGAGAAATTCGATTTCCGGTTATCGCACCGTCCTTTGCAATCATGAAAGCGTCATCGCGCAGGGTCTGGAAATTGTAACTGGTCCAGTTGCGTGTTATGTCGCCGTTGTAGTGCAGAATCGGCCGGCGCATGTTCGCTTTCATCGGCAGATGGCATCCGAAGCAACTCGGTACCCACGACGAGTGGCAGGTCTGGCAGGCCATCGCATCCATCGGATGCGCAAGTTTGTCATCGGACACGTCGATCTTGCCCCAGGTCTTGTTGTCCTTCTGGATCGTGTGCGCATAAGCAGCCGCTTCATAGGCTCGGGTCCATGCTTTAGAGGCCGGATTATCGATCGTCGCGAGTTGAGGTACCTGCCACGAGGCGCCGCTCTTCATGGTTTGCTGTTGATAGACAGCCTTTACGCCGCCTCCCGGGCGACGGACTCGAAAGTGCTGCTGGAAACTAATTCGCTGACCCGCTGCTCCATTTCCGGTGGCTGCGAAGGTCGCATAGTCCTTGTAGGTACCGTGACAATCTTCGCATCGGATCTGGATGGGACCGCGCACCTCGTCGTATAGCTTGCCATTTCCATGTGCGTCGCCTTCGAAATGGCAGTCTGCGCATTGCATCCCTTTTTCATTGTGGATGTCCTGGAGCTTTACCGCGTGTCCCTCTCTCCACTTATCCGGGTCGTTATCCGCAATCTTATGGTCTTGCGCGTCGAGCAGATTGCCATACTTGTCGTGCTTCCAGACGTAGCGATAAATCCAGCCGTGGCCGTGGAAGTCTGCTATCTGGATGTTCTTCAACTTCGTGTTCAATCCGTTTTTAGGATCACCGCTATCCTTCACGAATTTCGGATCCGACCAATAGCCCTTAACGTTGGCTCCCTCAGGATTTGCCATCAGGTCGACCGCTTCCTGGTCCGCGCTCGGATGCTTGGCCTTCTTTGGATAGAAGGCTTCACCATCACTTTCGTTGTCCCACCAGATGGTGCCGAAGTAGCTGTTAGTGACAGTAGTGCCCGGATGCACGTGGCATACGACGCACTGGGATGACGGAATTGCGTTGGTTAGTTGATGCTTGATCGGATAGCCGGATACATCTTTGGGTATGGACTTGTCCGCCGACGCGCTACGCCCGGCATTTCCGAACTCTACGTAGTACGGCGTCGAATGTTTTTCGTCGCGATCGTTCGCATAGATGACATGGCATGCGGTGCAACCGCTGCTTCGATAGTCTCCTGGGTGGTCATTGGTGCCGAGGAACCAAAGGGTCGGATCAAGGAGCCGGGTTTTTTGCAGTCCGAGAAAGACCGGATCGGTGCGAACTTTAGTACCGTAGCCGCGAATGCTCAGACGATCTTCGCCGCGTTCGAATACTCGGAGCACGTTGCCGGGCTGCGAGATCTCAAAGCGCGCGAGCGGATCCAGGTAAGGCACGATCCCATGTTTTAGTGTCTCCTCCTCGGTAGGAGGTGGAAGCGTCTGCACGCGGGTTGGGGCTCCGTTCTCCGAGTAGGACTCGCCGAATCGGCCGATTTTCTCCGGGTAAACTCCGTTGTTGTATAGCGCCGCCTCCCAGAGCATTGGACCGGTGGCCATCATGCTCTTGCGGACGTTCTCAACTTGTTGGACATGGCAGGCCTTGAAGCTGCCGCAACTAATCCGCGCAGAGCGCAAATCGCCTGGATTTACGAATCGCACAAACTCCGGTGACTCGTTGTTCAACATGGAATATGAACGCACCGGATTTTGTCCGCTCTTGGGCCAATCCTGGGCGTAGAGAGGGTGTACGTGAGCTTTTTCCTTAGTCGAAGCTTTTGAATCTCCGCCGTGGCAATCGATGCATCCTAGTGGGAACTTGGGGTGCATTTCCTCGATTCCGGCGTGACAACCCGCCGCCTTGCATCCGACGCTCTTCGCATCGGCTTGAGCCTGGTTCTGATCGGAAATATCCGCCGGCACTATTGGCTTGGCGTTTAGGTCGTGGGCTGGTACCGGATGCTCCGGGAGCATTGCCCCCGGAATCGCGGGGACGAAGGTGCGGATGAATCCGAGGTACAGAAGAGCCGGGCTCAGGAGCGCAAAAGCAAGGGCAGAGATACAGCGCAACCAGATCCGTGACAACAGGGTTGTGTGCTCCGGCTTTGGCGTCACTCTCGAGTAGCTCCTGACACTCAGTAGACCACCGTCAGACCCATGAAACTCGAGAAGAGCGTCCTTGACTGGTAGATGTCCCGAAACCCATTGCCCGGCGACAGGACTGAGAGCGCACCGGTGACAATGACGTTGTCAATCAGCAGCGGTCGATAACGGAACGCGACACTATAGTCAAAGCCAACGTCATGACCCAGGTTATTCTGGTGAAGGATCGATTCGAGCACCGCAACCTTGTCGAACTGGATGAAGCTTAGGTTCAGGAATCCGGTCAGCTCAGGGGTGATCTTCGCATCCAATCCGGCGTTGTACTGCAATACCCCGGGATTCACAAAATTGGCCTGCCCCTGCAGTTTGTCGCGCAGATCGGGAACCAGGCTGAGCGGATTGATCAGAGGAACCTGGGTCCCGGCCAAACCTATGCCCACCCGGTTGAAGTAAGAAAAAGGAACTCCTGCGAAATTTGGATTGTCCTGTATCGTGTCGAACCCGCTCGCAGTATGCCCTTGCGGGTTGCCGCTCCCCGATGCGTAGAAGAACGAACCCCGATAGCGCAGCCAATCGCGATCGTAGGAAAGTTCCAGCGCCGCCATCTGTGCGTTGATGTTGACCTTGTGGCCGGCGATGCCGTTGAAGCCGTCATGCCCGACGGCCTCGTAAAACGCGTGAGAGACGTTGATTCGGCCGATGTGGCCGTCGCTGGTACATCCGAAGTAAGCAGTATCGACAGCATGAGGCCGGACGGCTCCAATCAACGACGGGCGCACCAGGAAGCCGTTGTCATTGAACAAAGTGTGTCCGTTGTCGTTGTTGTAGGCGAAATCCAGTTGCATGTTGTAGCCGTCAAAGAGGAAGTCCTGACGGGTGAAGTTGAACAGCGCGATATTCTGATCGCGCCCGCCAAATACCTTGTTAAACCCGCTGTTGGTGTCCTTCTCCAACGGTCTGAAGTAAGCGAGATTCCATTGATCGCGGTTCGACTCGAAATTGCCGAACAGGCGGACACCGGGATCGTTATCGGAGAAGATGAAGCCGCGGAAGTCGCTGGTGAACCCCTGTATCCCGACAGTTATCGAAAGGAAGTCGTAGTAAGGGCTCAGGTCAGCGAGTTTGTAGGCTACAAACGCCTCCTGCACGCCGATATGGCCATTTGTGCGCTTGGTTCCATCGGCTGGATTGACGTTGACGATTCCTCTTTCGTTAGTGTCCAGGTAGTTGAGGTTGAAAACGGGAGTAAACTTGAATTCCCAGTCAAACGGCTTGAAGCCTGCGTCACCGTGAAAGAGGTCGAACGAAAATATTAAATTCTCCTGAACCGTAGTTTCGTCGCCACTACCGAAAAAGTTTGGACTGTTCGGGCTGGCGGTACTTACTCCGCTGGCGATCGGGAGCCGCTTGAACACCCACGCAACGTCGTTGACTCCCGTCAAATCCAGAAAGGTATGGTCGCCCAGGATAGGATAGTCGCCTTTCAAGACATTCTGATCATAAGGATCCCACCAGTGACCCTTCCGATAGGGGTACTCGCCGGGAACGTTGAGCGTGTAGCGGTCCCAATCAGGAAATCCTATCCGCCATCGATCCGGTATGGGGATAAAGTCCTGGTTGGGAGCGGGATTCGGAGCTGGCTCGAATATTCGCGAAGCAAAGCCAAGGGGCGCCATCGGCTTGGTCGCGCCGCTCCATTCGGCGGCCCGCGCCTTCAGGTAGTCGTCGATTGAACGTTTGCTTTTGTCTGGCGAGCTTCCGCTCTTACCAGATGCGGAGTCGTTCTGATTGGAACTAGCGTTGGTCTCTGTGGACTGGTCGTCGTTCGCGGCGGCAATTCGCGGAAAAAGTATTGCCAGACAGATGAGCAACCCGGCAGCGCAAGAGCGCCGCAGAATTCGAGAACCAATAGCGACTCGCCAGAAAGCGACCGCCGCAGGAGCCCGACTATTCAAAACACGCGGAACTTATTCCAGAGCTTCGCATAGTGTCAACAACTCGCCCGGACTTGTCTTGACGTTGGTCAACTCGATGTTGTGTATTGTAGCCGCACAAATGCGGATTGGAGAGATCAGCGCCTTGAAGGTGTACGCCCGCATGCGGCGGGCAGTGATTGTCGTCCTGCTTTCCGGGTTTTGTGCAATGCATCCGATCGCCGCTCTCGCGAACACGCTCGGAGTGCTGGTCACGGCGCCGCTCGAGGCTAGCGACGTCGAGAACATCATTTCGGCAGCCGTGATCCGCGCGGCACACGATGGCGTGGCGGTGGTCGTAGCGGTAAGCGATCGCGAGGGCCACATCCTCGGCGTGCTCGACATGAATGGCGCTCCAAGCGGCAGCAACGATGCGGACTTCGTCAACAAAAATTCGACGCTGCCTTTCAATCCGACGCTGGCCGAGCGGACTGCGATAGAAAAGGCGCGAACAGCGGCCTTTCTGAGCAGCGATCAAAATGCGTTTTCGACTCGCAGCGCTTTTGCTCTGGTTGGTGCTCACTTTCCGCCTGGCATCGCGAACACTCCACAAGCGCCATTGTTTGGCCTCCAATTTTCTCAATTGCCGTGCAGCGATGTGCAACCTGCCAACGGCACGACCGGGGCGCTGGGCGGTATCCCGCTATACAAAAATCATCATATCGCGGGCGGAATCGGTATCGACGGCGCGAGCCAGTCCGAGGACGAAAGGATCGCGCTGGGCGGCGCGTCGAGACCCTACGACCCGCCTGCAGCGATCACTGCAGACCATATTTACGTCGGCGGAATCCAACTGCCATGGATTGGCGCGCCGCCCCCGAAGCGTCTGCCGTTGGTGCCAATCACGAGCCTGCCCGGATCCCCGAACCCGAATTTTCCGATCATTCCCACTCCCGCAACCAGCTTCACGCCGGCGGTGTTTGCAGGCGTACCAGGTGAAATTCGGATTCCAATCATCGATAGCTCGATGCCGGGATCCGTCAAGCTCACCGCGGCGGACGTGACCACGATCATCACCCAATCTGTCGCGAGGGCCAAAATTACCCGCGCCGCGATTCGCCTGCCAATCGGTGTGCCTGCGCGGATGCAGGTCGGAGTGACCGATCTCGACGGCACTCCCCTGGGTGTTTTCAGAACCAACGATGCAACCATGTTCAGCTTCGATATCGTTGTGCAAAAGGGCCGCACGGTAACCTCATTCAGCGATCCCAATCAGACTCTTGGTCATCAGTTGCGCCAATCACTGGGAGTTGGTGCGAATCGCGAGCTTGCCATCACGACCCGAACAATCGGGTTTCTCGCCCAGCCTTTCTATCCACCGGGCATTGACGGAACCTTGCCCGGACCGCTAAATCGAGAGCAGATTATTCTTCTGCAGATGCAACCTATCCAGATGCCACCGCCATCATGCCTACCCAATGGTAACGGCATCACCGCGTTTCCAGGCAGCACGCCCCTTTACAAGTCCGGAATACTTGTCGGAGGACTCGGTATCAGTGGCGATGGTGTCGATCAGGATGACTACGTGGCCAACGCAGGCGCAGCGGGCTATCTCCCGGACCCGTCCATCAGAGCTGACCAGATTAATTTCAGAGGCACGCCGCTTCCGTTTTTCAAGTTTCCAAGACAGCCGGGCTTATGAACATGAGAGCCAAACCGACAATGATGCCCGCAAGGGAGGGGGACCACATGGAAAGACCCACGCGTAACCTCGCCACTTTCCTTTTCATGCTGCTGGCGGCCGGTTTTTTCGTCTCGAGGTCCGCTCAGGTGCTGGCCGCCGACGGACATGCGTACGTGGGCGAGACCAAATGCGAAGAATGCCACCTTGCGCCACACGAAAAACTCGACATAAAGGGGCCGAGCGGCGCCAAGTCCGATCCGGTCACGGTCTGGAAAGCAGATCCTCATCATAAGTCGTTCGATGCGCTGACTGGAGATTGGGGAAAACAGGCTGCGGCAAAAGTGAGCGTCGCCGATCCGCAGGCCGATGGCTCGATGTGCCTGAGTTGTCATGCTACCGGTACCGGCGGCAACAATCCGCCTGATCCCAGCGAGGGAGTGTCATGCGAGGCGTGTCACGGGCCCGCGGCAGACTACGTGCCGAGAGACAAACACGGCGAGATCGACAACGATCCGGTGAAGATGCAGGCGACAGTAGCACTCGGATTGATCGACATGCGCCTGATGGACGTTCGCGAAAAGAATTGCCGCGGCTGCCACGTCGTGGATACCTCCAAGCGGCCATGCTATCGCCCGAGCGAAAAGCCGTTCAACGTCCACAACGATCAGAAGTTCCGGCATTGGAGAGATAACATCCCGCCTATTTGATTCGTCATCGTCCGCTGCGAGTTCAACCATAAGGGTTGGCCAGTTGGCCGGCCCTTTTTTGGTTCGGATGCTTTCTTTACCGCGCCGCCGCGATCAGAATCCTTTTCGAGTCATGCGAATTCCGATCGACTTCATGAACGGGGTCGGTAAATCCGCGCCCAACATCGCGAACACGAAATCGTTCTCGATTTCGAGCGGCTCGGTCAACTTCACCAAGCTATGATCTGGTGCTTGTGAGACTGTGGGAGTTGACTCGGAAGCGCGTTCATCCGGTTTGCGGCGGGTAAACAATGATAGCAACCGCGCGAAAACGCCACGCGATGAATGCTGTTTTGTCGTCTGGTCTGTGGGCTGCGCCTGCTTCGGAGACGCTCCGGATCTCGGAGCAAGGACCACTTTTCCAGGTTTGAGCTCCTTCACCTGACTCCAGGGATAGAGAGTAATGTGCGCGCTCTGCTGGAGATCGCTTATCTTCCCGGCGTTCTCTGGAGTTACCGGTGGACCGAGAGCCGCATCGCGGAAAGAATAGGCGACGACATTGCGCAACGCGGGATTGGCCAGCATTTGTGTCACTTCGGCGCCGGCATTTCCACCGCCTACCACGAGGATCCGCTTGTCCTTGAATTCCTCGGGCTCGACCAGATTGTAGAAAACGCGATCCGCAGTTTCGCCGGCAACACCCAGCTTCCGAGGAGTGCCGCGCACGCCAATGGCCAGCATTACATAGCGCGCTTTGAAGCGTCTGCCTGGCAAGGTCGCGATTTCAAACGAATCGCCGGCTCGACTTACGGAAGTAACCTCCTCGCGTTCGTTGATTTGAAGCTGCATCTTCAGCAGCATCTCTTCCCATTTCTTGACCAGCTCTTCCTTTGTATTGTCGCCCTCCATGGAGAACCAGCCGTACTCATCCAGCTCGATAGGTGTTGCCTGAACAAACTTGCCGCGCGGGTACATACGAATCGTGCTCGCAGCGGTGGTCTTCTCCAGAGCCAGGTAGTTCAGGCCGTTCTTCTTTGCGGTGCCCCCGGCGCTTATCCCTGCCGGGCCGCATCCGATGATCGCGATGTCATAGACCTCCGGCTCAACCGGCCTTTTCGCAATCCTGAGCGCATTCGCGATAAGGCCGATCACTTCGCGCCCTGAGCGCATCGCAAGATTGATCGAAGCCGTCCCCCCTGCTTCGCCAACGATGTAAACGCGTGGAACGCTGCTCTGATAGTTGTCGTCGAGCGCTGGTATCTCCGGAGTTCGCTGCGGGCCGGCTGAAAAAGGACTGCGAGGCGTCTCCGTTGGCAGATAGTTAAGGTAGGCGACCCCAATCAAGCTCATCGTCAGAAATGCGAGAAGTACGATCCACCACGGACGCACGGTGATTTTTTCTAGTGCGACGTTCGGAGATTCATTCAGGTTGCGATGCACCGAAATCGTGTAAGCGGTAAATTGCAACCCGGCTGGTTCATGAGGTCGAATCGTCGGCGCTTTGGGTTGGAAGTCCTTCACAACTTTTCCGCCCTTGTAGTTGTTGTGGAAGGCGTGACATTCGGCGCATCCGACGACCTTGCGTTCCATCGCCGATGGCGACGCAGTCGAGGCGGCGCTGGCGGAGCTCGCAGCGAAGATTCCAATTGCCGAAGCCACGTGAACCGCGGATTCGCCGGGCTGATGCGCGTGGCATCCGAAGCAGTTCGCGATGCGCTTGCTCCGATAATCGCCTGGCTTGGCGCTCTGTTCCATCTGGACGTGACACTCAACGCAGTTCGAGCGGAGATGGCCGCGCGAATGCGCGAAAATCGCCTTCACGAACTGGAAGCGCGATGCTGCGACGTAGCGGATCTGCTGCGGTTCGGGCGAATTCGCCGTCTGCTGGAGCTCGTAGTCGGGATCCTCGCGCGTGAGCTTGATCCTCGGGTCGTGCCAGCTCGGATGACAGTTCGAGATCGCGCATCCTGCCATCGAAAATGAGAATTGCTCGGGCTGGCCGGGCGACGCAGGTACGACCTGGTGGCAGGTGCGGCATTCGAAATGTTGTCCTTTCGAATCGAGCAGCAAGGTGAGGGCGGCGGCCTCGGCTTCGGTCAGGTGCTCGGGTTGCGGCGGATTCTTAAGATGGTCGATGGTTATCTTCAAGTGTTTCTGATGCGAGAAGACTCTCTCAAAGACATGAAAAGCTGCTCCTTCAAGCAGCATCGGGTCTTTGCTATGCGGACTTACTTGGCTAATTGAGGGGTGTTGGTGACACCATGCGCAATTGCCGCCAGAGATTTTCGCCAAGTCGGGACTGCGCCCGATATGATCACTGTGACATGACCTGCACGCGAGGTTGTCATGAAAGCGCGCAATCTGTTTGCCCCGAATGACTCCCGACGTATTGTCGCTGACCTTGATGGCCGAGTGCGGGTTACTATCGGGCAACTTTCCGTGGCAATCGACACATCCGGTGCTGGCCAATTCGACTCCGGTCCAGGGCTGATGGCAGGCAGCGCAATTGGAGTTGAATGGCTGGTGACCCTCAAGCAGAGGGCCGGGTGAATAGCTTCGATGGAACGAAAGCAGCGCGGCCAGAACTGCCAGAATCAACGCGCCGGCTATAGCCAGTTGGGCACGGCGATTCATATTCCGCCGAAATACAAAACTCCTGCCACGTGAAATATGAGCAGCGCAAATGTCAGCGCCGATAACATGATGTGAAAATTCAGCCAACCCGTGCTGAGATGAATATTGAAAGAGTTATGATCGAGATTCACCTTGCGCATAGCCAGTGCCAGCAGCTCGCAGTAAGTATTCTCATCGCTGGATT
>Ga0137390_10002816_pt1 | contig 14003 bp, 12 predicted proteins | sample 15con2h24AmetaG_FD_104937 | JGI IMG/M metagenome (GOLD analysis project Ga0137390, IMG submission 104937) | Vadose zone soil microbial communities from Angelo Coast Range Reserve, California, USA - 15con2h2.4A metaG | ecosystem: Environmental > Terrestrial > Soil > Vadose zone > Saprolite... | reverse complement strand
CTGGCTGAGGGGCGAGCTCGAGCCGTTCTCGCGGGAGACGCTCTCGCGGGCGGCGCTCCAGCGGCAGGGCCTCTTCAGCCCGGAGGTGGTCGAGCGCCTGCTCGGCGATCACGTCGCGGGCCGCGAGGATCGCAGCCGCCAGCTCTGGGGTCTGCTCGCGTTCACGCTCTGGCACGAGCGGCACGTCGAGCGGACGCCGCGGGAGCCGTCGAGGCCCGAAGTGCTCGTCGAGCGCTGACCTAGACTCCTCCGAATGGCCAGCCGACCTCTCGTCGTCCATGTCGTCGGCGCGCGGCCGAACTACATGAAGGTCGCGCCGGTGTACGCGGAGCTGGAACGACTCGGGAACGTCGAGCAGCGGCTGATCCACACGGGACAGCACTACGACGCGATCATGAAGGACGTCTTCTTCGCGGAGCTCCCCCTCCCGAGGCCGCACGTGGCGCTGGACGCCCAGACGACCGAGGACGCGTTGGACGATCTGGAACGCGTCTTCGGTGAACTGGAGCCGGACCTCGTGGTCGTGGCGGGAGACGTCAACTCGACACTCGCCGGCGCAGTCGCCGCGTCGAAGTACGGACTCCGTATTTGCCACATCGAGTCCGGCTTGCGGAGCGGGGACTGGTCGATGCCGGAAGAGCGGAACCGCGTCATCACCGACCACCTGTCGGCCCTGCTCCTGACACACAGCGACGACGCGGACAAGAATCTGGTCGCTGAAGGTCTGAGCGACAGGATCTCATTCGTCGGGAACACGATGATCGACACGCTCCGCGCGAGCGAGGACGCAGCGCTCGCGCTCGAGGCCTGGCGCGAGTTCGGGCTCGAGCCCGGAGGCTACGTCCTCGTCACCCTCCATCGTCCGAGGCTCGTCGATGACGCTGACCTGCTCGCCCGGACGATGGCCGCGCTCGACGACGTCGCCGAGTCCTTGCCGGTGATCTTTCCCGTGCATCCGCGGACTCGACGAAATCTCGATGGCTCGACACGAGTGCTGCTGACGGAACCGCTGCCGTATCGGCAGTTTCTCTCGCTCGAGGCAAAGGCCGCCGCAGTCGTGACGGACTCGGGCGGAATCCAGGAGGAGACGACGGTGCTCCGAGTCCCCTGCTTCACGCTGCGCGAGAACACCGAACGCCCGATCACGATCGAGCTGGGCACGAACAGGCTGCTGGGCCTCGAGCCGGACCGGCTGCGCGAAGTGCCGAGCTTGTTGGCGGAGCCGAAGCACGGGCAGATCCCGCCACTCTGGGACGGGAAGGCAGGAGAGCGGGCCGCTGAAGCGATCGAGCGCCTGCTGGTCGGAGTCACGGCCTGAACGTCTGGGTGGACATGACCGCGTCGGCACACGTGCTCGTGTTCCGACCGTTGATCCAACTGTTGCGCGAGCGTGGTGACGAGGTAGAGATCACCGCGCGGGACTACGCACAGACGCTGCAGCTGCTCGAATTGCACGGGCTCGAGGCGACGGTCGTCGGCCGCCACGGCGGACGTTCGCGGCTCGGGAAGGCGCGCTCCCTCACGTCACGCCTGCGTGCGCTGCGCAAGTGGGCGAGCCCTCGCGGCTTCGACCTCGCGCTGGCGCACGGCTCACACGAGCTCACCATGACCGCCCGGGGGCTCGGGATCCCGAGTGCGACCACACATGACTACGAGTTCGCGATGCTGCAGCATCAGCTCGGCATGCGTGCGGCGACGAAGGTGGTCGTGCCGGACTCGATTCCTCCCGAGCGCCTCGCTCGCTTCGGCGTCGAGCCGCCGAAGCTTCTGCGGTATCCCGGGCTCAAGGAGGAGTACTACCTCTCGGACTTCGAGCCCGACACTGCAGTGCCGGAGCAGCTCGGCGTCGACCCGGACCGCGTGCTCATCGTGCTGCGCCCACCGCCCGACGTCTCGCTCTACCATCGCCACTCCAATCCGCTCTTCCCGCAGACGCTCGCCTTCGTCGGCAACCTCGGCTCGGTACACGCGGTCGTCCTGCCGCGAACCGACGAGCAGCGCGAATACGTCCGGGAGCTTGCGTTGCCGTCCGTGATCGTCCCGGATCGAGCCGTCGACGCCCAGAGCCTGATCGCGCTCGCGGACATCGTCGTCTCTGCCGGCGGAACGATGAACCGCGAAGCGGCCGCGCTGGGAGTACCCGTCTATACGACGTATGGCGGACGGCTGGGCGGGGTCGACGAGGAGTTGATTCGCCAGGCCCGGCTGAAACCGCTCACCGACCCACGGGCCCTCGAGCTGCAGAAGAGGGAAGCCGGCTCAGGCAGCCGCGTCCGCCGCGATCCGGCGGTCCTGCTCGAGCTGCTGCTCACCGCACGTAGCCACGACGCGTAGGACGTCTCCGCCGTAGCGATCGAGCTTGGTCGGCCCCACGCCCGGCACGGCCGCGAGCTCGGAGAGGTCACGCGGACGGCGTCCGGCGATGTCGGCGAGCGTCGAGTTGTGGAAGACCACATAGGCCGGCAGGTCGTCAGCCGTTGCACGTTCGAGTCGCCACCGCTTCAGCGCCGCGTAGAGCGGATCGTCGGGCTCGGCCGCGCGGGCCGGCCGAGCTGCGATCCCGAGCTCGCCGAGAAACCGGCTCGGCTTCCCGCTCCACGTCAAGGCCAGGTGTCGCTTCGCCCGCGTCAGTCCCACGTAGAAGAGCCGCCGTTCCTCGGCGATCTCATCCGGCTTCTTCGCCTGTCTGATCGGCAGCTCCTTCTCTTCGACACGGGGGATGAACACGGCCTCGAACTCGAGCCCTTTCGCCCCGTGCAGCGTGAGGAGGTGGACGCCGCAGCGGTCAGCCCCGGTCGACCCGAACCGAGCCTCCAGGTCTGCGATGAACTCACCCGTCGTGCGAACGCCGTCGTCGAACTCCTCCGCAAGGCGAACGAGCCGTCCGAGATCGGACTGTCGAACCAGCTCCCGCTCGCCGAGCTTCTCCGGCAACGGCTCGCGCCAGCCTGCATCGCTGGCGTAGCTCCGCACCGTGACGGCAACGTCCGTCGAGTCCACGCGCCGCAGCCGCCGGAGCAGCTGGCGCGCGGCCTCGCGCCCGAGCAGCGACGCGCCCTGGAACGGGATCTTCGCCTCGTGCAGCGGCTCCTCGAAGTCGGCCAGCCGCGCGTTCGTGCGAGAGAGGATCGCGATCTCCTCGAGCCGGATGCCCTCCCGGTGCAACGCACGCAGACGTTCGACGACGAACGCGACTTCGCTCTCGCGTGCGGGGAGCGACTGAGTGACCGGCTCCGGACCCGCACCGCGCGTGGCGCGCAGGATCTTCTCCGCGCCGCCGAGCGTTGGAACGATGCGGTTCGCCAGGGCGAGCACCTCCGGCGACGAGCGGTAGTTGTCCTCGAGCGTGATCACGGTCGTGTTCGGAAAGCGCGCCGGCAGGCCGAGGAGATAGGCGGGCGTGGCGCCCGTGAAGGCGTAGATGGACTGGTAGTCGTCGCCGACGGCGCAGAGCTCGCCTCGATCCCCGAGCCAGCGCTCGAGCAGCGTCTGCTGCAGCAGGTTGACGTCCTGGTACTCGTCGACGGTGAAGGCGCTGAAGTGCGCTCGGACCTCTGCCAGCGTCTCCGGACGCTCGTCGAACAGGCGGATCGTCAGCTCGAGCACGTCCTCGAAGTCGACAAAGCCGCGTTCCTCCTTCTCGATCTCGTAGCCCCGGAAGATCCGGAACATGAGATCGGCCGGAATCGGCGGCTCGTGGTCACCGAGCTCGGCGAGATACGTCGCCGGAGTCAGCCTGCGATTCTTCGCCCACTCCACCTCCGTCGCGAGGTCACCTGCGGGACGGAACTTGTACGGCGGCGGCAGCATGTTTCCGAGCTGACGAAGCAAGAGCGCCTTGGAGGCCATGATCCGGTCGGGCGGATCGCCGAGCCGGTGCAGCTGACGCAGTGCGGCCGAGTGGAAAGTGCGCGCCGAGACGCCGCCGACGCCCAGCTGCTCCAGCCGCCCGCGCATCTCGGTCGCCGCCTTGTCCGTGAACGTGACGGCGAGGATCTCGTGCGGCTCGAACTCGCCGATCGCAACCTGGTTCGCGATCCGGCGCGTGATCGTCGTCGTCTTTCCCGATCCCGCGCCGGCGAGGATGCAGACCGGCCCGCGCACCGTCTCGACGGCGCGGCGCTGCTCCGGGTTCAGCCCGGCGAAGATGGGGTCCTGGTCCACCCGTGCACCGTAAAGACCGCACGGGACGGAGACTGTGCCGAGTTAGTGGAGAGTGTCCTCTAACACTGCCGCGCCGGCCCGTTTTGGGTCGCGCAACATCGCGGTCAGCCGCGAGATGACGTCGAGGGTCTCTCCACGTTCCACCATCCGCTGGAGGTCGCCGAGCCCCTCGTCGAGCCACTCGGCGTCGATGGGCGGACGCGCGGCCCGGAGGATCTTCGGGTGTGACGTCGGCCCGACCTTCTCGCCGTCGGTCCAGAGCTCCTCGTGCAGCTTCTCGCCGGGGCGGACGCCGACGAAGGTGATGGAGATGTCCGTCTCGGGGTCCCGGCCCGAAAGCCGGATCATGTTGACCGCCAGGTCGAGGATCTTCACCGGCTCGCCCATGTCGAGCACGTAGACCTGGCCGCGGCCGCCGATCGCGCCCGCCTGCACGACGAGCGACACCGCCTCGGGGATGGTCATGAAGTAGCGCGTCATCTCCGGATGAGTCACGGTGACCGGGCCGCCCTTCTCGATCTGGCGCCGAAAGATCGGGATCACGCTGCCGGAGGAGTTGAGGACGTTGCCGAAGCGGACGGCGACGAAGCGAGTGCTGATGTCCTTGCGATGGCCGTACGCCTCGACGATCCATTCGCACAACGCCTTCGACTGGCCGAGGAGGTTCTTGGGGTTCGCAGCCTTGTCGGTGGAGACAAGCACGAACCGTTCAGTTCCGTACTCCACCGCCACGTCGGCCATCACCCGCGTCGCCAGGGTGTTGTTCCGCACTGCCTCGAGCGGGTTGGCCTCGAGGAGGGCGACGTGCTTGTACGCGGCGGCGTGGAAGACGACGCCGGGCTTGTAACGCTCGAAGACCTGGCTCATCTTGGCCCGGTCGCCGCAGTCGCCGAGCACCGTCGCGACCGCGGAGAAGTCGCGCTCGCCGACGAGCTCGCGCTCGATGTCGAAGAGCGCCGCCTCCGAGTGTTCGACGAGGACGAGCCGCGCGGGCCCGACCCGCGCGATCTGGCGGCAGAGCTCCGCACCGATCGAGCCGCCCGCGCCGGTGACGAGCACGGTCTCGCCGGAGAGGTACTTCGCGATCGAGCCCATGTCGACCTCGACCGGCTCGCGGCCGAGGACGTCCTCCACCTGAACCGGTCGAATCTGCCCTGCGAGGTCGAGGTCCCCCGAGATGAGCTCGTAGAGGCCGGGCAGCGTCTTGACGGGGACGTTCGCGGCCTGCGCGATCTCGACCACCTGCTGGCGGATCTCTCCCGACGCGGACGGGATCGCGATCAGAACCTCGTCCGGCGGGTTGTCGCGGAGGATGTGCGGCAGGTCCTGGGTCGTGCCGAGCACACGGATGCCGTGCAGGCGGATGTTCTTCTTGCGCGGGTCGTCGTCGATGAGGCCGATGGGCGTGTATCCGCCCGCCGGGGTCTTGAGCATCTCGCGGACGACGAGCTGAGCCGCGTCGCCGGCGCCGACGACGATCACTTCCTTGCCCCGCGCCACCAGCGAGGCGGCGCCCGGACGTTCGATGAGGCTCCGCGCGATCAGGCGTGTGCCGGCGACGAACGCGAGCAGGATCAGCCAGTCGAGCACGGCGATCGACCGCGGCAGCGGGAACCCGTGGATCGGATGGGCGAAGTAGACGACGAGATCGGCGACGATGGACGCGGCGGTGACGCCGCGGGCCGCGCCCCACATGTCGCGCGTGGAGACGTAGCGCCACCACCGGTTGTAGAAGCCGAACGCGATGAAGATGGCGAGCTTGATCGCGACGACGACGAGGATCGTGTCGATCATCAGCCGGTGGTACGGGCCGGGCACGCCCTTGTCGAAGCGCAGCCAGAACGCGAGCCACCAGGCGACCGCGATCAGCACGGCATCCGCGAGCAGCTGCCAGAGACGATGTCTGTTGACGGGAATCATGAGGCGACCGGCGCCGTCGCCTGAACGATCGAGACGACCCGTTCCTGAGTTGTCGCGTCGATGCCCGCCCAGATCGGGACGGAGAAGTTCTCCTGCGCGAGTAGCTCGGTGACGGGCAGGGCGCCGCGCCCGTAACCCAGTGCGGCGAAGGCTGGCTGGAGGTGCAGCGGTGTCGTGTAGTACACCGCGCTGCCGATTCCCGCTTCCTTCAGGGCCGCACGGATGGCGTCGCGCTCCGGCGAGCGGCAGACGAACAGGTGATACACATGGCCCGGTTCGTCTTCGGGAAGCTCACACACGGCGCCGAGCCCGAGGTCGGAGTATCGAACCGCCGCCTGGCGGCGCGACGCGATCCAGTTGTCCAGCTCCGCCAGGAAGATCCGCAGCACCGCTGCCTGGATCTCGTCGAGGCGCGAGTTGTAGCCGATCAGCTCGAAGTCGACCTTGTCGCGCGAGCCGTGGAAGCGAAGCATCCTGACGCGTTCGGCAAGCTCGGGATCGTCCGTCGAGACGAGCCCGCCGTCTCCGATACAGAACAGATTCTTGGTCGGATAGAAGCTGAAGGTGGAGGCGACTCCGCCTCGTGCGATGTCGGGCGAGCCGAATGCCTGTGCCGCGTCCTCGATGACGGGAACGCCGAGCTGCCCGAGCTCGGCCAGCAGCGCCGGGCGGCCGAAGAGGTGGACGGCGATGATCGCCTTCGTGCGCGGCGTGACCCGGGCGGCGACGTCCTCGGGATCGAGATTCATCGTCGCGGCGTCGACATCCGCGAAGACGGGCGTCGCTCCGCGGCGCGCGATCGCCTCCGCAGTCGCGTAGAAGGTGAAGGCCGGACAGATCACCTCGTCGCCGGCTCCGATCCCGAGCGCATCCAGCACGAGTACGAGTGCATCGGTGCCGTTGGCCACGCCGACAGACTCCTTCACGCCGAGATAGTCCGCCGCCTCGCGCTCGAACTCGGCGACGTTCGGCCCGAGGATGAACTCGCCGCTCGTCAGCACGCCCTCGATCGCCCCGCGGATGCGAGGGAGGAGAGGCTCGTACTGTGCTTTGACGTCAACCAGCGGGATCGGAGGCACGATCGGAGAGTCTAGAAGACCGTTTCCTGCGCACCAGTAGATAGGCCGCGAGACCGATGATGGCGGCGACGATCGCGTATTCCACGTAGCCGAAGTCGTGGTGGAACCGCTCGTAGCTCCTCCCCAGCCCGTAGCCCGCTCCCGCGAGCGCGAAGGCCCAGATCGCCGAGCCGATCAGTGTCAAGGCGTTGTAGCGCCAGAACGGCATTCTGAAGATTCCCGCGGGGATCGAGATGAACGACCTGACCACGGGCGTGACGCGGCCGATCAGCACGGCGAGGTCGTCCCAGCGATCGAACCTACGCTCGGCCCGGTCGAGGTTCTGCGGGCTCAGATGCAGCCAGCGTCCGCGGCGCTCGAGCAGCGGCCGCCCGCCGTAGAACCCGATCGCCCAGCCGACGATCGAGCCGACCAGATAGCCGACCGTGCCTGCGAGCGCCATCACGACGTAGGCCCAAGCGTGCGAAGAGACGCGCGTCCCGAACAGATCGACGTGCTGACCTGCGAATGCTCCCGCCGCGAGCGCTCCCGCGTAGACCATCACCAGCTCGCTCGCCGCCGGGAACACGGCGTCGATCGCCATCAAAGCGAACACGGCGTAAGCCCCGTGGTTGCCGATCAGCGAAGTGAGTGAGCTGGTGACGCCGGCGACCGGCACGGACGGAGCTTACTCACGTCACATGTCGCGGATGAGGCCTTGCCGGCGCGCGACGACTACCGCCTCGAGCCGGGAATGGGCGCCGAGCGCCTTCAGGACGTGCCGGATGTGGTTGCGTACCGTTTCCGTCGTCACGTGGAGCTGGGCGGCGATCTGTTCCGTCGATCCCCCCTGCCCCAGGAGGTTCAGGACCTCCTGCTGGCGGCGTGTCAGGTCCACGTTGACAGCGGGAAGCGGTTGCTGGTCGAGCAACGCAACGGCGAAGACGGCACGGTCCGGATCGTCGCCGGGAATCGGGACCGAGCTGACCATGGCCCGCGCGCGTTGCCCATCACGCGTGATGACATCGACCTCGTAGTCGGTGAAAGGAACCCCGTCCAGCTTGCGCTCGAACTCTCGACGCGCGACCGCGGCGTGTTCGGGCGCGACGGTGTGCGTCAGGGCGATGACGCCCTCGAGATCGCCGAACAGCGAGCGGGCCGCTTCGTTCATCCAGGTGATGCGTCCCTCACGGCTCACGATGACGCTCGGGAGTCCGAGGTGTCCGAGGGTCGCGGTCAGGTCGACACTTTTCTCATTTTCGTTCGACATTCGCTCGACGGACACGCTAGCCGCCCGGCAGTTGTGTGAGTCGCCCCATTTGGGTCTGGTCTGATCCGGGCGTCCCTGCAAAAGTTGCCGCCGTGACCAAGGCAGGCTCGACGGTCGTGATCGTCGAGGAGAGCGCGGCGGTGCAGGAGCTGGTCGAACAGGCGTTGCGCAGGACAGGCGATTGCGTGCTGGTAACCCAGAATGCGCTGGAAGTGCTCGACGTGGCGCGTCGAGTGCGGATCGATCTGGTCGTGATCGATCTCGATTCGGAGCCGGGCCTGGTCGAGGAAATCCGCGAGTCCCAGCCTCAGGTGCGGGTCCTCTACCTGTCGGACCGCACCGACGGGCGGTCGGCGGACCACGAGCACGGCGCGTCGCTGCTCACACCGTTCTCACTCGGCGAGCTTCGCGAGGCCGTGTCGGCTCTGCTCGACCGGTCCGAGTTGGGGGCTAGCGACGGAGCCGGAACGGTGCCGTGAGCTCCACCGCTCCGACCTCGTTAGTGGCCGTGGCGCTGAAGACGTAGCCACCCGGGCGGCCCTGCCAAGAGATCGTGCCGTCGCCTGCAGGCAGGTTCCGGGTCCCAAGAGTCCGCACCACCCCGCCTCCGGGTGTCTCGATGCGTAGGGCGACGCGGGCAGGCCTTGCGAGCTTGAAGCTTCCCGTGAACCGGCGATGGCTAACCGCCGTCGTCACGAACCCGAGCGTGTTGTTGAGCGCAAATTGGCGGTCGGCGACCGAATGCCGCCCGAGGTCGTCGTCGGCGACCGTCCTGAATGTCCAGGCGCCCTCGGGCTGCCCAGCGCCGGTCCAGTCGAACTTGTAGACGCCGGGGGCGCGTGCTCCCGAATCGATGGGAACGACGACTCCTCCCGGGCCGGTCAGCGTCGCCGTCACCGTCGAGGGCCGGACGAGCTTGTACGCGAACGTCTGCGTGTCATCGACGCCGTCTGCGTTGGGCGACAGGACCGGAGCAGGCAGAGCCGGCGCGTACACACCGTAGTAGAACAGCGTCAACGCCTCGGCCACGGCGCGTTCGCCGCCGGGGTCGGACGGTCGATTCAGCAGCTTGCCGTCGAAGGCCATCGTCGTCGAGCCGCCCGAGTCGAGCGCCGAGGCGGTGACGCAGCCCAGACGCATCATCGTGAGCGCGAGCTCGAAGTTCGTCAGTCCGGTGCTGTAGCCGGGCTGAGCGCCGTCGACGGCGACGAGCAGGATCCGGCCATCCGCCGTCTGCCCGACGCCGGTGCGCGGGTGACGGTATGCGAGTTGCTCGGTGGTGAAGTCTTCGAGCGAGCGGAACACCGGCTTGCCGTCACTGACGATGACCGGGCCGCCCCCGATCGCGTCGGGGACGTTGGCCCAGGGTGGTGTGAGCGTCAGCAGCACCGTGATCTTGGCGCCCTGCGGCGCCTCGGCCGAGAGAAAACCCGCCTGGGAGCCGCGCGCGACGATCACGACGCCCTCGGGCGGAATCGGCTGGTTGCCGCCGGTGACGTACTGCGTGACGACGCCGCTCAGAGGCGTGTTCGGCTTCGTGGCCGGAAACGGCTGGATGATCGCCTGCGCGCCCCCGTTCTCGGCCGGAGTGCGTGCGCCCCACGCGCGCGTGTACAGAGTGGTGCGATTCGGCCGGGGCGGTTCGTTGATGCCGAGAATCCGGCGCTGTCCCGATCCCTGCCAGGTACCGGCCAGGCGCACGCGCTCGACATGGAGGACACCGTCGGTGTCGATCCCCACGGTCGAACGGAAGTCGACCGGACCGCTGTCGAGGATCCCACCGCGAATGAGCCCGCCGGTCGGATGGCCGTCGCTCGAGCTGAAGAGATCGCCGTTCACTCCGGCGACGGTCGCATCTGCCGACACGCGCTTCTGCATCGACGTCACCCGTTCACGGCCGAGGATCGCGTCGTTCGAGAGGACCGGCTTCAGCGCATAGAGCCCCGTCGGCTTCGGCGCGGAGATGACGTTGATCACGACAGGCCCGTGCCCCGTGAACTCGACCTGCCGCGAAAAGTCGACACCGGGCATGAGCGTTTGTCCCTTGACCGGCACGGCCCCGACGGCTCCCGGTGCGACAAAAAGCCCTGCAAAAAGGACGCAGATGACGGCTCGACGGACCACGACCCCGCCCGAGGTTAGCGGAACGCCTTGTCGGCTAATGCAAGGAGACTGTTAGCGCAGTTCGGATTGCAGCTCTAGCGTTGCGTAGCACCAGGCCTCACGAGTTCGAGGTTGTGAACCCTCTCGTTGATCGCCGACGCGCAGGACTGACCGACGTCGAGAAAGTAGTACTGGGGCGGGTCGCCCACCCGCGCAACGTCGAGCGCCGAGACGAGTCTCGTGCTGCCATCCGCCGCCTTCGACTCGTAGTCGCTGTACTGCCGCGTCGGAACGGCACTCGTGAATCAGACGCCCAGGAGCGCCTGGACAGCCGCATCGTGCTTCTTCAGCGTCGCCACCTGTTTCTTGAGTGCGTTGAACTCCGCCCGTGACGGGCCGGCTTGCTGACTGCCGACCGCGGTCGTGACGTACAAGAGCGCGGCGCCCAACAAGGCGCCGACGAGTAGCGCAAACCCCTTCATTCTTTCCTCCCGGTCCGGACGATGAACGACCAGGGCAACACTCGCAGTCCAGGCGGACTGCGGCAACGGTTGCCTAGCTCAGTTCCAGACCTTGACGTCGCGGTAGAGCGTGTCGCGCTGGACCGGCGTCTTGCCGAGGGCCTTGATCAGATGGACGAGCTCCTCGGTCGAAGTCCGATGGGTCGTTCCTGCGGCCGAGACGACGTTCTCCTCGATCATCACTGAGCCCATGTCGTCCGCGCCGAACCCGAGCGCGACCTGCCCGATCTTCATGCCTTGTGTGACCCAGGACGACTGGATGTGCGGCACGTTGTCGAGATAGATGCGGGAGACAGCCTGCGTGAGCAGATAGTCGAAGGACGTCGGCATGTCGGCGGGCGCGACCTTGCCGGCGAGCCGGTTGCCGTCGTTCTGGAACGTCCAGGAGATGAAGGCGCGAAAGCCGCCGGTTTCGTCCTGCAGTTCGCGGATGCGCCGCATGTGCTCGACGCGCTCCGCAACCGTCTCGACGTGGCCGTACATCATCGTCGCCGTCGTCGACATGCCGAGTCGGTGCGCGTGGCGCATGACGGCGAGCCATTCGTTCGTCTTCGTCTTCTTCGGAGCGATGACGTCCCTGACGCGGTCGACGAGGACCTCGCCGCCTCCCCCGGGGATCGAGTCGAGACCCGCGTCGCGCAGGCGGGAGATCGTCTGCCAGAGCGTCAGCTTGCTGCGCCTGGAGATGTGCTGGATCTCCGGCGGCGAGAGGGCGTGCAGGTGGATCTTGTAGCGCGCCTTGATCGAGCGGAACAGATCCTCGTAGTAGTCGATGCCGAGATCCGGATGGTGGCCGCCTTGCATCAGCAGCCCGGTGCCGCCGAGCGCGAGCGTCTCTTCGATCTTCTTGAAGATGACGGGCTTGGGGAGAAGGTAGCCCTCTCGTGTGTCGCCGGGGCTGCGGTAGAAAGCGCAGAAGTCGCAGTCGGTGTAGCAGATGTTCGTGTAGTTGAGATTGCGGTCGACAATGAACGTGATGCGATCCGGATCGGCTTTGCGGTTTCGGATCGCGTTCGCGGCGCGCCCGACAGCGACGAGGTCGCGCGACTCGAGCAGCGCGAGCGCCTCGTCGTCGCAGATCCGTTCCCCGTCGAGGGCCCTGCAGAGGACTTCCGTGACGCTCACGTCACATCCGCGTACCCGTGCCTGGCACCGGTACGTCCTCGGGGACACAGCAGCGCAAGCGGGCTCACTGAGTTGCGTGACAGTTCGTCGTGCGTTACGTACCCGTGCCTGGCACCGGCGCGCGTCATACGACGACCGGCTCTCGGACGAAGCGGAGCTCGGGCACCTCGTCGAGCTCGCCGGCTTCATGTGCGAGCTCCAGGAAGGTCATCAGACCGGCTCGCTCGCGCGGGCCGAAGCGATAGCGCAGCTTCTCGAAGTAACGGGCGAGGAAGCCGGCCGGATACCCGTAGCGTTCGCTCGCCTCGTACGCCAGGCGTTCCGGCTCGGCCCGCGCCAGCCGCACGGACGCGACGAGGGCGTCCTCCAGCTCCACGAGCCCGGCCTGCAAGGGCTCGGGGCACGCCCAGACGGCAAACACCATCGGCAGGCCCGTGCGCTCGAGCCACAGGCGCCCGAGGTCGTAGTGCGGCGTCGGATCCTCGAACGCGGACTTCAGCGCCGCATCGCCGATCAGGAGCTTCGCGTCGGCCTCCTCGCCGAGCGGGACGTGCTCCGCCTCCGGGATCAACACCTTCGTCAGAACGACCGAGGTCGCCGACTCCGGCGTGACGGCAACGGTCCGCACCTGCTCGAGCGGCTTGCGCGAGACCAGCTGGATGGAGTCCACTGCACCCTCCGAGCTCACGCACAAGCGCGGCAAAAGCCGGAGACGATCCGCATTCCGCGCATACTCGATCGACGAGATCGGCGCGAGATCGAGCTCGCCGGCGAGCAAGCGGCGGTTGAGCTCGGTCGGGACGCCCTGGATCTCCTCCACCTCGGCATCGAGCCTGTAGAAGACCGGCGCCATGTTCACGTACGAGATCCGGCCGAGCTTCACCATCGCCGCATCTCGTTGTAGAGCGTGTCGCGCTGCACGGGAATTCGCCCCGCTTCACTGACGACCCGCACCAGCGCGGGGATCTTCTGCTCCGTCTCTGTGCGCGCGCCCGCGGCATGGAAGATCTGCTCCCGAACGACGGTGCCCTGCACGTCGTTCGCGCCGAAGTGCAGCGCAACCTGCGCGAGCGGCAGGCCCATCATGATCCAGTAGGCCTTGATGTTCGCGATGTTGTCGAGGAGGAGCCGAGACACCGCGATCATCTTCAAGTCGTCCGAGCCGGTCGTGTGCTTCCACCCGCGCCGCTCGAAGACCGTGTTCTCCGGATGGAAAGCCAGCGGGATGAACGCGAGGAAGCCTCCGGTCTTGTCCTGCTGCTCGCGGAGCCGCAGGAGATGGTCGACACGCTCCTCGTAGGTCTCCACATGCCCGTAGAGCATCGTGCAGTGCGTCGGGATCCCGAGCCGGTGCGCCGTGTCGTGCGTGTGGAACCAGAAATCAGGATGTTCTTTCCCCGGCGCGACCAGGCGCCGCACGCGGTCGGCGAACACTTCCGCACCGCCGCCCGGCAGCGAGCCGAGCCCGGCCGCCTGCAACCGGCGCAGCACTTCCTCGTGCGTGAGCCCGGAGAGCTTCGTCATGTGATGGATCTCGCTCGCGGTGAAGAGCTTCAGATGCACGTCGGGAAGCGCCTCATGCAGCGAGCGGACGATCCCGACGTAGTAGTCGAAGTCGACGTGCGAGCTCTCGCCGCCCACCATGTGGATCTCGGTGAACCCGGTGAGCTGCTGCTGGCGCACGGCGTCCGCGACCAGCTCGTCAGGCGTGTACGTGTAGGCGTCGGACTGCTTGCGCGTGACCGCGAACGCGCAGAACTTGCACTTCACGCGGCAGACATTGGTCTGGTTCAAGTAGAGGTTCTGGACGAAGTAGACGCGGTCGTCGCCGCCGCGCACGCG
>Ga0137390_10002809_pt1 | contig 14008 bp, 17 predicted proteins | sample 15con2h24AmetaG_FD_104937 | JGI IMG/M metagenome (GOLD analysis project Ga0137390, IMG submission 104937) | Vadose zone soil microbial communities from Angelo Coast Range Reserve, California, USA - 15con2h2.4A metaG | ecosystem: Environmental > Terrestrial > Soil > Vadose zone > Saprolite... | reverse complement strand
GCCCACGTCGAGCCGACCGCGTTCACGCTCGCCCCACGCCCGTTGTGCGTGCGCGACTTTGACTTTCTGTCGCTCAAGGGGATTCCGCGGATTGCTGCCGCAGTGGGGCATGAGCTTATCGTGTTCTACATCGGTTTGGAGTGAAAGCAAAAGTGACCAGGTCGCTCGTGCCATCTCGATCTAGCGCCTTGTGTAAATCTGTTTGATTTCTGCTGGTGTATCTATATCTATATGTGCGGGTTTCAATTCACAGGTAGTGGTGTGTCAGTCAAGTCCGGTCCGGTCTATCTCTTATACATGAAGAGCCCCTCCTGCGGAACCGCGTGCAGCGAGGTAATCAGATGAATGGCTGAATGAAATACGGTTCTACAATGATAATTTACAACTCGATCGAACACACTGGACCAGAGGGATTAGGACTAGAGGCTTTGCAAAGACAAGGCGTGAGATACTGTGTTTACGTTTACGTGTGCAGGCACGGAGACGAGGGAGGGATCATGAGTATATGCGTCAAGTAAGTGAATAGCGGGTGTTGTGTCATCATCTATCATCTATAGTCCGTACCCGGGAGCATTCGAGTGCATATGGTGATACGCGTACGGTTGCTGATGATTGCCACCTCCCCGCCCATTCCCATAGCCCTGGTGGAGCGCTGGCGTGGGCGGAGGCTGGTGCGACGATTGCCCAGGAACGCCCGACAGGTTATGTGCTGCGTAACTCTGGTCGACCGCCTCGCCAAAACCGAGATCCCGGAACATATTATTCCAATACCTCAAGTCATCTGACTGAGTTGGTTGGGCCACCTGGGTAGCTTGAGGCGCTGGTGGAGACTGTCCGTAAGCACTGCTGCCGTACGCTTGAGCGCTAGTGCTCTGCACCGAGGCGCTCCGCACCGTGGCGACCTGCATCGACTCCCCGGAGGACACAGCCGTGGGAGAAATTGGGTAGGAAAAGTGATGATGAACATTTGCATTCTGCACGTCGTCAAGCATCTGTTGGGGGTACACCCCCGGTGGTTGCGACACCTGTGTGGTTGTAGACAGGGTCGACTCTCGCCGGGATGCTGTTGGAAAATATCTCATCAGCCACGCCATCGATCACATAACGCGTGAAGTGGATGACACTTACGGCGAGGTTGGCCGTCCTCCCATACTTTTTGTTGCTGAGACCGGAAAATGTCTTGCGCAATCAGCTCCCGCAAGAACCGCGCATGATACGCAGCACCCGTGCACGCTGGCGACAGATGCGACGCCTCTTCGTAAGCGTCAGCTGTTTTTGATATAATCGCGTGAATTTCGCCAGTGGCCCCCTCGTGTAACTCCGCCAACGTCTTTGAGCTACGAAGGAGCTGAGAATGACTGGATCAGACGGAATACCATACTAGGAGAAGAATTAGGGATCATCACCACACCTTCAACAGGAAGACGGCTGAATATGCCGTCATAACCGTGATAGAATCCTGTCCGTAACGCTGGAATCGTGTGAATATCGAACCTATGCAACCGAGCGGAAAATAGCTTAGCTCACAAGCATGCTCATTGATGCGAAATCGTGCGAGACGATGTGCATATTTTCCTTGGCGCTTGTGTAGCACGCCGACAGTGCCTGGACGCTGGGTGTTGTGCGGCTTGACTAATCTCGGTCAGTTTTCGGATCACAGGGAGTGGAGCCGGAAACTTACGGGGGACATGGCAGCCTGAATGCCAAAACTGTTCAAAAACAACCGTACATGCAATCTGAAGAAGCTGAGGAATGACATGTGAAAGGATTCGCCGTTGGCTCGCCGCATTTCATGGTGCCATGTGTCCATCCACTGAGTTAGCTTGCCGTTACAATTACGCAGCAGTACCTCTTTATTGACATCCGTGTGGGCTGCACCGGGGATGCCCTTGTGTAGATAGAATACATCTGTCGTTTCGGCCTATCTCAAGAGAAATCAGAATTACGAAATGCAAAAAGACAAATTGATATTATCACTCACGGCAATTCGACGCAACTGGACAAATGCGGCGACAATCACGTCCTCCGGACGAAGTGGGGTCCCCCCCTCTTCGTGCCAATTAGCCGAATGCCGGACAAGGTCATCCTGACGGGGTCCGTGAGACAAGATCACCCAATACCGATCTTTGATGTGAAAGGAATCCTACCTCCGGAAGCATCCATTGACGTCCGGTTTGCATGCTCAGGCTCCGGTCGTGCACGAATAATACGAGGTAGGTGCGCTCGCGATTACGGCGTTCCCGGAGTTGTAACTCGGTCTCGTTTGGGGGTGGCGGCGACACATAGCGGTTGAGGCCCAATTCAACAGCCATACGACATGCCTGCACAAGTTATCGCAAATAGCAGGCCACTTTACCGCGGAGATCACGCACTAGGCCAATATACATCCATGTTCGCTGCGATAGCATGAGCCAAAGTTATCGATAGGCGTTGAAGCACCCACCGTGTCTTCTGGTTCTCTCCAGTAAGTAAGACAAGCGAAAGCCTGAACAATCTCGACCGATTTTGCGTTCTCTGCAAAAGCGCGTACGGCAAATTCATGAGCAAGTTTTTGGCATGGCTTGAATGACTCGGGTTTGAAAAATTTGCAGCCGGCCATGATTAAAACGGTAAAGAGGAAAAGACATTTGGAGCGAACGTAATCGGGGGTGTGCAAAGCGGGGTCAAAGAGATTCACGAAAGGGTTGAGTCGCAAGAACACTAGGTCAAACAAGACCTTGGCATTAGATTCATCCAAGATGCCCGCGGTGACGGGGTCTTTGAGAACGTGAGATACGGGACCGTTTGTTGCTTGGGAGGAAGTTGTTGAATTGGACCGATCCGATCGAAGAGAGGTGGCAGGATTCTCATGTGAAGGATTGAGGATGGTCTTAAAAAAGGAGTGACGCTGGTTCTCCCTACGGATGAGATCCGCGGGGAACATGCCGTCTGGCTTTCCTTCACTTTCGTTTTCCTCCTCATCCGTGGCTGATCGTAGTTTGGGATCAGTCCGGTCATCCCCATCGAAAGAGGAGGGGAGGTTGAGGCGAGGGAGGTCGTTTGAATAACGCCCCGGGGAACGGGTGCGGGACTCCCCTCGACGCATACGCCAATCGGTGGGGGAGACGGAGGAAGAGGTCTCGAGGGCTTGAGATTTCAACTTGGCATTGTTAAGGCCTTTCTCGAGGCGCCTCAACATTTTGGAAGCTTCTGATAACCTGTACAATTAATGAGAGACCGATCTGAGGGCGAAAATGGAACCAACTTTGAGCCCGGCTTTCGACCGCGTCTATGTCTCTCAAACACACATCTAACGGGGGTGAGAGGAAGAACACCGAAGAGATGGTAGGAGTACATACTCGACACCGGTGCGCCTACACCGCTGGCAGGGCTGAGAACCGTCTTCGGCACCAACGCATTTCATCTGAACAGCAGTCGATAAGAAACGAATTTCGATATGGGGCAAGGATGATGCGAACTTTAGCAGCGCGGCATACAGTGCAAGCCCGGGCACCTCTGACGACAGGAGTCTTTCCACTGTGGGGTGGGGGGGAACTGAGAGGGGGAAGAAGGGATATGGACGGAAGGATATGCGCGACATACGATGACTTTGCTTGTTGATCATCTTGATGGTCAGCGGATGGAGTGTCTTGAGGGGAATCCATTTTATCAAGGAGGGGAGAGAGTGCGATAGCCAGCGAGAGAAAAGGAGGGTGAGGGTGAGTGAAAACTCGAGGATAAAGGCCTTCCGGGGAGGGTGCGACAAGAACCAAGTTCAAGACCAAGGGAGCGGTGCAGGTCGAGCGTCGAGAAGGGAAAGGTCGGCCCAGCCGGTAATGAGCGGGGACCTGACCTGACCAGACCTGACCAAAGCCAAAGCAACAAGCCAAGCCACAAGCGCTAACCAACCGGCGAATTTCCCTTTCAAGTTGCCGGCCGGCTCCACTTTCGGGCTCAATCAACTCACTTCTATCATTTTCCCCGCCCGCCCAAACGCCCCCCTCGACCACCTCCCCGACTCGATGGTTCTTTCACTTCCTTATTTTCCTTCATCTGTCCCTCTCCACCGTGCCTCCTTTGTAATATTCCGGGTACTGTATGTTGCCGCGTTACTCAGACGTATTGCCGACCAAACCCCCCCGTTCGCGCCTCGATTCCGCGGCCGGCGTCCCTACCGCGGTTATTAACATATGAGATGACGGTGTCCTATATCGAGATGCGATCACGACTCTTTGCCCTATGGGACGGTTCTTCGGCCTTTTAGTCATGTATTCGACCCCCAAGGCTGCATTCATTCAGCATTCAGCCCTGGCACTTTTCTCGACTCTATGATACGCCGTGGTCGATCTGTGCGCTTGGGAGGGATCATTTCCTTACCTAATTCTATCCCCTAAAAAAGGCATGGGAATAGTGTTGCCTTTCATCACGGGGACATCGACGCGCCGACAAAATTCAAAGTAATCCGGATTGGCCGCGATCCATAAAATCTCAGCTAACACCCGCGTAAGAGGCCGGGTACCTAAAGCAGTTGCCGGGCGGTCAAATTTGCCCGTATGCGTACCGCGACCCACTCTCACTTCGGCCTCCCCGGCTTCTATTCATTTGGCCCCAACCTCATGCTGGATGATTTATGTATGTACGGATCGCTTGATCGGTCCTGACGCCTCTCCCCTGCGTTTTTATTCGATCCTCGGCCGTTTCTAACATCCAGGATGATAAGCCCCACATACTCATTATCACGCCCCGCACAGTTCTAGCAACTATTGCTTCTCGAGCGCCCCGTCTTAGAAAGGAGAACGGCATTGCCCCACGCGGTATGCGTCGCCACACCGCAAAAATATCCGGTGGAAAAAGAAACGCGATGATGACGCCTCCTGCCACTTGTCGAATCCGGCCTTTCGAACTCTAGATTATCTGCTTCGCAGCCCGTATGGACGTAAACCCTATTACATGTCAGCCACCATCGGCCAGCAATAACTCCATCCTTGGTATCCTAGGGCGTTCCCTCTCAATTTCACCAGCGGTTATCAAGTGTCAAGCACGTACACCACACCTTTCCGTTTCAATCTAACTTCTGGTGGCGACATCAGTGGTTCTAACCTCGGAGGATATAAAAAACTTAGGCACTTCCTGCCATGGTTTATCCACCATGTGTCGGAGTCCAGAGGTTAACCTCCCGATAACTTCCCAACGATTTCCGACCCAGAAGCGTTCGCATAAGAAGTGCTGACATATCTCCTGATAGCACAATCGTGATACAAGCTATAGCGGAATCTCGTAGAAGTACGCATCTAGAAGTTATACGACAGAGAACTGAATCTATCTATTTAGCAAGGACATGATAAGGTCTGCAGGCTCTTACGGTGATCCCAATTTGCACATCACTCTACGCCGTGACACCCATACTGCTTCTCGGCCTCTGCATGAGGTGTGCCACCTCCGAGTCAGTCGCCACCGGTGCCTCAGTCAGCCACTCGGCGGTGCCGAACAGTGTTCGACCGATGCCTAGTAAATTTTCCAGTGTTTCGACCAGGTGTGCCAACACCTCGCCTTCCGCAGACGCATATATACGCGACATACCGAGGGCCCGCTGCGAATCGCGCATGGACTGTGTGATGTGCGTGATGAGCGTGGTACGCGCGTGCTGTGCAGACGGGAGGAACTGCGGCAGAGGTTGGCGTGCCCTGAAAGCATGTTCACAGGCGTACAGCGAGATGCATATACAGGATACCTAAGTCGGTGAAGCCTCGTGTATCAGAAACATTGATGCTGAGCCAAAAGGATGGACACCTGCGTACAAACTCGCGCCGGTCGTTCAAGACCCCGGAAACGGTTTCTCTTACAGGTATGCGTTCCCTTATTTTGCGGATACCGGTCAAGATATCTAGCATCGCCTGCATGGAGCTTATAGCATTGCAATATTGTATCATGGGTTTCTGTCGCGGGAATCGTGTGAGGGCTCCGATGTTGTGCTCAGATTATGAGTCGCACATACAGGTAAAAGGCTCATTTCGTTGCGAAGCGCGAAAATAAGACGCGATAAACGGATTAGAGAATTGCGTATTTCGAGCTCGAGCTTTTGCGTACGTCTCCTATCACTGGGAATAAACGCCCGGTTACGTTTGAATAAGTCCCTGTTTCCCGCACAATCAGACCCAGCCCATCAATTGGCACATGAAACATACCTGGTGAGCGCCAGGTACAGCTGACTCAATAAACCGAGAGTACGGCTCGTATTTCTCAGGAATAGCATCTAAGTAGGACATAGGGGGTCAGAGACTATGGTAGCTTCAATCAGTTACGTTATTACCCTGCAATGTTTTGGGAAGACGAAGGTATTCATTGCGAGCGCTGCTAAGACACCGGCGGTGATCATAGCTGCTCTCCAGGCTGCCAATACTGGACGCGGCATCAGATCGACATACATGTTAAGGGTGGAGTGCGCACCAATGATCGGGGTATCGGCAGCGGGATCAAGATATCGCGCAAATATTATTGGTGGCAACGTCACAGACCTACAATTACAGGTAAGGTTAGATACCGAAGAGCTGTGCTGCAATAAGCAGTACTAACGCGACAACACCCAGTGAAGATACCTCCGTTCTGGTAATCAGCCAGCTGATTGGAAGGTCGGCGAGCTAGAGCCATTTAAGCAGGCATGTTCTTTTGACATTCCATAGTTCACACGAACCGTCACCATCACCACGAGACCATATGGGTTCGTACGACATGCTAGCCAAGTCTGACACATCCATGATTGTTGGGATGGAAGTACATGTGCTAAAACGCCTGACATCACTCACAATGTACGCATACAGAGCCCCCAATATTGTACCGGCCTGGCAAAGGATATGAGTGAAAAGCTTGACCATGGGGTCTATACGCACGATACGGAGGTATGCCACCCGCCAAGTCGCCCCTGTATTCGTTTCTAGTACCCACACATAGCTAATGATCATCCATTGTCCGTGTGCTTCGGCAAACCATCTTCGACCTTTAGACACAATTTAAGGAGCGGTTGTTCTACGGAAGACAATTCCTACCTGGACTTCCTGTGGGAAGAAAAGCTGGTAGGCTCAGCAGCATCACACCGATTGAGTTCTTTATCGCGTGTTGCAGGTGGCTAGAATGCGCAACGGCTCGGACGCATTTGGCAAATAGAAGCCGGACGCGGGTTATTCGGGGCCCGTAGATGATGTTGTGGAGCCGCAAGGATTCTCTACCGCTGAATCTTGAGCCAGGACGTAGAATGATCGGCGCAGATAGGTTAGACTCTCTCCACCTAACCATCTCAGAAAGACCTTCCCGAGCTTCGGCCATACTCAGCATGTGTTCATCTTCGAAGTGTTGTGGGTCGTTATCATCAGACATCACGCGGTCACGGTCATCACCAATAATGGTGGGAGGCGCAATGCCTAACCACGCCCAGGAAAGGCACGGGTACCATAAGCGAGTGCGAGAAGTATTGTGAAGAAAAAGAATCTTCTCGGCAACAAGCAATGCCCGGTGCATGTCATTGGCCACCTAGACAACGGTATTAGTTCCATTCATGGGTATTGACGAAAGGTATGGACGCACCTCTATGAGCGAGACAAGGAAGAGGGATTGGTCTGAAGCTTCTATGGCCAGCTCTACGTCGTCAGTTTTTCGCATATCCCCGTTCATATCCTGGTATAGATTGGCAAACTCCTCCCTCGCATCATCCCGTGCTTGGCCGAGTCGATGAAGTATCTGAGTTGCCGTCTCATTTTGGGAAGGTTTTAGTCGTGACGCGCTCGTGGAGTGCTCAAACACAAACAATAATGTCGCCTCGACATGTTTCATCGACGCCAGAATGACGTGCCCGAGGTTCATAGCTGGTGTCATGGTGGAGTGTGACAACTTCTCACCACGACTCCTTGCTCGTGGATTACCCCACGATAATGTCCTACGAGAATTTTCTACTATTCCAATGAGAGACTTGATGGACTCAACTAGGAAATGCTCAGAATTTCTTAAACGATTGAATCAAAGCAGCCTACCACTTGTCCGACCAAGCCGAAGTTCGAAAGCAGCCATCAAATATGCCGAGTCCAGTTGGACAGATTCCGTAATCAGCTCGTCAAGAAGTTGTTTGTGTCGCGAGGTGATGCTTAGCGACACATTTCCTCCATCGAGACCAAAATACTCGTCCATGGACAATGCGAGGCATTCATGAAGCTTCGAAAACGCATTGGCAACTGTTCTAGCAAAGTGGGTCGAAAACCAACGCAGGAACAGCATGTCGCTGATAAGGCAAATGAACGCAGCCGATAGCGTTATCCAGATGAAGAAAGTGGCAGCGTGCACGGAGCCCTGCTCATCATGGCATTTAGTATACAAGGAGGGGTATGGGTTACGATGAGAATACACTGACGCTCGATACACCAGCATTAGTGGTCAGAAGCCAAATGGATACAAAGCATGATATGCGACTGGAGAGTTGCAAGCGAGGTAACCGGCTTTTCGCCCAGCCAGCTAAAGCGCCATTAGTGGGGTGAAGACGAAGGAAACGGAGGGCTCTACACACCAAAGAAGGCTATGCCAACGAGGAAAAGAGCAGGGATCGTCCTCGAGGACGCAGAAAGGTCGGGCTGTAAAGAAGCGAGGTATATCGCTAAAGTGGAGAGACCGATGCCAAAAAGGGCTCCAGTTATGTTGAGAACGGTTGCCTCCACATGTTGGGCAAGCGTTTCTTGGGCGGAAAAAACGAGTTCCTTAAGAGTAAGAAGCAAAAAGGCAGCAGGACCTCCGAATCGGGACCATGGTTTGATAACGAGAACGATACAGCATAGCAAAGTTGAAAGCAAGCGAGCAAGGACGCGTCGTGTAAAAAAGTCGGAAATCCGATCCAAAATTTGGGCCATTCAGAGCCGGAGCATGAGTGTGGGGGTGGAAGTGGAGCCCCCCGCTGGCTTGGGCGGGGTCTCGACGATCTTGACGGAACAGTCATGATCAGGTGGCCGTGAGAAAGCCGGTAATTAATTGGCCTGCCTAAACAAGAATGACCATCAAGCAATCGTCTCGACATCCGCCTGGCCCATGGCAGAGAACATTTACAGCAAGGGAACCAGGGTCTGGTTCACAGATAAAGAACAGGGTTGGATTTCGGCTGAGGTCACAAATGTTGTTAAAGGGTCTGACGACAAAATCAAGCTGGCCTTTATCGACGACCGAGGCAAGGTCAGTGCCGCGCGTCTCTTTTTTTTATCACTGACAAAATCTCTCATTACCTTGGCTCGAACCCTTGTTTCAGGAAATAACCATCGACACTACTGTCAAGGCCATCAGAGACGGCCAAGACGATTTGCCACCTTTACGAAATCCTCCTCTATTAGAGACAGCTGATGATCTCGCTACGCTATCCCATCTTAATGAACCCTCAGGTGCGTTTCTTCCATCTAGATCATTCTTGCATTCTTCATTATCCGTGTAGTCCTTCATACCATTCGGAACCGCTATGCACAGCATAGTATCTACACCTACAGTGGCATCGTCCTGATCGCTATGAACCCTTTTCAACGTGTTACCCAATATGGCCCCGAGATTATCCAAGCATACAGTGGACGAAGGCGAGGAGAACTTGAACCCCACTTGTTTGCTATCGCAGAGGATGCGTATACTGCTATGAGGAAAGAGGGCACTGGTCAGACGATTATCGTTTCTGGAGAAAGGTATGTGACATAGTTTCGAGTGGAAGTCAAGTTGACCCCAGGGTATCCTAGTGGCGCAGGGAAAACCGAATCTGTGAGTGTCTTGTATAACATTCTTACCCGGGTACTCAGTGTCCCGCAGGCGAAATACATAATGCGTTACCTTGCATCTATTAATCCCCCCGATTCGAATGCGAAGACAAGAACGAAGCTTTCCTTAGACGAGTCAAGCGAGGTAGAGCGTCAAATCCTGGCTACCAATCCTGTCCTGGAGGCGTTTGGTAATGCAAAGACTACACGTAATGACAACTCGTCTCGGTTTGGCAAATATATCCAGGTTCGTGTCGTGTGTAATTGGTATGAGTTGCTTGCAGAACTTTCCCCTTTAGATTCTCTTCGACGGAAGACAAGAGATTGTCGGTGCAAGAATTCGTACCTATCTTTTGGAACGTTCCCGCATTGTTTTCCAGCCTCTCACGGAACGCAACTATCATATTTTTTACCAACTTTGCGCCGGCGCACCTCTAAAGGAACGCAAGGATCTCGGACTAGACACGGATATCACCAAATTTCACTATTTGAGGCAAGGTGGCCCTCAATCTACTCCCATTCTCGGTGTCGACCGTGTCGTTGAAATAAAAACAACTCAGCATGCCCTCTCAACCATTGGTATATCCGTCGAACAGCAATGGGCTGTTTTCCGCCTTCTAGCTGCCCTGCTCCATCTCGGCAACGTTAAGATCTCGCAAACGCGATCGGACGCTGCCATAGATGAAAATGATCCGGAGCTTTTGCTGGCTACGCGCTTTCTAGGTATAGACAAAGCAGAGTTCAAGAAATGGACCGTCAAAAAGCAGATTATTACACGTTCGGAGAAAATCGTAACGGCCCTCAGTGCTGCACAGGCAACCGTCGTCCGCGACTCCGTTGCTAAGTTCGTGTATGTTTGTCTTTTCGAGTGGCTCGTTGCCATTATCAATGAGAGCTTGGCCGGAGAGAACGGCGAGGCGGAGAAGCGCGCCGAGATGTTCATCGGTGTCCTCGATATCTACGGTTTCGAGCATTTCCAGAAGGTAATGATGCCAAATCTTTTGTATGCGTAGGTTTGTGACGTGTCCTTCCAGAATTCCTTCGAACAGTTCAGCATCAACTACGCCAATGAAAAGCTGCAACAGGAAGTCAGTGAAAACTTATCTTTTATTAACGCGTCATCTGACAGGCTTTGCAGTTCAATGCACACGTCTTCAAACTCGAACAAGAGGAATATGTCAAGGAAAAGATTAACTGGAAGTTCATCGAATTTTCCGACAATCAGCCTTGCATCGATGTCATCGAGGGTAAGTTGGGCGTCCTCGCGCTTTTGGATGAGGAGTCGCGTCTCCCAGCCGGAACGGACACGTCGTTCCTCCAGAAGCTTTACACCCAGATCGCAAAGCCCGAGACGAAAGATGTTTTCAAAAAGCCTCGGTTCGGCAACACAGCCTTTACCATCGCTCACTATGCCCTCGACGTTACATATGAAGCTGTAGGGTTCTTGGAGAAGAATCGAGATACTGTCCCCGACGAACACATGACTCTTCTGGCGTCGACGAAGAATACCTTCCTCCGGGAAGTGCTTGATGCCGCTCTGGCCTCGACCAAGTCCCCAGAAAGCCCTATGCCCAACTCTCCAGCCTTCTCGGATACAAGTGGAGCTTCTCGCCGGCAATCGTTCATCCCCGACCCAGGGCGTACTTCTTTGGTGAATTCAGCAATATCTGGTTCCAAGCGCCCAGGTGCTGCTGCGCGGAAACCGACTCAGGCTTCTATCTTTAAGGCTTCTTTAGCCAGCTTGATGGACACGCTCAGTATTACGAATGTCCACTATATTCGCTGCATCAAACCAAACGAGCAGAAGGAGGCCTGGAAGTTCGTCCCTCAACAAGTCCTGGGCCAACTCCGTGCTTGTGGTGTACTCGAGACCATCAGAATTAGCTGTGCTGGTTACCCAACAAGGTGGACCTACGAGGAGTTCGCTGAACGGTTTGTTGTTCCGCCGTCCTCGAATCCTGCAAGTCACTCACAGTGTGTAGGTATTACATGCTTGTACCATCTTCTCAGTGGGGTCCAATGATCCAAAGCTTGGAGCTGAATAGCCTCTGTTCTCTCATCCTCGAGAAGACCATCAATGACCCCGATAAATATCAGAACGGAAAGACTAAGATCTTTTTCCGTGCGGGCATGCTCGCTGCCCTAGAAACATTACGTGCTGATCGACTCAACGCTATGGTCACCGTGGTTCAAAAGAATATGCGGCGGCATATGTATATGAAGCGCTACCATGAGATGCGGATCGCTGCCATCAGGATCCAGACATGGTGGCGTGGGGTCACGGCAAAGCGCTTTGTGGCTCAGGTTCGTCGGGAGACAGCTGCTATCCGGTTCCAGAGGGCCGCGCGACGCTATGTACAGAGGAGGCGATTTACGGAGATTCGAGCATCCGTCGTACGCTTCCAGAGTCGTAAGTATAATGTGTCCACCCCCTCCATCGATTCTGATCGCCGAAATCCCGTTCAGGAATTCGGGGTGTCCTGGCTCGTCGGGCATACATGGAACGACGACATGCTCACGCAACTACGCTTCTGCAGAGCTTGTTCCGTGGAGTGTACGTTAATGTGAATCGCTCAATGCGTTATACTCATACAAGATCTGTAGTCTTGTTCGAAGAGCTTTGCGTTCGGACATTCGTCGTGTGGTTTATTTGCAATCATGCACCCGCAGGAGGTTAGCCCGCAAAAAGCTCAAAGCTCTCAAAGCCGAGGCCCGTTCGGTCTCCAAGTTCAAGGAGATTTCTTACCGTCTGGAAAATAAGGTCGTGGAACTCACGCAGACGTTGCAGAAGCGAACGGAAGAGAAGAATGAAGTGGCCGCAAAGCTTGCTTCACTTGAACTCCAGCTTAAGTCTTGGATCTCCAGGCACGAAGAAGTCGATGCGCGCGCCAAGCAGCTCACTTCTGATCTTGCTACATCGCAGACAGAGCTGACTCGCCGTGATGAACTTCTCCGCCAGAAGGAAGCCATCGAAAAGCGCCTTGAGGAGGCGGTTGCCACTGCCCAAGAGCGGGAACAGACGATCCGCAGGCTTGAAGATGATTTGACGCGCCAGGCCGCCGAACTCGAACACCGTGCCAAGCAGGTTGACAGTATGCCCATCCGCACTGCGGAGGATAGCTCCGTCATCCTCACTCTTAAGCATGAGGTTAGCAGCCTTCGCGAGCAGCTCAACCGCGCGCATGCCCTTCAGTCCCTCACCCGCGGCGCGCGGGATCCTCCTGTCTCCCCCACGTTCGCACCCACACTACGCCACCTAGACAATGCAGCACCTGAAGAAGCCCAAGGTGTAAACGGTCGCCATTCCCCCTCAGTACGGCATCAACGCCGACACAGCTCCGCCGGGGTCTACGCATTAGGCGCTAGTGAGAACCGTACCTCGGTTGATGAACTGATGTCGTTCGTGAAACGTACACAGACTACTAATCCGCGTGCAGTATCCGTGGCGTACAACGGAGAGGAAGGACTTCCACGCTTCCGTGGTATAAATGGTCTAGCCGACATATACGACGATCCAGCAGAGGAGAAGATCCGGCTTCTCCAAGACATCCGGAACCTAGATGAAGACGTCTTGGAGGGTCTCGTCAAAGGCCTCAAGATCCCCCTACCAAGCTTAACAAATCCGTCAGCCGTCAAGGAGATTTTGTTCCCTGCAAACCTCATCAGCCTGGTCACAAACGAGATGTGGAAATATGGCCTAATACCCGAGAGCGAACGATTCCTAGCGAACGTCATGCAGACTATACAAGCTCATGTGATGGTTAGTGGTCCCTGCTCAGTAATTTTGTCTTCCTATCTGACGTCTTCGCAGACATTCACCGGTGAAGAAGCCATTGTCCCGGGTATCTTCTGGTTGTCGAACGTCCAAGAAATGCTCTCTTTCATATGTGTTGCCGAATCAGACATGCTGCAGGGTATTGGACCTGGTGAGGAGAACGCCGTGCGACCGTTCGACTGGTCCGACTACGAGCGCCTAGTGTCGGTCGTGAAGCACGATTTGGACAGTTTGGAATACAACATATACCACACATGGATGACAGAGACGAAAAAGAAGCTCACAAAAATGGTCATTCCTGCCCTCATCGAGAGCCAGTCTCTACCAGGTTTCATCGCAAGTGACGGGGGAGGGCGTTTATTCAATCGCGTCTTCAATTCCAATAGCCAGCCAGCGTTCAGCATGGACGACATCCTCAACTTGCTGAACAAGGTATGGAAGAGTCTGAAGAGCTACTACATGGAGGAGAGTGTCGTGCAGCAAGTGGTAACAG
>Ga0137390_10002807_pt1 | contig 14011 bp, 8 predicted proteins | sample 15con2h24AmetaG_FD_104937 | JGI IMG/M metagenome (GOLD analysis project Ga0137390, IMG submission 104937) | Vadose zone soil microbial communities from Angelo Coast Range Reserve, California, USA - 15con2h2.4A metaG | ecosystem: Environmental > Terrestrial > Soil > Vadose zone > Saprolite... | reverse complement strand
GGTAATCGGCGTGCCCAGCTCATTGCACGCGACGGTCAGACCGTCAATCACTTCGCTGAATTGCCACATCACTTCCGGTTTTTCCGGGCTGCCGAAGTTGAGGCAGTTGGTCGCCGCCATGGGACGCGCGCCACTCGCTGCGACATTGCGAGCCGCTTCCGCGACGGCGTGCATCGCTCCTACGCGCGGATTCAGTTGGCACCAGCGGCCGTTTCCGTCAGTAGAAAGCGCCAGGGCGCGCTTGACGATGCCGGTAGCCGGATCTTTTATGCGGATGACGGCGGCATCGCTCGCGCCGGGTCCGGCGAGCGTGTTGGTGCGCACCGATGTGTCGTACTGCTCGGTGATCCAGCGCTTCGATGCAATCGCCGGCGAACCCAGCAGCTTTGCGAAATTTGCGGTGAGGTCGGTGCCTGCGGCGGAAAAAGAGAACCAGTCCGCTGGCGTTTCATTGCGCAACGGTGGCTGTGCAATGGGTCGACGATACACCGGCCCCTCTTCGGCCAGCGGATGCGCAGGAATTTCCGCCGCCAACTTGCCGCGGTCTTTCACGCACAGCAGTCCGCCGTCGGTCACTTCGCCGACAACCACAGCGTCGAGTCCCCACTTTGTGAACACGTCAAGAACTTCGCGCTCGCGGCCTTTCTCGGCAACCAGCAGCATGCGTTCTTGCGATTCGCTGAGCATGATTTCGTAAGGCGTCATGCCCGATTCTCGCTGCGGCACTTTGGCCAGATCGATTTCGATGCCGGTGCCGCCGCGCGAAGCCATCTCCGTCGTCGAGCAGGTCAGCCCCGCCGCGCCCATATCCTGAATCGCGACGACCGTGCCTGTCTGCATCGCTTCGAGGCAGGCTTCCAGCAGCAACTTCTCCATGAAAGGATCGCCGACCTGCACGTTGGGCCGTTTTTGCTTCGATTCCTCGGTGAATTCCGCGGAGGCCAGCAGCGAAGCGCCATGAATGCCGTCGCGCCCCGTTTTCGCGCCAACGTAGATCACGGGATTGCCGGTCCCGCGCGCCTTGGCGAAAAACAAATCTTCCTTCCTGGCGATCCCCAGCGCCAGCGCATTCACCAGCGGATTTTGCGAGTAGCAGGGCTCGAAGCCAACCTCACCGCCGACGGTCGGCACGCCAAAACAATTTCCGTAGTTCGCGATCCCGCGAATCACGCCATCGAGAATGCGCGGATTTTTCGCGGCTTCCTCTTCGCTGACGCCCTGACCGGCGACGATCGGCCCAAAACGCAACGAATCGAGGACGGCCACCGGCCGCGCGCCCATGGTGAAAATATCGCGCAAAATCCCACCGACACCAGTAGTCGCGCCCTGAAACGGCTCCACGTAGCTCGGATGATTGTGCGATTCGATTTTAAACGCGGCAACCAGCCCATCGCCGATGTCCACCACGCCGGCGTTCTCGCCCGGCCCTTGCACCACGAGCTTGCCGCGCGTGGGCAATCGCTTCAGATGCACTTTGCTCGATTTGTACGAGCAGTGCTCGCTCCACATCACCGAGAAAATCCCCAGCTCCGTGATGTTCGGCTCGCGCCCGAGGATCTGTTTCACCCGCGCGTATTCTTCCGCAGTAAGGCCGTGCTCGGCCGCGATTTCCGGGGTGACTTTAATTTCCGTCGTTGCAGTGGCCATCAGGCAGTTGCCTTGGCGGCGGTGACCAGCGATTCCACAAGGGACTTGAAGATCACCAGGCCGTCGGCGGAATCCAGCGCCGATTCGACGGCGCGCTCCGGGTGCGGCATAAGGCCGGCGACGTTGCGCTCGCGGTTGCAGATGCCGGCAATGTTGTGGAGCGAACCATTGGGATTGCCCGCACCGTCATTTGCGCCGTCTGGAGTCGTATAACGGAAAAGGACCTGGCGATTTTTTTCGAGGTCAGCAAGCGTGGCTTCGTCGGCGTTGTAGTTGCCGTCATTGTGGGCGATGGGGATTTTCAGGACTTGGCCTTGCGAAGCGGCGTTGGTGAAGGGTGTATCGGTCTGCTCGACGCGGATGAACACGTGGCGGCAAATGTAGCGGAGACCCGAGTTGCGCATCATGGCGCCGGGCAGCAGGCCGGCTTCGAGAAGAATCTGAAAACCGTTGCAGATGCCGAGAACCATGCCGCCGGACTTGGCGAATTCTTCCACGGCCTTCATCACCGGGGAGAACCGCGCGATCGCTCCGGTGCGGAGGTAATCCCCGTAGGCAAATCCGCCAGGCAGGATAATGGCGTCGCAATTGGCCAGGTCCTGCGACTGGTGCCAGATGAACTCGACAGGCTTTTTCAGGATGTTGCCGATGGCGTAAAACGCGTCGTGATCGCAGTTGGAGCCAGGAAAGACAACTACTCCAAATTTCATGCCGTGATCGCTCCCTGAGGCATCTGGGGAAAACCCATTTTACCACATCCCGCCCGTGCATCTCCGGCATTTCAAAATCCAAGTAGCGGGCCAGTTTCCGATTTATGCGACCAACCAGGAGTTGGCCAGCTATCGATGGGGCGCAGACGCAACAGCGACGCTGCGATCTACTGACGCTGGCTGGCCACACCTTCCTGCGGCAGCTCGCGTTGCGCTGCGCGCGACCCGGCCAATTCCGTGCTTCGTCCGTGGTGCACCACCAGATGCAGCAGAAACATCACCACCAGTACTCCTCCAAACGTCACCACGATGGTTGCTCCCGTTGGCGTGTCCAACAGCACGCTCAAATAGCAGCCCAGCGCGGATACCAGGGTCCCCATGGTCCAGCCGATGGCGAGGCGCGGACCGATGCGATCGGCAAAAAGCATGGCGCCCACGCTGGGAACAATCAGGTAGCAAAAGACCAGCAGCACGCCAGCGATGGCCACCGACGAAGTAACGACAAATCCAAAAGAAGCGTAGAAAAGAAAATCCCAGAAGCGCACGCTTACGCCCAGGCTCTCCGCTTTCTCGTGATTCATGGAAATCAGCAGGAACTTTTTACGAAACACGTAATGGAAAATGCCGACCAGCGCGTACAGAATCGCTGTCTTGCGCACTTCCGGCCAGGAGACGGCCAGGATATTACCGACGAGCATGTCCTTGAGGTGCTCGGTCTCGCCGGTAGCCTTGCTCATCAGCAGAATGGCCATAGCCGAAGCCACCGAATAGGCGATGCCGATGAAGGCTTCTTGTGGGATGTGGCCGCGGCGCGTCCGCGCCAGGGCAAAAATTGCCGCGCCTAGAAACGTAAATCCCAGACTGAGCCAATACGAGTTCTGCCCGTGTGGGTCCATGCCCGCCACAATTGCCACCGTTGCGCCCAACGCGGCGATCTGCGCCAGGGCCAAGTCCACGAAGATTACCCCGCGTTCTACAACATGCACGCCGAGATAGGCATGGATGCCGGTCAAAATGAGGCTGGCCACAAAGGGCGCGAGCAAAAAAAGAAAAATCTCCATCGGCACGGTCTCCTAAGCTAGTGAGTGGCGTCAAACGCCTGCTTCAGCTTGCTGATGTCGTAGTCAAACAGCTTGAAATAATCGGTGATTTCCTTTTCGCCCCCCACCGACGGCGGCAGCACCAGCACCTGCGCGCCCGTCTCGCGTCCGACCGCATTCGGCGTCTTCAAATCGAAATAGGGTTCCACTACGATCACCTTTACATTTTCGCGCTTCATCAGTTGCATCAATTCGACGGTGTGCTGCGGGCTCGGCGGAATACCAGGGCGTGGCTCGACGTAACCCGCCACATTCAAGTGAAAGTGTTCCGCAAAATTCGGCCAGGACCGGTGATAGGTTACGATTTTGCGCCCGGCGTACGGTTTCATTTCCGCCAGCCAGCGCTCATCCGCTTGCTTAAGGCGCTGCTCGAAATCGGCATAGCGCTGCGCGAAGTACGCCGCGTCTTCCGGACGTATCTCGGCCAGTTTGTCCGCGATGCCTTTGGCGATGCGTAAGCCGTTGTCCGGGTCCAGCCAATAATGCGGATTCCCCAGAGGGTGCACATCGCCCTCGGCGCGGGTCACTTGCCCGGTCGGAATTTCCAGAATCCTTGCGAAGCGCGAAGCATCGAGATATCCCGGCGCGGCCACCTGTATCTTCGGATTCGTTGATTGTGTTATTAGCGGCGGCAACCAGCCAATCTCCAGCTCGAGTCCGACAACGATCAGCAAGTCGGCGCGCTTCAATTTCAGAAGGAAGCTGGGCTTGGCGTCGACGAAGTGCGGGTCCTGGTAGCCACGCGCGATCGATTCCGCCTCTATTTTTTCCCCGCCGACTTCCTCGGCCAGCGCGGCGAGGTCCGTGGTAGCGGTCATGATCTTCAGTTTGCCGGCCGCGCGCGCGGGCGCTGGTCCGAGCGGCACCATTGAAAATGCCAGCGTCGTGAAAACCGCGGTCACGCGCCTGCCGAAACTGCATCTATGCATAACGTTCTCCCCAAGCGCCGGAAAGCTAGAACGGGTGCGCCCCGTGCGCGCCCATCACGAAAAGGAACTGGAACAGAAACTCGTTGGCGTTCGAAAAATCTTCGGGATTGGCCACTGCCAAGTGCCCGAAGCGGTATTGCCCACGGATCTGGCTAAATTCGCTGGGCCAATAGGTAAGTATGCCGGAAAAGCCTGTATCGGTCAGATTCGCATTAGCAGCGTGCCCGCTGCGATCGAAGCGTCCACCTACGGTCCAGCGGCGGTTGAGGCGATATTCGGCGGAGGAGTACATGCCGAAGGCGTGCTGGGTCTGGAAAATGTCGAGGGGAGATAACTGATCGCGAGCACTCCAGAATAGCTCCGTGCGGAAGAGGAAGTTTTTGTAGATAGCGCGGCGCAGGGGTTTCCAGCGAAGCGTCGCGTCCGCACCGTAGAGGTTGGTGAAAAAGGCGGAAGGATTTGGCGCGGCAGCAAGCCCTGCGCTGTTCCCCCGCGCGTAAGAGATTCCTAGATCGAGGTTCGTGGATTCGCTGAGGTCGCGATAGCCGCGCAGATGACCCACCACACTCAGGTCTTGACGGCGATAAGAGTTGAATAGATCGTCAGAATCGCCTCGGTAAACCTGTGCGGTGCCCTCCATGAACCATCCTTTTGGTGCGGGTATGAAGCGCGAGAGCGACATGCCAGCGTCATCGATGCCATCTTCCCCACCGACAAGGTTATTTGTTACGAGCGGGCGGTCGATATACGGCAACGCATGGTTGTGAATTGTATTGACCTTGCCAAAGTCCGCTCGCATCTTCCCGACCTTGAGCAAGAGGCCTGCGGGAAGCGAAGTAAAGGTCACGTAAGCCTCTTCCACATTGACGCCAGTCTCGCCGAAGGAGAAGAAGGCATCGGCGCGCGCGTAGGGGTCGATAATGGCTTGCATGCCGATTTCGGACTCGTGGAGCTCGAGGGCGCGAGACGGCGAGACATTGTTGTGACCGACGGTGCCGATGAAATCGCCGATCAGGCTGATGTCAGGATTGAGGAGCTTGGCGTTAGAGGTAGCGCCGCCATAGGTTTGCGTCTGTGCCATCTGCTGGGCCGCGGGCGCAGGGTCGGGCGGGGCAGACGCGGTGATCGGTGATGGGTTCGCAGGAAGCATGCCGGGCTCGAGATGCGCAGCAGTCAGCAGAATGCGCGGATCTGAAGCAGGCTCCGCAGATTTTGCGTCGCGGACAGCCTTTAGCTCGCCACGGAGAACAGCGACCTCCTCGGCGAGCGTGCGCACCCGGTCTTCAAGCGTTCTCATACGCGTCTCTTGCGCCGACACCGCGGAAGCATTCCCTCCGGACGCGGGCGCCGACGTACTTTCTTGCGCGCGCGCGGCGGAACACAAAAGCAAAATCGCGGACACCAGAACAGCTTTCTTCATGGCACTACTCCTAAGGTAATTTGGAGAGGCGAGGGTACCCGGTCAGCGGATGCAGTCGGAGGTTGGAGGAGCGCGTGGCGAAATAGCCTGCGGGATGTCAATTGATAAGGCGAGCCGAGCCCCAGGGCTTTCCAATCGATGGGAGACCGGCCCAACAACCAGCCGAAGCGCTTGGGTAGCCATCGCGGAACTTGTTGCACTGCAAACGGGGCAAAAATGCGACGAAGAAGGCGCCGCACTCATGTCGGTGCAAAAGTGAAACTGCGACCCAAGAAACACCACGGCCAGAAGCAGCGCCAAAATGGCTATTCGCGATGTGCGGTGATGCATGTTCTTACTAAGACGGAGCTTAGGCAAGATTCGTTGCGGGGTCAAGCATTCCCACAGCACGGTTGGAGCAACCAAGCGCCCCGCTCTTCCGTCTAAGCTGCTACACTAACGTGTGCAGCTTTAGACAAATGGATTCCGCCAGATTCATTTCCGGCAAACGCGCGCTAGCCATATTGGGCTGCGTTGCACTGTTGTATTTCGCCGCCGGCGGGGCGTTCGTCCACCAGCATACCGGCGGATCGGAGACCGCCTGCCACGTTTGCCAGTCGCTCCACGTGCCGGCGCTGGCGGCCGCGCCGCTGGATCTGATCCCCGAGAACCGGCAAGTCGCCTGGCACGCTGTTCTTCCGGAGAATGCTGCTCCGCTTGATTCTTTTTCGCTTCATCGCGCGTCTCGCGCCCCTCCCGCCGCATAATCATTTTGCTCTGATCTCCGTCGTTGTTCCTCGCGCGAGCCACCGAAAGTTGCGCGAGCAGTCGCCATTCATTCGGCGGCTCCTATCCACACTTAGCGCACATCCCTTTGCTGGGACGGAGGAAAAATGATTCGGAGTTTTCGTTGGATCGCGTGGTCGGCTTTAGGTTTGCTGTTGGTGTTTTGTGCGGCGCCGGTGAAGGCGCAATTGGGGAATTCCGGCTCGATTGAAGGGGTGGTGAAGGATCCTTCTGGTTCGGTGATTCCGAACGCCAAGGTGGAGATCTCGAATCCGGTGAGCGGCTTCCACCGTCAAGCCATCACGGAGGGTGACGGCACTTTTCGGTTCACGAACGTACCTTTCAATCCGTATCACTTGAGCCTGACGGTAACGGGGTTCGACTCGTACTCACGCGACGTGGATGTGCGCTCGACGGTGCCCACAAGTCTGCAAATCAGCCTCAAAGTTGGCTCCGCGGAGACAAGCGTCACGGTGGAGGCCAAGGGTGAGGACCTAATAGAAAATGATCCCAGCTTTCATACGGACGTGGACACCAGCTTAACGGACCGACTGCCGCTGGAAAGCCAGTCGTCTTCGGTAAGTTCGCTGGTAACGCTGGCGACGCCTGGCGTGGTGGCTGATTCAAACGGGCTGTTTCACGGACTTGGTGATCACGCAGAAAATTCATTCTCCGTCGACGGCCAGCCCATCACGGATCAACAGAGCAAGGTATTTTCCAACCAGATACCCCTCGACTCAATTCAGTCGATTGAGGCGGTGTCCGGAGGGCCGCCGGCGGAATATGGGGACAAGACGAGCCTGGTGATCAAGGTGACGACGCGCTCCGGGCTTGGAGTGACGAAGCCGACGGGGTCGATCTTTACTTCTTACGGCAGCTTCGGCTCGGTGAGCGGTGGTTTCCGTTTGGCGTATGGAGGACAAAAGTGGGGCAACTTCATCGCCGCGAACGGCTTGAATACCAGCCGATTTCTGGATCCACCGGAGCTTCACGCCATTCATGACAAGGGAAACGAGGAGAATGTCTTCGACCGTTTAGACTTTCAAGTTAGCGGCAAGGATTCAATTCACACGAACTTCCAGTACACGCGTTCGTGGTTCCAGACGCCCAACACGATCGACAACCAGAATATAGGAGTGACGAGCCCGATTAACCCGAATCAACTGGTGGGACCAGCGGATCAACGCGCGCAAATCGGGACGTTTAACATCGCGCCGGTGTGGACTCGCTTGGTCAGCCCGACGACGCTGCTTACGGTGGGTGCGTTCGTACGGCGAGATCACTTTAACTACTATCCCAGCGGCAATGTTTTTGCGGACGGTACCGGGCTTATTCCGGGCGGTTCCTCGGCGACTCTCAATCAGGACCGGACACTGACCAATGCCGGGCTTCGTTCGGATGTTTCCTACGTGAAGGGAATTCACAACTTCAAAGCAGGGGCGACGTTTCAACACACGTTTCTGACCGAGAATTTCAACTTCGGAATTACAAACCCGAACTTTCTCGCTAGTTTGGGTTGCCCGAACGGCAATCCTGCTCCGGATCCTTGCGCGGTTCTACCGCCCTTCGATCTAACGAGGGGAGGGACTCTGTTCCCCTTCCGAGGGCACGCGGACGTAAAGGAGCTCGCGCTATTTGCCCAAGACACGATTTCGAAGGGCAATTGGGCGTTCAATCTGGGACTTCGCATTGACCTCTATCGAGGCATCGTGCACGACTGGCAGCCTGAGCCTCGCGTGGGGGTTGCTTACAACATCAAGAAGACAAACTCGGTGCTTCGAGTCTCTTATTCGCGAGTCTTAGAGACGCCGTTCAACGAAAATTTGATTCTGGCCAGCTTGGGAGCGGCGAACCCGGTGATCGTGGACGTGATCGGCGGGTCCAGCTTGCAATCACCGATTCGCTCGGGGCAACGCAACCAGTTCAATGCCGGGTTCCAGCAAGCGTTTGGGAAGCATATTGTTGTGGACGCCGATTACCTGTGGAAGTTCACGCATAATGCGTTTGACTTCAGCACATTTGGGAACACACCCATCTTCTTCCCTATTTCCTGGAGGAGTTCAAAAATCGATGGCCCTTCGGTTCGCGTGAGCGTACCGAATTATCACGGCTTTACGGCATTTGCCGTGCTCGCCCACGTGCGGGCGCGGTACTTCCCGCCACAGATTGGCGGCCTGGGCGCTAGCATCACCGGCGGAGAAGTTTTTCGCATCGACCACGACCAAGCCTTCAATCAGACGACGCACTTGCAATATCAACCCTGGCTGAAATTACCCTGGGTCGCCTTCAATTGGCGTTATGACAGCGGACTGGTAGCGAGCAACCCGAACCTCGACAACTTCGCGGATGCTTCGAGGTTCCTGGACGGGGACCAGCAGACCGCCATCGGGCTCTTCTGCGTGGATGCGGGTGGTGCGCTGCACAGCGCTTCACTATCGACTCCTCTGGCTGTGGGCCCGGGAACCATCTGCGGCGCGAATCCGGTTAGTACCGGGTCAAAGCTGCTCAACATTGCGGGTCCCACGTTTAATCTAGACCGCAACCCCACGCGCGTCAAACCGCGCAATCTGTTTGATGTGTCCGTGGGCGACGACAATCTTTTCCAAGGTGACCGATACAGGTGGAGCTTGCGCTTCACGGTCATCAACCTGACCAACAAGACCGCCGTGTACAACTTCCTATCCACGTTCAGCGGAACGCATTTTGTCACGCCGCGTGCGTACACGGCGGAGCTGGGTTTCCATTTCTAGGCGGGTACAAAGGTCTAGCGGGACGCGCGGCTACGGGGAGCGGAGGGTGGTTAGCGAAGACGGTGGGGGAGAAGATAGGTGAAGCCTGCGAAGGCCTCCCAGCGCGTGGAGGTTTCGGTGAGTCCGCGGTTGAAGCCGCCGTCGAAAACCAGAGTTTTGCGGGCGGCGTAGCTTATTGCCCAGAGGTTCCCTACCGCGTTCCCGCGCAAGAACGGTTGGGTAAAATGCCAGATCTCGCCGGAGAGAGTGAATTTGCGCCTCAGCGGATGCGAAATCGTGAGGCTCTGGCCAAACTGGGCCCTCCGCACCGTTCCTTCGATCAGTTCGTTGAACATGGCGTTGGCGTCGTAGTGAAATCCCTTCACATCCGCGCTGGCCAAGAGCAAAACAGAATTTGCGGGACTGCCGAAGTCGAACTCGGACGCGCCGCCATCGTATGCGCGATGGAAATAGCTGACCGCGAGTGTCGGCTTGGCACCCTCGCCTGGGCTGACCACCGCCTGGGCTCCCAGAAATACTTCGGCGACACGGTTTGCGCTTTGCCCGGCCACACGGTAGTGGACGACCGGCTCGCTGGACGCCAGAAACTCCAGCCGCGGATGGACGGAAAACTTCAGCACTTCGTTTAGCGCGAAGCGAGACGAAAATTCGGGGGAATGGTTCGCGGCACTCAGCCCCGTTTCAAACTGCAGGTAGCCCACAGGCGTAAGCGTTGCCGGAGTGGAAACCGTGGGTCGGCCGGGGTTGGCTTCTGGTTCTTGCCCTACCGGTGTCTGTGCGCCGGCTTTTAGGGCGAACAGAGCCAGCGCGGAAAATGCGAGGACAACCCGGTTCATTTGCCCGTGGACGCCCTGGTGAGGTAAGACTTGGCTTCGCTGAGCTCAGCGCGGTCGGCTGCCGGCGCGCAAATCTCCATTAGCTTTGTGAAATAGGCGTTTGCCGCGGCTGAGTCGCCGGCCAATTGCGCGGCATGCCCGGCGCCGTAGAGCGAGTCAAAACGGTTCGGAGAATTTTTGAGAGCGGCTCTGTATTCAGCAAGAGCGTCCGCTGGGCGCTTGAGTTCGAGCAGCATGTCGGCAAGCATTTCCCGGGCGGGCATGGCCAGCGAGTCCACTCCATCGGCGTCTTCGCGATCCGCTGCGGAGCGCAGCGTTTTCACGGCTTCTTCTGTTTTTCCTTCGGCGAATGACACCCAGGCCTCGGCTTCTAATTGCCGCACGTTCTTATCGGCAGTTTTTTCTCCGTGGTGGCTGGACTTGCGCTGCTCCTCTGTGCTGATCTCGACAAACTTCTGGAGACTCTGGCGCGCGGCGGCGGCATCACCCAAATGGGCGGCGCCGATGGCGCGTACTCTGTACGTCGATTCTTGCGACTCGCGCGGGACGCTGGGAATGGGCAATTCCGCGGCTTCTTTCCAGCGGTGCAACTCGAAGGCATTGCGCGCGGCGAACCATGCCTGATGCTCGGCAATCGATTCATGGTCCGCGCCAGGCACGCTGGCCAACTCTTTCACCATCTCGCGAGCCTTGGATTCTTGTCCGCTTTGCACGTAGGAATAATTCAGAAAGTCGAGCGCGTGGAATTGGTAGTGCGGCGACGAACGATGCTCCTGCGTAGCTTGGGCAGCGGATGCGGCAGCGGCGATGTTGGACGATATTGATTCTTGCCATAGACCCAGGCGCACGAAAATGTGCGACGGCATGTGCAGGGCATGCGAAGAATCCGGCGCGATTTTCGAGTAGGCGCGAGCTGCTTCGAGGCCTTGCGCGGCAAATTCCGCGGTGTCCGTGGCGTGGATCAGGTAATGGGCAGGACCCGGATTATTTGGCGCGTTGCGGCAAAGAGGCTCAAGGATGGCAATGGCCGCTTTGCGATTCGCTTGCGCGTCGACTTCTTGTTGGTCGGCCTGCGCCAGCAGCGACAGGGCGTAAAACGCGGCGGCGTTCACATCATCTGGCGATTGCTTATGCAAGCCCGCGAGCGCCGCCGAGAAAGCCTGCAGGCGTTGCGTCTCGCTGAACTTGGGATCTGCCAGGTAGAACGCGGCGGCGGCGGCGATGTAGCCGCGTTCGCGCTCTGTCGATGCGCCGAGCGTTTGCGCGCGATGAATATCCTGCGCGCCCAGCTTCAGCGCTTTTCCGGAGGGAAATTCCCAGAGTTGTTCATAGTGCGACATGGCCTTACCCCAATACGCCATCGCACATTTGGAGTCACGCTTGGCGGCGTCGCTGAAGCTCTGATCCGCTTGCTGGTATTGAAAAGAGTGCAGAAGCGCGACGCCGGTCTCGATCGCGGGGCGAGCCTCGGCGGAGCAGCTTGTCGAAAAATTTACTTGTCCAACCTGAACAGGAGGCGCAGGTGCGGGAATTTTGTTGTTTGATTCGGCGCTCAAAAGCAAGCCGGCGGAGAGAACCGCCAGGGAAAGCGCGATGAAACGCGGAGTCCAATTCATAGCTTGCACCTCTGGCTCGGACAAAACAGTTGGCCCTTCGATTCTACCGCTCGGCATGCTCAGCACGAAAGAACCTCCGCGGCGTGCGGCGGGATTTCTCGGCGAGGTGCCTTGACCCCACTGCACTCTGTCAGGTTCAGTCCTGCTAGAATGGACCGCGAATCTGGCTTTACCAAAAAGGTGACTTATGCAATCTCGTGTGGCCATTTCCGCTATAGCATTGTCGGCGCTTCTGGGTATCACCGCCTCAGACACGCGCCTGATTCGCGGGGGAAACGGTGTCACGCTGCCGCTGCCGCCGGGGACGGAGGCGAAACCGGTCACGGACGTGGTCAACGGAACCCCCATCACCGATCCATACCGCTGGCTCGAGGATGGGAAGAGTTCTGAAACGCGCGCGTGGATCGCTTCGCAAATGAAATACACCGAAGAGTATGTATCGCAGGTGAAAATCCGGCCGGAAATTGCGAAGCGCGTGAAGGAACTGGTCCGCGTGGAGAGCTTTTCGATTCCGGTCGAGCGCCAGGGCAGCTACTTTTTCAACAAGCGCCTCCCGGATGAAAACCAGGCTTCGATTTATGTGCGCAAAGGCCTGCACGGAAGCGAGGAACGCCTGGTAGATGCGGCGAAATTGAGCGCGGATCAGAATACCTCAGTGCACATTGCAGACATCTCTAAAGCAGGAGATCTACTGGCCTATACCGTGCGTGAAGGCGGGGCCGACGAACAGATCGTCCGGCTGCTGGACGTAAACAAGAACCAGGACCTGCCGGACGTCCTGCCACGGGCCCGCTACAGTCAGATCAACATCGCCCCCGACAAGCGAGGGCTGTACTACGGCAGACTCGACCCCTCAGGAAGCGTCATCTACTACCACCGGCTCGGCACTCCCTCCGACTCCGACCAGGTGATTTTCGGCAAGGAATTTAATGGCGAGAAGTTCGGGCAGATGGAACTGATTGGCGCCAGGGTCACGGAGAATGAACGCTACCTTTTGATGGAGGTGTATCACGGTGTGCCGGCCACGCGCGTGGACGTTTATGCCAAGGATTTGCGTACGCCCGATGCCTCCATCCGGCCGGTCATCCACGGCATCGACAACCGCTTCGCGGTGGAAAACCATGGCGACGACTTTTACGCGCTGACGGATTACAAAGCGGAGAATTATCGCGTCGTGCGGATCAATATCCAAGATGCGAGTGCGGACAAGTGGCAGACGGTGGTACCGGAAGGCAAGGACGTCATCTCTGAAATTTCCATCGTGGGTGGAAAGCTGTTTGTCACCGGCTTGCATGACGTTGTCACGCAAACGCGAATCTACGGCCTTGACGGCAAACAATTGGGCGCGCTGCAGTACCCAACGCTCGGTTCAGCCTCGGGCGTTTACGGACTCGACGATTCGGAGAACGCTTTCTATACGTTCGAATCGTTCATCATTCCACCGGCGATCTATCACTACGATTTGAAGACCGGGAAGACCGAAGTCTTTGCCAAACCGCAAGTGCCGTTCCCGCCGGAGCTGTACGAGGTCAAGCAGGTCTTCTACACGTCCAAGGACGGCACGCGCGTGCCTATGTTTATTTCGTCGAAAAAAGGAGTGAAGGCGAACGGAAATGCGCCGGCGCTGATGGTTGCGTATGGGGGATTCAACATTAGCCTGGGCGCAAAGTGGAACCCGGAGTGCGTGTGGTGGATGGAGCAAGGGGGATTCTACGCGCAGCCCAATCTGCGTGGCGGCGGAGAGTACGGCGAGAACTGGCACAAAGGCGGGATGTTTGAGAAGAAGCAAAACGTGTTCGACGATTTCTTCGCAGCAGCCGAATACCTGATCGCCAACAAGTACACCACCGCGGAGAGACTTGCGATTCGCGGCCGCTCCAACGGCGGTTTGCTGATGGGCGCGGCGATGACCCAGCGGCCCGATCTCTTTGGCGCCATCTGGTGCGGTTATCCTCTGCTGGACATGATTCGCTTTCAGAATTTCTTGGTGGGACGTTGGTGGACCACGGAATACGGCTCCGCCGAGAATGCGCAGCAGTTTCCGTACCTGCTGAAATATTCCCCATACCAGAACGTCAAGCCGGGAACCAAGTACCCGGCCATCATGTTCAACACCGGCGATTCCGACACGCGTGTCGATCCCTTGCATGCCCGCAAAATGACGGCGCTGATGCAGGCAGATACCGGAAGCAACCGCCCGATTCTCCTGCACTACGAGCTCAAAGCCGGGCACAGTGC